>Ga0136613_10000315_pt1 | contig 21615 bp, 20 predicted proteins | sample AntDrymUQ2722106_2_FD_106649 | JGI IMG/M metagenome (GOLD analysis project Ga0136613, IMG submission 106649) | Polar desert sand microbial communities from Dry Valleys, Antarctica - metaG UQ272 (21.06) | ecosystem: Environmental > Terrestrial > Soil > Desert | place: Antarctica: Dry Valley... | reverse complement strand
TAAGGCTCCTCATCCGACGGGCTGGACAGTACGCCGCTGACCCGCAAAGGGAATGGCCTCACCTGACGATGAAGGATCTACCCGAACTCACCTAACCCACCGCCACCAGGGGCACCGCCAAAGCCTCCAGTAAGTCCGCTAAGGGGCGTGGGGTCCTCTACCTTACTCCGCCGCCTCCTCCGCGATCACGAGCTTGATGTCGGGGTGGAAAGCATACTTGATGATCTTCGAGGGCACTGTGTCTCCGAAGACCACGTAAAGGTCGAGCAGTAGGGCCGCAATGCCGGTGCGGAAGAGGTTCAGCAGCTTGCACAGCTCGTAGTAGGTGATCTGGAGAGCGGGGCTCTTCGTGTGCGTATGCTCCGTATCCCTGACCTGCTTCAGCCGCAGGAAGTGCGGCCAACATTGGCCGCCTAGTGCACAATCAGGCGACCTCCTGTGGGATGGATAGATGCTCGTAATGTGGAAACTCGAAAACCCGACAGACTCTGTCGGCGAGTTCATAAGCACCGAGCAAACCCTCGGGCTCTACAACCTTGCGCTTGCCGTGAGTCCATTTGGGTTCTATGGCATTGAGCCACGGACTCTGCTTTGGAAGAAGGCAGCTTACGATCCTCACTCCTTCGCCACTCTTCTTTACTTCGCGATTGTGTCTTCCGAGCCATCTTCTGACTTCCCTGGAGACGTGCCAGCTCGCGTTGTCCCAGATAAGGAGCAGGACTTTCTTGCCTACCGCTTCGAGTTTTTCCAGGCCCCACTGGAGAAATCGGGTCGTTATGCTGCTCACGGGCCTCTCATCGACGAACCTGATCCACGTCTGATCGAGTTGTGGCAGATAGAGTCCGTAACAGGAGATGGCCTTCGGATCGGGGTCGTCTTTGGCGACCGACTGTTGAATGAGGCGCAAAGGCTTTCCCTCCTCGGCCCAGCTGCTCAAAGTGGGCAGGGCCAGCCGGCTCCACCAGCACTCGTCCTCGAAGCCCACTGCCCAGGTTTGGGGGTTGGCCGCAGCTACTTCCATCAGTCGGTCGCGCCGCCTTTTTTTCTTTCGTACAGAGGGTCGGGGGAGGTGATCCATCGCTTCGCCCGCATCCATCTCACTCCGAGGAGGCGAGCCAGAGTAGCCCGGATGGTCTCTCCAGAAACCCGCCCTTCCGTAAGCCCCTGCTCAAAGGCGACCTCGGCCGCCATCTTTAGCGTCCAGAGGCTACTGTCGTGGCCGAACTCTCTCGGAGAGTGGTGCAGCATCTCCCGCAACTGCTCGGCACTCTCCTCGTCGAAAGCGGCATGGACATGCTTGGGGCGCGAAGAACCGGGCGTGAGGGCGAGAGGACCGCGATCGTTGAAGGCGTGGATGGCGTTTCTGACCGTTTGCGAGCCGCATCCCAGACTCCGGGCGATCTTCGGAGGAGAGAGTCCGCGGGCGCTTGCCAGAAGGATTTGGCATCGGCGCAGAACGAAGGCGTCTTTGGAGCGCAGCCCCGCTTGGAGGCTCTCGCGCTCGTTTTCCGAAAGCGAACGTACAAATATTGGAGGTTTCATGCGAACCACTATAACTCATTACACACAACCATCTCTGAGGATGCACTAGAGAAGAACTCTGTTGTGCCAGACGACCTTCACTCCCAGGGGTGACGAACGTATACGAGTCCCTCACCCTCAGGGTCCCTCTCCCGGTAGAGATAATCGTGCCAGGCACCCAATCTGGAGTAGGCGTACTCGAGGAAGTCCTTCGCCTTTGCTTCATCTTCGGCGTGCCTGTAGACGTAGAGGGCGGCCGTGGCGTGAATGGGCGGCTGGACCACGCCTGAAGTCTCGTGGTGTTCGGGAGCGTCGGGGCTTTCTTTGGCATGCCAGAAGTTCGGTCCCGGAAAATAGCTCGTGTACTGGGGGTTGAAAACGAGTTGGGGCAAGAGACCGTTCTTCCATTGTGCTTCGAAGAGATGCCTGAGCTCCCTCGTTGCGCGGTCCTGATCGTAGCGGCAGTAGCCGATGGCGGTGAACGCCGAGTCCCACGACCACTGGTGCGGATAGAGTCTTGGACCCGGCATCGTGTACTCACCGGTCCAGTTGAAGTCAAGCACCGCCTTGGCCTGACGAACGAGCATGTCTTCTTTCATCCGTTGGGCCATGCTCTTGTCCTCCCTTGATCTGGTGTTTGCCGTCCTCGAGCGGTTGGCGGTCGACTAGCAGTATAATGCCACCATGACTGCACAAGAGAATCATGCGGATGTCCTGATTCTTTCGAGCGCAATAGGAAGCGGCCACATGCGGGCTAGCGCGGCCGTGGTTCGTGGCGTGACGCTCCTCGACCCCGAGAGGACCTGCTCGATCGTGGACTTCCCTCATGAAGTCTCGCCCGGCATCGAGCGCCTGTTGCGCGACGCGTATCTGGAGTCTCTCAAGCTGTGGCCGACGGCGTACGGGAGGCTCTATCAGTCTTCTGGCACAGCCCAGCCAGGCTCTTACGTGAACTACATTCGGACGGCCGGCCTCAGGACCCTGGAACGCCTGGTTTCGAGCACCGGTGCACAGGCTCTTGTTGCGCCACACTTCTACGGCGCGGGGGTTCTCGGGGCCTACAAGGAGCAGAATCCAGAGATGTTCAGCGCCGTGGTGTTGACAGACTACGTGCCGCATCCTATCGGGGTACCTTTGAATCTGGATCTCTACATCGTCGCCGACGATGCGGCGGCCGAAGTCGTGGCGAAGCTTGGCGTTCCCGAGGAGCGGATCCATCCGACTGGCATCCCCATAGATCCTATCTTCGAGGAGCCGGTTGACCCTGGTCCGGCTCGCAAAGAGATACTGAATCTGGACGATGATGACCTACCCGTAGTGCTTGTGATGGGCGGGGGACTTGGCGGAGGGGAGTTGGAAGAGGTCGTATCGTTGCTGCTGGAGGCCAGCGAGGCCATGCACCTCGCCGTGCTCTGCGGCTCGAACGAACGCTCCCGCACACGGCTGGAGAGCCTCGCGGAGCGGGGAGGGCACGAGGCTACCTTCCTCGCGTTCACGGACCGGGTCAGGGAACTCATGGCAGCAGGGTCGGTGCTCGTCACCAAACCGGGCGGTATGAGCTGTACGGAGGCCCTTGCTTCGAGGCTGCCCCAGGTTCTCTATCATCCCATACCTGGTCAGGAAGAGGACAACGCGGCGGCGATCGTCCGCTACGGCGCCGGGGTCATGGTCCGTGAGACACCACAGATCCTGGGCCAGACGCTCAAGATCCTGACCAGCGCGGATCACAGGCGCACGATGGTCGAGGCGGCGAACGCCGCTCACAGGCCCCACTCAGCGCGTTCGGCAGCCTCCCTCATACTGGCTGGCCTGCCGTGAAACACCCCCGCGCCCACGTCTGGAAAGCCGCAGCCGCCACCGCCGTCGGCGGCGTGGCCGTGGCGGGTCTTCGAACCGCCACGGGCCGCCCGGTACGCTCGGCACCGACCCTGGCCGCAGCCGGAGCCGCGATGGCGGCCGGTGGGCTTATGGCCTACGAATGGCTCACGCCCCGCTCCTGGCTCTACGGCCCTGTGTTCTGGCACGCTCAAACCAGCGAGCGGGTGGTCGCCCTGACCTTCGACGACGGCCCTTGCCATCCCTACACGGGGCAACTGCTCGAAGTCCTGGACCGCGAGGGCATTAGGGCCACCTTCTTCCAGGTAGGCAACAACGTCGTGCGCGAGCCGAACCTCGCCGCCGAGGTCGCTTCTCAGCACGAGCTCGGCAACCATACGTTCACCCACCCGCACCTCGTGTGGAGCCGGCCTGGCACGGTAAGGGAAGAGTTGCTCAGAGGCCAGGAGGCCATCCACGAAGCCACGGGCACCCTACCGCGGCTCTTCCGCGTGCCCCACGGATGGTATGGTCCGCAGGTGATCTCGGTGGCCGGAGATCTCGGGATGAGGTGCGTGGGCTGGTCGGTAATGGCCTGGGATTGGGACCGTCCTCCCTCGGATGTCATCCAACGCCGGATATTGCACGGCGTCAGCCCAGGCGGTGTTACTTTGCTACACGACGGTCAGGACACGGACGCTTTCCCGAAGGCCGACCGTTCCCACACCATAGCGGCCGTCTCCGACATCATCAGCAGCCTCAAGGCGAGCGGGTACGGCTTTCTCACCCTTCCTGAGCTGATGGAACTCGGCGCGCGTGAACGCGAGCCTAACTGACTAGGAACTCGTACTCGTTGGAGTGTGGTCTCTCTTCCCCGAAGAGTCTTAGCCTGAGTACGGCGGGACCCGGAGCAGGGAGTGTGGCCACGGCTTCCCCGACTCTCACCACGCAGTCCTTCGGTACGCTCGTCTCTCCTCCGCCACGGACCGCTGTGGAATCCCCAACGAGCAGTTCCCAGTCCCAACTTACCCGATCCAGCTTCAGTAAGAGGTCGTTGACAATGAAAATAGGCAGCGAGATCCTTTCGCCGACCCCGTAGCGTTCCTTCGGGTACTCGGCACAGATCAAAACCGGCCTCATCGCCACGAGGAGCGTTTCGTAGGCCATCTTGGGCCTGCGTCGCCAGTCGACGACGGACCAGGACACCGCTGGTGCTGGATCGTTTAGCATAAAGGCGAAGGTCCCCCCCGTCGGCCTGTACTTGCGCCGCCGGAACAGCTCCGTAGCGTGTTTCAGTACCTCGGCCTGGTAACGCTGGCTCTCGCTTACGAAAGCCGTGCGGTCTCCCCTCCACAGGACGTAGCGGGCCATGCGCTGGACTTGGAGGCGATAGTTCAGCGTGAGATCGCTCCAATCGGGCGGTGTCCCTGTAGGCCAGATCTCCTGGAGCGATTCGGGATCTGGCAGCGCCTGTGCCCCGTACTCTGTAGGCAGCCGCGAGAGTCCTGGAAAGACCTTCACGACCCACTCCAGGTCCCTGAATCTCCCGTAGTACCAGCCGAAGTAGAGATGGTTTGTAGTCAAGGGGTGGCCCGCCGCATCTATTACGGGCCTTGTGTCGTCCTCCTCCGAAATCGCACGCACCACCGCAGGGTCGAGGACCCGCCGCTGCCAGAGCATCCATCGCGGGGAGGCCACCTCAGCTACAGTGCGCATAAGTCCGAGTGGGCTCCACTTCTCGGGGGGCGCCACAAAGAAAGGTTCATCGTGCGCCAGATAGACTCCCACGCAGGGATTGCCGCGCAGGATTCGCGCCATCTCCCCGGCCTGGGTGACGGCTGGACCGAGGATGCTCCGCCTGTGGGTCCACTGCAGAGGGAAATCCTGAAGCACGAGAAGCCCGAGCTCGTCACAGGCCTCATAGAACCCTTCGTCCGCCACGTGGGCGTGGACCCTGACGGCGTTCATGCCGGCCTCACGCACCATGGAGGCGTCCGCGCGACGTAGCTCCTTCGTCGCCCTGGCAGGGTAGGCGTCGGAGGGCAGGTAGTTGATCCCACGCAGGAAGATACGCTCGCCGTTGAGGTAGACTGTCCAGTCCCGCAACTCTACGGTACTTGCGCCGAAACGCGCCCGCTCTTCTGCCCCGGCACACGACAGTACCATCTCGTACAGCGCCTGCTCGCCCCTGTCCCACGTCGACCAGACTCGTACGTCAGGAACGTGGAAGCCGATGTCGACGCGGTTCTCCCCCTCCTCGACCTGGACCTCCCTCTCGAACTCGACGCCCAGGGCCTCGAAACCGAGCGGCCGCACCCGACCGACCAGCCTGGCGCGCGTGCTGCACCTGGAGTAGAGGTCTACATGCGCCGCGCCACACCCGGTGTGGTCAGCCGCGGCCGCGAGGGACCGGATGCGCACCCCCCCATCGAGCTCGAGTCTGACCTCTTTGAAGATGCCACCGGGATTTATGTGGGGGGCCATACCGTCCCACATGGCCCATACGCCCCCGATGGTCTTACGATCGTTCTCCTCCGACTCTTCGGGACTGAAAACCTCTACGAGCAGGTCGTTCTCGCCTTCGGTGACGACTATGTCGGTGATGTCGTACTCGAACGCGGAGAAGTATCCCTCGTGGTCGCCCAGGAAGACGCCGTTGAGCCAGACCCGCGCCGCATAGTAAACGCCCTCGAATCGGAGCGACACCATCGCTCCCACAGGAGGTCTCCGGTGCGCAAACCGGCACCGGTACAGTACGAATCCCTCATAAGTCGCGAAGGCATCTTCGAGCTGCCAATGCCAGGGGACGCGAATCGGTGACCAGGCGCGTCTCATTCTTGCTGCTTCGTTGGCGCCTTCGAGCGGAGCTGCGATGGGTACGGCTTCCCAATCCTCGAGGGTCTGCAAAATACCATGGGCACTCGTCGGTCGCATGGGAACAGCGTAACACCAAGCATTTCAGCATTTCAGCTTTTTCTTGCCGACGGCTGATACCGAGTCCGTTCGAACGGGAGCGTGCCCGTGCTGCGGGCACACCGACGCCTTCCCATACGTCATTCTCTAGCCTCGAGTGGTAGGAGTGGGCTGTGCGCTACTCTCTTTCGATGCGGTCCAACGTCTCCCCTTTTGCAGCCGATTGGTCTAGTGTAGGCAGGCCAACATCTGGTGGAAGCTCGAGCCGGAGGTCGCCTTCGCGGTCGATATAGAGCTCGCCGCGAGCCAGCCTGCATCCGAGCACGTGACCACCGGCGCTCCTGTCTGCGGTGATGAAGTGGAAGTGGTAGCCGGAGACGTTCAGACCCTGCGCGTAATCGGGAAACCGGAAGCCGACGAGACTACCCGAGACGCCGCGAAGCTCGAAGGTGGGTTGGTTCGCGACGACCTCTACGAGGGGTGGGTAGGGCTTGTGTTGGCGGGGCACACTGCGTGTCTTGACGTATTCGAAGCGTCCGTCCACCCTGATAGCGCAGCACACGGCACTACCACCGATGACCCCGTCCAGGTAGTCGCAGAGAACCTCGAAGTCCACCGGTGTGGAAAGCGTTTGGGCCACGTCAGGCTCGAAGACGGTTACTACGGCGAAAGGGGTCCTCGTCTTTCTGTCGACAGGATGAGCCTTCCCGTCCGCCTTTACCTGGTAGAAGCTGCCGTCCAGGCAGATCATCTCTCCGTCGAGGGCGTCGAGCGTGCCCAGACCGAAATCTCCGCGAGCCCCGAGTTCGGCGAAGCTGACGTCGCCCTCGTATTTTCCCTCCAGCAAGGCGTCGACGGTCGAAGTCTGGAACAGCGTGTGATGGAGACGCTCGTCCCCTCCCAGATCCTGCTCTTTAAGGTACTCGACATGCAACGCACCCACCAGTGTGCTATCGATAGGCATAAGGCTCATCCCCCTTCGTAACTATCAAGCCTATGTTTCCTGTTAGGATAATTGTAGGCAGAGCCACGAGTAGTCCAGGTCCTCCCCTTCGCCCCGCGCACGGACTCATTCGTCTCCTCCCGGCACGAACGGCCCTTACCGCAAGCCTGTCCTGTGTGCCAGCCAGTCCCTGGCCACCTCGCCCTGTGACGCCCGTCTTCGGTCCGGAGCCGCGCAGCCACGCCCGGTGAGAACCCGGCGGACTGGGAGACCGCCGATACAATGGGATTACCCAGCCGGTCCTCTACGGCCGCACGCACACGCCCCGGAACCTCCGACCACTCGAACCGGAGTCCAGCCGCGTCCGGAGGACTAGACGCTGTCACCCCAGTCTACGCCTGCGGTCGGGTCTCTCGGAGCTCACTGACCTATAAACTCTCCACCCACAGACGCCACGGTGCTGCGGTAAGTGTGGACCGTTGATCGTAACGCACACCGGCGGTCGCTTGACACGCCCTAGGCTTTCGACGACCTCCGCCGGAACAGGTGTACCGGTGGCGGTCTTGCCGCCGAGCCGGACCCTGGCACGAAATCTTATTCTGGCCTCCTTGTTACGACGGTCTCTTTGTTGCCGATCTCGCAAGGTACCATACCAGTCTCTCGCTTGTGTCAGAGCGCCGATTATCTTACTGAGCCATCGCGATGTCGCACGCTTCGGCAGATGGGCGTTCATGCGGCTTCTCCCGGCAAGAAATAGGTCTCGGCAGCAGGGTCTTGGCCGATCTCGTGCGTGCTGCACAAAAGGTGGGAGAAACCCAGGTTTCAAACCACATCAGTATTCATCAGAGCGAATACCCATTCGGTGCCACAACATGTAGTATCGAAGTCGTTGCCAGGGCTAGGGCTGAGCGCCGTAGAAATGTTTTCATGGGAGGATCCATGCACCACGCTGCATACGTGCTTCTCAGAATCCACCTTCTAGGTACTTCGGTGCACGAAGGAGCGGGAGGCCCCTAAGGGACCCCCCGCCGTGTATGTAGACGAAGGTAGCTTGCTACTCGGCCCCGAAGATCTCCTGCGAGCTCGGGACGGGCTGCTCTGCTGTCGTGGCCTCCTGCGTCCTGTGCTGCGCTGTGGCAGCCTGAGGGGAGGTGTCCAGCTTGAGGATGGTGGCGAGCCTGACCAGCTGGGCGTTGGTGAAGACTTTCTGATTGCTATCGAGCAGCAGGAGGGTGTTGTCATCGAAGTCGACCGTCTGGGGAAGCGTGACGCCACTGCCCACTACGTTCCTGACCATCTGCTTGAGGAACGAGCTGCCCGGGTTGTTGGAGTCCCCGAGTGGCTCGAAGAGGGCGGCGAAGTCGGGGACGAAGGCACCTCTGGGAAAGATGCCGCAGCAGTTGGCTCCGCTCCCGCTCGTGGAGGTGAAGAGGCGCAGCTTGCCGGTGGCATCGCGGGAGTTGATGCGAGCCATGAGTTCGGTGTTGTTATCCCTCGCCAGCGCTGTTCCGGAGGTCGCGAGGCTCGGGGTCTCCAGCACGAATTGGGCGTAGACCAGGCTTTGGATGGATGCAACTACGGCGCCCTCCTTCTTACCGCCCAGGAGGTCTCGGTGAAGGACTTCGTGGGCCATGACGGGTGCTAGGAGCCTGAAGTCCTCGTACTGATACTTCTTGTTGAAGACTATCTCCAGCTTGGCGCTGCCCGATGGGAGAAAAACCTGGGCTACGGGGTCACACGGGCATGGAGGGGTGCCGAAGTAGACTTTGCCGTAGGTGCCGTCCAAGGCTCCCATGATGGCCGGTTCTCCCACGGTACCCTTCAACGACACCAGCGTAGCCCTCAGGCGCGCACTGGGCACGATGGACTTAGTGGAGGCCGCGTCGTACGTGGCCAAGCCCTCACTCACCTGCGTGCTGCCCACCCCGAAGCGCTTCTCCAGCAACGACTTGAGCTTGTTCCTCATGGCAGTCTCGCCGCTCGGGTTCTGCGTAGCCGGCACCAGCGGCGGTGCCTCCGAGTAGACACCGGGGTCGAACAGGGCCACGTCCGTGGGCGGGAAGGGCGGCTGCTTGAGGGTGTCCAGCGCCGTAGCCGAGGCTTCTCCTACCGATGGATCTCGACGAGCAGCACCCACGCCTCGAACAAAGCCACCAATATCGAGAAGACCATGCCCGCCACAAGCCAGTATAGACCTCCCAACCCCCCTACCAGCACGGCGATGCCTGCGACCACCGACGGTAGCGTAGCGATCTGACCCAGCACCACGCGTAGCACGAAGGGTTGGCGCAGGTCTGCCCTCATGGTTCCCCAGCTCCTAAGCCTAAGCAGCTGGATGGCCACGACACACCCCCAGGTGACGAGTCCCACCACCAGCACCTCTGCGCCGACCATCAGCTGGCCCTGCCCCGGCACCAGCAGCAACACGGAAGCCGTGAGCACGCCAACCAAAAGGATCAGGGCTTCCGCGGCGCGGCCCGGCAAGCCGGAGCCCGGATCGGAGACGATCTGCTGCAGGTTGATTGAAACCGCGACGAACACCAACCCGGTTAGGACTCCCGCGGCTCCCGCCTGGGCCAAGAAGAAGTCGTGCCATTCGTCCAAGTGCCTCTCCTCTCTTCGTCGTCGTGGTGGCTGTGAGGGAAGTGTAGGCAAACGGGGTGCAGGGTGCATCGCTCCGTCGCTAGAGCTTCAGAGAACGCCGTAAGGCGGAAGTTAGACTTCGCAGAATTCACCTTCCACGCAATCGGGTGAATAGAGCCGGAGAGTAGTTGAGTATACTGCCGGGCGGGTCACGGATAGGGGAGGAGTACGTCTATGACGACTGGACCGGGAAGGGGCACGTCCGACCCAGGCGCATCCTACGCGCGCCGGGCGAGCCAAGGGACTTCTATGTGGTACATGGGCTGCCTCGTTAGCGTCCTGGCCGGCTCGGACGATACCGCCGGACGCTTCGGGCTGATGGAGATGGTGGCGCCCAAGGGCCTTGAGCCATCACGCCACCTTCACCACTGCGACGACGAGGGCTTCTACGTGCTCGAAGGCAACCTCACCTTCTACGTGGGCGAGGAGACCTACGAGGCCAGCCCCGGCACGTTCGTGTTCCTGCCACACGGCGTACCCCACTCGTACACTTTCCAGACAGAGGTGGTCCGCATGCTCGCCATCGTGGTACCGGGGGGCATAGAGCAGCACTTCCGGGACCCGCGCTTCGCTGAGCCGGCGGCGGCACCGACGCTGCCACCGTCGCCTACCGGACCGCCCGACATTGCCGTCGTGGAGGAGATGGCCAAGGACCTGGCTAGCTACGGCACCGAGGTCGTCGGTCTTCCTGGCCCGCGTGAGCGGCAGTAGCAGCGCTGTAACTTCCGAGAACCCCCAGCTTGCTGAAAGAGTCGGCACTGAGCTGAAAGCGACCACAAATCGGGCCAGAAACGCCCCAGAACCGGTGTGTTTGGTAGCCGATCACGGGCGAACGCGAGCACCAAGAGAGTTTTTCAACACGCTGGCATCTCCCACGCATTCGGGTGAATAAGCCTATCTGCAAGCATTTGGCACCCCACTACTAACAACTACATGCACAAATACCCCCTTTTGAGGGATGCGTCGTCCCTTCCTGATGGTGTAGAATTCTCTCGTTAGCCAACCGGGGCGGGCAAGACCCTTTGTGTGCCCGGCCCCACTAAAGGGGGTATTGCTCATGCTAAGACGGGTGGTCCTACTTGGGGGTTGCTGTTGGTAGGAGTGATCGTGCTCGGCGGGGTGGCGCTGGCCGAAGACATAAGGGGCACTTTTAAGCAGGACGTCCTCACAGGCACCAGTCAGATGGACCGGATCTACGGGCTCGGTGCCGCAGACACGATCGCGGGTCGGGCAGGCAACGACGATTGCTACGGCGGCAGTGGTTTCGACGAGGTAAGTTGCGGAAACGGTAACGACCGCATAGATGGCGGTTTCGGTGAAGACGAGTTGTTCGGTGGCCCCGGCAATGACACGATCCTCGCTGCGGACGGTCAAGTGGATCAAGTTAACTGCGGACTTGGTGACAACGACACGGCCTACGTCGATGAAGAAGACACCGTCGACCCTGCACAGGCAACGATCTGCGAAAACCTCTTCGTGGCTCGTCCCGAGGGGCCTGCCTAGAGGCTAGTAGGAAAGAGTGGAAAGCGAAGAGGAGGCCCCGGGGGCTCTAGCCCGATCCCGGGGCCTTCGTCTCTTACCTTCGCCTCTGTGCCAATCGCGCAGCAGCACTAGCGAGCACACTGTCAGCGAGGCGAGGCCCTCTCATCTTTGACTGCGGCCCCCATCTCCATATCCTTGGAGCTCGAGCTTCCGAGAATGCTCCACGGAACCGGGTGAATAGGGGCAAGAATAGGAAGGGTGCATCCTAGCAAGGGCGGGTCCCGCTTTAGTAGTCGGACTCGGAGATGTGCCGTTCGGCATCTAGACGCCCCGCGGACTCCGGTAGGATCATGCACCGCGTGGCATACAGAATTTTGGTGGCGTCGCTGGTGCTGCTGTGTATCTTGGAAGTTCGGGGAATTGGGGTTAGACGAACTTCCGACAATTCTCCTTCCATGCACTCGGGTGAGAATATGCTTGCTCTCGGGAGTTCGCGGGAGCCCCCGGCTCGGGCGCGTGATCTGGATACTAGCAATCCACAAATCCCTCGGATACCTTATCCTCATGGGTAATCAGCAGGTAATCGTAGGCGTCGGAGCCAGTAGGAGGACCGCGACGGGAGTCATCCTGGCCACCGTCGCAGTCCTCATTGCCGTGGGCTGCGGTTTGCTATCCCCCTCCGCGGAGGTCGTCGCGGCGGGCGACATCGCCAAATGCGGCACCGAGGGCGACGAGGCTACCGCCGACCTGGTCGAGGGCATCGACGGGACGGTCCTGGCCCTTGGCGACGAGGCCTACCCCCGAGGCACGGCGGCGAACTTCGAGGAATGCTACGGGCCGACGTGGGGGCGGTTCAAGGGGCGCACCAAGCCTGTCCCCGGCAACCACGAGTACTACACCGAAGGGGCCAGAGGCTACTTCGAGTACTTCGGTGAGGCCGCGGGCGACCCCGAGGGGGGCTACTACTCCTACGAGCTCGGGTCCTGGCACGTGGTAGCCCTCAACAGCAACTGCGAGGAGGTCCGCTGTGGCCCCGGTTCCCCACAGACGAGGTGGCTCAAGGAGGACCTCGCCGCCAACGAGGATGCGCGTTGCACCCTCGCTTATATGCACCATCCACGCTTCAGCTCCGGGGAGAAACATGGCTCCACTGCCGGGGGGGTGGAGAAGCTGTGGGAGGCGCTCTACGAGGCGGACACCGACGTGGTCCTCTCCGGCCACGAGCACAACTACGAGCGCTTCTCCCCGCAGGACCCGCAGGGGAGGGCAGACCCCGAGGGAGGCATCCGCCAGTTCGTGGTGGGCACCGGCGGCGGAGGCGAGGGGCCGATCTCAGACCGTATCGCCAACAGCGAGGTGCGCACCGACGGTACCGCCGGCGTCCTCAAGCTCATCCTGAGCCCGAAGAGCTACGAGTGGGAGTTTGTCCCCGTGGAGGGTGAGAGCTTCACCGACGCCGGCGGTGCCCAGTGCCACTGAGCGTCCAGTAGAGCAGGACAAGGTACCCCTCACCGCTGGACTTTGGAGAACCCCACCTCCGAGGTTTCGAGAACTCCTCCCGCTTCCCACTCGGCGCTACCCCTCTCGCTTCACCAGTGTGCGTACCCTACGCCCGCCAACGTGTCGTCACCCGATCGCCTTCGGCTACCAAGTTCTCGATGACCAAGGTCCAGTCGGGGTAAGCGGTGCGAGTCTCGACCACGCCCTCCTTGTAGAGTTCGCGGTGTGGGTACGGGGTACCCTCGACCTCACGGCTGACAAAGTCCTCGGAGAGGAACTCGTCCGCGGCGGCAAGATCCCCCCCGTTCCAGATGGCTTCGTAAAAACGGCGAAACACGGCCTTGTTCTCTGACCCGATCATCGCGTGACCATGATAGCAAGCTGCACCTTCCACGTACTTTGGTGAACAAGCTGGTCGGGACCGCCGCTTCCACCGTCGGGGTAGACTGTGGGCATGCTAGTGTTGCCCGGCCGCGACCCGATCTTGAGGCTGTCCCCCCTGGCGCTATTGCGCCAGTCGCTCGCCTGGGCGGCGCTGGCGGCCTTTCTCGGGATCGCCGTGGGCCTCGCCGCAACGTTCTCTTCTTCCTCTTGGGCCGTCTGGGCGGGCCGCTCTAGCGGCCTCTTGGCGGCGCACTCGCTCTTCGGGGTCGCCTCGTTGCTCGGGAGGGGGTCGCGGGCGGCGCAGGTCGGGGTAGCGTTGCTTTTCCTATGGCTGGCCGCCTCCCGCTCCTTCGTCCTCTACTCCTCGCTGTGGCGGCCGGAGTGGGGGCCATCCGGCGTACCACCCTTCGCCTTCCTGGTCTTGCTCCACGCCTCTTGGTGGGGGGCCGCGGCGACGCTCCCCTTCGCGCTCGGCGCCCTCTTCGGGGCGCGCAAGCGGCGGCTCGGGGCGGTGCTTCTCGTGCTGTCTGTGCCAAGCGCGCTTCTCTTGTTCCTCTACCTCCCCTCGACGGGGGCAGAGATCTCCCTGTCTGAGATCGAGGCGCTGGTCGGTCCCCTGTCCTCTCTCCCGGAGCGGGCGTGCCCGAGGCATCGGAGCCGCCTAGCGGATGCGCCCGCGGGCCTGGGGGCTTATGCTGCGGGCGTTGCCTGAAAAAAGTTGGGCGGAGTCTAGCAACTTTCCTCTTCCGCCCAACCGGAGAAGGGGCGGAGCAGATGAGAAAGGCGGTTCTTCTGTTGGCGGTGATGGCGGCGGCATCACTCCTGGCAGGTTGCGGCGAATCGATCGCCTGTCCCACCGCCCCAGATGGCGAATGCCGGGGCACGAAAAAGGCCGATCAGATTACCGGCACTAAAGGGGTGGACCGGATCTACGCCTTGGGCGGCGACGACTCGGTGCAAGGCGGCGACGGGCTCGGGCAGAGGCTCCATTCCCTCCACCTTCCGCCGCCAGTTCTGGGCGCCGTGGTAGAAGCGATCAGCCGCGCTGATGCGTTCGCCAGCAACATCCTCGGGCTGCCCACCGGGGAGCGGGGCGATGACCTTATCAAAGGCGGCCTCGGCGCCGACTCTGTGAAAGGTGGTAGTGGCGCCGACAAGATCTACGGCGGTGAGGGTAACGACAAGGCGGGCGGCGGGCCAGGCAACGACTATTTCGACGGTGGAGCGGGCAACGAACGTCTCTCCGGCGGCGAAGGAGAAGACGAGATCCACGGTGGACCCGGAGATGATATAGACCTGGACGGCGACCATCAGATTGACAAGATATATGGTGAGGAGGGCAACGACTTGGAGGTGGACGGCGACCGTGGCAACGACCTGCTCTACGGCGGGCCCGGCGACGACGGCGGTGCCCCCACTAGCGAAAATCTTCAGCATCACGGCCTGCGCGGCGAGGGTGACGAGAACCGGGTATACGGCGAGGACGGCGCCGACACCATAGACGCCCAGACCGCGGTGGAGCTTGCGGGAGCTCGGGAGGAGATCTTCGGCGGCGATGGGGACGACACCATCACTGCGGCCGACGGGCTGGTCGACGAGATCGACTGCGGCCCGGGTCTGGACACGGTCGTCGCTTACGATAGGCGGCTCGACGTACTGGTGGACTGTGAGACTACGGCAGACTCAGGTGTGTAGCGGTGAAGGCGTGCTACACGCTGGAACTTCTGAGAAAGCCCTTCTCCGAGCTTGGGTGAATAGGGAAAGAAGTAGGGCCGGAGCGCGAATGCCCCTAGCTTCGCTACCACGGACTTCGGTTCTCGTTCACCTTTGCTAGGAGAACCAGGCGAAGCCTGTTTGGGCTGTGCCCGAGCTTCTTGGAAGCCCCTACGGGCGAAGTTAGCGGAACGGGTGCTGAGCACGACGGGGCGTATGGGCGTATCCTGTCGTGCGACAAGCGAGTGCGGGAGGTGAGGGTTTTGGCGAGCGAGTCCCCGGAAATGTTGGAACGGCTGCGCAAGCGTTTCCTACGAGCGCTGAGCGAGCTGAGCGGCGGGGCTGACGAAGGGAAGCCGGCGATGGTCTCGGAGGTCGCCCAGGGGGCGGGCCTGGACCCGGAGAGGGACCCTGACGAGAAGGCCTTGAGCGAGAGGCTGGCCGCCGAGCTGGTGGAGGCGGGGTACGCCTCGGCGGAAGCGGGCTCGAGCGGCTTCTTGGTCATAACGGCCGAAGGGGAGCGGGCCGTAGGGGGTGGGCAAAGCCCTTCGGCAGGCAGCTGAGACGGGGCGTCGCAGGCGCGCACTTCCGAGAATCTTCTTAAAGCGGAAGTACAATGTATGAGAAGGCCCCCGACACAGAAGGTACGGCATCCTACTTGTAGAGTCCTGCTTGCGTACCGGTAGAGATCGGCCTTGCGGGTGGAGAAATCGTTCTAGAACGCTGCTTCCACTTGTATCCTGTGATCACTCTCTTGGCTGCTCTGTCGTGACTCTTCCTGCAGACTCCGAAGGACCTCATCGTATGGGACGTCGAGGGCCTCGGCTTCGAACTCCGCCTGGCGTTTGAGCTTCCAGAAACTCGTTCATGTAGGCTCAGGCACCCGCCGCGAGGCTCGCACTTTCTTCTATTGGAAGGTCGTCGAAACTGGGGCGGTCGTAGCGAAGGAGCATCAGGACGTAGTCGAGGGCCCGGTGATGTCGCGACTCACGGAGAACAGAGCGCGTCACGGACCAAAGCCGCCACACTGGAAAGGGATGCCGCAAACTGAGAAAGTATCATGAGGGAATGGACGACCAGGAGGTTCGCAGCATGGCGAAGACACACTACTTTCCAGAAGATCCGATCCACTACGTCTGGGACAACGAGCAGGAGCCGGTGCTCACGGTCGAGCCTGGCGACACGGTCGTCTACCGCACCCGCGAGGTCTCGGACGGACAGATAGGGCCAGACTCCGACGTGGGCGCCCTCGATGGACTCGACTGGGACCGCCTCTACCCGCTCGCCGGTCCCGTCGCGATGATGGGCGCAGAGCCGGGAGACGTACTGACGGTCGAGGTCCTTGACATCCACACCGAAGGCTGGGGCTGGTCCGCCGTCATACCCGGCTTCGGGTTGCTACCCGAGGATTTCCCTGAGGCCTACCTCAAGATCTTCGACCTCACCAACGGCGATTACACGCTATTCAAGGACGACATCGTCATCCCCATAGAGCCTTTCTTCGGGACTATGGGCGTGAGTCCGTCCGGTCCCGAGAAGCCCGTCATCATGCCGCCGGGACCGTTCGGCGGCAACATGGACACCCGCCACATCACCAAGGGTTCCGTCCTATACCTGCCTGTGCAGCACGCGGGCGCGCTCTTCTCCTGCGGCGACGCCCACGCAGCCCAGGGCGACGGCGAGGTCTGCGTAACGGGCATCGAGAGCCCCGTGTACGCTACGTTACGCTTCGACCTGATCAAAGGCCGGAGCATCCCGGCGCCGCAGTTCCAGACCCCAGGACCGCTTACACCGCTAGTCGAGGCGGCGGGCTGGTACGCCACGATGGGCGTGAACGGGGACCTCATGCAGGCCGCGAAGGACTCCTTGAGAGCGATGGTCGAGCATATAAGCACGACTTACGGGCTCGAGCCCGTCGAGGCTTACGTGCTAGCGAGCCTCGTGGTAGACCTCAAGATCTCCGAGATCGTGGACCAACCGAACTGGATCGTCTCCTCCTACCTACCGTTGGCTATATTCGGGTAGATCTGGCCACGATGTTATCGCGAGACTATCGGCGGGACGCACGAAGAGTTCTTTCTTCCAGCCATGAACCTCCGAAGATCGGTGCGTTGCTCGATCTCGTAAGGCCAGCCGTAACGTTTGGGAGACGGTCGTCCGGTATATTGGTATCGTGACGGAAGGAACAAAGGAACAGGATTCAGGGACCAGCGGGATGAGCGCTCGCGCCGCTGCATGGTTAGCGTGGTCGCTGGCTACGCTCTGCGGGGTAATGTTTGTCGCCGTCGGCGTGCTTGGCGTCCTTGCCCAATCCGCGCAGTCTCCCGGCGACTCGACCATCGCTGGCACCATTAGTGAGACGGTGATCTTCGTGCTCTTCCTGGCCTTCCCCATCGTAGGCGCCCTGGTCGCCTCCAGGCGACCGCAGAACCCTATAGGTTGGATCTGCCTCGCAAGCGGCCTCTTATGGATGCTCCTTGCGGTTACCGATAGCTACAGCATCTACGGCGTTGCCAGACCAGGCTCGGTCCCCTTTCCCGTGGCGGTCGGCACGATAGGCAACCAGTGGCTGTGGGTGCCCACCGTAGGTCTGTTCGGGATCTACATGATCCTGCTGTTCCCGGACGGGAGGCTTCCCTCGAAAAGGTGGCGTCCGCTGGCCTGGCTCTCGGGAGTGATGATCGTGCTGCTAAGCATCACCGAGGGGCTCGCTCCTGGACCTTTAGAGAACCAGGGAGGAGTGCGCAACCCGTTCGGGCTCGAGGCACTCCCCTGGCTGGAGGATGTGTCGTATATCATTCTCCCACTGCTGCCTTTGTGCATCCTCGCTTCAGCGGTGAGCATGGTATTGCGTTTCCGGCGTTCGAGGGGCGAGGTGCGCCAGCAGATCAAATGGGTCGCCTTCGTCGCCTCATTCTCTGGCCTGTTGTACCTGATCGCCATCATCAGCCAGTTGGTCTTCGTACTGAATATATCGGAGAGCGGTGGTAGCATACCCCGGTTTCCTTGGTGGGCCGAGGTCCTCTTCTCTGTGGCTGTGCTTGGCTTCGCGGGAGTGCCAGTGGCCATAGGCTTCGCAGTCCTGAAGTACCGACTCTACGATATAGACGTCGTCATAAACCGCACGCTGGTATACGGTTCTCTCACGGCCATGCTGGTCGCACTCTATTTCGGAAGCGTGGCGGCGACCCAGACGATCCTCCGTGCGCTTACGGGCCAGACGGAGCAACCGCAACTGGCCGTGGTCATCTCGACACTCGTGATCGCCGCGCTGTTCAACCCCTTGAGGCGCCGTATCCAGTCGTTCATAGATCGTCGTTTCTACAGACGCAAGTACGACGCGAGAAAGACCCTGGAAGCGTTCTCCGCCAGGCTTCGCGAGGAGACGGACCTGGAGACGCTGAACAGCGATCTCGCGGACGTGATAAGGGAGACGATGCAGCCTGCCCACGTCTCGCTATGGTTGCGCCCCGATAGGCCTCCGAGGGGCGAGCAGGCAGATCTGTAGCGCCCCATCCGGCGAGGTGCCTGGTAGATCGACTTGACCGGTAGCTCTTCGGAGACCTGTCCTCGATCGTCAGATCGGGCGCCCTTTTCACCGAGCACCGAGCTGTCGCGAGAGCTCCTCGGGGTCTGTGGTCGGGGTCTGGCAGGCGTACTGGACGCAGACGTAAGCTGTGGCTTTACCTTCGCGGGCGGAGCGTTGGGCGAGGAGTGGGATCAGGCCGCCGGCCTCGTCATCGTCGGGGCTGCGGCCTGCGACGATCTTGTTGGGGAGATAGCCGGAGTAGACCACCTCTAACAAAGCTCTTGTGTCCGGCGCTCTCTGGTCCCCGACTACTGCTACCTCGCGGGGCTCCGAGGCCGAGAAGTCGAGGGCGCAGAGGAGGCGTCCGAAGCCACCGGGGACTTTCTCCATGCCGCCTGCGAGCTCTTCGAGGACGTCATCGGCACGCTGACGGTAGTCGGCCCGGTCGAGGAAGAGGGCGAGCTTGAGCAGGACCTCGGCGGCGACGGAAGTTCCTGAGGGCGCCGCGTTGTCGTAGACATCGCGCGGGCGGGTGACGAGCTCCTCGTGGTCGGCTGGGGTGTCGTAGAAGGCACGCTTCTCCTCGTCCCAGAAGAGCTCGGAGACGGCGTCGAGGAGGGCATCGGCCTCGACGAGCCAGCGCGTGTCGAAGGTGGCCTCGTAGAGGGCGACGAGCCCGTCTGCGGCCATCGCGTAGTCCTCCAGGTAGCCGTTGAACCTCGTCCGACCATCCTTGTAGGAGCGGTGGATGCGGCCGTCTTCCTTGAGCTTCTCCACGATAAACGTCGCGTTCTTCACGGCGGCCTCGCGGTAGTCCTCGCGGCCTGTGACGCGGGCGGCGAGCGCGAAGGAGCGGAGCATGAGGCCGTTCCAGGCGGCTAGGACCTTCTCGTCGCGTCCGGGCCTGACACGCTCCTCACGCATGGCGAAGAGCTTCGCCCGGATCCTGGCGATGCTGGCCCACAGTTCCTCCGGTGAGAGCCCGAACTCGTCAGCGACGGCCTCGGGCGGGCGGGCGACGTGCAGGATGTTACTGCCCTCGAAGTTGCCCCGCTCGGTCACGTCCCAGTAGCGCGCCGCGAGGTTGGCTTCGTCAGGGTCGAGGGCGGCCTCCAGCTCCTCGGGCGTCCAGACGTAGAACTTCCCCTCCTCGCCCTCTGAGTCTGCGTCCTCGGCGGAGTAGAAACCCCCTTCCTCGCTCGTCATGTCGCGCAGGACGTAGTCGAGCGTCTCCTCGGCGATGCGGCGGTAGAAAGCGTCGCCGGTGGCCTGGTACGTCTCGAGGTACAGCCTGGAGAGGAGGGCGTTATCGTAGAGCATCTTTTCGAAGTGCGGGACGAGCCAGTGCCCATCCACGGAGTAGCGGGAGAAGCCGCCGCCGAGCTGGTCGTAGATGCCCCCGTTAGCCATCTGCCGGCACGTGAGCTCCACGCCGTCGAGCGCCGACCTCTCTCCCGTGCGGTGACAGTGACGGAGTAGGACCTCGAGGTTCATCGCCTGGGGGAACTTGGGGGCGCCGCCGAAGCCGCCGAATCGCCTGTCGAGCTGGGAGAGGAGGGCGCCGGCTGCGCGGTCCAGCAACTCGGTGCCTGCGGACTCGGCCTCGGGCATGACGGCCGCGGTCGAGGCCTGGAGGTAGTCGCGGACGGACTCGGCGCTCTGCAAGACCTCTTCACGGCGGTTCTCGTAGGCGTCGGCGACGCTGAGGAGGAGCTGCTGGAAGGAGGGCATGCCCCGCGAAGGGATGGGTGGGAAGTAAGTGCCGCCGTAGAAAGGTGCCCCGTCGGGGGTGAGGAAGACGGTCATCGGCCAACCACCGTGACGGGTGAGGGCCTGGACGGCGGCCATGTAGATCGAGTCGATGTCGGGTCTTTCCTCGCGGTCTACCTTTACGTTCACGAAGTGCTCGTTCATCATGCGCGCGGTCTCATCGTCCTCGAAGGACTCGCGCTCCATGACGTGGCACCAGTGGCACGCGCTGTAGCCGACGGAGAGCAGGACGGGTTTGTCTTCGTCGCGCGCCCTCTTCAATGCCTCCTCGCCCCAGGGATACCAGTCCACAGGGTTGTCCTTGTGCTGGAGCAGGTACGGGCTCGTCTCATTCGCCAGCCTGTTGGCCACGGTCTCTCGCCTCCCGAAACGGCGTTTAGCTGCGGACCCTAACGTATCATGGATCGGGGTTCGGTATCCGGTGTTCAGCATTTCAGCACTTCAGCTGGTCAGCTTCATGGCTGAAGATCGATCGCCTTTGGCCGAATGGGCGACTCGCGGTAGGTCGATTCCTCGGCTAAATCGCTTTCTGCATGTGAATAGGGACTCAGAGGCCGCGTGGCTGTCGGGTCGGCCGATGTTTAGCCCGCCGGGATGCGGGTAGACAGAATTATGATAGGGAAACGTGAGTAAGGAGGCAGCGGCCATGTGCTACTCCTACAGGGATCGCCGGATGGAAGAAGAGGCCCGCAAGGAGATGTGGGTGAGAGAAGAACGCAAGCGCCGCCAGCGGCAGAAGGCCAAGAAGGGACGTCCGGCGGAGAAGGATCGCGAGCTGGTAAGAGCTTAGGAGCAAGGCCACTCAAAACTCTATGATCACGGGCCCCGGACTGCGGTCCGGGGCCTCTGTCGTAAGGTCCTACGGAAGGAGATCGGCGATGGACGTTAGTAAGCTCGAAGAGACGGCCCGCGAGCTCGTAGCTCCTGGGAAGGGCATACTCGCTGCAGACGAGAGCTTCGGCACCATAGGCAAGCGGTTCGAGGCCGTCGGTATAGAGTCGAGCGAAGAGAGCCGTCGGGCCTACAGGGAGATGCTCTTCACGACGGAGGGCATCGGGGAGTTCCTCTCCGGTGTGATCCTCTTCGAAGAGACCATCCGCCAGGAGACCTCGGACGGCACCCCGATGCCCGAGGTGCTCGAAGGTGCCGGCGTCATCCCTGGCATCAAGGTGGACAAGAGTACTGTCGATCTGCCCCTCTCAGAAGGCGAGAAGTTCACCCAGGGCCTCGACGGCCTCGGCGACAGGCTCGCCGAGTACAGTGAGCTTGGGGCGCGCTTCACCAAGTGGCGGGCTGTTATCACAATAGGAGATGGCATCCCCACCGAGAGCTGCGTAGGAGCCAACGCGGAGGCGCTCGCCCTGTATGCGGCGTTCGCCCAGGAGCACGACCTCGTCCCCAT
>Ga0136613_10000314_pt1 | contig 21623 bp, 20 predicted proteins | sample AntDrymUQ2722106_2_FD_106649 | JGI IMG/M metagenome (GOLD analysis project Ga0136613, IMG submission 106649) | Polar desert sand microbial communities from Dry Valleys, Antarctica - metaG UQ272 (21.06) | ecosystem: Environmental > Terrestrial > Soil > Desert | place: Antarctica: Dry Valley... | reverse complement strand
CCCCCTGTTCACCGGTGGGCTCATCACCGGAGCCGTCGCATTCGCCTTGCTGGGAATGCAGAGCCGGGGCTTCCGGCCGTTCGAGCGGGTCATCAGCGGGCTGCTGGCGGTGATCTTCCTCGGCTTCCTCTACAACATCGTGCTGGTGGCGCCGTCACCGTCCGGCGTCGCCTCCGGCTTGGTGCCGACGTTCTCGAACACCGACAGCGTGCTGCTGGCCGCGGGCATCCTCGGGGCGACCGTCATGCCGCACGTCATCTACCTGCACTCCGCGCTGACCCAGCGACGGGTCGCGGCGACCGACGCGCCCGAGCGCCGGACGCTGCTGCGCTACCAGCGCATCGACGTCGTCGTCGCCATGGGCCTGGCGGGGCTGGTCAACCTGGCGATGCTGGTCATCGCCGCCGAGTTGTTCTTCGGCTCTGGCATCCCCGACACCGACACAATCGAGGGGGTGCACGCCGGCCTGCAGAGCACCCTGAGTGAGTCTGCGGCGCTCGCCTTCGCACTCGCCCTGCTCGCGTCCGGCTTCGCCTCCTCCGGCGTCGGCACCTTCTCCGGCCAGATCGTCATGCAGGGCTTCCTGCGACGGCAGATCCCGCTGGTCCTGCGCCGTGCCATCACGTTGGCACCCGCGCTGATCGTGCTGGCCCTGGGCGTGGACCCGACGCGAGCCCTGATCATCAGTCAGGTGGTGCTGAGCTTCGGTATCCCCTTTGCGCTCGTGCCGCTCGTCCTGTTGACCCGCCGCGCCGACATCATGGGTGAGCTGGTCAACCGCCGCATCACCACCGCGGTCGCCAGCGTGATCGCGGCGATCATCATCGCGCTGAATCTGTTCCTGCTGAGTCAGTTCTTCAGCTGAGGCTCACTCCACCGCCAGCGTCGCGAGAAGGTCGGCCAGGCAGTCCAGAGCTGCCAGTGCGGCTGGGCTGTCCCGGTCGACCAGCCAGCCGAGCACCACTCCGTCGATGACAGTCATGAGCATTCGGGCGAGTACCGGCATCGGTCGCGACCAGGTGATTCCAGCCGCGGCGGCGATCGCCTCCAGATGCGCGGAACAGGCGGCGTAGGACATCTCGTACTGCCACAGCGCGAAGCTGTCCATCCCCGGCTGCCGCAACGCGTAGTGGGTGAGTTCGTAGGTCAGCTGCTGCTTACCCGGTTCCTTCTCGACGATCACCCAGAGCGCCTGAAGCCCCTCCCGCAGCAGCGTCCCGGCGTCGATGCCAGGGCGGACTTCTCCCCGGGCAGCCTCGGCGAGTTCGGTGATGATCGCGGTGAGGACCTCCTGAAGGAGTTCTTGCTTGGAACGGAAGCAGTAGTGCACGGTGGCCAGGCTGGCGCCGGCCTCGGCGGCGATCCGCCGGGTCGTCGTTGCAGCGATGCCATCGCGCTCGGCGACCCGGATCGCGGCCTCGATCAGCTGCTGGCGCCGATCTCCGGCTGCGACCCGCCCCAACCCGACCTCCTCGGTGCAACGCTCGGCTCACCAGGATACGGTCAGCAACTGAGTCAACCGTCTGAGTCAATCATCTGGGACGCTTGACCAACTCGCCCGGACGTCGGATCCTGTCCGCGAGAACGCAGCCGCGGTCTCTGCAGGGCCAGGATTCACCATGTCCAGGAGGCCACCATGTCCGCAGATCAGATCGCGCCAGGGACCGAAGACGCCGCGGTCAACGAATTCGGCTATCGACAGGAGTTCAGGCGGGTCCTGCACCTGTTCGCCGTCTTCGCGGTGTCGTTCTCGATCATCTCGATCACGACCGGGATCTTCCTGAACTACGCCTTCGGCATCACCCATCTCGGTCCGGCCAGCATCTGGCTGTGGCCGGTAGCCGCCGTGGGACAGACGCTCGTCGCCTTGATCGTCGCCGAACTCGCCACCCGCATCCCGCTGGCCGGCGCCAATTACCAGTGGGCCTCGCGTCTGGTCGGCCCGCGCTACGGCTACGTGGTCGGCAGTCTGGGCATCATGCTGGTCGCGGTCGGCATGCCCGGCATCCTGCTCCTCGGAGCCTCACCGCTGCTGGTCACCGCGTTGGGTTGGAACATCGAGAACCCTCGGCTACTGCTGTTCGTCGCCATCGTGCTGATGGCCTCGGCCTTTGGCATCAATCTCATCAGCATCCAGCTCGCCGCCCGGGTCAACAACACCGCCGTCGTCACCGAGATAGTCGGAGCCGTCGGAGTCGCCGTGGTGCTCTTCGTCCTGTGGGTGGCCAAGGGCACTCCGGACGAGCACGGGCTGGGCTTCCTCGGCACCACCACGACCTTGCCTGGCCAACCCCTGTGGTACGCCGTGGTGCTCGCCGCGTTGATCGGGGTCTACACCCTGGCCGGGTTCGAGGCAGCCGCCGACATGGGCGAGGAAACAGTCGATGTCCGGCGGACGATCCCGCGCGCCATCATCCTGTCCGTCGTCCTGTCGGGCGTGCTGGGCATGCTCACCCTGATCGGCTTCACCATCGCCATCCCCGACCTCGCGGCGGTGCAAGCCTCCCCCGTTCCACTGGCCGACATCACGTTCTACTGGCTCGGCGAGACCCTCACTAAGGTGCTCCTGCTCGTCGTGGTGTTCTCGATGTTCGCCCTGACCGTTGTCTACGTGGCCGCAGCCGCCCGGCTGATCTTCGCGATGGCGCGGGACAACATGCTGCCGGGATCGACGGTGCTGCGCCGGGTCAATCCGGGCACCAGGACACCGATCAGCGCCCTGCTGATCACCTTCGTGATCTGTCTCGCACTGATGCTTTACGGCTACGCCAACGGCGACGCGTTCGGCACGCTCGTCGGCGCCACCGCCCTGCTCCCCTTCCTGGTCTATTTCCTGACGGTGGTCGCCTACGGGCTCCGGCGGCGGCGGCTTGCCGCGCTCCCGGACGCCTTCCACCTCGGCAGGTGGGCCGGTCCGGTGTTCGTCGCGGCGCTCGTGTGGCTGCTCGCCGCGCTCGCCGCCCTGATCCTGCCGTCGGAGTTCCGCAACGCCACCTACGTCGTGCTCGGCGGGTTGGCGCTGGCCGGCCTCTGGTACGTCGTCGGGCTGCACAAGCGGCTGCAAAACGGCACCGCCGGAGCGACAACCCTGTCGGCGGCCGCCAACCGGCCGCGCGACACGGTGCAGTGACGACGGGCACCATCTGGCGCAACTGGGCCGGCAACCAGGTCGCGCAGCCAGCGCTGGTCGCATCTCCTCGCGACGTCAGCGAACTCGCGGGTCTGGTCAAGGCCGCCGAGCGGGACGGCCAGCGGATCAAGGCGATCGGCTCCGGTCACTCGTTCACCGCCATCGGCGTGACCGACGGCATCCACGTCCGCCTCGACCGGCTCGCCGATCTCGTGCATGCCGACCAAGCGACGGGTCTGGTCACGGTGCAAGGCGGCATGTCGCTGCAGCGGCTCAACACTCTGCTCGACGAACACGGCTTGGCGTTGAGCAATCTCGGCGACATCGATCAGCAGACAGTCGCTGGCGCCCTCTCGACCGGCACCCACGGCACCGGCCGAAAGTTGGGTGGGCTGGCCACCCAGGTCCGGGCGCTACAGCTCGTGCTGGCCGACGGCTCTATGGTCAGCTGCAGTCCGCAGGAACGCCCGGAGCTTTTCGCCGCGGCGCGGGTCGGGCTCGGCGCGCTCGGCATCATCGCCACCGTCACCCTGCAGACCGAGCCGGCGTTCAGCCTGCACGCGCAGGAACGCCCCATGGCGCTCTCGGCCGTCCTCGGCGATTTCGACGCGCTGGTCGCCGACAACGACCATTTCGAGTTCTTCTGGTTCCCGCACACCGACAAGACCCTGACCAAGCGCAACAACCGGCTGCCCGCGGGCGCGCCGCTTCGACGGCTGAGCCGTCCCCGCGCCCTGCTCGAGGACGAGTTGTTCGGCAACGGCATATTCGAGTTGACCTGTCGCCTCGGGCGGCTGCGTCCTGGCCTGATCCCCCGCATCAACACGATGGCGGCCCGCTTGATGGGTGACCGTGAGTACGCCGACGCCTCGCATAGGGTGTTCGTGTCCCCGCGGCGGGTGCGCTTCGTGGAGATGGAGTACGGCGTACCGGCGGCGGCTGTCCGAGCCGCTATCGCCGGCATCGGGCAAGTCATCGAACGGCACGAGCTCAAGGTCTCCTTTCCGGTCGAGGTCCGCTTCACCGCCGCCGACGACATCCCGCTGTCCACCGCCTCGGGCCGCGAGTCGGCGTACCTCGCCGTACACATGTTCAAAGGGCAGCCATACGAGACCTACTTCCGCGAAGTCGAGGCGGTGATGAAGGACCTGGACGGTCGCCCGCACTGGGGCAAGCTGCACTATCAGGACGCCGGCACGCTGCGCGGCCGCTACCCGCGGTTCGAGGAGTTTCTGGCGGTCCGGGACAACGTCGATCCCGGCGGCCGGTTTGCCAACGCCTACCTCGACCGGGTCCTGGGCTGACAATGGACGTCGGCGAGCTGCAGACCCCTGCCCTCGTCGTCGAGCAAGCCCTGCTCACGGCGAACCTGGACGTCATGTCAGCAGCCCTCCCGGGGAACCGGTTGCGGCCGCACGTCAAGGCGCACAAGTGCACATCGTTGGCTCAGGCTCAGCACCGGCGGGGCCATCTGGGGTTCACCTGCGCGACGATCCGCGAGGTCGAGGGGATGGCCTGCGCCGGGCTCGGCGGTGACCTGCTGCTTGCCAACGAGGTGCTCGACGCGCGCCGGCTGGGCGCTGTGATCCAGGACGGCGCCCGCGTCACGGTTGCGGTCGACTCGGTGGAGACGGTCGCGGCGGCCGCTGCGGGCGGCGTCACCGAGGTCGTGGTCGACGTCAACGTCGGGCTGCCGCGCTGCGGCTGCGCACCTGCCGACGCCGGCCGGATCGCCGAGCTGGCCGGTTCTCGGGGCCTGACGGTGCGCGGTGTGATGGGCTACGAGGGCCACCTGATGATGGCCCAGCCGGTAGCTGAGCAGGCTCGGCTGACCGCCGAGTGCATGGCTTTGCTCACGGCCGCGCACGCCGACGTGGGTGGCGACCTGATCAGCGCCGGCGGAACCGGCACCTACGCGGTCAACACGTGGGCGACGGAGATCCAGGCCGGCTCCTACGCGCTGATGGACACCGCCTACGCCCAGCTGGACCTGCCGTTCGCCAACGCGCTGTCCGTCCTTGCCACCGTCGTCTCGGTCAGCCCCGGCTGGGCGGTCGCCGACGTCGGCCTGAAATCCCTGGGGATGGACCACGGCAACCCGACGATCCCAGGAGCGACCGTGTGGTTCTGCTCGGACGAGCACACCACGTTCGCACCGGAGGAACCGGTGCGGGTGGGCCAACGGATCCGGGTGCTACCCGCTCACGTCGACCCGACGGTCGCCCTGCACGAGGCCATGCACGTCGTCGACGGGGAGGTAGTCATCGATCGCTGGCCGGTGAACCTGCGCGGCTGGTGACCTACGGCGAATCACAGCACGCACAGCCGGTCCCCGGCGACCGCGCGCCCGCCGCCGGCGCGACGGCCGGGGCGCAGCAGAGGTCGCCTCGCCACGCGGCGCGGCCTTCGCGCACTGCCACCGCGGCGATCACCAATGCCGCCACCGGGTCCGCCCACGACCAGCCGAACAGCGAGTTCAGCGCGAGCCCGACGAGCAGCACCGCGGACAGATACGTGCACAGCAGGGTCTGCTTGGAATCAGCCACCGCCGATTTGGAGCCGAGTTCCCGACCGGTGCGCCGCTCCGCCCATGACAGCACCGGCATGACCAGCAGGCTCAGCCCGGCAAGGACCAGACCGACGCTGGAGTGCCGGGCATCGGAGCCGCCGGACAGGGACAGGACCGCCTCGACGGCGACATAGCCGGCGAGGGCGAAGAAGGACACCGCGATGATCCGCAACGCGGCCCGCTCCCGCGCCTGCGGATCGGAGCCGGTGAACTGCCAGGCCACCGCCGCGGCTGAACCCACCTCGATCACCGAGTCCAGGCCGAACCCCACCAGCGCCGCCGAGGACGCGGCAACTCCGGCGGTGAGCGCGACGACGGCCTCGACGACGTTGTAGCCGATGGTCACCGCCACCAGGATTCGGATCCGCCGCGACAACAGCCGCTGTCGCGTGTCGCTCGTGTCGCTCGTCACGAGGACCGACTCGGCCATCAGCAACACCCCCTCGACTCGGCTACGGCGCAGTGCTGCGGGTCCACCGCCAGCACCACCCCCAGCAGATCGGCCAGCGCGTGGCCCAACCGCGCGTCGGCCAGCTCGTACCGGGTACGGCGGCCCTCCGGCACCGCCACGACCAGCCCGCAGCCGCGAAGGCACGACAGGTGGTTGGACACACTCTGCCGTGACACGCCGAGCAGCTCGGCCAGCTCCGCCGGGTATACCGGGGCGTCTCGCAGCGCCAGCATCACCCGGGCTCGGGTCGGATCCGACAGGGCGTGGCCGAAGCGAGCCAGGACATCGGCGTGAATGGCGACCTGCATCCAGGCAGAGTACATCCTCCGATGTACCCACACCGGGCAGATTCGATGGAACCGGCTGGTTCCCAGCAGCGTCAGAGCAGGTATGCCGGCAGCTCACCTGGGTAGGACGGTCAGCATTGCCGCCAGTGCGCTGCTCGTGACCGGCTGCGCGGAACAGCTGAACCAGGGAGGAGCGCCCGTGGCTGAGCCGGCCCCGACGCTGGTCGCCGACGGCTATGACGGACGGTTCCGGACGTTTGCTGCGGTCCTGGAGAGCCCGGAGCACGGCCCGCAGCTGTGCCACGGGGTCGACGAGTCATACCCGCCGCAGTGTGGTGGACCCGATATCGCGGGTTGGGACTGGTCGGCAGTCGAACACGAATCCGCCTCCGGGACGCATTGGGGCTCCTACGTCCTTGTCGGGACGTTCGGCGCCGAGACGTTCACCTTGACCGAGCCGGCCATTGTGGACGACGGGTCCGTCGAGCGCCCGCACAGTGAGGAGGATCAGTTCGCCACACCGTGCCCCGAACCGGCCAGCGGGTGGCGACCCGTGGACCCCGAGCGAGTGACGGAAGCCGCATTCCAGGCGGCCAGGCGGGTCGCCCAGGCCGCCGAGGGCTACGGCGGCCTGTGGATCGACCAGCGGACGAGCGGGTCAGAGATGACCGAAGAGAGTGCCAACGACCCGCAGCGCTTCGTCCTGAACGTGATCACCACGCAGGACGTGGACGCCCTCCACAACGCCATTCGCGAGGTCTGGGGCGGGTCGCTGTGTGTCAGCCCGACGGTCCGCGACGAGGCCACGCTGCTCGCCGTGCAGCAACAGTTGGACCGCGACCCGGGTGTCATGGGCAGCTCCCCCGACATCTGGACCGGGCAACTCGTCGTCCAGGTGTTCGTAGCCACCGCGGAGCTGCAGGAGACGTACGACCAGCGCTACGGCGCCGGCACGGTGCGGCTCGAGGGACTCCTGATCCCGGTCGACTGAGCGTCCTCAGCCGCGGTGGTTCTCGATCCAGCTGTCGATGTCCGCCCACCGCTCGTACAGCCAGCCGATCTGCGCCTCCCGCCCGGCCGGCACGTCCGCGGCCGGCACGAACCACCAGCGCAGATGCAGCGTCTTGTCCTCCGGCAACTCCCGCCAGACATCGGCCATGGTGGCGAGGTGCTCCAGCCCGGTGTGCGCGACGAACACGACGTCGGCGTACGGCGCCGCCTCGATCGCGGCGATGACGCCGCCGGGGCGAGGCGGGAGGACGTGCCGCATCCGCTCCGCCGCGTCCGCATGAGTTCGGTGCCCGCGCTGCCGCAGCCGCAGGATCGCCCGCCGCCGTCGCTTGGCGGTGAAGTTGCCGCCCTCCGGGAAAATCAGCAGCGCGTCCTCCTCCCCCATGTCGTCGGCGAGCGCGCCGATGACCGCCTCCACGTCCGCTCCGGCCCCCGGTACGGGGTCGATGAAGCGGGCCGGAACCCGATGCAGGTAGACGTCGATCATCGGGTCCAGCTGGAGAATGCCCTTCAGCACGATCCGCGGCTGGCGCCGGTGATCGCGATTCATCAGGGTGTGGACGAGCAGCAGGCTGTCCCCCGGTCCCGCATGGCGGCTCAACACCAGCATCGCGTTCGTCGAACCTGGTACGCCGTCGTCCAGCGGTGTCCACGACACGCCGTCGGTCTCCAACTGCAACCGGAAGAGCACCTGCGCCGCGTCAACAACGGCGTCCAGGACCAGCCGCAGCACGCCGTAGTGGGCACGCTGGAACACTCGGGTACCCAGCAGCACGCCGAAGCCGCTGGCCACCCAGAATGCCAGGGCAGCCCCCAGCGCGACGACCTCAGCTGCCACCCAGACCAGGGCGAATCCGAGCAACCGCAGGCCGCGCCAGCGTCCCGGCAGCCAGATCGACGCAATGGCGGCGGCGACCGCGAGCAGGGGAAGCAGGAACAGCCCTCCAACCGCTGCGAGGACGACGACTACCGGCCCCGCGATCCGTCGTGCCCCGCGCGGCGGCAGCCTCATGAACCTGCCACCGACTCGAAATAGGCCTCGGTGGCGACTTGAGCGGCCCGGATCCGGCCGGGAACTGAGCGGAAGTCCCGGTAGCGGAACTGCCGCCGGTCGGTGAAGCCCATCGGCTCGCCGCCAGCGGGCAGGACATGGACGGTGACGTCGTCGGGCAGCGCCGCCATCGTGGTGGTGAAGCGGTGCCTACGGGCGATCTCGAACGCCACGAGCCCGACTTCCCAAGGCCGCCGCGGCGGCCGTAACGGACTCTCGATTCGCCCGACGTGCAAGACGTAGATCGTCCGCGCGCCGAGGTGCACGGCACGCCCGACCGGAATGCTGTCCACGAGCCCGCCGTCGAGGTAGTGCTCGTCCCCGATCCGGACCGGCGCGAGCAGACCGGGTACGGCGCTGCTGGCCAGCACCGCGTCGACGACCGAGCCGCTGTCGAACCAGTGCTCGGTGGCCCGCTCGATACTGGCCGCGACGCACTGGAACCGCACAGCGAGGTCCTCGAGCACCGCGTCACCGAACTGATCGGCGAGCAGCCGGCGTAGCGGGCCTGGTGCCTGCAGGTGAGTCCCGGTGCGGACCAGCGTCGCCGTCTGGGCCAGCAGCGATCCGCCGAAGACGTCCCCGCGGGCGAGGTCGCACCAGAGCTCCGTCAGCCGGTCGACGCTGCCTCCCGTCGGGTCGGCGGCCACCAGCGCACCGTTGATGGCGCCGACCGACGTTCCGACGATCAGATCGGGCCGGATGCCGCGGTCGAGCAGGGCGGCGAGCATGCCCACCTCGGACGCCCCGAGGACCCCACCGCCGCCGAGGACAAAGGCAACCGGACCGTCGTTGCCGAGCATGCTGCGATCGTCGCATCTGGCTGGCCGGGAATGTCGTACGTCCCCGGCAACATTGGTCCACTCAGAGACCCCGTCGAGAGGTGGACAGGACGTGAGCAGGCGCGGCTGGCTGCTGTTCGTCGCGATGGGTGTCATCTGGGGCATCCCCTACCTGCTGATCAAGGTCGCCGTAGCGGAACTCGCACCCTCGACGCTGGTGCTGGTGCGCACCGCACTCGCCGCCGCGTTGCTGCTGCCCATCGCCCTCGCCCGTGGGCAGGTCCGGCCGCTGCTCGCCCGGTGGTGGCCGCTGGTGCTGTTCACGGTGGTGGAGATCTGTATCCCCTGGCTGCTGCTCGGCTTCGCCGAGCAACGGCTGTCCAGTTCATTGACCGGCCTGCTGATCGCCGCCGTACCGCTGATCGGCGCCCTGATCGCACTCGGCGGTCCGGCCGGTGAGCGGCTGGGCGCCCGCCGGTTGGTCGGCCTGCTGCTCGGAGCCGCCGGGGTCGCGGCGCTGGTCGGCTTCGAGGTCGGCGCCGGCGACAGCCGCGCGATCGCGGCCATCGCCGGCGTGGTCGTGTGCTACGCGGTCGGGCCGGTGATCCTGTCGCGCAGCCTCTCCGACCTGCCGCAGCTGGGCACGGTCGCGCTGGCGCTGGGCCTGGCCGCCGTGGCGTACATCCCAGCCGGTGTCGCGCAGGCGCCGTCCAGCTGGCCGTCTGCCGAGGTCGTGGCGGCGGTCGTCGTGCTGTCGGTGGTCTGTACGGCGTTGGCCTTTTTGCTGTTCTTCGCCCTGATCGCCGAGGTCGGCCCGGCCCGCTCGGTGGTCATTACGTACGTCAACCCGGCGGTCGCGGTGCTGCTCGGCGTGACGCTGCTGGACGAGGCCTTCACCGTGGTCACCGCCGTCGGATTCACCCTGATCCTCCTCGGATCAGTGCTGGCCACCGGGCGTCGACGCGGGCGGGACGATGGGTCCACGGAGGTCTGCGACGTCCCCGGAGCGCCGGTGGCCAAGAACGCTCAGGGCGCCCGGCCACGGGATGCGGTCAACAAGTAACCTCACAGTCGCCTTAGAGTGATGCGCTGAGTTACGGTCCGATTCCGGAAGTGGGTACTGCGGGTTGAGTATCGAGGAATCAGTGGACGACGACGACGAAAGCCGGTTCCAGAGCGCCTTTCGGCACGCCCCGACGGGAATGGCCTTGTGTACGCCGCACGGCGACATCGAGGAGGCCAACGAGGCGCTTGGGCGCCTGCTGGGACGAAACGCGGACGATCTGCTGGGCACCAGCCTGTTCGAGGTGACCCACGATGACGACCTGAGGGCTGCCCACGCCGCGTGCGCGCAGATGCGACGCGCCGAGACTTATTTCACCCGGCAGTCGGTGCGGCTCAAACACGCCGACGGCAGCACGGTGCACGTGGTCGTGTCCACATCCCGGGTCGATGATCGGCACGGTGTCGTCCGGCGCTATGTCATGCACGTCGAGGACGTAACCGATCGGATCGCGCTGGAAGGGGCGCTGCAGCACCAGGCGTTGCACGACCCACTCACCGGCCTGCCGAATCGGGCCCTGTTCGTACGCCGACTTACCGACGTCGCCTCCGCAGCAACGACCGGGGCCACGCGGGTCGGCGTGCTGTTCGTCGACCTCGACCGATTCAAGGCGATCAACGACAACTACGGGCACGCCGTCGGGGACTCGGTTCTGGTCGCGGTAGCCCGCCGGTTGAGCACGTTGCTGCGGCCCGGGGACACCGTCGCCCGCTTTGGCGGCGACGAGTTTCTGCTGCTCTGTCAGAACGTCGGAATCGCCGAGGTGACCCGCATCGCCGAGCGGATCACGGCGGCGATCGAGGACGACATCACGGTGGGCACCCTGCGACTACCGGTCACCGCCTCGATCGGCGTCGCGGTGCGGGGCCAGGCCGACAACCCGCCCGAGTGGCTGATCCGCGAGGCGGACATGGCGATGTACCGCGCCAAGGCCGAAGGCCGTGCCCGCATCCAGACGTTCTCACCGGACATGGGCGGCGACCCGAGCTGACGGCCGGCAGCCTGTCCCGAGCGCTAGGACGCCACCAACGAAGTGACCACCAATTGTCTCGCCCAGGTAAATGTCGGGCGGCTGGTTGCGGCGTGGGATTCCCCGGATGTCCGCGAGTTCGTGGCCGGCCTCGATGCGATGAACCGGCTCGCCGACAACAGTCCCGGTTTCCGCTGGCGGCTCCTCGCCGACAGCGGTCATCCGATTGCGCCGGCGCCGTACGACGATCCGCGCCTGTTCGTCAACGTGTCTGTCTGGCGGTCTTACGAGGACCTGCATGCGTTCGTGTATCGGAGCCGGCACGGCGGATTCGTACGTCGGCGCGCGCAATGGTTTACGCCGGTCAGGCAACCCTCGACGGCCCTGTGGTGGGTCACGGAGGACGATCGCCCGGATGCGGACGCGGCGATGCTCCGGTTGGAGTACCTGCGCGCCCATGGCCCGTCGCCGCGGGCATTCTCGTTGCGACGGCGTTTCGACCCTGCCGGCGAGCCCGTCCGCCCACGCCGCCGGTGAACCCGTTCCTAGGTGAATGCAGCCATCCCGGCCAGACTGACGTAGCTACCGCACGTGATCTGGTTGACGCGGCGCTGTGCCCGCGACGACCCTCGGATCCTACTCGCCAGCCGGCCTGCCACGACGGCGTACATCCCGTCGCAGACTGCGGCCAGCGCAACAAAGCACAGGCCGAGCGCCAGGATCTGCTTCCCGGCTGAGCCCTGAGCCGGCTCGACGAACTGCGGTAGGAACGCGACGAAGAACAATGCGGTCTTCGGGTTGAGCAGATCGACGAGCACGCCATCGAGATAGAGCCGTCGATGCGGCACGCTGTTCGATGCCGTGGCCCGCTGCAGGTCGCAACTGCGCCGCCGGAGTTGTCGGGCACCCAGGTACAGCAGGTACCCGGCTCCGGCGTATCGGAGGATCGAGAACACGCGCTCGGACGACGCCAGCAGCGCCGCAAGGCCGGTCGCGGCTGCGACCACGTGGAGTAGAGCGCCCGTCTCAACGCCGAGCACGGCATGCAGGCCAGCCGACCGGCCTTGCTCGACGCTCCGGGCCACCACGTAGAGGACCGCAGGCCCCGGAACGAGCAGCACGACGAGCGTCGCAAGCGTGAAGGCAACCCACGTGGTGGTCGTTGGCATGGCTGCTCGGGCCTCCTCCGGAAATCTGCGATGACGACCCGTTGGCTTCGCAGAGTGGGCAGTCTGCGGAGGTACGTCGCTCGGCGGCTGCACGGTTCTCGGTGCCTTGGCGCAGCATCGGAAACGGTGCCCGCGACACCGCTCAGCTGTTCGCGCCCGAGGCCCCGGTGGTGTCAGTCGAGGACACGGTCCAGCCGGCGAGACAGCACCCGCAGGGCCGTCAGTCCGGCGGCGGCGACGCGTGGCTCCGGGTCGTCCCGCAGCGTGCGTAGGGCAGCCCCGTGCTCGGACTCGCCGACGGCGGCAAGCGCGTGAGCGGCGGCGATGCGAACTCGCGGCACCGGATCGCCCAGCCGGTCGGCCAGGGCGTCCGCGCCCTCGGCCAGCTCTCGGACGACGACGACCTTGGCTGCCATCTCCCGTACCCGCCACTGCTCGTCTCTGAGTGCTGCCACCACCGTAGGCGCCGCTTCGTCGGTCCAGGCGTAGAGCAGCGCTCGAGCGCCCCAGACCCGCGCCCAGTAGGCATGGTGGCGGCTTGCCAGTCTTGAGAAAGTCACGGTCGGTCAGTTCGCCGAGCACCATCACCAGGTCCAGCAGCTGACCCTCGACAACCTGACCCGGCCGCAGCAGGTCGGCGCAGCCACGGACGACGGCCGCCTCGCCCCAGCGGGCGCAGGCCTGCCGCACCCGCTGGTCGGGCCGCACGCGTTCTAGTCCTCGGGTGGGCGAGTCACGGTCGCTACCGTAGTTCAGCGGATCGGCCCCTGGCTTTCCCAGGCTCTGGGTCGGGTCGCCGGTACAGGATGGGCCACCGCTTCGTCGAGCCGCCGCGCCAGTAGAGCTACGGCACGGTTGCGGTGTTCGAGGACCTGTACGGCAACCGCTGGGACCTCGTGGAGCGCATCCCGCGGTAGGCGTCCCAGACGTCCGACCAGGCGTGAGCTATACCTCACTCTTACTCGGACGTCGGCCAGGCTGATCCCCGTTCAGGTGGCCGTATCAGTGGCCGGCCTCGTCCCAGGTCCGGCCGATACCTATCGAGACGTCCAGCGGAACCGACAACACGTAGGCCGCACCCATCTCGCGGCGGACCAGCCCCTCCAGCCGCTTCCGCTCACCCGGAGCCACTTCGAGCACCAGCTCGTCGTGAACCTGCAGCAGCATCCGTGAGCCCATCCCGGCGGCCCGCAGGGCACTGTCGACGCCGAGCATCGCGACCTTGATGATGTCGGCGGCCGACCCCTGGATCGGCGCGTTCAGCGCCATCCGCTCGGCCATCTCGCGGCGCTGGCGGTTGTCGCTCGTCAGGTCCGGGAGGTAGCGCCGACGCCCCAGGATCGACTCGGTGTATCCGCTCATCCGGGCCTCGTCGACGACGTTGCGCAGGTAGTCCCGGACCCCGCCGAAACGTTCGAAGTACGCAGTCATCTGCTCGCGGGCGTCCTCGGGGGTGATCCGCAGCTGCTGGGCCAGCCCGTACGCCGACAGCCCGTAGGCCAGCCCGTAGCTCATCGCCTTGATCCGGCGCCGCAGCTCCGGGTCGACCTGCTCGATGGGAATGTTGAACGCCCGCGAGGCGACGAAGGTGTGCAGGTCCTCCCCCGACGTGAACGCCTCGATCAGCCCCGCGTCCTCGGACAGGTCGGCCATGATCCGCATCTCGATCTGGCTGTAGTCCGCCGTCATCAGTGACTCGTAACCCTCACCGACCACGAACGCCTGCCGGATGCGACGGCCCTCGGCGGTGCGGATCGGGATGTTCTGCAGGTTCGGGTCGGTGGAGGACAACCGCCCGGTCGCGGCGATGGTCTGGTGGAACGTGGTGTGGATGCGTCCGGCGTCGTCGACCATCGGGATCAGCCCGTCGATGACCGTCCGCAGCCGGGTCACGTCGCGGTGGCGCATCAGGTGCTCGAGGAACGGGTTGCCGGTCTGATCGAGCAGGGTCTGCAAGGACTCCGCGTCGGTGGTGTAGCCGGTCTTGATCCGCTTCGTCTTGGGCAGCGCCAGTTCCTCGAACAGCACCACCTGCAGCTGCTTCGGCGAGCCGAGATTGATCTCGCGGCCGATGACTGCGTACGCCGCCTGCTCGGCCTCGGCGCATTGCGCGCTGAAATGCTTCTGCAGCTCGTGCAGGTAGCCCTCGTCAGCGGCGATGCCGGTGCGTTCCATCCGCGCCAAGACCTCGGCCAGCGGCAGCTCCATGTCGCGGAGCAGGCTGCTGGCGTTACGCTCCTGCAGATCGCCGTCCAGCGCGGCGGCCAGATCCAGTACGGCGCGCGCCCGCACCACCTCCGATCGGGCCACCGTCTCGTCGGCTTCCTCCGCGCCGCCGTCCAGTGTCAGCTGACCGTCGCCAGGTTCCTCGGCCCGCAGCTCACGACGCAGGTAGCGCAGGGTCAAATCGGCGAGATCGAACGAACGTTGACCCGGTAGCGCGAGGTACGCCGCCAACGCAGTGTCGCTGCTCACTCCGGCGAGGTCCCACCCACGGGCCCAGGACGCGAGCAGCGGTCCCTTCATCTCATACATCGCCTTGGTACGGCCCGGGTCGGCCAGCCACCCGGCGAGGGCGGTCTCATCCTCGGCGTCCAGGCCGGCGACGTCGACGTACGCCCCCTCCACGCCTCGACCGGCCAGCGCAATCGCGGCGACGTCACCGGTCCCCCTTGCCCACTGGCCGCGGAACGAGACGCCGGTCCGCACCCCGGCGCCGGTGTGCTCGGCCAGCCACCCGCCAACTTCACCGGGACCGAGCCGGCGCGCCGTCACCTCGAAGCCCTCGTCGGCCTCCGGCTCGGCCGCCTGGAGGGTCTCGAACAACCTGTCGCGCAGGACCCGGAACTGCAGGTTGTCGAAGATCCGGTGAACCTCGTCCCGATCCCACGACGTCATCCGCAGGTCGCCGGGTCCCAGGGGCAACGGCACCTCGCGGACCAGCTCGGTCAACCGCCGGTTGCGCAACACCGACGCGAGGTTCGCCCGTAAGGCGTCCCCGGTCTTGCCGCCCACCTCATCGACGCGGTCGGCCAGGTCGTTGAGCGACCCGAACTCACGCACCCACTTGGCAGCGGTCTTCTCACCGACGCCGGGGATACCCGGCAGGTTGTCGCTGGGGTCACCGCGCAGCGCCGCGAAGTCCGGGTACTGAGACGGGGTCAACCCGTACTTGTCCTCGACCTCCTCGGGGGTGAACCGGGTGAGCTCCGACACGCCGCGGCGGGGATACAGCACGGTCACCTGCTCGCCCACGAGCTGCAGGGCGTCACGGTCCCCGGTGAGGATGAGGACGTCCATGTCGTCGGCGATCGCCTGCGTCGTCAGCGTCGCGATCACGTCGTCGGCTTCGTAGTTCTCCACCTCGATGGTGGGTACCCGAAGCGCGTCCAGCACCTCCTTGATCAGGCTCACCTGGCCCCGAAAATCAGCCGGGGTTTCGCTACGGCCGGCCTTGTACTCGGCGTACATCTCGTTGCGAAACGTCTGGCGCGACACGTCGAAGGCGACGCCGAGATGGGTCGGCGTCTCATCCCGCAGGACGTTGATGAGCATCGAGGTGAAGCCGTAGACCGCGTTGGTCGGCTGCCCCGTCGTGGTGGAGAAATTCTCCACCGGCAGGGCGAAGAACGCGCGATAGGCCAGCGAGTGACCGTCCAACAGCAGCAGCCGTGAATCACGCACGGGTGCGAGTCTAGGGTGGCCCTGCGACAACTCCTGGTGGTCGCGATCGGTCGGCGGCAGCCGTGCCGATGAACCGTGAGGAGATGCCGGCGCGATGGTGCGGATGGACGTGGCCGGACACATGATCGAGGTCCCCGAGGGTCAGCTTCCCGAGCGAATGGGCATCGAGATCATCGACTGGACGCCCGAGCGAATGGTCGCCACGATGCCGGTGGCCGGCAACCTGCAGCCGTACGGACTGCTGCACGGCGGCGCGTCCTGTGTGCTTGCCGAAACCGTGGGATCGACAGCCGCTGCCATCCACGCCGGCCAGGATCGCGCCGTGATCGGGCTGGAGATCAACGCCACCCACCACCGCGCCGCCCGGTCTGGCACCGTCACCGCAGTGTGTACGCCGCTGCATGCCGGGAACACCGTTGCGACGTACCAGATCGTGATCAGCGACGACGACGAGCGGCGGATCTGCACGGTCCGGCTGACCTGCCTGATCCGCAGCGCGCCACCGGGTTGACCCGAAGGGTCATGAGCCTGTCTCCGTCAGGTTCCGCGGCGCAACCGGGGTCCGGCCAGCCGGGACCCGAGCGGCCGGACCGAGGGCGACGCGTGATCGGCGAGGCTGCGCCGCAGGGCGGGCACGCTGGCGATGCGGCGCATGATGAGCGGGGTGAAGCCGAGCCGGGCGAAGAACCGGTTGCTCTCCCGACCTCCAGGGTTCAGCCCGACGATGACGTGCTCGGCGTCGATCTCCTCCGCGAAGGTCGTCGCGGCGTCGACCAACGCTCTGCCCACGGCACGGTCGCGTTCCAGGCCCGGCACGAGGACGTGGCTGACGTAGATCACCGGGACGGTGAGCAGCGCACTGATCATGTCGACGGAGAAGACAGCCACGCCAACGGTCGTCCCCTCATCGGAGACCGCCAGTACGACCCGATGCTCGGGATCGGCGAGCAGGCGGGAATACCGCTCACGCAGCGAATGTCCCATGACTCCGTCGGCCAGCCGAACGGTGGGCGACTTGCTGCCGGGCTCACCGGATTCGAGCACCTGCTCGGCGAATTTCAGGACGGCCTCGATGTCAGCTGGACCGGCATCCCGCACGCACACGCCGCTGCGTCGCATCAACCCTCCGTTCCGTCAAGATCGCCGCCGCTCAGGTAACCACATCTCCGAACCGCCTGAACAGGGCCTCACAGGATGTGTTGGGACGAAGCGGATCCGGTGACAGACTCCTTTCGGCGCTGAAATCACGCGCCTGTCTCGCGCCGCACGGGCGTCCGTCGGCTAGGGTTCCGCCAGCCTGTCCTGGTGGTCGGGTGGTGTCGGCAGTGCCCGGGCATGAACGCAGTGTGTGTGAAGGAGTGCGCAGTGCTTCGTCGGTTCGTCGCTGTCGTCGTACTCGGCTTCGCCGCGCTTCTCACTGTCCTCAGTGGACAGGCCAGCGCGGAGGGCGAACAGATCATTGGGACGCTGCAGACCGGCCGCAGCGGCCCGATCGAAGGTGTCACCATCACCGTCGAGACGACCGGCGGCGACGAGGTGGGCACAGATCAAACCGACTCCGACGGACGGTTCGCCATCGAGCTGCCGGACGGGGCCGGGGACTACGTCGTCACGCTGGACGCCGACGACCTCCCCGACGGCGTGATCCTGCGCGAGGGCGGGGCGGAGCGGCGGATCACGGTGGGCGCGAACCGCACCCAACCGGTCGCGTTCGGCATCGGTGACGGGTCCCTGAGGCAGGCCAGCGCGAACATCGAGATCCTGCAGCGAACCCTGGAGGGGATCAGGTTCGGACTGCTCATCGCCATGGCCGCCGTGGGCCTGTCGCTGATCTTCGGTACGACGGGACTGGTGAACTTCGCGCACGGGGAGCTGGTCGCGATCGGGGCCGTCATTGCCTGGTTCCTCAACGTGGATGCCGGCATCCCGCTGATCCCCGCGACGGTCGCGGCCATCGCGTTAGGCGCCGTCGTCGGCGCCATCAACGAACTGGGGCTGTGGCGACCCCTGCGCAATCGCGGGACCGGCCTGGTGGCGATGCTGGTCATCTCTATCGGGCTGTCGCTGGCCCTGCGGTACGTGCTGCAGATCGTCTTCGGCGGGCGGGCGCGGGCCTATGTGAGCTTCCAGGGCCAGTCGGCGACCAGCTACGGCGTCATCCGCATCACCGACAAAGATCTCTTCTCCATCGCCCTGTCCCTGGCCGTCCTGATACTGGTTGCGCTGATGCTGCAGAAGACCAAGGTGGGCAAGGCGATGCGGGCGGTGGCCGATAACCGCGACCTCGCGTCCTCGTCCGGGATCAACGTCGACCGGGTCATCCTGTTCGTCTGGATGCTGGGCGGCGCTTTGGCCACTCTGGGCGGTGTGCTGTTCGGACTCAGCGACCAGGTCTCCTGGGACATGGGCTTCCAGCTGTTGCTGCTGATGTTCGCCGGCGTCGTCCTGGGTGGCTTGGGGACGGCGTACGGCGCCCTGGTGGGCAGCCTGATCGTCGGCATCTTCGTGCAGGTCTCGACTATCGTCATCCCGGACGAGACCAAGTACGTCGGCGGCCTGCTGCTGCTGATCGTCATCCTGGTCGTCCGGCCGAGCGGCATCCTCGGGGCACGGGCGAGGATCGGCTAGCGCCATGCAACAAGTCCTCGACGTCCTCATCATCAGCACCAAGGCCTTCTTCGGTCCGCTCGCGGTGTTCTACGCGCTGATGGCGATCGGGCTGAACGTGCACTTCGGCTACACCGGCCTGCTCAACTTCGGCCAGATCGGCTTCGCGATGCTCGGCGGCTTCGGGATCGCGATCTCCGTGACGACCTACGGGCTGCCCTTCGTCGTCGGGGTGCTGGTCGGCCTGCTCGCCGCCGTGCTGTTCGCGCTACTCCTTGGCCTGCCCACCCTGCGGCTTCGCGCGGACTACCTCGCTATCGTCACCATCGCCGCGGCGGAGATCCTCCGGCTGCTCTTCCGGTCGGTGTCGGCCACCCCGATCACCGGGGCGACCCGTGGGCTGTCCGGATTCAGTGGGGACTTCTACGCCTTGTCCCCCTTCGAGACCAGCGCCCGGTACACCATCCTGGGAGCCCGCTGGAGTGGCCGGGAACTGTGGGTAGTCAGCGTCGGCTGGACGCTGGTGGCCTTGGGCTGCTTGGCGGTATGGCTGTTGATGCGTAGCCCCTGGGGCCGGGTGATCAAGGCGATCAGGGAGGACGAGGACGCGGCCCGATCGTTGGGCAAGAACGTCTATGCATACAAGATGCAGTCACTCATCCTCGGAGGGATCTTCGGGGCGCTCGGCGGCATGATCTACGCGCTGGCCACTAGTTCGGCCAACCCCGATCAATACCAGAGCGCGAACACGTTCCTCGCCTACGCCGCCCTCATCCTCGGCGGAACCGCACGGGTGTTGGGGCCGGTGATCGGAGCGATGATCTTCTGGTTCCTGCTCGCCTTCACCGAGTCGGGTCTGGTCGAGCTGACCGGTGCCGACGGGATCATCCCCCCGGAGATTCTCAGCTCCACCGACGTCGCCCAGATCCGCTTCGTCCTCGTCGGTCTCGGGCTGATGACGCTGCTTATCTTCCGCCCGCAAGGGATATTCGGCGACCGTAGAGAAGTGATGCTTGATGCCCGCTGAGTTCAGCAAGCGCACGTCACCCCTGCGCGATGTCGCGTCCCAGGTCGGGGTGGCCAAGCCGGATCCCGCGATCGTGGTGGACGACGTGACCCGGACGTTCGGTGGTCTGGTCGCCGTACAGGTCGAGCACCTGGAGTTCCAGCGCGGCTGCATCACCGGTCTGATCGGGCCGAACGGGGCCGGCAAGACGACCCTGTTCAACCTGCTCACCGGTTTCGACCAAGCCAACAGTGGCCGGTGGACTTTCGACGGTAAGCCGTTGGCAAAGCTGCCCCCGCACCGCGTCGCCCGCCTCGGCGTTGTCCGCACGTTCCAGCTGACCAAGGCGCTGTCACGGTTGTCGGTACTGGACAACATGATGCTGGGCGCCACCGGGCAGCGGGGGGAGAGCATGTGGCGCGCGCTGCTGCCGGGAATGTGGCGGGGGCAGGAGCGGGAGGTCGAGGACAGGGCGAACGAGCTGCTGGAGCGGTTCAAACTCGACACCAAGCGCGCCGACTTCGCCGGCACCCTGTCCGGAGGACAGCGCAAACTGCTGGAGATGGCTCGGGCGCTGATGAGCCAGCCCAAGGTGGTCATGCTCGACGAACCGATGGCCGGGGTGAACCCGGCGCTGACCCAGAGCCTGCTCGAGCACGTCAAGGACCTGCGCGAGCAGGGCATGACAGTGGTCTTCGTCGAGCACGACATGGACGTCGTCCGCGACATCAGCGACTGGGTAGTCGTGATGGCGGCCGGAAAGGTCATCGCGGAGAGCCCGCCGGAGTCCATCTCCCACAACAAGGAGGTAGTCGACGCGTACCTCGGCGCGCATCACGACGCGCCACTGACCGTGGAGGAAGAGGACAAGGTGCTCGCCGAGGCGGAGGCCGTCATTCGCGCCGAACGAGCAGCGCAAGCAGAGGCGCTGGACGCCGCTGCCAGGGAGCCCTTGTGAGCGAGTCCAACGCGCCGGCCGGAGACGCCGCCGGTGGGTCTCCGCACACCGCACCCGAGTTGACCCGCGCTCAACTCGCGGCGACCCGCGAGGAACACGTCAAACTGGCCGAGTCCGCGTTGCTCCGCGCCGATGAGCTGGTAGCCGGGTACGTACCCGGGGTCAACATCCTGCGCGGCTGCGACTTCTACCTCAACGACGGCGAACTCGTGGGCATCATCGGTCCCAACGGGGCTGGCAAGTCGACGCTGCTCAAGGCGCTGTTCGGCCTGATCCCGGTCCGCAGCGGCACCGTCCGACTGCGCGACGAGGACATCACCTCGGCGGCCGCCCACACCTTGGTGCGCAACGGGGTCGGCTACGTCCCGCAGAACAACAACGTCTTCCCGTCACTGACGATCGAGGAAAACCTGCAGATGGGGATGTTCCTTCGCTCGTCCAAGTTCGCCGAGCGCTTCGATCACGTCTCTCAGCTGTTCCCGATGCTGGGCGAGCGGCGGAAGCAAAAAGCGGGGGCGTTGTCCGGTGGCGAGCGGCAGATGGTCGCCATGGGTCGGGCGCTGATGATGGAGCCGTCGGTGCTGCTGCTCGACGAGCCGTCGGCCGGCCTGTCGCCGGCATTCCAGGACGACGTGTTCATCCGCTGCCGGCGGATCAACGCCTCCGGGGTGTCGATCATCATGGTCGAGCAGAATGCCCGGCGCTGCTTGCAGATCTGCGATCGGGGATATGTGCTGGACCAGGGCCGCAACGCCTACACCGACAGCGGCCGCTCGCTGATGAACGACCCGAAGGTCATCGAGTTGTACCTGGGAACGTTGGCCACCGCCCGGTAGTCACGGGCAGCTGGCGTCCAAAGGGAACGACGAAGGAGTCCGACCCTTG
>Ga0136613_10000310_pt1 | contig 21763 bp, 18 predicted proteins | sample AntDrymUQ2722106_2_FD_106649 | JGI IMG/M metagenome (GOLD analysis project Ga0136613, IMG submission 106649) | Polar desert sand microbial communities from Dry Valleys, Antarctica - metaG UQ272 (21.06) | ecosystem: Environmental > Terrestrial > Soil > Desert | place: Antarctica: Dry Valley... | reverse complement strand
TAGAGGTGGAGCCCCGCCGGTCGCGCCTCGAACTCGTAGACGAACTGGCCTCCACTTTCGACGATCTCGAAGACCCCGTCCATGTTGGTCGGGTGGATTCCGTGGAAGTGGATCGTGTGCGGATGCGAGCCGCGGTTCAGGAAGCGGACACGGAGCGTGTCGCCCTCGGTCGCCCTGATGATCGGGCCTGGTGCGGTGCCGTTGTACGTCCAGGCCGGGAAGAAGATGCCCGGGGCGATCTCGAGGTCCTTGTCCTCGGCGAGGAGCGTGTACTCCCGTACGCGGCCGGGCTGCGCCGGCAGCGCTGGAGGCGGATACAGGAGCGCGTCGAGATCGTTCGGACCGCCGACCGCCGGTACTTCCGGCCCGATCATTGCGGTGTGGCCCGTCGCTGCCCCAGGGTGTCCCGCGAGGTGTGCCGCATCCCCGCCCTCGATGTGGCTCGCGTGGCTGCGACCGCCGGCCTCAGCTTCGCTGCCGAAAGCGAGCTTCCCGACGAAAGGCACCGCCGCGAGCGGCGCGGCAGCGGCGAGCAGCTTGCGACGGGTCAGAGGTTTTTTAGTCATAGCTAAATTCGAATCTGAGTGTAACCTAAGTCCCGAAGAATGGGAGGTCAAGCCCCCGATCTGACCGTCGCCGTCCAGGACTACCTGAAATGCATCTACGCCCTCGAGTCCGCGGGTGAGCGGGTGACGACGTCCGCGCTCGCCGGGCGCATGGGCGTCAGCGCCCCGTCGGCGACAGCAATGGCGAAGCGGCTCGCCGACCTCGGGCTGGTCGAGCGTGCGCCCTACCGCGGAGTCGCGCTGACCGAGGATGGACGGCGCGGTGCGCTCGAAGTGCTCCGCCACCATCGGCTGCTCGAGCGCTATCTCGTCGACCGGCTCGGGCTCTCGCTCGACCAGGTGCACGCCGAGGCCGAGCTGCTCGAACACGCGCTCTCCGAGGAGCTCGAGGCGAAGATCGACGCCGAGCTCGGCTTCCCCACCCACGACCCGCACGGGGATCCGATCCCGGACCGTGAGCTACGCGTCTCGACGGGCCGGGATCGCACGCTCGTCGATCTGGAGCCGGGGGAGCGCGCTTCCGTGTCCCGGGTCCCGGACGGAGACCCGGAGCTGCTCCGCTATCTCGCCGAGCTCGGGCTCGTGCCGGGTTCAGCCGTGGAGCTCGTCTCGCAAGCGCCGTTTGCGGGGCCCGTCACCGTTCGCACAGACAGTGGCGACCACCCGATCTCGCGCGAGCTCGCGGATCGCATCGCCGCCTCATCGTGACTGGGTCAGACTTCAGCCTGACTCGATTTCGAGTTGTCCTGCCTCCGGGTCAGATCGAACCCTTGAAACGGGGGCTGGCTGAAGCCAGACCCCTGGATCTCTAGGCGAGCTCGAGTGCGACTGTCTTGACGTCCTGAGTGCGCTCCGTGCCGAGACTCTCGTCGAGCTTCTGGTCGAGCTCGCCGGAGGCAAGCAGCTCCTCGGTGATGTCCGCGCCCCCGATCAGCTCGCCCTTGACGAACACCTGCGGGATCGTCGGCCAGCCGGAGAGCGTGGAGAGCTCCTGGCGGATGCGCGGATCGGGGAGGACGTCGACCGTCGTCACCGGTGCGCCGGCCGCGTGCAGCGCTCGGAGCGCTCGCTGCGAGTTGCCGCACATGATCATCTCCGGCGTCCCCTTCATGAACACGGCAACCGGCTCGTTTTCGATCACTTCGGCGATCTGCTCGTTCAAGGTCTTCATGCGGTTCCTTTCGTCTTGATCCGGAGCTCGTGGATCGAGCCGTCGCCCAGCGGTGCCGCAAGGGCCTGGTTGACACGTCGGTGCTGGTCGAGGAGCGGGAGCCCGTCGAACGAGGGGCTCGCCAACGTGACCTGGAAGTGATCCCCCGTGCCGGTGCGGTCCTCGACCGAAAGCTCTACGGCTTCCGGAAACGCTTGCTGCAGCACGATGCGGATCGTCTCGGCCTCCATCAGCGATCATGGTATCCGTGGCTCGCAGAGTCCCGAGACCAGTCGCCTACGTGCTCGCGCTTCCGGAGCGCCTCGTTCGCGCTGTCGCGGCGGCGGGAGGCGGTGCAATCCACGAGACAGCGGAGCTCGTCCTGCCGCGCCTCGTCCGGCGCTCCCGGCTGTACGAGGCGACAGCGAAGAACCTGCTTCGAATCACGGTCGAGCTCGTGGGCGGGGTCGAGCGGCGGCCGGAGGCGATTGCCGGGGAGTTCGAGTCGTCAGCGAAGACGCTCGCGGTCCGGAAGGGCGCGGGCAACGTCGTGGAACTCGGCTCGATCCTCGCGTTCGGCTTCTCGCCGCTCTGGCTGCTGGCCGGCGCCGCGGACGTGACGCGCGGCACTCGTGTCTACCTCGACGTGCTCGTGGAAGAGCTCAAGGAGGCAGGAGTCCTCGCACGCGAGGCAGAGCTCGCATCCGTCGACGAGCTCTTGGCCGCGCTCGAGGGAGCGAGCGGGACGACCGCACGCCTTATCGACATCCCGCCTCTCGAGGCCGAAGGTCTCAAGCGAACACTCGCCGACCTGCGGAAGGATGCGGCGGGCCTGCCGAGCCCGAGCGAGCTCTCCGCCGTGTACTCAGCGCTCGTCCACGAAGCCGATCGCGAGCAGAAGAGCCTCCTCGAGGTTTCGGTCGGGATGGGCCTCGCGTTCTTCAACGCAGCCCGCTCGGTCGGCAGGCAACACGTGCTCGATCCTTACAAGGAAGACCTCCAGCCCGTGCGCGATGAGGGCTTCGGCGCGTACGCCCGTAGGGTCGGCCGCCCGTATGCCAAGGCCGTCGCCCGCCACTTGGACCCGAAGGTGGAGACGCTAACCGGGAGGGCGCTCGACAAGCTCGACCCAGGTGACACTGTGTCACAAGGGAGCGAACGCGCTCCGGAGCAAGTTTGGTTGAATCGAGGCATGGCGCATCCGGACTCCTTCAGCGCACGCTCGACGCTCACTGTCGGAGGTCGCGAGGTCGACATGTTCCGAATCGCCTCGCTCCAGGACCGTTTCGACGTCCAACGCCTGCCCTACACGCTGCGGATCCTGCTCGAGAACGTCCTCCGCCACGAGGACGGCGTCAACGTTACGGCGGCCGACGTCGAGGCCGTCGCCGGCTGGGTCGCATCGGCGGAGCCCTCGCAGGAGATCTCCTTTACACCGGGACGCGTGCTCCTCCAGGACTTCACGGGCGTACCCGCGGTCGTCGACCTCGCGGCCATGCGAAACGCCATGCACGATCTCGGCGGCGATCCCGAGAGGATCAATCCGCTGCTCCCCGCCGAGCTCGTCATCGACCACTCGGTGCAGGTGGACGAGTACGCGACCCGCCTCGCGATCACGCGGAACGCCGAGCTCGAGTTCGAGCGAAACCGTGAGCGCTACGCCTTCCTGCGCTGGGGTCAGGGGGCGTTCGCCGACTTCAAGGTCGTACCACCGAGCACGGGCATCGTCCACCAGGTCAACCTCGAGTTTCTCGCTCGCGTCGTTGACGACCGGGGCGGGGTGGCCTTCCCCGACACGCTGGTCGGCACCGACTCGCACACGACGATGATCAACGGGCTCGGCGTGCTCGGCTGGGGTGTCGGCGGGATCGAGGCCGAGGCGGCGATGCTCGGCGAGGCGATCTCCATGCTCGTGCCGCAGGTCGTCGGCTTCAAGCTCATGGGGTCTTTGCCCGAGGGCGCGACCGCCACGGACCTCGTTCTCACGGTCACGCAGATTCTGCGAGCGACGGGGGTCGTCGGGATGTTCGTCGAGTACTACGGCCACGGGCTGGAGACGCTTCCGCTCGCCGATCGCGCGACGCTCGGGAACATGTCGCCCGAGTACGGCGCCACGTGCGGATTCTTTCCCGTTGACGCGGAGACGATTCGCTATCTGCGGCTGACGGGGAGGAGCGATGAGCGCATCTCCCTTGTCGAGGCGTACTGCAAGGAGAACGGCCTCTGGCACGACCCGGACGAGCCTCCGGCGTACTCGCAGGTGATCGAGCTCGATCTCTCCACGGTCGAACCATCGCTCGCGGGTCCCCGGCGTCCGCAGGATCGCGTGCCGCTACGCGAGGCGAAGAACGCGTTCCTCCACGAGCTCCCCACCTTCGGCATCGACTACGGAACCGCCCACGACGAGGCGATCGCGGAATCGTTCCCCGCCAGCGACCCGCCGGCGCACATGGAGCCGGGAACCGAGACGTTCGACGGAGGCGCGGTCGTTCAGGTGACGCCGACTGCAGTTGCCGAGATGCCGGGTGGCGCGGAGGTGACGCTCGACGGCGAGACCTTCGAGCTCGAGCACGGCTCGGTGGTCATCGCCGCGATCACGTCTTGCACGAACACGTCCAATCCGGCCGTGATGGTCGGAGCGGGTCTCCTCGCCAAGAATGCCGTCGACCGCGGCCTCTCCCGCAAGCCCTGGGTGAAGTCGAGCCTGGCGCCGGGGTCGAAGGTGGTGACCGAGTACTACGACAAGGCCGGACTGACGCCGTACCTGGAAGAGCTCGGCTTCCATACCGTCGGCTACGGCTGCACGACCTGCATCGGGAACTCGGGTCCGCTTCCGGAGCCGATCTCGCAGGGGATTACCGATGGTGACCTCGTGGTGTGCGCCGTGCTGTCCGGGAACCGCAACTTCGAGGCGCGGATCCACTCCGAGGTGAAGGCGAACTACCTCGCCTCTCCTCCGCTCGTGGTCGCCTACGCCCTCGCCGGGCGCATGGACATCGATCTCACGACCGAGCCGATCGGCGTGGGCTCGGACGGCGAAGACGTGTTCCTGTCCGACCTCTGGCCGTCCCCCGCGGACGTGCGCGAAACGGTCGCCGGGGCGATCGGCGAGGAGATGTTCCGCGCGATCTATGCCGACGTCTTTACCGGCGACGACACCTGGCGCGAGCTGCCCGTTCCCGAGGGCGAGCTCTTCGCGTGGGATCCGGATTCGACCTACGTGCGCCTGCCCACCTACTTCGACGGCATGCCGAGCGAGCCAGGTGTTGTCGACGACCTCGTCGGCGCGCGCTGTCTCGTCTCCGTAGGCGACTCGGTCACGACCGACCACATCTCACCCGCGGGGTCGATCAAGCTCGACTCGCCGGCGGGCAAATACCTGATCGAGAACGGCGTCGAGCAGAGGCAGTTCAACTCGTACGGCTCACGCCGCGGGAACCACGAGGTCATGGTGCGCGGCACGTTCGCGAACGTTCGGCTGCGCAACCTTCTCGTTCCAGGCTCGGAGGGAACGTGGACCGTCCATCTGCCCTCAGGGGAAGAGGCAACGATCTACGACACGGCCGAGCGCTACCGCTCAGAAGGCGTCCCGTTGATCGTGCTCGCGGGCAAGGAGTACGGATCCGGCTCGTCGCGGGACTGGGCGGCCAAGGGGCCGAAGCTGCTCGGGGTCCGCGCAGTGATCGCCGAGACCTACGAGCGGATCCATCGCTCGAACCTGCTGATGATGGGGATCCTTCCGCTCCAGTTCCTGCCGGGAGAGTCGAGCAAATCGCTCGGACTGACCGGGCGGGAGGAGTTCTCGATCCAGGGCGTCGCGAACGGCGAGGCTCGGGAGGTGACGGTACGCGCGGACGAGACGGAGTTCCGGGCACTCGTGCGCTTGGAGACGCCCCGCGAGCGCGAGTACCTCCGCCATGGAGGGATTCTCCCGTACGTACTGCGGCGCCTGCTCCGGGCCTGATTTCAGCGAAGGGTCAGGCATCAGCCTGACCCTTCGACCTTAGCTCCGCAGGAAGCGGCCGGGCGTGGACGACCACGAGCGTCGTCGTCGGCCGAGTGAGCGCGACGTAGAGCTCGCGCAAGCCCTGCCCTCCGACCGACTCTTCGACGATCAGCGCCGGCTCGACGACGATCACGTGGTCGAACTCCATGCCCTTCGCCTCGCGCGGCGTCAGCACGGAGATGCGGGTGTCGTCGAAGAGCGCAGGAGCTTCCTCCGCATCGCCGCGCAGCGAGGGCGGGGTGATCACGGCGAGAAGGCCTTCGGCGTCGGCCAACCGGGCGGCCTCCTCGTAGGCGGTCGCAAGCGGCGAGCTCGAGACGATGATGTGCGGCGGCTCCGCGCCGGCCCGATACGCCAGTGGCGGCTCCATGTCGGGGGCGATGTGCTCGAGAAGTGGAAGCGCGAAGGCCATGATCTCGCGCGGGACACGGTACGCATGGCGAAGCTCCTCGATCTCCGTTGGTTCGCCGCCCGGAAGCTGCGAAAGAAGGTCTTCCCAGTGGCGGTAGACGACAGGCCCGGTCGCCTGCGCGACATCACCGAGGAGCGTGAACGCACCCTTTGCACGACGCGCGATCATGCGCAGCTGCATGGGAGTCAGGTCCTGTGCCTCGTCCACGATCACGTGGCCGTAGCGGGGGACGCCGAGGAGCAGCGCCCTTGCCTCGTCGAGCAGCGGGAGGTCGGCCTCGCTCCAGCCGCTCTTCGTTCGACGAAGGACACGTTGCTCGTCGTCGTCGAGGACGCCAGCAGCGGCCTCCGCAAGCCGCTCGCGCGATGCCAGCAGCTGGCGAACGACCTGCTCCGGCCGCGGGGCGGGCCACACGGAGTCGAGGAAGCTCGTGAGCAATCCACCCCTGCGCAGAGTGCGCTCGACCTCTTCGAACGACCGCACCGCCAGGCCGCCGAGCCGCTCGCCGTAGTTCACGTAGAAGCGACGCAGAACGCTCATCCGAAACCGTTCGCGCGCCGCCGCGGAGACACCCAGGTCGGCGCGCGTCTCCGCGAGGAGCTCCGCCACCTCGTCTGCCTCGACGCCGACGAAGTAGCCCTCGAAACGCACCACGAGCTCCTGCGGCCGTCCCTGCGAGCGGAGCTCTACGGCCCGGCACACCACGTCGGCCAGGCGCGGGTCTGCCTTTAGCCGCTGGACTACTGCCGAATCCGACCTCGTCACCTCAGCGCCCTCGACGAGCTCGCTGACGGCTCGCTGCTCCACGCTGTCCTCGCCGAGCGCCGGAAGCACGTGCGAGACGTAGTCCATGAAGACCGGGCTCGGCCCGACAAGCAGCACCCGGCGGAGGGTAGAGCGGTGGGCGTAGAGGAGATACGACGCTCGATGCAGGCCGACGGCGGTCTTGCCGGTGCCTGGGCCGCCCTGGATGACGAGCGGCGGCTCGGGGTCGCGAGCGATCAGGCCATATTGATCCGCCTGGATCGTCGCGACGATGTCGCGCATGCGGTCGTCGCGCGTGCGGTCGAGCTCCTCGAGCAGGAAATCGTCGACCATGGCCGCAGCGTCGGCAAGCGAGCCGTCGAGCGCTTCGTCGCTGATGCCGGTGAGCATCCGGCCCTCGATTCGAAAACGACGGCGGAGCGTGACGCCGTGGGGCTCGGCAGGAGTCGCGGTGTAGAAGGGCCGCGCCGCGGGCGCCTGCCAGTTGACGACGACTGCGCCCTCGTCGTCATCGACCCAGCGGCGGCCGACGTAGAGCGGATCCTCGGCTGCGTCGAGGTCGAGGCGGCCAAAGCAGAGGGCTCGGTCGGCATCGTCGTAGCTGCGGAGCCGCCGGATTGCCCACGCCTCGATCGCCTCGGCCGCGACGTCGGTCGCCCCGGCGCTCGCGGAGCGAACGAGCACCTCGCGCATCTGATCGAGACACTCGTAGGCGTGGTCGAGGTAGGCCTGTTCGGCGGGAAGGTCAGGGTGCGCCATCTGGCTTCCAGCCGATGAAGATCGCCCAGCCCAGATACTCGCGGCCGCGCTGCAAATAGGTGCGCTTGTAGCGCTTGTGACGGGCTTCGATGTCGCGAGCGTCCGGGTCGCCGGGGTTCCTGGCCAGCCACTCGTCGCACGCTCGCCAGCGCAGCGTCTCGTAGCGATCCCAGTCGTCCTCAGAGGACGCGATCAGGGACACGACCGGAAGCCCCGAGGTCTCGAAGATCGTCACCGTGCCCTCGAGGGTTGTCCATGGGTCCGCGCGATCCTCGTAGTCGTCGGGCAGCGGGAGATGACGCCAGAAGGGCTCGCCGACGACGACGTGGCCACCCGGTCTCACCGACGGCGCAAGTGCCTCGACCGTATCGGCCAGGCTGCCGTAGACGAAGCTGGCTCCCAAACAGAGCGCGGCATCGTATTCCTCCCGCTCGAGCTCCTCGAGCGAGGCATCGGCGCGCCGGAACGAGACGAGGTGCTCGAGGCCGCGCGCCTCCGCCTGCTCGACCGCGGCGGCCTGGAACTCGGGCGCGATCTCGACTCCGTCGATCCGGCACCCGAAGGCCTGCGCGAGGAGGAGCGCAGGCCCGCCCCGGCCCGAGGCGATGTCGAGCACGCGCGAGTCCGGCCCGAGCCGGATCCGCCTGCCGAGCAGGAGAAGCTTCTCCTCGGAAGTCGGGTTCTGGACCTCGTGGTCCCGCTCCGCGACGATGAAGTAACGCGGAATCACCGCGCCGATTCTCCCAGGTAACGTCAGCCGCCGATGGCGGCGCCCGAGCGGATCGAAGGCAGCTGGGGAATCGAGCCTGTCCCGGGCCGCCTCCGTGTCCTGGGAACGATCGACACGGGGCTCCTCTGGGGGAACCTGGGCGTCTCGTTGCTCGTGATCGTGGCGGGAGCCGCACTCGTCCCGGCCCTTTCCCTCCCGCATGCCTTGCTCGCGATTCTCCTCGGCTGCGTGGTCGGAAACGCCATGCTCGGCGTCGCCGGAGCTATCGGCGCCGACGCACGCGTTCCCGGGATGGTCCTCATGCGCGCACCGCTCGGGAGGCGGGGCTCGTACCTCCCGACCGGGATAAACGTCTTGCAGGGGATCGGCTGGTCGGTGTTCGAGTTGGTCATCATCGCGACGGCGGCTGCCGCACTTTCCGACGAGCTCTTCGGGTTCCGCGCGCAATGGCTGTGGACTCTGGTCTTCGGCGCTGTCGCGCTCGTGCTCGCACTCCTCGGGCCGATCGGGTTCGTCCGGCGCTTCGTGCGCAGGATCGCCGTCTGGGCGGTGCCGTTCGCCCTCGCCTACCTGACCTGGTGGGCGCTCGACGGCGCCGATCTCGGCGCGCTCTGGGGCGCGCAAGGCGAGGGCGGGCTCTCCGTGTGGCAGGGGGCGGACATCGTGGTCGCGATCACCGTCTCCTGGGTGCCGCTGGCTGCCGACTACACGCGCTTCTCGACGAGCAGGCGCGCCGGCGGCCTTGGGTCCGGGGTGGGCTACTTCGTTCCTGGTGTCTGGCTGCTCGCGCTTGGCGCGCTCCTCGTGCTCTCACGCGATCTGGGCGACCCCGCCGCCCTCCCGGCCGCAGTGGTCGCGGGAGGATTCGGGGCGATCTTGGCGCTGTTCGCGCTGCTCGTGACGGAGACGGACGAGGCGTTTGCAAACGTCTACTCCGCGTCCGTCTCATTGCAGAACCTCGCTCCGCGCGCGTCGCAGCCGCTGCTCATCGCCGCGGTCAGCGCCGTGGCGACGGCGGGCGCGTTCGTGATCGATCTCGTCAGCTACCAGTCGTTCCTCTTGCTCCTGGGCTCGGTCTTCGTCCCGCTCTTCGCAGTGCTGCTCGCGGACTGGCTGGCCGCGGGCATGCACTACACCGAGGACGACGTGTTCCAGGCGCCAAGCTGGCGACCCGGGCCCGTCGCTGCGTGGGTCGCCGGGTTCGCGCTCTACCAGTGGCTCTACCCCACCGGCCCCGCCTGGTGGGTGAAGCTCGTCGAGACGCTCGACCCGCCCGAGTGGGGTCTCGGCGCGACGGTCCCGAGCTTCCTCGCATCCTTCGGGATCGCCGCTGCAGTCATGGCGATCTCGCGCAGGAGAACCGATCGGGCCGTGCCCGTCTGAGCGACATCGCCGCATTCGGTCACCTGACGCGCGACGTCGTCGACGGGGGTGCGCCACGCCCAGGTGGTGCGGTCTTCTACTCGGCGCGGGCGTTTGCAGAGACCGCCACGAAGGTGTCCGTCGCTGCTTCGTGCGCCGAGGTGGATCGAGCCGACCTCCTCCCACCGCTCGAGGCGTTCGGCTTGCCCGTGCGCTGGTACCCCTCGGAGACGACCGCTGCCTACAGCTTCCATTACGAGGGGAATCGGCGGATCATGCGACAGGATTCGGTGGGTGAGCCATGGTCGACCGAGCGCGCGCTCGAAGCCGCGGCGGACGCGGCCTGGGTGCACGTTGGAGCGCTCGTGCGAACGGATTTTCCGACCGAGACTCTCGCCGCGCTTGCGAGAGACGGGCGGCGCCTGCTGCTCGATGCGCAGGGCCTCGTCCGCACGGCGGCGCTCGGCCCTCTCGAGACAGATGGCAACATCGGGGACATGCTCCGACACGTCACGATTCTGAAGTTGAACGACGAGGAAGCCGAGACGCTCGTCGGAAGCATCGACCCGGACCGGCTCCGCTCGCTCGGTGTGCCGGAGATCCTGCTGACGCTGGGTTCTCGGGGAGCCATGGTCGTCGCCGACGAGGTCGTCGAGCGGGTGCCGGCGCACAAGTTCGACGGCCCCGTCGATCCGACTGGCGCAGGCGACACGTTCTCCGCCGGATATCTGGTCGCACGCGACGCCGGAGCCGATCCGGTCGAGGCCGCTCATGCGGCAAGCGATTTGGTGGGCACGTTTCTCCGCCGTGCCGTTGGCGAGAACGCGATCTAAGCGGTCTCGGACGCCAACCGGCGTCGCGCCATCTGTTCGGCCGACGGCTCGCGCACGTTCCACACGAGCCGCAGCCGCTCGAGACCCCGAATCACCCACCACGACACGTCGAACTGCCAGCGCGCGAGCCCGTGCCGCGCCGAGCTCGGGAACGCGTGATGGTTGTTGTGCCACCCCTCGCCGAACACGAGCAACGCGATTACCCAGTTGTTGCGTGACTCGTCGCGTGAGCGGTACTCACGCTGCCCGAACATGTGGCAGATCGAGTTCACCGCAAAGGTGGCGTGCTGGTAGAGAAAGATCCGGAGCAGGCCCCCCCAGACCGCAGCCTCGACACCGCGCGCGACGCTTCCACCGATGAAGTAACCGAATGCGAAGGGAACCGCGAAGGTGAGGACGACCCAGACGAGATACATGCGATCGATCGTGCGAATGAGCCTGTCCTCGTACAGGTCCTTTCCGTAGTCGCGTCCGCGCTCCATGCCCTTGAGCGTGAAGAGCCAGCCGACATGCGCATGGGCGAAACCCTGGATCGCGCCCCATACGCCGTCTCCGTGACCGACGTGAGGCGAGTGTGGATCTCCCTCAGCGTCCGAGAGCGCGTGGTGCTTGCGATGATCCGTCACCCACTGGGTCAGCGGCCCCTGCATGGTCATGCAGCCGAGGACGGCGAGCGTCGCCTTGACGACGTTGCTCGTCTCGAAGCCCTTGTGCGTGAAGTAGCGGTGGAAGCCGATCGTCGTTCCGAACGCGCAGACGACGTACATCCCGACGAGCACTGCGAGGTCGAGCCAGTGGAAGGCGACGCCCCAGAGCAGGCCCATGGCCGAGAGCAGGCCGAGCGGCGGCACGACGACGGCGACGATCGTGACAAGCTGGCTCGCGAAGCTCGTGCGTTTCCGGACGGTTCCGGTGGGTATGGCTGCTGATTCGATGCTGTTCACGGTAGCGGCTGTGGGCTCGCTCCTCGTTCAACCGAAATTCGCCGCGCGGCGAATATCAGTTCGATGCACATAGCAATCGTCGGTGCGGGTGTGGCCGGGCTGGGGGCGGCACATGTGCTGTCCAGAGCCCATGACGTGGAGCTCTTCGAGCAGCGTGACCGCCCTGGCGGTCATGTAAACACCGTTCGGCACGACGGGCTCGGGCTCGACACCGGCTTCATCGTGCACAACGAGCCGAACTACCCCGTCTTCGGCCGTCTTCTTCGTGAGCTCGGCGTCGCCACACGGCGCTCGGAGATGTCGTTCTCGGTGAGCTGCGGCGATTGCGGGCTCGAGTGGTCCGGTCGCAGGCCGTTCGCGCAGGGGCGCCGGCTGGCGGACAGGCGCTTCCTCTCACTCCTGAACGAGATCGTCCGCTGGCTGCGAACCGCCGAGGGGGCGCTCGAGGACGGCAGCCTCGAGGGACGGACTCTCGGCGCGTACGTCGACGAGCGCGGATATTCGCAGCGCTTCCGCCGTCACTTCCTGATGCCGCTTGCCTCGGCGCTCTGGTCGAGCTCGCCGGAGCGCGCCCTCGACTTTCCCGCCGCGTACGGGATCCGCTTCTTCGAACGCCACGGCATGCTCGGTCTTCGGCGCCACCGCTGGCGGACCGTCGAGGGCGGCGCGCACACGTATGTCGCGGCGATGCTGGAACGACTTCGCGGCCAGGTTCATCTCGGCTTGGGAGTGCGCGCGGTTCGGCGTGACGACTCCGGCGTCGAGCTCGTGGCCGAGGACGGAGAGACGCGCCGCTTCGACAAGGTCGTGCTGGCGACGCACGCGGATCGGTCGCTCGCGCTCCTCGCCGATCCGAGCGATGACGAGCGACGGCTGCTCGGCGCGTGGCAGTACACGAGGAACGAGGCCGTTCTCCACACCGACGAGCGCTTTCTACCGCGCGTCTCGGCCGCACGGGCGTCATGGAACTACCACGTGAACGGATCGAGCAAGCCGACCGTCACGTATTACCTGAACAGGCTCCAGCGACTCGACGCGCAGAAGCATTACTGCCTCACCCTCAACCGCTCGGACGAGATCGATCCCGAGACGACGCTCATGCGGACCGTCTACACACACCCGCTCTACACGCTCGAGAGCATGGTTGCGCAGGCAGAGCTCCCGGTGCTTTCCGGCCTGCGACATACGGAGTACGCAGGTGCGTACCACGGCTACGGATTCCACGAAGACGGGCTGGCGTCCGGCGTGCGCGCAGCCGCGGCGCTGGGGGTGAAGTGGTGAGATCCGGTCTCTACGAAGGGTCCCTCATGCACTCGCGCCGGGAGCCGAGCCGCAACACGTTCCGCTATCGGGTCTCCTACTTCCTGCTCGACCTGGACGAGCTCCCGGAGATCGAGCGCCGCCTCGCACTCGTCTCCCGCAACCGCCGCAACGTGGTCTCGTTTCGCGATCGCGACTACCTGGACGGCGACGGTACGCCGTTGAAGGAGGCGGTCGTCAACTTCTGCGCGAAGCGCGGTGCCGTCGTCGAGCGCGTGCTCACCCTCACCCAGCTCCGCGTTCTCGGCTACATCTTCAACCCGGTCACGTTCCACTGGTGCTACGGACCCGACGGCCGGCTCGCCGGAATCGTGGCAGAGCTCGCCAACACGTTCGGCGAGCGGTTGCCAGAGCTGCTCAGTGGACCGTCACTCCGCTACGAGCACGCGAAGCGGCTCCACGTCTCCCCCTTTTTCGGGCTCGATCTCGACTACGAGTACGCGTTCTCCGAGCCGGGCGAGGAGCTCTGGGCACGGATCCACGTGCGAGAAGGGGCGAAGCGCCCATTGACCGCCGTTCTCCACCTCGAACGGCGCGAGCTGACGAACGCGAGCCTCGCCCGCATGCTCGCCCGCTATCCACTCATGCCCCTGCAGGTCACGACCCTCATCCACTGGCAAGCGCTCAAGCTGTTCGCGAAGCGCGTCCCGTTCCATCGCAAGCCGCCATTCGTCCCCGGCGAGGGCTCGGTGCGCAGATGAGCAACGCTCGCCCTTGGCTCGCGGTCGCGAGAGAAACCATGTTTCCCCAAGCCTTTCCGCGGCCGGAGTTCGCGCGAGCGAACTTCGGCCTTGCGAGAGGTCCGCGTGCTCCCTTCTTCCTGAGAACGTGGGGAACATCTCGCTTCCCCACACCCCTCCCCGCTCAGAGGCCAAAGGTTGGCCTATGAGCACTGTCGAAAGGACACTTCGCGGGGCCCCTCCGCCACGAGGCCGGGTCCTCGAGCGAATCGCGATGTCGCTTCTGGAGCGAGCACTAAATGGACTCGAGGCTGGGGCGCTCGAAGTGCGGCTTCCTGAGGGCTCGGTCCGGCACTTCGGGTCAGGCGATCCGGTCGCCATGGAGATAAGGAGCAACCGCTTCTTTCACCGGGTAGCCAACCGAGGCGCGATCGGGCTCGGGGAGTCCTACACGGCCGGCGAATGGGACGCGGCCGACCTTCCGGCATTCGTCGCGCTCCTCCTGCGGAACGCGCGCGCCGCCCGCGAGCGCCACCCTCGTCTCGCCCGAATCCTGAACGCGCGGCCTCGCCCCAACACCCGCCAGGGCCTGCTCAGATCGCGACGGCACATCGGCTACCACTACGACCTCGGAAACGACCTCTTCAGGCTCATGCTCGACGAGTCGATGACGTACTCCTGCGCGGTCTTTGAGCACCCGGACGAGCCGCTCGCAGAGGCGCAGCGACGGAAGCTGCGCCGGGTGTGCGACAAGCTCGAGCTGACTCCGGACGACCGTGTTCTCGAGATCGGCTGCGGGTGGGGCTCTTTCGCCCTCGTCGCCGCGGGCGAGTACGGAGCGCAAGTGACAGGCCTGACCATATCGGCCGAACAGGCCGAGCTCGCCCGCGCGCGGGTGGCAGCCGCAGGGCTCTCGGAGCGCGTGACGATCCTGGAGGAGGACTACCGCGAGCATCGGGGCACCTACGACAAGCTCGCGTCGATCGAGATGCTCGAGGCGATCGGCGAACGGCAGTTCCCGACCTTCTTCGGAGCGTGCGACCGCTTTCTCGAAGACGGTGGAGCCGCGTGCATCCAGACGATCCTCGTGCCGGACGACCGCTACTACCGCTATCGCCGCTCGGCCGACTGGATCGAGCGCTATGTCTTTCCCGGTTGCCTGATCCCTTCGCTGACAGCGCTTACGAGCTCGATGGCCGGCGCATCCCAGCTGACCGTGCGGTCCGTCGACGAGATCGGCGAGCACTACGGCAAGACGCTCAGCCGTTGGCGATCGAGCTTCTGGGATGCGATCGACGACGTGCGAGCGCTCGGCTACGACGACCGCTTCGTGAGAACGTGGGACTTCTATCTCGGCTCGTGCGAGGCAGCCTTCCGCACCGGTTGGCTGAACGACGCGCAGCTCGTGCTGGCCAGATGATCGGCCCAACCTCGTGTTAGAAGCGCTCGTTCCCGACCCCGTCGTGCGCCGCGCGATCCGTGCCAACTGCGCCCGTCGCCTTGCACGCGAGCGGCGTGGCGGCCCTTCGCGCCAGAAAGCGTTCCTCAACCAGCTGCGGGAGTCCGAAATCGCACGCCAGGTGGAGAAGCCGAACGAGCAGCACTACGAAGTGCCGGCCGAGTTCTTCCAGCTCGTGCTCGGCCCTCGGCTGAAGTACTCCTGCTGCTACTGGCCTGACGGCGTCGACTCGCTTACGGCGGCCGAGGAGGCGATGCTGGCGCTTACGTGTGAGCGCGCCGAGATCGAGGACGGGATGCAGCTCCTCGACCTCGGGTGCGGTTGGGGATCGCTGACGTTCTGGCTCGCGGAGCGCTATCCGGGATGTCGAATCCTTGCCGTCTCGAACTCCCGCACGCAGCGAGCGTTCATCGAGGGCCAGGCGCGCGAGCGCCATCTGAGCACGATCGAGGTCGTCACCGCCGACGCCAACGTCTTCGACGTCGAGCAACGCTTCGACCGGGTCGTCTCCGTCGAGATGCTCGAGCACGCGCGCAACTACGAGGCCCTCCTGGACAGGATCGCCGGCTGGCTGGAACCGGGAGGGAAGCTCTTCGTCCATGTCTTCTCGCACCGCGACCTCGCCTACGCGTACGAGTCGGGATGGATGGCCAAGCATTTCTTCACAGCCGGAACCATGCCTTCGCATGACCTCATCCCACATTTCGCAGAAAAGCTCGAGCTCGAAGAGCAGTGGGCCGTCAGCGGGCTCCACTACGCGCGGACCGCGGAGGCCTGGCTCGAGCGCACGGACGACGCCCGCGGCGAGGTTCTCGAGGTCTTGTCGAGAACCTATGGGTCGGACGCCGGGCGCCGCCTACGCATGTGGCGCATCTTCTTCATGGCGTGCGCGGAGCTCTGGGGCTACCGCTCCGGATCGGAGTGGGGAGTCTCCCACTACCGCTTCGCCAAGCCGTAGCGATCACAGCTGTGCGGTCGCAGGGCCGGGCATGCCCAGGCCCACGTCCTACAGCCGGAACTCGCCGCGCGCGACGACCACCGCGTGCCCGCCGACGGCCACCCGCTCGAGCTCGCCGTCTCGCGCGTCGGCACGCGCGAAGAGCGTCGACGGCCGCCCGATCTCGGCGCCCTGAGCGATCTCGATCCACTCCCCCCACGCGACCAGACCGTGCCGGCAGAGGTGAACGACGAGCGGGCCCGCTGCCGAGCCTGTCGCCGGATCCTCGGGAACCCCGTCCGAAGGGGCGAACACGCGCGTCTTCCAGGCCGCACCGGAGCCCGCGAAGCAGCTGACCATGACCTCGAGCTCGGTCAGAGCGGAGAAGTCCGGGCGGAGCGCTGCGACCTCCTCGAGCGAGCCGAGCGTGACGAACACGTGCCGAAGGCCGTTGTCGTACCGCTCGACGGGAAGCTGAGATTCGTCGACCCGCAATGCTTGCAGGAGGGCATCGGGCTCCGGGTACGGCTCGAGGCTCGGCAGGGGCTGGCTCATCCGGCCGAAGACGATCTTCCCGCTCCCTTCGCGTTCGAGCTCGACCGGGACGACGCCGCTCATCGTCTCCAGCTCGATCACTCCGCGCTGGAGCGAGGATGCCAGCACCCAGGCGGTGCCCAGACACGGATGCCCGGCGAACGGAAGCTCGGACTTGGGCGTGAAGATGCGGATCCGGACGGTGCCGCCCTGCTCCGGCGGCAGCACGAAGGTCGTCTCGGAGAAGCCGATCTCGAGCGCGAGCGCCTGCATCGTGTCCCCGTCGATTTCCCGCGCATCGGTGAAGACCGCTAGCTGGTTTCCCTCGAGCGGCCGGTCGGTGAAGACGTCGGCGACGACGTAGCGCAGGCTGCGCACGCGGCCACCCTACTTCGCGCGAGAGGACCGGCCGGACGTGACTATGCTCGCCGCGATGCTCGTCTTCCTCGTTCGCCACGCGCATTCCGACCCGGGTGACCCCGACGACCTCAGGCCGCTTTCCGCTCGCGGTCGGGATGAGGCACGGGCGCTCGCAGAGAGGCTCGCGAGGCACCCCACGCCGCCTCGCTTCGTTCTCTCGAGCCCCTTGCTGCGGGCGACGGAGACCGCCGAGGCGATCGCCGAGGCCGGCTCGGCCGAGCTCCAGATCGACGAGACGCTCGCTCCGGGAACGACCCTGGAGCGCCTCGCAGATGCCGTCACAGGCGCAGGAGGCCCGGTTGCGGCCGTCTGCCACCAGCCGGACTGCTCGGAGATCGCACTCGAGCTGACAGGTAACGACCCGGGCTTTCCGCCGGGAGGCGTTGCCGAGCTCTCCATGGACGTTTAAGTGCTCCCCGCCGCAAATACGCCCATCCTTCGCGCGGCTCCGAACACTACCCATGCCGTCGTCCTCAGTCGCGCCAATATTCATGAGTATTGGCGCTCCCTGCGTCCTAGGCCTGCTTGGTTCTCGCCGGCGAAGCACGGCCGTATTCACAGCGGGAAGCACTGAGTGCTCGCATGAGCAGCGCGATCGTCGCCGACGATCTCCGAAAGTCGTACGACGGGGTCGAGGCGCTACGGGGAGTCAGCTTCGAGGTTCGAGCGGGCGAGGTCTTCGGGCTGCTCGGCCCGAACGGCGCGGGAAAGACGACCACGGTCGAGATCCTCGAGGGCTACCGCACGCGCGATTCCGGCAAAGTCACCGTACTGGGGCACGATCCCGCCGCCGCGCCGCGCGCGCTCCGGGAGCGCATCGGTGTCGTACTCCAGCAGTCCGAGTTCACCCCGCTCCTGACGGTCCACGAGGTTCACCGGCTGTTCGCTGGCTACTACGAGCGCCCGCGAGACGTCGACGACGTCATCCGGCTCGTTGGACTCGAGGAGAAGCGCGATGCACGCGTGAAGACGCTGTCGGGCGGGCAGAAGCGCCGTCTCGACCTCGGCATCGCGCTCGTCGGCGATCCCGATCTCGTCTTCCTCGACGAGCCGACCACCGGCTTCGATCCCGCTGCGCGGCGGACGGCCTGGGAGCTGATCCGGACACTCCGATCACTCGGCAAGACGATTCTCCTGACCACGCACTATCTGGACGAGGCGCAGCAGCTCGCAGATCGGGTCGCGGTGATCCAGGCCGGCAGGATCGTGAGCCTCGGAACACCGGCCGAGCTGATCGGGGATGCCCACAAGGCCGAGATTCGGTTCCAGCTGAACGGTGAGCAGGTGGTCGTCCAGACCGACGACCCCACCCTGACGTTGCACGAGCTCACCTCCGAAGCTCTCGCAAACGGCAGTCGCCTCGAGCACCTGGAGGTGCGTCGCCCTACGCTCGAGGACGTCTATCTGGATCTCGTCGGCGGCGACGAGAACGCCGAATGACGCTGCTCTTCCACCAGCTCGCGTACGAGCAACGGATCTTCTGGCGAAGCCGGGAGGCAGCGGTCTTCATCTTCATCTTCCCGCTCCTGCTCTACGTGTTGCTCGGATCCGTGTACTCGGACGAGATCGAGATCGACGGCGTGGCCGTGCCGGCAGCCGACCTCCTGCTCGCAGGACTGTTCGGGTATGGCGCGGCCAACACCGCCTTCGGAGGGCTCGCGATCATCCTCGTCGGCAGGCGCGAGACCGGAGTCCTGAAGCGCCTTCGCTCCACCCCGCTTCCGCCGGCGACGTACATCGCTGCGGTCCTCTCCTCGACGCTCCTGATCTTCGCGCTGCAGGCCCTGGCTCTCATCCTCCTCGGGAGGTTCGTCTTCGACGCGAGCGCTCCCGCGAATTGGCTCGGGTTCGCGGGGGCCGTGGTGCTCGGCGTTGTCTGCTTCGCCGGTCTCGGGGTGGGCGCGGCCTCGCTCATCCGCTCGGCCGAAGGCGTGTCGGCCGTGGTCAACGTCGTGTTGCTCCCGATGGCGTTCTTGTCAGGATCGTTCGGACCGACCGACGACTACCCCGGCTTTCTCGATGCCATCGCCGCCGTTCTCCCGCTCACGTACTTCCTCGACATCGTGGACGGCGTCTACCTCGAGGGCGAGTCGCTGTTCGCCGACCCGAAGGCACTCGGAATCGTCCTGGCCTGGGGAGCAGTTGGCCTCGTGATCGCGTTGACCCGCTTCAGCTGGATGCCGCGGGAACGGTGACGCATGGTGACTGTCACCCTTCGGGTGACAGTCACCAGCATTTCGCCAGCTACCGGTTCGAGAGCAGCGACAGGTAGTAGAGGAGCATCGCGACCGCCGCCAAAGCGCCCGCGACGTAGGTCCAGGCCGCAGCCGAGAGGACGCTCTTCACGCCCTCACTCTCATTCGCCGGGACGAGCCCGAGCTCGTTGAGCTGCGTCTTCGCACGCGCTGAGGCGTTGAACTCGACGGGCAGCGTCACGAGCGTGAACAGCACCGCGACCGAATAGAGCGCGACCGCGATGACGATGAAGCCGGAGATCTGGAGGAAGATGCCGCCGATAAGGAAGAGCAGCCAGATGTTCGAGGTGAACTGCACGGCGGGTGCGAGCGTGCTCCGGAACTTGAAGAACGCGTACGACTTCGCATGCTGGAGCGCGTGGCCGACCTCGTGTGAGCCGACAGCCGTCGAGGCGATCGAGCGGCCGCTGTACACCTCGGGCGAGAGATGCACCGAGCGGCTGCGGGGGTCGTAGTGGTCGGAGAGCTGGCCGGGTGTCTCTTCGATCGGCACCTCGTGCAAGCCGTTCGAGTCGAGGATGCGGCGAGCGACCTCCGCTCCCGTCATCCCGTGGGACGCGGGAACCTCGAGGTTGCGCGCAAACGTGCTCTTGACCCGGTGCTGGGCCCAGAGGCCGATGACCATGGGAATGATGAACGCGATGAGAAAGGTAGGCATGGAAGGATCGTAGCGCCCAGGGTCGCTCTTCTCCGGGCTGTTTCCCGCGACTCAGCAGGTTCTTAACGGCCGGTGCTTCGGACCGGGATGCCGTAGTGCTCCCGCGTGAGCTCGGCTCGACCTCAGCTATTGACCGGGGCCAGGCCGCGTGCCTTGCGGCTCGCCGCAGTCTGGCGGCGCTGGGCGGAGAGCTCGGCTTTTCGTAGGCGCACATGCCCGGGCGTCACCTCGACGGCTTCGTCCTCGCGGATGTACTCGAGCGCCTGATCGAGCGACAGCGGCCTGGGTGGAATCAGGCGAACGGTTTCGTCCGCGTTCGGGGCGCGCATGTTCGAGAGCTTCTTCTCCTTCGTCGGATTCACGTCGAGATCCCCGGCGCGGGCGTTCTCTCCGACGATCATCCCCTCGTAGACGTCGACCCCTGGGCCGACGAAGAGCGAGCCGCGCTCCTGGAGGTTCAGCACGGCGAAAGCGGTCGACTTGCCGCGCCGATCGGCCACGAGCGCGCCCGTCGGCCGTGTTCGAAGCTCGCCGACCCAGGGCTCGAAGCGGTCGAAAACATGGTGGAGAATTCCCGTGCCGCGGGTCTCGGTCAGGAACTCCGTGCGAAAACCAATGAGCCCACGCGCGGGCACGACGACGTCCATTCGCACCCAGCCCGAGCCGTGGTTGACCAGCGCCTCGGTACGGCCCTTGCGGAGCGCGAAAAGCTGCGTCACGACGCCGAGGTACTCCTCGGGCACGTCGATCGAGACGCGCTCGAAGGGCTCATGTAGGACGCCGTCCACGTAACGCGTGACGACCTGCGGCTTGCCGACCGTCAACTCGAAGCCCTCACGCCGCATCTGCTCGACGAGGATCGCGAGCTGGAGCTCGCCGCGCCCCTGCACCTCCCAGGCATCCGGAGACTCCGTCGGGAGAACACGAAGTGACACGTTCCCGATGAGCTCTGTGCGAAGCCGAGTCTCGACGAGAGTGGCGGTGACCTTGTTCCCGTCCAGTCCCGCCAGAGGCGAAGTGTTGATCCCGATGGTGACGGAAAGCGACGGCTCGTCGACCGAGATGACCGGCAGCGGCCGCGGGTCGTCCGGATCCGCGAGAGTCTCGCCGATCGTCACCTCGGGAATCCCGGCGACGGCGATGATCTCCCCTGGGCCTGCCTCCTCGGCTTCGACGCGATCGAGCGCCTCGGTCACGTAGAGCTCGGTCACCTTCGCGCGCTCGATGGTGCCGTCGGAGCGGCACCACGCGATTTGCTGGGCGCGGCGGATCGTCCCCTGGAGGACGCGGCAGAGGGCGAGCCTGCCGACATAAGGCGAGGCGTCGAGGTTCGTGACGAGCGCCTGCAACGGATGGCCCTCGTCGTAGGTCGGCGCGGGTATGCGCTCGAGGATCAGGTCGAGCAGAGGCTGGAGATCCTGCTCGAGCGCATCCGGGTCGGGATCGAGCGACGCGCGCCCCGCCTTCGCATTGCAATACACGATCGGAAACTCGATCTGGGTCTCGTCCGCGTCCAGGTCGAGGAAGAGCTCGTAGACCTCGTCGACGACTGCCTTGATCCGTGCGTCGGGACGATCGACCTTGTTGACGACGAGAATCACGGGCAGTCGCGACTCGAGCGCCTTTCGGAGCACGAAGCGCGTCTGCGGCAACGGCCCCTCGCTCGCGTCCACGAGCAGGAGCACGCCGTCGACCATCGTCAGACCGCGCTCGACCTCGCCGCCGAAGTCGGCGTGTCCCGGCGTGTCGATGATGTTGATCTTCGTGGGGCCGTAGCGGACCGCCGTGTTCTTCGCGAGGATCGTGATGCCCTTCTCGCGCTCGAGGTCCATCGTGTCGAGCACGCGCTCGGCGACGTCCTGGTTGGCGCGAAACGCGCCGGACTCCCAGAGGAGAGCGTCGACGAGCGTCGTCTTGCCGTGATCGACGTGCGCGACGATCGCGACGTTGCGGATCTCAGAGCGGATGGGCAC
>Ga0136613_10000308_pt1 | contig 21812 bp, 20 predicted proteins | sample AntDrymUQ2722106_2_FD_106649 | JGI IMG/M metagenome (GOLD analysis project Ga0136613, IMG submission 106649) | Polar desert sand microbial communities from Dry Valleys, Antarctica - metaG UQ272 (21.06) | ecosystem: Environmental > Terrestrial > Soil > Desert | place: Antarctica: Dry Valley... | reverse complement strand
TGCTCGTCGGAGGTGTGGTTCACGACCAGATCGAGGATGATCCGCATACCGCGGGCATGGGTCTGCTCGATCAGCCGATCGAGGTCGGCCAACGTGCCGAACACCGGGTCGACGTCCTGGTAGTCGCTGATGTCGTAGCCGTTGTCGTCCTGCGGGGACGGGTAGATCGGCGACAGCCAGATCACGTCGATCCCGAGCGCGGCCAGGTAATCCAGCTTGCCGAGGATGCCCCGCAGGTCGCCGATGCCATCGGCATTCGAGTCGGCAAAGCTGCGCGGGTATATCTGGTAGACGACCGCAGATGTCCACCAGGGTGAGCGTGCCGTCGATCGGGAGCACACAGCAGGAGCGGACTGGTCGGCGGCGCGCGGGGTCACGGCTGCGGCGTCAGTCGCGCCAGCGCAGGCAGGAGGTGATCTCGGTGACTACCTCGTTCCACTGCTCGGCCAGGACAGTGATCTCGGACTCCGCCGGCCGCTCGTCGCTGCCGCCGCTGTCCTGGACATCGGAGATCGCCGTGCCGAGTTCGGTGTCGGGTGCGAGCAGGTCACTCACCCGCTCCAGATGGCAGTATTCGGCCAGGTCGAGCGCAGCCTCCGCGACCTGCCCGAGCAGGGCGATGTCCCAGTGGGCCGCCGTACCGTCGAGCATGTCGGTGACCTCGGCGAAGTCGTAGCTGTCCTCCGCGACTGGGATGGGGTCGGCGTCGGCCTCCACTACCGCGCCCCACGTCGCGAGCGCCGTCAGGTCGTGTGGTTCGCCCTCCTCGACGAAGCTCGACAAACCCTCCTCCGATCGAAAGACGTCCACCGTCAGCTCGCGGCCGAGGAACCGCGCGGTGTCCTCGACGTAGCAACGCAGGGTCAGGCCGCTGCCCTCGGCGAAGGTCAACCGCACCGGGAGGATGCCGACAGATTCCCAGAACTCTGACGCGGCCCGGGCCTGCTCGGTCGGCTCCTCGACACCAACGAGAGTTCCACTGCGCAGCACCGTCGCCCCCACGACATCGTCGATCGGCTGGTCCCCCTCTGCGTCCTCTTCGGCTTCTTCTTCGTCGTCGTCATCAGGGAGATCGATCGGGGCGACCCAGTGCAGGGCACCGGCCAGCGCTTCCAGGATCGGCTCCCAGTGCTCACCGAGTCCCTCGGCGATATCCGTCCACGCCTTGTCTCCGGCTCGAGTGGTGAACACCTCGTGTCCGCTGTCGAGCAGCCCGAGGTCGGGGATCTTGCTGAGGTGCTCCTCGACCTCCTCGACCTCGCAGCTTTCGGCCATCCGCTCGACCATGTCGATGGTGTCCGCGAGTTCGCCGACCGACCAGCGGTCCGGACCGCCGGCGGCCAGGTCGTAGAGCCCGTCGAGGTCGAACACGTAGTCGTCGTCGGGCATCAGCTGCCGCTTCGACGACGTCAAGACCGTGGGCCAGGCCGGGTGGTCGCTGAGGTCGTGCTCGACGTCCGTGCTGATGAAGTGCGCGAGCTGCGCGGGTGTGGTGAACAGGTGAATCCGCCCGCCCGTGCCGAGAAAGGCTTGCCACTCCTCGCCGTCTTCCTCCCACGGCGGCGCCCACAGGGTGTAGCCCGTGCGCTCGTCGAGCACCACGGCGATCGGCACAATGCTCTCGGCCGGGAGATTCTCGTCCATCACACGCCCATCGGATGCCATACGGTTTTCGTCTCCAGCCAAGCGGTCAGCCGGTCGAGCCCCGGGTCCGCGGTCCAGTCCGGTTCCCCCGCTCGCAGCACCCGCTTGACGTTGTCCGCGGCGCTGCGCTCGAGGTCGGCGGCCTGCTCCGGGTCGGCGCCGCAGAGGTCGATCGCGTTGACGTCGCGGTGCTCGGCGAGCCAAGGCGCCAGTTCCGCCGTCCGCCCGGTCAGGATGTTCACCACACCTCCCGGTACGTCGGAGGTCGCCAGCACCTCGCCGAGGGTGACGGCTGGCAGCGGGCGCCGCTCGCTGGCAACGACGACACATGTGGATCCGCCGGCGACCACCGGCGCCAGCACGCTGATCAGACCGAGCAGCGACGAGCGCTGCGGGGCGAGCACCGCCACGACACCGGTCGGCTCTGGCACCGACAGGTTGAAGTACGGGCCGGCGACCGGGTTGGCGTTTCCCGCAACCTGGGCGATCTTGTCGGTCCAGCCGGCGTACCAGACCCAGCGGTCGATGGCAGCGTCCACTCTGGACGGTGCCGCTCGCCGCGTGATCCCTTCCGCGGCGGCGACTTCGGTGATGAACTGGTTGCGCCGGCCCTCCATGATCTCCGCCACCCGGTACAGGACCTGTCCACGGTTGTACGCCGTCGCGCCGGACCAGCCGGGGAACGCCTTGCGGGCGGCGACAACGGCGTCGCGGACGTCCTTGCGCGAGCCCTGTGCGGCGTTGGCCAGGAAGCCGCCCTCGTTGTCCGCCACGGCGTAGGACCGGCCGGACTCCGACCGCGGGAACGCGCCTCCGACATAGAGCTTGTACGTCTTGCGGACGATGACCCTAGACATCGCTGACCCTAGACATCGCTCCGCCTAGGCAAGGTAGGCCGCCAATCCTTGCCGGCCGCCCTCGCGTCCGAAGCCGGATTCTTTGTACCCGCCGAACGGCGAGGTGGGGTCGAACCGGTTGAACGTGTTGGCCCACACCACGCCGGCGCGCAGCTTGCTGGCCATCCAGAGGATGAGCGATCCCTTCTCGGTCCACACGCCCGCCGACAGGCCGTACGGCGTGTTGTTAGCTTTTGCCACCGCCTCATCCGGCGTGCGGAAGGTGAGCACGGACAGCACCGGCCCGAAGATCTCCTCCTGCGCGATCCGGCTGGACTGGCCGACTCCGGTGAACAGCGTCGGCGGGAACCAGAAGCCGTGCTCGGGCAACTCGCACGGCGGCGACCACCGTTCGGCGCCCTCGGATTCGCCGACGTCGGACAGCTCGCGGATGCGGGCCAGCTGGGCAGCGGAGTTGATGGCGCCGATGTCGGTGTTCTTGTCCAGCGGGTCGCCCAGCCGCAGCGTCCGGAGCCGCCGCCGCAACGAGTCGAGCACCTCGTCGTACACGCTCTCCTGGACGAGCAGCCGGGAACCGGCGCAGCAGACGTGTCCCTGGTTGAAGAAGATGCCGTTGACGATTCCCTCGACCGCCTGGTCGACGGGCGCGTCGTCGAAGACGATGTTGGCCGCCTTACCACCGAGTTCCAGCGTCACTTTCTTTCGGGTTCCGGCGATGGCCCGGGCGATCGCCTTGCCCACCTCGGTGGAACCGGTGAACGCGACCTTGTCCACGTCCGGATGTTCGACGAGTGCCTGCCCAGTCTCGCCGGCACCGGTGATGATGTTCACGACGCCCGGGGGCAGGTCGGCCTGCTGGCAGATCTCGGCGAACAGCAGCGCCGTCAACGGTGTGGTCTCGGCCGGTTTGAGTACGACGGTGTTGCCCGCCGCCAGGGCCGGGGCGATCTTCCACGCGACCATCAGCAGCGGGAAGTTCCACGGGATGATCTGCCCCGCGACGCCGAGCGGTCGTGGGGCCGGCCCGAGACCGGCGTAGTCGAGCTTGTCCGCCCAGCCGGCGTAGTAGAAGAAGTGCGCGGCGGCGCCAGGGACGTCGACGTCGCGCGACTCGCGGATCGGCTTGCCGTTGTCGAGGCTTTCGAGGACGGCCAGTTCGCGGGCCCGCTCCTGGATGATGCGGGCGATCCGGAACAGGTACTTGCCCCGCTCGGCCGGTGCGAGCCGCCGCCAGGTTTGGGTGTACGCCGTGCGGGCGGCCTTGACCGCTCTGTCCACATCGGACGGTCCGGCCTGGCTGATCTCGGCCAGCACTTCCTCGGTTGCCGGGCTGATCGTCTTGAACGGCGTACCGCCCTTGGCGTCGGTGAACTCGCCGCCGATGAACAGGCCGTACGACGGCTTGATGTCGACGATGGACCGGGATTCGGGCGCGGGAGCGTAGTCGAAGGGCACGTGGCTCAGTCCAGGGTGATGTAGTCGGGGCCGGAGTAGTGACCGGTGGCCAACTTCTGGCGTTGCAGCAGCAGGTCGTTGAGCAGCGTGGACGCCCCGAACCGGAACCAGTCCGCCGACAGCCAGTCGTCGCCGACTGTCTCGTTGACCATCACGAGGTGGCGGATGGCGTCCTTGCTCGTCCGGATGCCGCCGGCCGGCTTGACACCCACCTGCCGTCCGGTGCCGTCGCGGAAGTCGCGCACCGCTTCGAGCATCACCAGCAGCACTGGCAGCGTCGCGGCGGGGGAGATCTTGCCGGTGGACGTCTTGATGAAGTCGGCACCGGCAAGCATCGCCAACCACGCGGCCCGCCGTACGTTGTCGTACGTCGCCAGCTCCCCGGTCTCGAGAATCACCTTCAGGTGTGCCGGACCAGCAGCCTGCTTGATCGCGACGATCTCCTCGAACACCTGCAGGTAGCGGCCGGACAGGAACGCGCCGCGGTCGATCACCATGTCGATCTCGTCGGCGCCGGCCGCTACGGCCTCCTTGGTGTCTGCAAGCTTGACGTTGAGGCTCGCCCGCCCCGATGGGAAGGCGGTGGCGACGGCGGCGATCCGGATGCCGCTGTCACCGAGCGCGTCGCGGGCGACGGAGACGAGGTCGCCGTACACGCACACCGCGGCGACCTGAGGGGTGCTCGGGTCGCTGGGATCGGGGCGGCGGGCCTTGGCGCAGAGGTTGCGCACCTTGCCGTGGGTGTCCGCGCCCTCCAGGGTGGTCAGGTCGATCATCGAGATGGCTGTGTCGATGGCCCACTGCTTGCTGGTGGTCTTGATCGAGCGCGTCGACAGCATCGCGGCTCTCGCCTCGGCGCCGACCTGGTCGACTCCCGGCAGGCCGTGCAGGAACGACTTGAGCGACGCCTCGTCCCGGCTGACATCGGGAAGCGTCGCCGTCACGAGCCGGGCTCCGTCCACGAGCACACTGCCGGAGCGCAGTGGACTGAGCCCGGCGGGATTGTCGCCATGGGTGCGGAGTCTAGGCCCCCGACCAGCTTGGCTCCCAGGGCAGCAACGGCGATCGTGGCGCTAGGGTCTGCCCTCGTGCAGACCCTTGTCGTGGATCATCCGCTCGCCCGCGCCCGCCTGACGACGATGCGCGACGCCCGCACGGACAACGCGACGTTCCGAGCGGCGCTGCGCGAGCTGACGCTGATGCTGGTGTACGAGGCGACGCGGGAGCTGGCCGTCGTGACGTCCACGATCATGACGCCGGTCGCGCGGACGGTAGGCACCCAGCTGGCCAATCCGCCGCTGCTGGTGCCGGTCCTGCGAGCGGGCATCGGGATGGCCGAGGCAGCGTTCGGGTTGCTGCCCGAGGCGCAGATGGGGTTCGTCGGGCTGGCCCGCGACGAGGTGACGTTCGCGCCGCGGGCATACCTGGAGTCGCTGCCCACCGATCTGACCGGGCGGCCGGTCTTCGTGCTCGACCCGATGCTCGCGACCGGGGGCTCGATGGAGCACTCGTGCCGGCTGCTCACCAGTCGCGGCGCCACCGACATCACCGTGCTGTGCGCCCTGTCCGCACCCGAGGGTCTTGCCCGGCTCGAAGCCAGCGGGCTGCCGCTGCGGGTGGTGACGGCCAGCATCGACGAGCGGCTGAACGATTCGGCGTACATCGTCCCGGGTCTGGGCGACGCGGGCGACCGTCAGTTCGGCGCCGTCTGAGCGGACGCTGTCCCGTGAGTACGAAGCAGGCCGACCGCCCCAGCCTCATGATCGCAACCAGGCCACACAGACGGGGCTCGCTGATGCCAGGCGGACGGCGTGTCGCCCGAAACTGCAGGCGTGTCGCGGTGCATTGTGTGGCCTGGTTGCGATCTTGCTCCCGCTAGTAGTGGTCAGGACCGCAAGTTCGTCGGGTTTCGGTTCGCCGTCGCCGAGGCCCGGTGAGCCCGTTTGCAGGGTGTTCGCCGCGGTGGCACCTTTTGGTCCTTTGCCCGGTGGCCGACCGGATGCGGTGGACCGAAAGATGCCACTATTCGGCTGTTTGTGGCACCTTTCGGTCCACTTCTGCGGCCCAGATCCCAAGCATTGGGCCGAAAAGTGCCGCCCGAAGACGCCCTCGACTGCGCCGCCGGCCTTCACACACCTCAGTGACGACCAATCTTGACCCGACCCCCGACAAACCCGCCGAACTTGCGGTCCTGACCGCTAGGTCGGGAAGCCCATCAGGGCGCTGACCTCGGTGCGCAGATCGGACATCAGCGCGGCGGCCTCGTCGCGCGCGGCCGCGACCGATCCGGTGACCGCGACCACGATCTCCAGGTAGGCCTTGAGTTTTGGCTCTGTGCCGCTCGGCCGGACCACCACCCGAAGTCCGTCGCCGCGGAGCCGCACGACGTCCGCATCGGGTGCGAGATCCTCGAAGCCGACTGCCCGACCCAGCAGTTCCACCGGTGGGGAGGCCCGCAACGAGGACATGGCAGTGCCGATCAGCGACAGGTCGTTGACCCGGATCGAGACCTGGTCGGTGAGGTGGACGCCGTGCTCGGCGGCGAGTTCATCCAGCCGGTCGAGCAGGGTCTTGCCCCCGTCGGCCTTGAGCTGCGCCGCCCGAGCGGCCACGAGAAGGGCAGCGGAGATACCGTCCTTGTCCAGGACGATGTCCGGAGCGGCGGCGTACCCGAGGGCTTCCTCGTACCCGAAGGCCAGCGGTACACCGGTCTGCTCGGGGGCCCGGACGATCCACTTGAAGCCCGTCAGCGTTTCTGCGTACGGCACGTCGGCGGTTAGGCACAACGACCGCAGCATGGACGACGACACGATCGTCGTCGCGAACGTTCCTGTCCGTCCGGCGTCGAGCAGGGCGTCAGCGAGCAGGACGCCGACCTCGTCCCCCCGCAGCATCCGGCCGCAGATAACTGCACAGCGGTCGGCGTCCGGGTCGTTCGCGATCGCGATGTCCGCGCCACGGCCGGCAGCGAGTGCGAGCAGCAGGTCGACCGCGCCGGGTTCCTCCGGATTGGGAAACGGGACGGTCGGAAACGCCGGATCGGGCAAGGCCTGCTCGGCGACGATGTACGGCTCGGCGAACCCGGCGCCGACAAAGGCCCGGCGCGCGACCTCGGCCCCCACCCCGTGCAGAGCGGTGTAGGCGACGGTCAGCTCACGGGGGCCAGCAGGCGGTACCGCGCAGACCGCCGCCAGGTACGCGTCGAGGACTTCCTCGCCGAGGATCGTGTAGTCCTCGGACAGCGGCAGTGCGCGAACCGAGCGTACCGATGCGATGGCGACCTGGATCAGCGCGTCCGCGGGGGGCACGATCTGCGCGCCGTCGCCGAGATAGACCTTGTACCCGTTGTCCTGCGGCGGGTTGTGGCTGGCGGTCACCATCACGCCGGCGGCCGCGTCCAGGTGCCGTACGGCGAACGCCAGCACCGGGGTTGGCAATGCGCTAGGCAGTAACAGGGCTGCCCGGCCGGCGCCGGCGAGGACGGCGGCCGTGTCCCGGGCGAAGTCGGTACTGCCCCGGCGGGCGTCGTAGCCGATCACCACGGGTCCGTCGGCCCGAATCGATGCGAGGTAGCCGGCCAGCCCGGCGGCGGCCCGTCGGACCACTGCCCTGTTCATGCCGTTGGGACCGGCCCGGACGATGCCCCGCAGACCGGCGGTGCCGAATCTCAGCGGACCGGAGAAGCGGTCGCGCAGTTCCGCTTCGTCGCCGGAGCCGAGCAGGGCTTCCAGTTCGGCGCGGGTGGCGGGGTCGGGGTCGTCGTCGATCCAGGCCTGGACCACGGCGTCTCTCACTGGTCGTACTCCGGGCCGGTGAACTCACCACCGAGGAAGCCCTGGTAGGTGTCGACGTCATCGCCGATCTCGCCGGCGTAGTCCTCGGCGTCGTCGACGGGGTGATACCCCAGCGCCCGGCCAGGTTCGAGATCCCACCAGCCGCGGGTGTTCGCCGAGATGCCGTAGACCACGGCGAACCTCGGGCTCGCCGCCGACAGGGCCGCGTCCACCAGTCGGACGGCGTCGGCGTCGGACAGCCACGTCGACAGGTGCCGCGGGTGGACCGGCCGGGGTCGCTGGGTGCCGATCCGCAGGCAGACGACGTCGAGGCCATAGCGGTCGGCGTACAGCGATCCGAGCGCCTCGCCGGCGACCTTGCTGACGCCGTAGAACGTGTCCGGCCGCGGCCTGGTGTCGACCGGAACGCAGGTCGCGCGCGGCGTGAAACCGACCGCGTGGTTGCTGCTCGCGAGCACGACTCGGCGAACTCCCGCGCGCCGAGCCGACTCCAGGACGTGATAGGTCCCGTCGATGTTGACCCGCCTGATCTCGTCGTACGCCGCCTCGCTGGACAGCCCGCCCATGTGGACGACGGCAGCCACCCCGGTGGTGGCGGCCAGGACGGCGTCGAGGTCGGTGATGTCTCCACGGATCAGTTCCTCGCCGTCGCGGGCAGCGCCCATGTCGGCGGTGTCGAGGCAACGCAGCGTCCAACCCGTCGACGGCAGCCCGGCTCGCAACAGCCCACCGATCTGACCGACCGCGCCGGTGAGGAGGACGTGCCTCGTCATGAGGGCCGGGTCACAGCCGGCTCAGGAGGTCGGCGAGCAGCGTCCCCATCCGCGCTGCCGCGGCCTTGCCAGCTGCCAGCACCTCGGCATGGTCAAGCGGGTCGCCGGTGATGCCCGCGGCGAGGTTGGTCACGAGCGAGATGCCGAGCACCTCTGCACCTGCCGCCCGTGCGGCGATCGCCTCCAGCGCGGTGGACATGCCGACGAGGTCGGCACCCAGCGCGGTCAGCATCCGGATCTCGGCAGGCGTCTCGTAGTGCGGCCCGGGCAGTGCGGCGTACACCCCCTCGGTGAGGTCGGGATCGGATCCGCGGGCCATCGCGCGCAGCCGCCCCGAGTACAGGTCGGTGAGGTCGACGAACTGCGCGCCGACGAGCGGGGAACGGGCGGTGAGGTTCAGGTGATCGGAGATCAGCACCGGCTGCCCGATCCTGTACTCGGGACGCAGCCCACCGGCCGCGTTGGTGAGTACGACGGTGGAGCAGCCGGCGGCGGCGGCCACCCGGACGCCGTGGACGACGGCTGCGACGCCGCGGCCCTCGTACAGGTGGGTGCGGCCGAGGAGCACCAGAACCCGCTTGCCCGCGACCTCTAGCGAACGGATCTTGCCGGCGTGACCGACTACTCCGGGCGGCGCGAAGCCCGGCAGATCGGTCGCCGCGAGCTCGCTGGTCGGGGGCCCCAGCGCGTCGGCGGCCGGCAGCCAGCCGGATCCCATCACGATGGCGACGTCGTGGCGCTGCACCCCGGTGGCCGCGGCGAGCGCCTGCGCACCGGCCGCCGAGAACTCCAAGGGGTCCCGCTCGGTAGTCGCCACGGCGCAGCAGCCTAGCCATCGGGGCAGGGGCGGTGTCGGTGTACGGCGGGCAGAAGCCGGTCAGCTGCCTTCGACGGGTCCGCGGCGCTTGCGCTCGCGTGGCGGCAGGTCCTCGTCGGGCAGGATGCGCCGGGCGACGGCCCTGATGAGTACGACCACCCAGGTGCGGAACGGCGTCCAGTGCGCCGCGGCGAACGCGCGGTAGGCGTCGTCGTCGAGGGCCTCGGTCAGGCCGTACAGCGTCGTCACCAGCTCGCGAGAGCGTTGCTCGGCGACCGGCAGGACGTCGGCCAGCCCGCACGCCCGGATGACGATGAGCGAGCTGTAGAAGGGTCCGATGCCTGGGAGCCGCCGCAGGTCTGCCTCGGCCGCGGTTGGTGTCATGGCATTCAGTCGCTGGACGGCTAGCTCGCCGCGGCTCGCGGCGGCAGCGACTGCGTGCAGACGTGGGACTCGGTCAGCGGGCAGGCCGGGAACCCGCTCGAGCCGCATGATTGCGGTGGGCCCGGGGACGGCGGGCGTCTCGACGCCGGCCAGAACGAATGTCCGGCCGGAGGCCCGCGCCAGGCGGTCTCGCAGTACAGCCGCCTGGGCTCGGGGTCGTCGGGCGCTGATGACCGACCACAGCGTGGCCTCGTAAGGGGAATAGAACAGCGGTGGGCGCAGCCCCGGAGTGGCTGCCTGCAGGGAGCCGATGACGTGGTCGTGGCGTCCGAGGGCGGCAAAAGCGTCACCGTCGTGGTCGCATGACAGCACCCGGGCCACCTGCTGGGAGACGCGGTCCAGATCCTCGTGGCCGTGGACGACGAGTTCGAGTTCGTCGCCGTACTGGCGAACCTCGACGCCGGCGTGGGTGTCCTCGTCGCCGTCGACACAAAAGGCCAGGCGCATGACGCCGTCCCAGGAGGACTCGGCGCGATGGCCGAAGCCGAACATGGCCAGCTCCTCGAGGGAGAATGGTCCCCGGGTGGCAATGCGGGTCCTAACGGTTGCGGTCGACCCGGTGAGCGGCATCGCCGACCTCCGTCTCCTCTGGGCGCGGCAGTCGGCGTGGTCCATGCGGCCTAAGACGCTTAGCCGCTCGATGGACGACCTTAGTGACAGCGCGGCCCGTCGACCGCAGATGACTGCCCGACTGACCGATGCCGGACATCGGTCTCAGCAGCAGAGTCGTCCTTGTCAGCAGAGGAGCCACCCAGGCGCCTCTCGGGACGAGGAGGAATACATGTTCGAGATATTCGGATCGGTGTTGGAGACCGAGATCGCCTACCGCAGGGAACGGCTGTACGACGCCGCGGGGGTCGACGGGTGGAAGCGACCGGGCGGGCGCTGGTCGCGACGCTCCAGGGCGGCGATCCGGCCGCACGGAGACGGCGGCCGGGGCTGAGCGTGGCCCAAGCCGCCCAGCTCGTCGGCGCCGGAGTGTCCGTAGCGGATGAGACGATCACGCTTGTGCCGCGCTGGGGACAGGAGCCACCGTTCGTCGGCCGGACCGAGGAGTTCGACCGGCTGGTGGACCGGCTGGCCGCCGCCCAGCGCGGCGAGCCGTCCGCATGCTTGCTCGCCGGCGACGCGGGGGTCGGCAAGACCCGCTTGCTCGCTGAGGTGGCTCGGCGCGCAAGCGCCGAGCAGATGACCGTCCTGGTGGGCCATTGCGTGGATCTCGGTGACGTCGGCCTGCCGTATCTGCCCTTCACCGAGGTCCTCCGCGCAGTGACCGCGGCGGGCACCGCCGGCGCCGAGTTGACTCAGCGCTACCCCGTTCTCGGACCGCTGCTCGGTGGCGGCCTGGCAGCACCGGAACCGGCGCATCCGGGCGCGGCCAACCAGCTTTACGTCTTCGATGCGGTGGCGGCGCTGCTCGCGGAGTTCAGCGCGGCGCGGCCGGTGTTGCTGGTGATCGAGGATCTGCACTGGGCCGATCAATCCACTCGCGACCTGCTCCGCTTCCTGCTCAGCCGGCTCGAGCGCCAGCGGCTGCTCATCGTCGGCTCCTATCGCGCGGACGATCTGCACCGCCGGCACCCGTTGCGGCCGTTGCTGGCCGAACTCGCCCGGCTCCAGCACGTCGGTCGCCTGCACCTGGCGCCGCTGCCGGATGCCGAGATCGCGGTGCTGGTGCGGTCCATGAATGCCGACGGGATGGCGAACACCGACGTGTCCCGGATCGTCGAGCGAGCCGAAGGAAACGCCTTTTACGCCGAGCAGTTGCTGCAAGCCAGCCTGGATCGGGACACCGACGCGGTTCCGGTCGCCCTGGCTGACGTCCTCCTGGCCCGCCTCGAGCAACTCCCCGCAGCGGCACAGCGGGTCGTCCGGATCGCGGCGGTTGCCGGGCGGCGCGTCCAACACGCGCTGCTGCGCGATGCGAGCGGCCTCGGAGACGTCGACCTGGACGGTGCCCTGCGCGAGGCGGTCACCCGCCACGTGCTGATGCCCGGGGAGGACCAGACGTACGCGTTCCGGCACGCGCTGCTGCGCGAGGCGGCGTACTCCGATCTGCTGCCCGGGGAACGGGTCCGCCTCCACGCGCTGTTCGCCGAGTTGCTCGCCAAGGGAGTGAGCTTCACCGGCTCGGCCGCCGAGCTGGCCTTTCACCGTCGGGAGAGCAACGACCTGGCAGGCGCACTCGTCGCCGCACTCGATGCAGCCGAGGAGGCACGCCGGCTCGGGGCTCCCGCCGAGCGACTGCACCAGCTGCAGGGCGCGCTGGCGCTGTGGTCGGCGGTGCCTGATGCCGCCGAGCTGACCGGCCGCGACGAGGTCTCGGTCATGCTCAGCGCCTCCAATGCGGCCGCCCAGGCGGGCGAGTCGCAGCGCGCCGTCGCCCTGACGCGGGCCGCTCTTGACCGGGTCGATTCGCCAGCGGACCTCGAGTTGGCCGCCCGGGTGCGTTACACGTTGGCTCAGAACCTGATCACCGTCGATCTCGACCAGGCCGCCTACGCCGAGACCAGTGCCGCGCTGGACCTGCTCCCGGCGGAACCACCCTCGGCTGCACGTACCTGGGCGGCTGCCACGCATGTGCGAACGGCGTTCTTCGTCGACGACATCCCAGGCGCCCGCCGGGCGGCCGAGGAGGCGCTGGGTTCGGCGGAGACGCTGGGCCTCGACGCCGCATGGGCCGACACAATGGTCTCGCTGACGCGGATGGACCAGCGCCATACCGACGTCGACATCCTCACCGCTCGACTCGAGCAGGCTCACCAGCGGGCTCGGCGCTCGGGCGACAGCGACGTGGAGATGCGCGCGACCTACACGCTGGCCGTCATCCGGTACGAGGTCGGCGACCTCGTCGGTGCGTTGCGCTGGCTGGACGGTGGGGTGCAGCGGGCCATCGACCTCGGACTGACGTGGAGCCTGTACGGCGCGGAGACGCGACATCTGCAGGTGGTGGTGCGCTACGTGGCCGGCGACTGGGACGGCAGCCTCCGCGCCGCGGACCTCGGCGCGTCGGCACCCTCGTCAGCTCAGTTCGTCGCTACCGCGGGGATGTTCGTGGCCGTAGGTCGTGGGGACTCCGAGGCGGGCCAGCGGTTGGCAGTGGAGTTCCGGCTCGGACACGACCACCCGATCCGGATGCTGACGGCGGGCAGCTGTTCGGTCGACCTGGCGTCGTGGACCGAGCCGGAGCGTGCGCTGTCCCTCACGGAACAGACGATCGAGACGGTGTCGCAGTTGTGGGGACCAGAGGTTCTCGGGTTCCTGCGGCTGCTGGCGCTGGCCCTCGGGGCACTGGCCAACCAGGCGAACTCGGCCCGGATGCTCGGCGACGAGCGGGCTGCGGGCAGCACGGTCGAGCAGGCCGACCGGTGGATCGACCAGGTGCGGCAGATCACGTCGACGAGCATCGCCTGCCGCGGCCCGCTGGGCGTCGAAGCCGCCGCCTGGTTGGCCCGGGCAGAGGCCGAGTGGGGTCGGGCGCGCGGTTCGCGTGACCCAGAGCCGTGGCGTGCAGCCGTGGATGCCTATGGCTACGGGCACGTCTACGAGCAGGCCCGGGGCCGGTGGCGGCTCGCCGAGGCGCTCTTGGCGGCGGACGAGCGGGCAGCGGCGGCCGACGAGGCCCGGGCAGCCCACGAGGTGGCGGGTCGACTCGGTGCCCGGCCGCTCGCCACCGCGGTCGAAGCCCTGGTGCGCCGCGGCCGACTCGACGCCGGGCTGCCTGGTGTCGTCAGGGAACCGTCCCCACTCACCCCACGAGAGCGTGATGTGCTGGCGCTGCTGTCGAAGGGACGGACGAACCGCCAGATCGGTCGGGAGCTGTACATCAGCGACAAGACGGCGAGCGTCCACGTGTCGAACATCATCGCCAAGCTGGCCGCCTCGGGGCGCACGGAGGCCGTGGCGATCGCGCACCGGCGTGGCCTGATCGACGAGCCTGGACAGTGACGCGTGTGACGTTCGAGTTGACCGATGGGATCAGGCGAAGGCTCGTCGAGGACCCGATCGCCTGGCTGACGACGGTGTCGTCCAGGGGCCGGCGGTCTCCGCGGCCGGTGTGGTTCCTGTGGACGGGCGACTGCTGTGTGATCTACAGCCAGCCGGGGACGGCGAAACTGACCCACATCGCCGCCAATGACCAGGTGTCCCTGCACTTCAACGCCGATCTGCTCGTCACGATCGGGATGAGCTCCGAGCACTTCGTCGACACCTACACGGTGCCGCTGCGGGTCGTTCCGGAGCGGGCCTGGGTTATCGACGCGTAACCGCCTGGCCTGCCGCCCTACCTGGCTCGCAATGCACTGACGGGCTCGGACGAGCGGCGTCGGGCCTAGCATTCGTGCATGAGCCGCCTGGCCGAATCCGGCTTCGAGATCCCACCGGTGTACGACGCATCCTCGGGCGCCGAGGATCTGCAGGCGCGGCTCGGTGAGCCAGGGGAGTATCCGTACACCCGTGGCGTCTACGCGTCCATGTACACGCAGCGGCCATGGACGATGCGCCAGTACGCCGGCTTCGGCACTGCCAGGGAGTCCAACGAGCGTTACCACCAGCTGATGTCGCACGGCACCAGCGGGCTGTCGGTGGCCTTCGACCTGCCGACTCAGATGGGCATCGACTCCGACGCTGACCGCGCCGCCGGCGAGGTGGGCAAGGTCGGCGTCGCGATCGACTCGGTCGAGGACATGGCGGTGCTGTTCGACGGTATCCCGCTGGACGAGGTATCCACGTCGATGACCATCAACGCACCGGCCGCCGTTCTCCTCCTGATGTACCAACTCGTCGCGGAGGAGAACGGGATCAGCACGGACGCGCTCAACGGCACCGTGCAGAACGACGTCCTCAAGGAGTACATCGCCCGGGGGACGTACATCTACCCGCCGGCGGAGTCGCTGCGGCTGGTCACCGACGTGTTCCGGTACTGCCAATCGGAGATCCCGCGATGGAACACCATCTCTATCTCCGGCTACCACATGGCCGAGGCCGGCGCGACACCCGCGCAGGAGATCGCCTTCACCCTGGCCAACGGAATCGAGTACGTGCGGGCCGCCGTACAGGCCGGGATGGACGTCGACGAATTCGCGCCCCGGCTGGCGTTCTTCTTCGTTTCCCGTACGACGATTCTCGAGGAGGTCGCGAAATTCCGCGCCGCCCGGCGGATCTGGGCACAGGTGATGAAGGAGGACTTCGGCGCGCAGAACCCGAAGTCGATGATGTTGCGCTTCCACACCCAGACCGCGGGCGTGCAGCTGACCGCGCAGCAGCCCGAAGTGAACCTGGTGCGGGTGACGGTGCAGGCGCTGGCCGCCGTACTGGGCGGAACCCAGTCGCTGCACACGAATTCCTTCGACGAGGCCATCGCCCTGCCCACCGCCAAGGCCGCCCGGCTGGCGTTGCGAACGCAGCAGGTACTCGCTCACGAGACGGACGTGACCGCGACGGTGGACCCGTTCGCCGGCTCCTACGTGGTCGAGTCGATGACCGACGAGGTGGAGTCGTTGACCCGGCGGCTCATGGACCAGATCGAGGAGATGGGCGGAGCCGTCCAGGCGATCGAGCGCGGTTTCCAAAAGGCGGAGATCGAGCGATCGGCGTACGACGTCACCAAGTCCATAGAGGACGGTTCACGGGTGGTCGTCGGGCTGAACCGCTTCACCGTCGACAACGACGAGCGCTACGAGCCGCTGCGGGTCGACCCGGCGATCGAGGCCAACCAGAGCAAGGGGCTTGCCGCCCTGCGCGAGCGCCGATCGAACGACGACGTACGCCGGGGACTCGATGGCATCCGCCGCGCCGCGGAGGGGACGGACAACGTGCTGCCGCCGTTGAAGACGGCGCTGGCCGCCCGGGCCACGGTGGGCGAGGTGTGCGACGCGATGCGGGAGATTTGGGGCAGCTACGAGCCCTTCGAGAATCTGTGACGGATCGCAACTAGACTGCAGTCCCGTCCCCCATCCGTTTCGAATTCCAGGTTGTGTGCGTGAGTCTCAGTTGGCTGGACCGGTGGGTGGACGACCACACCGCCGACCTCATCGCCGTACGCCGGCATTTGCACGCGAATCCCGAGCTCGGGTTCGGCGAGAACAAGACAACCGCATTGTTGGTCTCGAAGCTGCGGGCCGCCGGATTGCAGCCGCAGGTGTTGCCGATGGGGACCGGGTTGATCTGTGACGTCGGAGCAGGGAAGCGGACGGTCGGCTTTCGGGCAGACATCGATGCCCTGCCGTTGCGGGATCTGAAGGATGTGCCGTACAAGTCCACAGTGGACGGTGTCTGTCACGCGTGCGGCCACGACGCGCACGCGAGCATCGCACTCGGCGTGGCCCTGGCGCTGGCGAGCGCGCCGCAGCTGCCCGGGCGGGTGCGGCTCATCTTCCAGCCCGCTGAGGAGCTGATTCCCGGCGGGGCGCAAACAGTAGTCGCCGGCGGAGGGTTGGACGGTCTGGAGCGGGTGTTCGCGCTGCACTGCGACCCCCGGCTGGAGTGCGGCAAGGTGGGGCTGCTGATCGGGCCGATCACCGCCGCGGCGGATTCTGTAGAGGTGACGTTGCGGGGTCCCGGCGGGCACACCGCCCGGCCGCACCTCACGGTGGACCTGGTGGATGCGCTGGCCCGCATCGTGACGATGGTGCCGAGTCTGCTGTCGCGACAGGTCGACCCGCGCGCCGGCCTGTCCTTGGTCTGGGCGGCGATCGGCGCGGGCATCGCGCACAACACGATTCCCGAGACCGGTCAGCTGCGGGGCACGATGCGAGTGCTGCGGCGCGAGGCTTGGGACGGCGCGGAGAAGCTCATTTGCAGCCTGATCGAGCAGGTCGTCGCTCCGACCGGCGCGGAGGTGGACATCCACTACACGCGGGGCGTCCCCCCGGTCGTCAACGACGGCTGGTCCATCGAGCTGCTCCGCTCCGGGGTCATCGACGCCCTCGGACCGGACGCCGTCGCCGGCACGATGCAGAGCATGGGGGCAGAGGACTTCGGCTGGTACGCCGATGTCGCCCCGATCGCCCTCGCCCGCCTGGGCACCGCGAGCAACGGGCAGGAACTGGACCTGCACCAGGGCAGCTTCGACATCGACGAGCGGGCGATCGCGATCGGCGTACGGGTGATGACGCGGACCCTGCTGACGAGCCTGACCCGCCCGACCAGTTAACGGCCGACTGTGCCCCAACCTCCACACATCGCAGCTTCTGTCGGTAGCCATGCCTAACGTCCGCTTGTGGATGCGATCTGGCTGAGTTTCGTCGGCGGCTTGCTCGGTGGCTCTCTCGGCGCGGCGGCGACGCTGCTGGCCGCCAGCCTGCGAGAGAAGGGCGCCAAACGGGAGGAGTGGTGGCGCCGAGTTCAATGGGCGGCGGATCTTGCCTTGGGCGAGGCCGAGCGGCGGCGGTCGGTTGGCCTATACATCCTGGGCAACCTGGCCGGATCACGGCTGGCAACTGAGGACGACCTCATGGTGCTGGACGCGTTTTCCGATCCGGGCTTGGAGTCTCTTGAAGCGTTGCCGGCCAAGGAGTCGATGGGGGACAATGGAGGAGACCCGAGCGACGTCATCCAGGAGGGCACGTGACCAGGAAGCTGCAAGTCACCGAGGAGCAGGTGGCCGCTGCCAAGTTGAAGGTCACCATCGACCGTAGGTTGGGGCGGCGGACAACGCCGATCGTCGCCGAGGTGGCAAAAGCCAGGTCCGCCGCTGAGTTCAATGCGAAGTACGGCAAGGCCACCCGCTAGCTTCGCAAGGTCGGGCGAAGCTGGAATGTTGAGTCAAGTTCGGGGAAGTCCACCTATCCCGCCGGCCGGATACGTCCACTCCACATCTCGCTCGGCAGCCACGCGTCTACGCCCGGCACACACCCTCATGCCTCGCCGGACTGGGGCGGAGCCCCGTTAGTCCTCCGCGGCACCACGGAGCCCAGCGAAGCGGTCCTGAGACGATCGGGCCCCGATGCGCCTCCTTCTCGGTAGGAAACGGGGCGAAGAAGAAGTGCGTCCCGCATGGCTCCCCGGATTCCTCAACCATCGGGCATCGCAGCTCTTCGTCCCCTCTGACCGGCGGGGCCGGAAAGACGTGACCCAGCAGCACCGCCACCAGAGTTCAGCCGGATCTCCGTCAAGAGTGGTCACCGCGTGATCATGGCGGTCGGGCCGGCTCAGCTGCCCATTGAGCGGCACTCTCGCGACCGCAGTTCGGACAGGTAGTCCGAAGGCGCCCCCGCCAGCTCGGCCGCGTCGGCGAGTACGCCGAGGTAGCGCGCGGAGGGCAGGCCGCCCTCGAAGGCGTCCAATACGTAAGCCCAGGCCAGTACGTCGCCGGACATCGAGTGCGTCCGCACCCGAACCTTGCGGTAGAGCCCGTGGTCAGCGCCCTCCCAGGCATCCAGGATCCGCTCGTCGAGGCGGGTGACGTCGTACAGGGCGACGAAAACCTCGCCGGCCGTGTCCGGCACGATCGTCGCCAGCGCACCTTCCCAGCCCAGCTGCTCGCCGCCGAACGTCAGCCGCCACCCACGGACCCAGCCGGTGCCGGCGGCCGGCGAGTGCGGGCAACGCTCACGCATCTGCGCCGGATCCATGTTGGACCCGTAGGCGGCGTACAGGGCCATCCGCCGAGCGTAACGACGGCTGGGACAATGACTGGTCAGCCGCGCCCGCGAGGAGTAAGCCAGTGAGTACGCCGTCGACCCGCATCGTCATCATCGGCGGCGGCCCGGCCGGTTACGAGGCGGCACTCGTCGCGGCCCAGCTCGGGGCGGCTGTGTCCATTGTGGAGCGTGACGGCCTCGGTGGTGCGTGCGTCCTGTACGACTGCGTGCCGTCCAAGACGTTCATTGCCACGAGCGGGGCGATGACCTCGATCCGCGAGTCGCGGACGCTCGGCGTACGCGGGTTTGCGGCTGACCAGGTTAACGCCGATCCGGCAGTGGTGCACGGCCGAGTTCGCGCGCTCGCCCTAGCCCAATCCGCGGACGTGCGGGCGCGGCTGCTCCGCGAAGGTGTCGAGCTGCTGACCGGCACCGCCCGGTTCGCCGACACCCAACCGGGATTGGCCCGGCACCGTGTCCGAGCAGACTTGGCGGGGGGAAAGTCTTGCGACATCGTGGCCGACGTGGTCTTGATCGCCACCGGCGCCAGGCCTCGGATCGTGCCCGGCGCCGAACCCGACGGCGAGCGGGTGCTGACCTGGCGGCAGGTGTATGACCTGGACGAGCTGCCCGAGCACCTCATCGTCGTCGGCTCCGGGGTGACCGGTGCGGAGTTCGCCAGCGCCTACACCGAACTCGGCGTTCGGGTCACCCTGGTCAGCAGCCGCGATCGGGTCCTGCCGGGCGAGGACGCGGACGCCGCCAGGGTGCTGGAGCAGGTATTCGCCGAGCGCGGAACGGAGATCGTCAAGGGCGCCCGGGCGTCGTCGGTGACCCGGATCGGCGACAAGGTGGAGGTGCTGCTCGACGACGGCCGCCGAGTGTCGGGATCACACGTCCTGATGACCGTCGGCTCGGTTCCCAACACCGCCGATCTCGGCCTGGAGACGGCCGGGATAGAGCTCGGCCAGGGCGGTTTCATCGCCACCGACCGGGTGTCCCGGACGAGCATCCCGGGGGTGTACGCCGCGGGCGACTGCACGGGCGTGCTCATGCTGGCCTCCGTCGCAGCGATGCAGGGGCGGATCGCCATGTGGCACGCGCTCGGGGAGGCGGTCGGGCCGCTGAAGCTCAAAACCGTGTCCGCCAACGTGTTCACCCATCCGGAGATCGCGACCGTGGGGCTGTCGTACCAGGCGATCGAGGAGGGCCCGGTTCCCGGACGCGTTGTGACCCTGCCGTTCGCGACCAATGCCCGGGCGAAGATGGATGGGCTGCGCGACGGCTTCGTGAAGCTGTTCTGCCGGCATCCGACCGGCGTTGTCGTCGGCGGCGTTGTGGTGGCACCGTACGCCTCGGAGCTGATCTTGCCGATCACGCTGGCCGTCCAGAACAACCTCACGGTGTCGGACCTGGCGCAGACCTTCGCGGTCTATCCGTCGATGAGCGGGTCGATCACCGAAGCCGGGCGGCAGCTGATGGCGCACGGCGACCTGGACTGACCAGATGGAGGTCGGACTCGACTGGGGCTACCTGCGGGCGCACCCGCACAACCTGGACCGGTTGATCGAGCACCAGCGGATCCGGACGACGCCGCTGCCCGGCGGTGACACCTGCCGGGCAGAGCGGCTGACCCTCGATGACGGCAGCTCGGTTTTCGCCAAGTCACTCGCCGGCGCGGAGGCCGCCTTCTTCGCCAGCGAGGCGGCCGGTCTTCGGTGGTTGGGCGAGTGCGGGTGCGTTTCAGTGCCGGAGGTCGTCGCCGTTACCGAGTCGATGCTGCTGCTGTCGTGGGTCGAGTCCGGGGCGCCGACCGCCGCCGCGGCCGACGAGCTGGGCCGGTCGTTGGCGGCGCTGCACGCCTCGGGAGCCGACGCCTTCGGCGCACCTTGGCCGGGCTGGATCGGGCGGCTGCCGCTGGACAACTCGCCCGCCTCGTCATGGCCGGACTTCTACGCCGGGCAGCGGGTGCTCCCGTTCGTCCGGCAGGCTGTGGACGCGGGCCGAATGGCGGCGGCGGACGCCGTCACCGTCGAGCAAGCGATGGCCCGGATCGGGAGCGTCGGCGTACCGGCCGAGCCCCCCGCTCGGCTGCACGGTGACCTGTGGTCCGGCAACGTGCTGTGGTCGGCGGCGGGTCCGGCTTACCTGGTCGACCCTGCCGCGCACGGTGGGCATCGCGAGACCGACCTGGCGATGCTGGCGCTGTTCGGCCTCCCGTACCTCGACCGGACGATCGCGGCTTACGACGAGGCGGTCCGGTTGGGGCCGGGCTGGCGGGAGCGGGTGGCCCTGCACCAGCTGCATCCGCTGGCCGTGCATGCGGCGATGTTCGGAGGCGGGTACGGCGCCCGCGCGGCCGCTGCGGCGAGGAGGTACCTGTGAGCGGAGCTGCCGCGGCCCGTTGGCGGACCGAACTCGAGGCCTGGGCAATCCCCGAGGAGCTCCTGGCCGCAGCGCCGGAATCGCCGTACGGCTTCCCGGTCGGGATGTTCGAGGCCGATCCGGAGCCGGCGGACACGCCATCGCGGCGGCACGCGCTGGAGGCCCTGCCGGTGGGCGGGACGGTTCTCGATGTCGGTTGCGGCGGCGGTGCCGGAGCCATGGCCCTTGTCCCGCCGGCGAGCGCGGTCGTCGGCGTCGACTCGGCGCCGCACATGATCGAGGCGTTCGCTGCGGCGGCGGCTGCGCGCGGGGTGGCGCACCGGGAATTGCTCGGCAGTTGGCCGGAGGTCGCCACCGACGCGGGGACGGCCGACGTGGTGTTGGCGCACCACGTGACGTACAACGTTCCGGACCTCGCCCCTTTCGCGCTGGCGTTGGATGCCGCGACCCGACGGCGAGTGGTGGTCGAGATGACCGATGTGCATCCGTGGGTGCCGACCAACGACCTGTGGTTGGCCTTTTACGGGCTGGACCGGCCGTCTGGACCGAGCGCTGCGCTCTGCGCGGAGGTCCTGACGGCGGCTGGGTTCACTGTGCACAGCGAGTCGTGGCAGCGCCCGGCCCGCCGAACCGACCGCGCCCAGACGGTGGCTTTCGTCCGCCGCCGGCTGTGCCTCCCGGTCGATGCCGAGCCCGACGTCGACGCCGCTCTGCCAGCGGACTATCAGTTCGCTTCGCGCAGTGTCACGACCCTGTGGTGGGACAGCGCGCAGTAGCGGTCAGAGCTTGGCGGCCAGTACGTCGATCGGCTTTATGTCCGGCGGCGAGCTGAGCAGGTCGTCTGCCTTTTCCATCAACGCCGCGGCGATCGGGCCGTTGAGGTGCGCCTGCCGGCCGTCGTCACTGGGGAAGACATCGAAGACGCCGTAGGTCGAGTCGTCCAGCTTGATCGCGAACCATGCGGTGGTGTCGGGCTCCTGCTGCGCGAGCGGGAGCGCGCTTTCGAGGAACGACCCAAGTTCCTCGTCTTTACCGGGTTTGGCGCTCAGCGTGACCTGCAG
>Ga0136613_10000307_pt1 | contig 21915 bp, 19 predicted proteins | sample AntDrymUQ2722106_2_FD_106649 | JGI IMG/M metagenome (GOLD analysis project Ga0136613, IMG submission 106649) | Polar desert sand microbial communities from Dry Valleys, Antarctica - metaG UQ272 (21.06) | ecosystem: Environmental > Terrestrial > Soil > Desert | place: Antarctica: Dry Valley... | reverse complement strand
TCCTGATCGACGTTGGTCCCCCATAGGCAGCCCGCCTGCTGAGCCGAGCATTTGAAATCTGGGCGTGATTCGGTCAACATCCGTGTGGGCGCCTAGCTCAACGGCAGAGCAAGTGACTCTTAATCACTAGGTTCGGGGTTCGAATCCCCGGGCGCTCACCAATTCGACCACCGATGGCGGGTCCCCTCGGCCCGCCATTTGGCCTGTTCATCGCTCGTTCGTCGGCTGCCCTCGGGCGGCCGCATCGGTCCATTCGCGGAGGCGTTCTTGGCCCAGGTTCCGATCCAGCGTCACGTGCTCGACAACGGGTTGCGGGTCGTCCTCTCGCGGGATCCGCGCGCTCCGCTGGTGGCGGTCAACCTGTGGTACGACGTCGGGAGCAAGCACGAGAAGCCCGGCAAGACGGGATTCGCCCATCTTTTCGAGCACATGATGTTCCAGGGCTCCGCGAACGTGGAGAAGGGCCAGCACTTCAGCCTCGTGCAGGCCGCCGGCGGCACGCTGAACGCCAGCACGTGGCTGGACCGCACGAACTACTTCGAGACGCTTCCCGGCCATGAGCTTGAGCTTGCCCTCTGGCTCGAGGCGGATCGGATGGCCAGCCTGCTTCCGGCGATGACCCAGGAGAAGCTCGACAACCAGCGCGACGTCGTGAAAAACGAGCGGCGCTGGAGCGTCGACAACCAGCCGTACGGCTCGTGGGACGAGAAGATGCAGGCGCTCGTGTATCCCGAGGCCCATCCGTATCACCACTCGACCATCGGCTCAATGGAGGATCTGTCGGCCGCCTCCCTCGAGGACGTCGGCGAATTCTTCGCCACCTGGTATGCGCCGAACAACGCCGTTCTGACCGTCGCCGGGGACTTCGAGACCGATGAGGCGCTGGCGATGATCGAGCACCATTTCGGGCCGATCCCGCCCAACGATGCCCTCCCGCCGCCGCCCGACATGACGGTCGACCCGCTCATCGGCGCGCCGGTGCGCGAGACGATCCCCGACCAGGTGCCCCTGCCCCGCATCTATCTCGCATCACGGATTCCCCCGTTCGGGACCGATGAGTTCGACGCGCTCGACGTGGCCGCCGACATCCTGGGCGCCGGACGCGCGTCCCGGCTCTACGCCAGCCTCGTTCGCGAGCAGCGCTTGGCCCAGGACGCGAGCGTCTTCGTGTTCCCGATCGTGGGCGGCGCGAGCATGTTCGCGCTGTGGGTCACCGCTCGCCCGGGCGTCAGCACCGAGACGCTCGAGTCGGCGACGCTGGCCGAGGTCGATCGCCTGGCGGCGGACGGTCCGACCGAGGGGGATCTCGAGCGGGTCAACAACCTGCATGCCGCGCACCTGGCGGGGGCACTGGAGCGCATCGGCGAACGTGCGGATCGGCTGAGCATGTACACCTGCCTGTTCGACGAGCCGGAGCGGATCAACACGGAGTCGAGCCGCTGGGCCGCGGTCGACGCGCGTCGCGTCAGCGAGGCGTTGCAGGCGTCGCTGCGGCCTGACAACCGGGTCACCCTCACCTACGTCCCGGCCGAGGCGGCGCCGTGATCGCCCGTCCCATCGCCGGGTCGCCACGGCCGTACCAATTCCCCGACTTCTCGTACCAGCGCCTCGACAACGGGCTGGGCGTTTGGCTCGTCCCACTTCCCGACCGCGAGCTGGTCAGCATCCATCTGTTGACCGATGCCGGCGCGGCATCGGAAGACGAGGCCCATGCCGGAATCGGCGATCTGACGGCCCAGCTGCTGGTCACCGGGACCCAACGCCTCGATGCATCGGCCTTCGCCGAGACGACCGAGCGGCTTGGGTTCGCCGTCGCCAGCGAGTCGTCGTGGGATAGCGCCCGGGCGAGCTTCACCGCGCTCGGCAGCAAGCTCGACGAGGGGCTGGCGCTGCTGGTCGAGATGCTGCGCACGCCGCGACTCGACAGCGGGGAGTTCGATCGGCTCAAGGGCGAGCGCCTGAACGACATCCTCCAGGCTCGCGCCGATCCCGGCCGCCTGGCGGACGAGAGTTTCCTGCGCGAGGTCTTCGCCGATGAGGTGCCGTACGGGCGCCTCAGCGCCGGGCGTCCGGAGTCGGTGGAGGCCCTCACTGTGGAGGACTCGCGCGCCTTCCACGCCACGCACTATGCGCCGAACGTTGCGGACATCATCATCTCCGGGGCGATCTCGTCGGACTCGGCCCTGGCGGCGGTCGAGCGGCATCTCGGCGACTGGACGGGGCACGCGCCGGAGCATCGGACCATCGAGCCGGTCCAGCGCGGAGGGCGCCGAATCGTCCTCGTCGACCGGCCCGGATCGGTCCAGAGCGAGCTGCGGGTGGGACACCTTGGAATCGATCGGCACGATCCGCGCTACTTCCCGGCACTCGTGATGGCGGCGCTCCTGGGCGGGGTCTTCGGCAGCCGCCTCAACGTGCGCCTGCGCGAGGAGCTCGGCTACACGTACGGCGCCCGCTGCTCGTTCGATCCCCGCCGCGCGGTCGGCCCGTTCTTGGCCAGCGCGGCGGTCCAGACGGAGGTCACCACCGACGCCATCCGCGAGCTCCTCGGCCAGCTCGATCGGATCCGCGAGGCGCCGCCGACCGAGGTCGAGCTGGCAGAGGTGCGTGATTTTCTGGTGGGCGTCTTCCCGCTCCGCTTCGAGACCACCGGCGGGATCGCATCGGCGATCGAGCCACTTGCGGTGTACGACCAGCCGCACGACTGGTGGCAGACCTACCGTGGCAAGCTGGAGGCGGTCGGCACCGAGGACGTGCACCGCGTGGCGGGCGAGCTGGTGCAGCCCGATGAGGCGCTCATCCTGGTGGTCGGTGACGCATCCGCGCTGCGACCCGCGCTCGAGACCGCGGAGCTCGGGCCCGTCGAGGTCGTCGCCGCCGGCTGACGGGCCGGGCCGGTTTCGGCCGAAATTGCCGTTCTTGGCTGGCCTGACAAGCAACCTCACGCAGCCCTGAGCGTCGCCCGGGCCGATAGTTCGGCGGAACCCGGCCCTGGATCCATGGCGGCGCGGGACTCGACGGATATTTCGACTTCCCGCGAGCGTGCTCGCTGCCCAGCCCCCCAGTCCAGGCCGCTGCTGGGCCGAAATATCCTTCAGATCCAGCGCATGCTCAGGAACCCGAAGGCCCGTGCCGACGCGCGAGCTCCGCTTCCACGACAGACAGGCTCTGGCCGCGAGCCTCGAGCAAAACGAGGGCGTGGTAGAAGAGATCGGCCGCCTCCGCGATCACCTCTTCGTCGGTCCCAGCCAGGGCGGCGGCCGACAGCTCCCCCGCCTCCTCGGTCACCTTCTCCGCGGGGCGTCGCGGGCCACCATCAAGGAGCCGCGCGGTGTACGAGGTCTCGGGATCGGCGGTTCGCCGCCCGCCGATCACCCGCGTCAGGGCACTGAGGTTGAAGCGTTCCGGGCCCTCGAAGCAGGACCGCGCTCCGGTGTGACATGCCGGCCCGGCGGGCTCGACCCGGTACGCGATCGCATCGGCGTCGCAGTCGACCACCATCTCGACGACCCGCATGACATGGCCGCTGGTGGCACCCTTGCGCCACAGTTCGCCGCGCGACCGCGACCAGAAATGCGCCTCGCCGGTGCGTTCCGTGGCCTCCAGCGCCTCGCGATTCGCCCAAGCCAGCATGAGCAGGTTACGGCTCGACGCATCGGTCACGACCACCGGCAGCAGGTCAGCGCGCGACCAGTCCGGGCGGCGCTCGCTCAGCCAAGCCATGCGGCAACCTCCAGCGCCGACGGAGCGCGCGACGGCATTCGGACGCTCAGCCCGCGCGCCTCGAGCGCCTCCTTGAGCGGGCCGATGCGCAGGATGTCGAAATGCAGTGTGGAGGCAAGCAGCGCCGCCGATGCGCCGACCTCCAGCACGTCGACGACGTCATCGACGCTCCCGGCGCCACCTGACGCGATGACCGGCACCCGCACGGATCCGGCGATGGCACCCGTCAGCTCGAGGTCGTACCCGGAGCGCGTGCCGTCGCGGTCGATGCTCGTGATGAGCAGCTCGCCCGAGCCACGCTCGACCGCCTCGCGGGCCCAGGCCACCGCGTCGCGGCCGGTCTCCTCGGTGGCAGCCACCGCGCGGACGCGCCAGCGCCCGGGACCCGAGCGTGCCGCGTCGATGGCGACGACCACCGACTGTGATCCGAGCCGGTCGGCCAGGTGCTCGACCAGCGGCGGGTCGGCCAGAGCCGCGCTGTTGAGGGCCACCTTGTCGGCGCCGGCATCGAGGAACGCCACCGCATCGTCGAAGCCGCGGACGCCGCCGCCCACGGTGAGCGGCACGTCGAGGGTCGTTGCCGCGCGACTGATGAGATCGAGGAGGGTTGGGCGAGCGTCGCGCGTCGCGCCGATGTCGAGGATCGTGATCTCGTCGGCTCCCTCGGCGGCGTAGCGCGCCGCCAGCTCGACCGGGTCGCCGGCATCGACGAGGTCGAGGAAGCGGGTCCCTTTCACCACGCGGCCGTCGGTCACGTCGAGACAGGCGATGATCCGCTTGCGAAGCGTCATGCCAGCACCGCCAGGGCCTCCGCCGGATCTATGGCGCCGGTGAGCAGCGCCAGCCCCACCACCGCGCCATCGCAGCCGACGTCGGCAACCGCCTGCAGGTCGTCAATCGACCCGATGCCGCCGGCGGCCACCAGGACCGCGTCCGGCACCACCGCTCGGAGGCGCGCGAGCAGCCCGAGGTTGGGACCGTCCAGGGTGCCGTCGCGAGCGGTATCGGTGACGATCAGTCGCCGGGCGCCGTCGTCGAACAGTCGCCGGGCGAGGGCGGCAGCGTCCGTCTCGCCGGTCCGCAGCCATCCGTCGAGCGCGGGCTGCTCGTCGCGCAGATCCAGGCTGACGACGATGCGTCCCGGATGCGCGGCAACGCAGGCCCGGAGGAAGGCGGCGTCCTCGATGGCCGCGGTCCCGAGAAGCGCCTCGTCGGCATGCGACAGGAGCGCCGCCACGTCGGCAGCGCGGCGCAGGCCACCGCCGGCCTCCACCACCACGTCGGACACCTCGGCGTGCGAAGCCGCCACGACCTCGCGGAGCAGGTCGAGCTGCGTCGGGCGTCCGGCGCGCGCGCCGGCAAGGTCGACGACGTGCAGCCTGCGGCAGCCTGCGGCCACGAAGCGGCGCGCCAGCTCCACCGGGTGCGCCTCCGCGGCGATCCGCCGCCCATAGTCACCCTGCACCAGCCGAACGGCACCGCCGTCGAGCAGGTCGATAGCGCAGATCAACTCCACGTCGCGACCTGGGAGCGCGCATCGAGCGCTCCGGACGCGTACGCGGCCAGCAGGGCGCGCCCGGTCGGACCGCTCTTCTCGGGGTGGAACTGCGTGCCGGTCAGCGATCCAGCCCGCAGCAGCGACGGGAAGCGAAATCCGTCAGCCTCGGTCCATCCGGTGACGCTCGAAGGGTCGGCGTCGAGCCAGTAGCCGTGGACGAAGTAGGCGTCGAAGCGAGCCGTCGCGGTCCGGACCTCGTTCCAGCCGGTGTGCGGCACCTGCCGCGGTCCTCCATCGGCCTCGGACGGGAAGGCGCGAGCGCGTCCGGGGACCAGCCCGAAGCCGGGGGCGTCACCCTCGTCGGAGCCATCCAGGAGAAGCTGAGCGCCGAGGCAGAGCCCGATCAGCGGCCGTCCTTCGACCGCCCAGGCGCGAACCGGCTCCCAGAGGCCGCGTGCCATGAGCGCCTCCACCGCCGACGGAGCCGCACCGACCCCAGGCAGCACCAGCCGCTCGGCCGACCCGAGCCCTTCGGGAGTGGCCACGAGCCGTGCCTCGGCTCCGATGGCCTCCAGTGCACGGAGCACCGACCGGGTGTTGCCCGATCCGAAGTCCACCACTCCGATCACCGCAGCGTCCCCTTGCTGCTCGGAACGGCGTCGTCCGCGTCCGCCAGGCGCGGATCCGGCTCCCACGCCTGCCGAAGGGCTCGCGCCAGCGACTTCACGCCGCCCTCGACCAGGTGATGGCTGCTGCGCGCCTTCAGCACCTCGAGGTGGACCGAGGCGCGGGCCTCGCGCGCGAGCGTCTCGACGAAATGCGGCCACAGCTCGAGCCAGGCATTGCCGCCTGCCAGCGGATCCGGCCGCGGCTCGACATCGCTGTACGAGCGGCCGCCCAGGTCGACCGCGCACAGCGCGAGGGCCTCGTCCATCGGCAGCCGCACGTCGCCGTAACGATGGATGCCGCTGCGATCGCCGAGGGCCGCGTCGATCGCCCGACCGAGAACGAGCGCCGTGTCCTCGACGGTGTGGTGCTCGTCGATGTGCACGTCGCCGCTGGCGTGAACCTCGAGGTCGACCAGAGCGTGACGGGCGAAGAGGGTCAGCAGGTGGTCGAGGAAGCCGATCGGCGTCTCCACGGTCGCCCGGCCACTCCCCGCCAGGTCGATCCGCACGCGGATGTCTGTCTCGCTCGTCGTCCGCTCCGCGGTTCCGGATCGGCTCATTGGAGCACCTCTCGCAATGCCATCAACAGACGGTCCTCCTCCGGGGGCAGCCGCGCAGTCGCCCGCAGCCATCCGGCCATCGGTCCGGCATCGTAGCGCCGGACCGCGACGCCGCGGGCAAGCAGCGCCGCATCGGCAAGGGCCGCGTCGATCGGCGGACGGAAGGCGACCGAATTGGTGACCGATGGCAGCACACCGCAGCCGAGATCGACGAGATGCGTCGACAGCCGGTCGCGGGCGGCGACGACGGCCCGGCGCCGGTCTCGCGCTCCGTCCTCATCGGCCATGGCGGCAAGAGCGATCGCCTCCGATGGAGCGGCGACCGACAGCGGCAGGCGCACCGCGTCGAATCGGTCGGCCAGGCCATCGGGAACGACCAGGTAGCCGACGCGCGCCCCGGCCATGCCATGCGACTTGGAAAGCGACCGCAGCACGAGCAGGTTCGGCAGCTCGTCCTGGAGGGCGATGGCGGACGACGAGCCCGCCGGCGCCCCGGCGCTCTCCTCGGCGAACTCGAGATACACCTCGTCGACGCAGACGAGCGCCGACAGGCCGCCCGCCAGCGTGCGGATCTCGTCCAGCCCGTACGCGTCCCCGCTCGGATTGTTCGGCGTGCAGAGCCACACCAGCCGAGCGGCCTCCCGCTCGGCCTGTCCCCGGATCTCGCCCGCGGTCTGCCGCCGAGCGGGGTCGGTTCGGGGTAGCTCCACGACCCGCGCTCCGGCGAGGCGCGCCTCCACCGCGAACATGGCGAAGGTCGGGGTGGGAATGACGACCGCGTCTCCGCTGCCGACCGCCTGGGTGGTGACCAGCCGGATCAGCTCATCGGCCCCGGCCCCGGGCACGATCCGGCGTGGCGCGACCCCGAGCCGCTCGGCGAGTGCCAGGCGCAGCCGCGCATAGGCGAGGTCGCCGTACTCGGTCACACGGGTCGCATCGAAGCCATCCAGCGCACCGGCCACCGCGCGCAGAGGCCCGCCGCCGAGCGTGTTCATGTCGGCGCGCACGACCGAGGTGACGGCGATGCCCGCCCGTGCCGCGAGCGCCTCGTCGGAAGGCTCAGCAGGGTAGGCGGCGACCGGCTCCGGCCGCCGCAGGAGATCGATGGCGTCGTCCCACGACGGCTCGCTTGCAGCACGGTCGGCCCTCGCCCGCACACTGGCGGCGTGCGCCGGAAGGCCCTCGGCGGCCGCGATCGCCTCCACCGTATCGGAGACGCTTCGGGCGCCAAGCGGCGACAGGCGCTGGACCTCGATCCACCGTCCGAACGACTCGACGCCAACGCCGGTCCAGGCCCGGGCGGCCGATCCCGTGGGCAGGATGTGATTCGTGCCGGTGGCGTAGTCGCCGGCCGCGATCGCCGACCAGGGACCGATGAAGATCGCGCCGGCATTGCGGATCCCGCCGGCCAGCGCATCGGCGCCATCGCATTGGAGGCTGACGTGCTCCGCGGCCACCGCGTTGATGACCTCGACACCCGCGCACAGGTCTCCGACGAGCACCGACCGCCCATGCCTCGCTATCGTGGCGAGCGCGCGCTCGCCGGTCGCGAGGTCCGCCGCCAACCGCGGAAGCGCGGCATCGACCGCGTCGAGCATTGCGGGATCGTCGCTGACCACGATGGCCACCGAGTCGGGACCGTGCTCGGACTGCGCGAGCAGGTCCAGTGCCACGAGCTCCGTATCGGCCGTGGCGTCCACGAGCACGATGCACTCCGACGGGCCCGCCGGCAGGTCGATGGCGGTTCGGCCGCTCACGGCTCGCTTGGCGGCGGTGACCCAGGCGTTTCCGGCCCCGAACAGCTTGTCGACCGCCGGCACCGTCTCGGTCCCGAAGGCGAGGGCCGCGATGGCCTGCGCGCCTCCCGCCTTCAGGATCCGATCGACGCCGCCGATCCGGGCCGCGACCAGGACCGCCGGAGGGACCGATCCATCGGGCCGCGGCGGCGTTGCAACGATGAGCTCGTCCACGCCGGCGAGGTGCGCCGGAACGGCGATCATCAGCACGCTGCTCGCGTAGGCGGCGCGGCCGCCCGGCACATACCCGCCGGCACGCTCGATCGGCTGCCATCGACGCCATGCGCTGACGCCGGGCGCGGTCCGCACGCGACGCTCCTGGCGAAGGGCATTCCGCTGCTCCGCGTGGTAGCGACGGATCGAGGCGGCGGCGGCGGTCAGCGCACGCTCGAGCGCCGGCTCGACCGCGGCCGATTCGAGCTCGTTGGCGGACACCCACCTATCCTCCAGGTCGACGCCGTCGAGGCGCGCCGTGAGCTCTTTCAGCGCCCGATCACCGCCATCGCGGACGGCGGCGAGGATCTCCGAGACATCGGCCTCCGGCTCCGGTGGACGCAGCGCACCGAGCCAGGTGCGGCGGCCAGCGTCGTCGAGGTCCTCCCACGTGACTCGTCGCAGGATCGTCATCGGACGACCTTCTCGATCGGCACGACGAGGATGTCGCGCGCGCCGGCTTCCTTGAGCGCAGGCACGATGCGCCACAGCTGGCTGCGCTCGACGACCGAGTGGACGGCGATGAAGGCCGGGTCGGCGAGCGGCATGACGGTCGGGCCGGAGAGACCGGGGATCAGCGCCCGGATACGGTCCAGCGACTCGGCCGGCGCGTTCATCATCATGTACTCCCTGCCCCGCGCATCCAGCACGCTGCGGAGCATGTCGACCAGCCCGCCGACCCGCTCATCGGCGTCGGCCATGCCGTCGCGCGCGACCAGCACGGCCTCCGACGCCAGGAGCGTGGCAATCGGACGCAGCCCGTTCATGCGGAGTGTGCTGCCCGACGCGACGAGGTCCACCACCGCGTCGGCCACCCCGAGCTGCGGAGTGACCTCCACCGCGCCGCGCACCTCCACGACCTGGGCATCCACGCCGTGGCCCGCGAGGTATGCAGCGGTCACACGTGGGAACGACGTGGCGATCCGGAGGCCGGCCAGATCTGCGGGAGCCGAGTGCTCCCCGTCGCGTGGGACCGCGAGCACCAGCGAGCAGGCGCCGAAACCAAGCGCAAGGACGGTATGCAGCGCACCACCGTGCTCGGACACCAGGTCGGCACCGGTCAGCCCCAGCTCGACCAGGCCGTCGGCGACGTACTCGGCGATATCGTCGGTCCGCACGAAGAGGAGCTCGACGTCGGCGTTGCGGACCGACGCGCTCAGCCGGCGCTCGGAGAGCTCGAAGTCGAGCCCGGCGTTGCGGAGCAGCTCGACCGAGGGCTCCGCCAGCCGACCCTTGTTGGGGATCGCAAGGCGCAGGGGGGCGATCATCGGCGCCGGCTCCGCGACCGCGCCTGCCGATCGAGCACCAGCCGATACCCGTCGCGGCCGTAGCGCAGCCACTGGTTGACCCGGCTGATGGTGGCGCTCGACGCTCCAGTGCGCTCGCTGATGTCGTGATAGCTGGTGCCACCGTCGAGCAGCCGGGCGACCTCCCAGCGCGCCTCCAGCTCGCGAAGCTCGTTCACCGTGCAGAGGTCACGCAGAAATCGGAGCGCTTCGTCGACGTCGCGGAGCGCGGCGATGGCGGAGGCAAGCTCGCGCGTCGCCTGGCTCATCCAGCGATCCTCTCGCGATGCCGGCAGCGGCGTGGTCGCCTGTCGCACGGTTCCCTGTTGTTTTGTCATTGCTTTAGCACGCTAAAGCAACGACACGCTGGCGTCAAGTCAGGTCAGACCAGGCACGCTTACCGATCAGGAGCGCTCGCCCGGGCCCGCGGCCAGCGGAGCGCGAAGACGGCAGCCGGCGTCTTCTCCTCGAGATGAACCGAGCCGCCCATCGCCTCCATGGTGGCGCGGACCAGGTAAAGGCCCAGCCCGAGCCCCTTTCCCGCCGCCACCCGGTCGTGGAAGAGCCGCTGGGCAACATCGTCGGCGATGCCGGGGCCTTCGTCTCGGACGCGAAGCGTCACCCGGTCACCGTCACGCACCTCGATGTGGATCGGACGGCCCGGCGTCGAGTAGCGGTCGGCATTGGTGAGGAGATTCGTGATGGCCTGCTCGCTCAGATGTCGATCACCCAGCACCGCCAGGCCGTCGGGAATGTCGATCCGCAGTGCGCGCTCGGACCCGCGGGCGCGGAGGCGCTCGATCGCGGCGCCGAGCGCCGGCGCCACCTCGAACAGCTCACGACGAGCCTCGATGTTGCCGGTATCAGCCCGCGAGTAGAGCTCCAGCCGCTCGAGGATGCCGATCGCGGCATCGACCGCCTCGAGCGCCCGCCAGCCGTGCCCGGCGGCGCGCGACGAGAGCGAGGGGTCACGCTGCGCGAGCTCGGTGCGTGCCTTCGCGACCGCGAGAGGGTTCCGAAGCTCGTGCGCGACGAAGCTCGCGAAGCGCGAGAGGCGCCTTCGCTCGTCCTCCTCCTTGCCGATATCACGCAGCAGCAGGACGGCACCACCGCCGGGGATCGGCGTGCCCTCGGCGTCGGCGATCACGTCTCGCCCGGACATCGGGATGCGCAGGGTGAGCCGGCGGCGAAACGCCTCGCGCTGCGCCCGTACCTGCGGCCACTCATCGCGCGGGAGCGGTATGCCCTTCTCGTCACGCGGTTCCGTCGCACGCCCCCACTCGTCGAGCGGGCGCTCCACGAAGCTGCGCCCGAAGAGGCGCAGGGCGGCACGGTTGCCGTAGGTGCCTCGCGGCTCGTCGTCGTACACGATCAACGGTTCCGGGATCGCCTCGGCGACCTCCTCGAGCCGGGCCCGCTCGCGCTCGGCGTCGGTCAGGGCGGCATCCAGCGCGCCACGCGCCATTTCCAGGCGCTCCTGCTCGGCATCCGCCAGGAGTCGCGCCTCGTGGCTGAAGGCGAGCGCCGCGTCGGCCATGTGCTGGTTGGCCTCGGCTCGATAAACGAGGTACACGACCACCGGGGACCCCAGCAGGAGGGCGGCCATGCGGACGCCGTCGCTGAACGACACGGCGCCATCCAGCGCGACCGCTTCGGCCACGACCACGATCGAGCCAGCGACATACGCCCAGATGGCAGCGTTCGATCCGAGCGCGAGCCCGGTGACCGCGATGGCGAGCACGAGGAGCACGTTGAACGGCATGAAGCCGAGCTCGGGGCCCGCCAGCCCAGCCCCGACGATGGCGGTCCCAACGCCGACGAGCCCGCCGAGCAGCCCTCGACGATCGAGCCTCACCAGGTTCATGAGCGCCTTCCTCCTCCAGTCGCTCGGCGAGCGCGCCCCAGACGCTCGCGAGCCACCGCGATTCGGCGCCACGGCCCGTGTACGCGCTTCGGATCGAGGGCTTCGGAATGCTCCCCCCGGGCGATCTCGGCAAGCAGGCCGGACGCACGATCCAGCTGCCTGGCCTCGGTGAGCAGCTGCACGAGGCTGAACCAACGTCCCGGGTCGGTGACGGGAATCGCCATGACGCGCTCGACCAGCTCGGCAGCTCGCCCGGCATGGCCGGCGCGCCGATGCGCCACGATGGCGGCGCGATAGTCGGTGAAGCTCGGCTCGATCTCGAGCGACTCGAGGAAGTTGAGCAGCAGCTCGGCGTTCTCCGCTCGCCGCTCGGCCGGCCCCCGGCGAACGTGCGCGTCGCGGTACTCCCCGAGCAGGACGCGCAGCTCGCGCTCTGCCCATCGGCGTTGACTGGACCCGGCGGGCTCGCGCTCGGCGATCTCCCGCAGCTGGATCGCTCCGCGCAGCTCCTCTCCCGCGGCCAGATAGGCGTCGCGCAGGTTGGCGTCGACGATCTCGGCGAACTGCGGGCGCTGTCCGACGATGCGTTCCAGGCTGCCGAGCCAATCGTCGATCCGCCCGCGGTCCGCGTAGTGGCGTGCCGCGAAACGGAGCCAGTAGCGCTCGGTGTGGTCCTGCCAGTCCTCTCCGGCGATGTGGTTCTCGACGATCCAGCGCTCCTGGGCGCTCGGCCCGGCCATGAAGACCTCGACCGGGACGCGGAATCCGGCCGCCGAGCGCCACTGTGGCTGATGCCAGGGGCTCGGCACGCCCGGCTCGCTGCGCGCGTGACGGGGCCGGGGCATCGCTCGAGGGGCCTCGCCGGCATCGAGGGGCCACGCGAGCCGCTCGGCGCGGCCGCCTTCCAGGTCGTGATCGTAGTGGAGCCGTCGCAGCGGGTCACGAAGCTCGGCCCATGCGCGATTGAGGATCGATGTGCGACGAGTGGCGACCTCGGACGATGGGGCGCGGTCCGGATGGTGTCGCAGGACGGCGGCGCGGAACGCGGCGCGCAGCTCGGCGCCCGAGGCGGATGGGTCGGTCCCGAGAACCTCGTAGAAGTCGCGATCCTCGGTGCGGGCCGGCGCGGCGGTGGACATCCGATCGAGTCTAGGGGACGCCCGACCTTCTGCAGTTCGCTATGCTGCGCGCCATGCCTGCGAAGCCCGGCACTGGGCAGGCCCGGGCCGGCCACCTGCTCATGATCGGCGGCGCCGAGGACAAGCTGCGCCAGCGCCAGATCCTGTCGCGATTCGTCGCGCTGGCCGGTGGCAGCGAGGCCCGCATCGTGATCATCTCGACCGCCTCATCCCTCGGCGACGAGGCGACCGAGCTGTACCTGTCGCTCTTCCGCCAGATGGGGATCGGCGACGTCCGGGGCATGCGCCCGCTGGTGCGCGACGACGCGAACGACCGCCGCCTCGTCTCGCAGCTCGACGACGCGACGGCCATCTTCATGACCGGCGGCAACCAGCTTCGCCTCTCGAGCGTGATCGGCGGCACCATGCTCGGCAAAACGCTCATCGAGCGCCATCGCCACGGCGCCGTGATCGCCGGCACCAGCGCGGGCGCGTCGGCGATCGCGAGCTACATGGTCGCCTTCGGGACCGGTGGCGCCACGCCGAAGCAGCGCATGACGCAGATGAGCGCGGGCCTCGGCCTGCTGCCCGGCGTGCTCATCGATCAGCATTTCGAGCAGCGCAATCGATTCGGGCGGCTCCTCGCCCTGGTGGCGCAGTCACCTGCGCTGCTCGGCGTGGGCATCGACGAGGACACCGCGGCGCTGGTGAGCCCGAAGGGGATCCTCGAGGTCCTCGGCAAAGGGTCGGTCACGATCATCGATCCGGCACACATCCGGACCGATGCCTACGAGGTCAAGCGCCATCGGCCGATCATGGTTTCGGGCGTCATGCTCCACTCGCTGCCATCGGGGTATCGGTTCGACATTCGCAGGCGCAAGCTCATGGCCCCATTGCGACCGGTGAGCGCCACCGATCGCGAGCTGGCCAGCCTCCAGGCCGCGACGAACCACACGCGGCGCCTGATTCGCCGCATCGCTGCCGAGGGAGCCGATGACACGGCACCCGAACGAGCCAGGCGCCGCGCGCAACGCGGCAGCCGGATGGACAAGGAGGCGAGCGAGTGAGCGCCCCGTCGCGCCGGGCGGCGAGGATCACCCGTGCCGCTGCCGGGGCGCCGGCGGGTTCCGTCCCGAGGCCGGAGCTCAAGATCGTCGAGACCCGCGTCTACCGGGGCCCGAACTACTGGAACTACGAGCCGGCCATCAAGCTGATCGTGGACCTCGGCATTCTGGAACACTTCCCGACCAGCTCGATACCCGGCTTCGTCACCGCGCTGCTGGAGATGCTGCCCGGGGTGGGCCAGCACACGTGCGGCACCGGCCGCGTCGGTGGCTTCGAGTCACGCCTGAGGGAGGGCACCTGGGTCGGACACGTGGCCGAGCACGTCGCCCTTCAGCTCCAGCGCGAGGCGGGAAGCGAGGTGGGGCGCGGCAAGACCCGCGGCACCGGTGAGCCGGGTCGATACCACGTGGTGTACTCCTACGGCGAGGAGGTGGTCGGGCTGGCAGCCGGCAGGCTGGCGGTGCGGCTCGTCAACCACCTGGTCGAGGCGGAGCCGGACTTCGACTTCCTTGGCGAGCTGGAAGCCCTCATCCGCCTCTCCGAGCGGGCGGCATTCGGCCCCTCGACCCAGGCGATCCTCGACGAGGCGGCCCTCCGTGACATCCCGTGGATCCGGCTCAACGATCAATCGCTCGTCCAGCTCGGGCACGGGATCCATCAGCGGCGTATCAGGGCAACCATGACGAGCGAGACGGGCTCGCTGGGCGTCGATATCGCGTCCGACAAGAACCTGACGAACCGGTTGCTTGCTGCCACGGGCGTGCCGGTGCCGCGCGCCGTGCGGGTGCCCGACGAGGATGCGGCGGTGGCCGCGGCGGTGCGGATCGGGATGCCGGTGGCGGTGAAGCCGCTCGACGGCAACCACGGCCGTGGAGTCATGCTGAACCTCGCCGACGAGGGGGCGGTCCGCGGTGGCTACCGGGCTGCTCGAGCGCAGAGCCGCGGCGGTGCCGTGCTCGTCGAGTCGTATCTCGTCGGCAACGACTATCGATGCCTCGTCATCGGCGGCATCCTGCGCGCCGTCGCCCAACGCGTGCCCGCCCACGTCGAAGGCGATGGTACCCATTCCCTGACCGAGCTCGTCGAGGTGACGAATGCCGATCCGCGGCGCGGCTTCGGCCACGAGAAGGTCCTGACCCGCATCAAGCTCGACGATGAGGCGGTCTCGTACGCCCGGGAGCAGGGCTTCGAGCTGTCGGACGTGCCGCCGCGCGGCCACCGGGTCTACTTGAAGCGCACCGGAAACATGAGCACCGGCGGCATCAGCATCGATCGCACCGAGGAGGCGCATCCCGATAACGTCGAGCTCGCCGAGCTCGCCGCGCAGGTCGTCGGACTCGACATCGCCGGGATTGACCTGGTCTGCCCCGACATCGGCGTGCCGGTGCGCGAGACGGGCGGTGGGATCGTGGAGGTCAACGCCGCCCCGGGCTTCCGGATGCACACGCACCCGACCGAGGGCGAGTCGCAGTACGTCGCCAAGCCGGTCCTCGACATGCTCTTCCCACCCGGCGCCGATGCCCGCATCCCGATCGTGGCGGTCACCGGCAGCAACGGCAAGACGACCACCGCTCGCATGATCAGCCACATCATGAAAGGGATGGGTCGCAAGGTCGGCCTGACGAACACCGATGGCATCTACGTGGACGGCCGGATCGTGCGACGGGCGGATGCATCGGGCCCGAGGTCGGCGTCGATGGTGCTCCAGAACCCGACCGTCGACTTCGCCGTCTTCGAGGTGGCGCGCGGCGGCATCCTGCGCGAGGGGCTCGGCTACCAGCGCAACGACGTGGCGGTCGTGCTGAACGTGACGGGCGACCACCTGGGGCTCGGCGGGATCGAGAGCATCAAGCAGCTCGCCGGGGTGAAGCAGGTGGTCGTCGAGGCGGTCCCGCGCGACGGTGTCGCCGTACTCAACGCGGACGATCCGCTGGTCGCCCAGATGTCGCGCGCCTGCTCGGGATCGGTCATCTACTTCAGCATGGATCCGGAGCACGAACGGCTGAAGTTCCAGGCCTCTCGCGGTCGGCGCGCCGTAACGCTGGAGCAGGGTCGCAACGGCGAGATGATCGTGCTGCGACAGGGTCGCAAGAGCATGTCCCTGGTCTGGACGCACCTGATCCCGGCGACCTTCGAGGGCCGCGCGCGCATGAACGTGCAGAACGCACTGGCCGCAACGGCCGCCGCCTGGGCCGGTGGCGCCCACCTGCACGACATCCGGCAGGGGTTGCGGACCTTCACGACGAGCTACTTCATGGCGCCCGGACGCCTCAACATGTTCGAGCTCGACGGCTACCGCGTGGTGGTGGACTACGCCCACAACCCACCCGCCCTCCGGGCGCTCGGCGATTTCGTCGACCGCCTGACGCAGCCCTCGGCCGGCGGTGCCCGCCCACCGGTCACCGGGCGCCGCATTGGGGTGATCGCCACCGCCGGGGATCGGCGCGATGAGGACATCGTGGAGCTCGGCCAGGTGGCGGCCGGCTACTTCGACGAGATCATCGTTCGCGAGGACGCCAACAACCGCGGTCGCCCGCGCGGCCAGACCGCCGAGCTGATCGTGCAGGGGATCGGCCTGGCGAAGGGCGAGGGATCCCGGGTCGGCCCGATCGTCACCATCCTCGACGAGCTGAAGGCAACCCGCCACGCGCTCGACATCGCGAGCGCCGGGGACGTCGTGGTCGTGTGTGTCGACCACGCCAACCAGATCTGGAAGGAGCTCCAGCGACGTGAGCACGGAGCCGCGAGCGAAGCCGATGGCCTGCGCGCTGTCGTCGGCGTTCTCGGTGCGGATGACGAGATCGAGATCGAGACCTGAGGACGTCCCTGCCGTCGCGAAGTTGCCAGGGACCGATGGTGCCGACGCCAGGTGACCTTGCCGCGGCCAGCACACCGATGAGCGGTGGGTTCACGCTCTACCGAGCTGCCGTCGCCGGGTGTCGCCAGATGTTCGCCGGGTAAAGGGTATCGGCGCTGAGAGCTGATTCCGGTGACAGTCATTCCCCGAGTGGCTGCTGGGCCATCCTTTGGCGCGGGGTGGCGGCTCGGCGCGAGTCCTCACGCTCACACGCACGGAGGCTACGGGCAGATGGTCCCCACAACCAGCCCTAACAGTCGTGAGGTGCATACGTGGCAAGGATCTGCGGTGGGCGGCGCGAGAAGCGGCGCCGTCAGCCGCCGCTGACCTTGGCGCGCAGGCGATCCGTGTCGACCGGCCGAAAGCCCTCGGCCGCGAGCCAATCGAACAGCTCGGTGCGCTCGACGTGTGCCATCACCGCGCACACGTCACCGTGGTTCGCACGACCGACGAGTGTCTGGAAGGCCGCCATCTCGTTCGGGAGCGCTTCGATCTCACCCCTATAGCCGCCGTCGCGGGCGCCGGCCCGCAGGAGCTCGTTCATCTCGTCGTTGTCACGGCCGCGAAGGTAGTGGCGCTTCTCGGCGATGACGAGGTCATCGGCCCCACCGGCCAGCGCGCCGAGGGCGTGGAGGATCTCATCGGTCCGGTCGCCGGCCGTCCCGAACGCGAGGCGTACCTTGCCATCGCCTGCCACCGCGCGCGAAACGTCCATGAGGCCCGCCAGCCCGGCCTCGTTGTGCGCGAAGTCAACCACCGCGAACACGTTGCCGCGCTCGAAGAGGTTGAGACGGCCGGGGTTGCCAGCCGAATCCTGGGCGAACGACCGAAGGCCGCGACTGATACGCGCGGTCGGGATCCCCAGGGCGTCGCAGGCGGCCGCGGCGGCGAGCGCGTTGGCGATGTTGTAGCGCGAGAGTCCGGCGACCGTGACCGGCAGCTCAGCGGCCGGGCCGAGGCGTCTCGGGCGACCGGCCCCACGCAGCACCAGGACCCCGTCATCGAGCAGCGCGGCCCGGCCTCCGCCATCCAGCACCCGCTCGGCGCGCTCCGAGCGCGGGTCCATGCTGAACGCGTACAGATTGGCGCGCGTGTTGCGGCGCATGTCCCAGGCGAGGTCGTCATCGGCGTTGAGGATGGCCCAGCCGCCACGTTTGGTAATGCGCACGATCACGCCCTTCACGTCGGCCAGCTCTTCGATCGTGTCGATCCCCTGCAGCCCGAGATGATCGGCGCTTACGTTGGTGACCACGCTGACGTCGTTGGCGGCATAGCCGACGCCGCGCAGGAGGATGCCGCCGCGGGCCGTCTCGAGCACCGCCAGGTCGAGGCCCGGCTCCGCAAGGACGCGGCCGGCGCCACCGAATCCTGTCCAGTCCCCCGCCTCGACGAGCTCGCCGCGCACGTAGATGCCGTCGGAATTGGTCATCCCCACCTTTCGCCCGGCCTGCGACGCGACGTGAGCGATCAGCCGCGTGGTCGTGCTCTTCCCGTTCGTGCCGGTCACCGCCACGATCGGGATCCGCGGTCGTGGCAGATGCGAGAGCGGGCCGTGCGCGGTGACCCGCAGCCCAGCCACTTCACGCCGCGGGGTCGACCGGCCGAGCGCGAGCCGAGCTGAGGCCGACCCGATCGCCTGGGCGATCGCCCGCCGACGCCACGCGAAGGCGATGGCCGTTCGCAGCCCATCGACCGAGTGCCGGGTGGTGAGCCGCGGCTCCGGCAGGCCGAGCGCGCCGTGGAGGCGAGTGATGGCCCGTGCGGCGCGCTCGGCGACCTCGGCCGCGTCACCGGGGCGCTGTCCCACGAACTCGAGCTTGACGGCGGGACGCGTGAAGAAGCGGCTCGGGCCATCGAGCACGCGCAGCTCGACCAGCTCGACGCCTGAGTCCGGGTGGTCGGCCCCGCGCGGCATGGGCGTGAGTATATTGATCAGCATGCCCGACCTGAACGCGCTGCGGCGCAGCGTCGAGGAGGCGCAGCCCGCCTATCTACGGCAGCTGGCCGAGCTCGTCGACATCGACTGCGGCTCGTACACGTCCGACGGCGTGAACCGCGTCGCCGATGCGGTGAGCTCCGTCATGCAGGCGCTCGGGCTCGACGTTGAGCGCATCCGGCACGAGCCGACCGACGGTGCACCGCAGCTCGGGGACCTCCTCATCGGCCGCTCCGGCGGCGACGGAGCGCGGCTCCTCCTGATCGGCCACATGGACACCGTCTTCGATCCGGGAACGGCCGCCGCCAGGCCGTATCGGGTTGAGGGCGACCGCGCGTTCGGCCCCGGCGTGACCGACATGAAGGCGGGGCTGCTGGCTGGCCTGCATGCCGTCAGCGCGCTCAGCGACAACAGGCACCGTCCGCGCATCACCTTCGTGGCCAACCCGGACGAGGAGATCGGATCGCCCTTCAGCACGCCGATCATCCGCGACCTCGCCCAACAGCACGACGTCGTGCTGGTGCTGGAGTGCGCCCGAGCCAACGGCGACATCGTCAGCGCCCGCAAGGGGATCGCCGACTACCACCTCGACCTGGTCGGGCGGGCGGCGCACGCGGGAGTGGAGCCCGAAAAGGGGCGATCCGCGATCCTGGAGGCGGCGCACCAGGTGCTTGCGCTCCATGCGCTGAACGGCCGCTGGCCGAGCGTCACCGTCAATGCGGGGCTCATCCGCGGCGGCACGCGCCCCAACGTGGTTCCTGAGCGGTGCGAGCTGCAGGTCGACCTCCGCGCCGCGACCGTCGATGCCTTCGACGCCGCGTCGGCCGAGGTGGAGCGCCTGGCCGGCGCACCGACGGTCGAAGGCGTGTCGATCGAGCTCCACCGCATGGCCGGTCATCCGCCGATGGAGAGGACCGATGCCTCCGGGCGCCTGGTTGCACTGGCCGCCTCCATTGCGGGCGAGCTCGGCTTCGAGCTCACGGACGCCGCCACGGGCGGTGCGTCAGACGCGAACACCACGGCGGCGCTCGGCATTCCCACGCTCGACGGCCTGGGTCCGGTCGGCGGCGACGACCACTCCGTCGATGAATGGCTGGATCTCGCCAGCGTCGTCCCGCGCACCACCCTGCTGGCCGGCCTCATCGGGCGAATCGGTCAAGCGCTGTAGGGCCGAGAATATATACGTATATACTAGCGGCTTATGACGGCAAAACGCGTCCTGATCTCCATCGACGCACGCCTGCTGGCCCAAATTGACCAGAGTTGCGCGCGCATCGGAATGACGAGAAGCGCCTACCTCGCGCAGTTGGCGGAGAAGGACCTCCAGGCGGCAAGCGGGCCTGGCACGACGCCGACCGCCCGAGCTGCTCTCGCCGCGCTCGATAGCCTCTTGCGCGAACCGTCAGCATGAGGCGCGTGATTCTCGACGCGGCAGCGCTGCTCGCGTGGTTCGAAGGCGCCGAGGCCAGCCCGTTGCGCTCGGAGTATGAGGACGGCCTCCTTGGCGTGGTCGCACCTCGACAACTGACCACGGATCTCCTCAGCAACCTGGCAGCATCCCGCGATTGGCCGGCAGATCGCCTCGTTCGCGTCGCCGCCGAAGTTGATCACCTCGGCTTCGAGATTCGCGAGCCGCCGGTCGATGAAATCGCCGCTTGGCTCGCGCGCGGGCTCCCGGCAACCCTGGCGCCATACGCGGCGCTCGCATCGGCATTCGACCTCCCGCTCATCACAGCTAATCCTGATCTCCTGCGCCGGGCGGCAAGCGTCGCTCGTTCCACCACTGACGGCTGACACACGCCAGGTCGGCCATCGGATATGCATGCATGCGTGGAAGGGCGGCGCCAGTTGCCCCGCCGCCTCGGCTAGAATGGCGCCCCGTGACCGATGACTTTCGCCACCGCACGACGCTGCAGGTGCGCTTCCGCGACATCGATGCCTTCGGGCACGTGAACAACGCGGTCTTCTTCAGCTACGTCGAGCTGGCGCGCATCCGCTACCTGCTGGAGATCCTGGAGCCGAACGAGCCGTTCGACCGCCTCCCCCTCATCCTGGCACGTGTCGAGCTCGACTATCGATCGCCGATCACGTTCGGCGAGGAGGTCGGGGTCGAGACGCGCGTCGATCGCGTCGGACGGACCAGCTTTGGCATGAGCCACCGCATGACGGCCGGACCGGACGGTCGGCTGGCCGGAGACGTGCAGACGGTGCTGGTCACCTACGACTACGCCACGGCGCGCCCGATGCCGGTGCCCGACGACTGGCGACGGCGGTTTGGCGGGCACGAGCGGCGAACCTTCGAGACCGATACGCCACGGCCGGCCGCGACGGCCGCGGCGAGCTGAGCGACACCACCCAGGAGACCGATGCCCGAACCGCAACGCTTCGATCTGCTCATCCTCGGCGGCGGGATGAGCTACGTCGGCGCCATTCGCGCCGCGCAGCTTGGGCTCTCCGTCGGCCTCGTCGAGCGCGACCGGCTCGGGGGCACCTGCCTGAACCGCGGCTGCATCCCATCCAAGGCGCTGCTCGAGACGGCCGATCTCCTCCACCGCGTGACGGAGCAGGGCGCGGAGTTCGGCCTCGCCGGCCACGACGGCATCAGCCTCGACTACGGCGCGCTCGCCAGGCGCCGCGATTCGGTCATCGACAAGCACGTCGGCGGGGTCGAGTTCCTGTTGAAGAAGAACAAGATCACCGTCCTGCGCGGCAATGGCGTCCTGACCGGGCCAACCAGCGTCCGCGTCAGCGGCGGCGAGGCGGGCGAGATCGAGGCCACGGCCGACAACCTCATCCTGGCCACCGGATCCGCTCCCCGCGCGCTGCCTGGCCTCGAACCGGATGGCCGCCTGGTCATCACCAGCGACGAGGCGCTCACCCGCGCCGACGTGCCGCGACGGATCACGATCGTCGGCGCGGGGGCCATCGGCGTCGAGTGGGCGAGCATGTACCGCGACTTCGGGGCGGAGGTGACGCTCGTCGAGTTCGCTGATCGGATCGTGCCGCTCGAGGATCCCCAGGTCGGCAAGGAGCTGGCACGCGTTTTCAAGAAGCGTGGCATCGGGATGCATACGGCCAGCACGATCGATCCCGAGACCATCAAGAAGGCCGACGACGAGATCTCGTTCCAGGTGGCTTCGAAGGACGGCGCCAGGCGCACCGACCTGACCTCGGACGCCATCCTGGTCGCGGTCGGGCGACGGCCGCTCACCGATGACATCGGCCTCGAGGCAATCCAGGGGCTGGCCGTCGAGAAGGGCTACGTCAAGGTCGACGAATACATGCGCACCGGCGTCGATCACCTGTACGCCATCGGCGACATCGTTCCCGG
>Ga0136613_10000306_pt1 | contig 21925 bp, 18 predicted proteins | sample AntDrymUQ2722106_2_FD_106649 | JGI IMG/M metagenome (GOLD analysis project Ga0136613, IMG submission 106649) | Polar desert sand microbial communities from Dry Valleys, Antarctica - metaG UQ272 (21.06) | ecosystem: Environmental > Terrestrial > Soil > Desert | place: Antarctica: Dry Valley... | reverse complement strand
GCTCCAACTCGTCCTGCTCGGCAAGCCTCGGAGGGGCCTTGGACGTGCGTGGTCCTGGCGTGCGCGGTCTGGCACGTGGTACCGGCGACAGCGCGGCCGCGGCCGCCTGCTGGCGCTGTGGGGAGCGAGCGGGCCGGGGACGGCGCGCGCTGCTTCGCGGCGACCGCACGACTCCGACGGCGGCGGCCAGATCGACCTGGCCGAGGCCGGAGCCCACCGGCTGAGCGGTCGCGACGAGTCGTCGTGCCGCGTCCGCGCCTCGCAGTCCCTGCTGCCGCAGCAGCGCACCCCCGGCCGACACGATCGGGGCCGCGAAGGAGGTCCCGTCGGCCAACGCATAGCTGCCGTTGCGGTAGGTGGACAGGATCTGGATGCCCGGTGCGAAGAGGGTGAGCGGGTCGCGGTTCGACCGCCGCCACACCTTGCCCGCGGGGGTGGTCGCCCCGACCACCAGCACCGGCACGTTCTCGGCATAGTCGCTGCGCCGGCGACCCTCATTGCCCGCCGCGGCGACCACCAGGGTTCCGGCGGCGACCGCTTCGCGGATGGCGGTCGCGACGTCCTGGTCGGCCAGCGGGGATCCGCGGCGGCTGCTGGGCAGGTCGGCGAGACTGAGGTTAACGACGTCGGCTCCGTGGCGCACCGCCCAGCGGATGCCAAGGGCGACCGTTGCCGAACTACCACGCCCCCTGCGGTCCAGGACCCGCACCGGCATGATGGTGGCTTGCGGCGCGACACCGCTGCCGCCGAGGTCGTTGCCAGCGATGGCGGCGATAATCCCGGCGACGAGTGTCCCGTGCCCGTTGGGGTCGTCGGGCGGCGTGCCACGCTGCACCAGGTCGATGCCCGTGGCGACGCGCCCGTGCAGGTCCGGGTGCTGCGCGTCGACGCCGGTGTCAACCACGGCCACCACGCTGCCGTGGCCGCGGCCGGCTCCCCACGCCTGGTAGCTGTGGACGGCGCTCAGGTGGTGCTGGCGTTCGGCGAACGGATCGGGTGTCGGCGCCGCGCCGACGACCCCCAGGGCGGCAATGACGAGGGCGACTGACAGCCGGTGCATCTGCCCAGCATGGCAGACGGTCACCGGCTCGTCACGGGTTGCGGTCCTCGCCAGCGGCGCGACGAGTCGACATCGTCGTCCGGCCGCGACTTCAAGCCTCGACGTCGTCGCCACCGCCGGCGACCTCGCCGGGTGCGGGCTCAAAGTCGAAGACGGCACCGGCGATCTGCACCGGGTTACCACGGCGGGCGCCGGCCTTGAGCAGCTCGCGCTCCACACCGCCCCGAAGCATCCGGCCTTGTAGGTAGGCGACGGCATCGGGGTTGTTCAGGTCGGTCATGATCACCCAACGCTCGACGCGGTCGGACCGCACGTGCCAGCCGTCACCGCGGCGCTCCACGCGAATGTCGTCGCTCCCGCGACCGGCGGGTCGCAGGACCGGCCGCATGACCGCCTCGGTGCCCTCGTTGCTACGCTGCTGGCGGGCCAGCACCACGAGGTCGGCCATCCGCTGGCGCAACCGGTCGAGGCCGGCGCCCGTGACGGCACTGCCTTCCAGGACCTCGAAGCCCTGAGCCGCGATGTCGTCGCGCACGATCTCGGCGGTGTCGGCCCCAGCGTCGATCTTGTTCAGGAATACCAGCGACGGGCGCTCAAGCAACTCCGGCAGGTCCGCCGCGTCCGCGTAGGCACCGAGCTCGGTCAGTACCGTGCGCAGGTCGTCGCGGGGATCGCGTTGCTCGTACGTCGCGCAGTCCAAGACGTGCACGAGCGCCCCCGCCCGCTCGACGTGCCGCAGAAAGGACAGCCCGAGGCCTCGGCCCTGGCTTGCCCCCTCAATCAGGCCGGGCACGTCGGCCACTACAAAGTCCACCTCGTCGGTACGCACGACGCCGAGGGTGGGAACCAGAGTCGTGAACGGATAGTCGGCGATCTTGGGTCTGGCCGCCGACAGGCGGGCGACCAGGGAGGACTTGCCGGCGTTGGGAAAACCGACCAGGGCCACGTCGGCCACCAGCTTCAGTTCCAGGACGACCCATCGCTCCTGCGGTGGCTCGCCCAGCTCGTGGAACCGGGGTGCGCGCCGGTGGGACGTCCGGAAGGCGGCGTTGCCACGACCGCCCCGGCCGCCGGCCGCTCCCACGACCTCGGCGCCGTCGGTCACCAAGTCGGCGAGGACCTCGCCATCGGCGTCTTTGACCACCGTGCCCACCGGCACCAGCAGCACCGTGTCGTCGCCGTCGCTGCCGCGGCGCAGGTCGCCCTCGCCGTGCCTGCCGCGGCCGGCCGTGCGGTGCGGGCGGTGGTGGTAGTCCACCAACGTGGCCACCGACTCGCTGGCGCGCACCACGACGCTGCCGCCCGAGCCGCCGTCGCCACCGTCGGGCCTGCCTTTGGGCTCGAACGGCTGGCGCGCGAACGAGGTCACGCCGTTGCCGCCCCGACCGCCCTTGAGGCTGACCTTGACCTCGTCGACGAACACCGGCGACCGCGTCATTCCAGGCACCACGCTTCCAGGTCGCTGTTCTCATGCGGCGCAGCGGTAGGACACAAGATGGCCTCGGCGAAGGCGGCTGCCCAGTCGGCGTAGCCGACGGCGTTGGGGTGGAACATATCGTTGGCGTACTTGCCTTGCCACGGCGGTCCGGTGTGGGCCCATAGATCGGCGACGCGCAACCCCGCCGGCGGCGCCTCGGCACGGATGACAGCGTTGACGTGACGCGCTCGCCGGTTGGCCAAACCCTGCGGCAGCGTGGCTAGCACCGCCCCCGCCGGCAGCGCACTGATGATCTCGCGGAACGTCGGGACAAGGTGGCGCAGCGGTGTGCGCAGCAGGTCGTTGCCGCCGATAGCGCACGTCACCAGCTGCGGCGTGACCGGCAGCGCTGCCAGGGCCGGCAGCTGGGTCGCCACGACATCGGCCGCACGAGCTCCCGAGCGCGACAGGTTGGTCAGCCACCAGGGGTGGCCGCTGCGTTCCTCGATGTGGTGGCGCAGCTGGCCGACGTAGCCCGCGTCGTGGGCGTCGGCTCCGATCCCCTGCGCCGCCGAGTCACCGAGGACCGCCCACAGCGGTCCGTCCGTCTGGTCGGCGATGCGGCCAGCCTCCTGCCATGCCAGGGCGTAGGGCTCGACCTGCGCGCTGGTGGCGACGGCGCCGACACGAAACCGCCGGTACAGCGCGCCGACGGCATGGAAGCCGACCTGCGCCAGCAAGCAGCGCAGCAACGCCAGTCGCTGGACTCGCTGGACCGCCATGGGTGCTCGCTGGACCGCCATGCCGACAGGCTACGGTCCCACAGGCATCGTCTCTTCGCTCGGTAGCGCAAGAGCGCTGTAGTGGGGCTAACTCGCGCGGTGGCGACGATTCAGATCCGGGATCTACCCGAGGACACCTACGAAACCATCCGTCGTCGTGCCCGCAGCGAGGGCCGGTCGCTTCAGGCCCACATGCGCGATCGCGTCGTTGAGTTTGCTAGTCCAGGGCCTGCAGCAGGTCGGCGACGAGGTCGGTGGGGTCTTCGATCCCGACCGACAGCCGAATCAGGTCGCCGGGCACCTCCAGCGGTGAGCCGGCGACCGACATGTGGGTCATCCGTCCCGGATGCTCCACCAGTGACTCGACGCCGCCGAGCGACTCCGCCAAGGTGAACAGCCGGAAGCGGGAGCAGGCGGCCAGCGCCGCGTCCTCGTCAGCCATGCGGAAGCTGACCATGCCGCCGAAGTCACGCATCTGCTTGGCGGCGATCTCGTGGCCGGGGTGGGTGGGCAGCCCGGGGTACAGCACCTGGCGCACCGCCGTCGACTCCGCCAGGCAGGCGACCACGGCACGGGCGTTGTCGCAGTGGGCCCGCATCCGCACCGCGAGCGTCTTGACCCCCCGCAGCGTCAGCCACGTGTCCCACGGACCGGGGACCGCGCCGACGGCGTTCTGCAGGAAACCGACGCGCTCAGCCAGCGCGTCGTCATTGGTCAGGGCCGCGCCGCCCACGACATCGGAGTGGCCGCCGAGGTACTTGGTCGTGGAGTGGACGACCACGTCGGCGCCCAGCTGCAATGGCTGCTGCAGGTAGGGCGTGGCGAAGGTGTTGTCGACGACGACGACCGCACCCCGCTCGTGGGCCAGCTCGCTGAGCCCGGCGATGTCGAACACGGTCATCAAGGGGTTGGTGGGCGTCTCGATCCACAGCAGCCGAGTCTGCGGACGCCAGGCCGCCGCGACCGACTCGAGGTCGGACAGGTCGACCGGGTCGAAGGCCAGCCCCCACGGCTGGTGCACCTTGGCGAACTGCCGGTAGGTGCCGCCGTACACGTCGTTGGCCATCACCACATGGTCGCCGGGGCTGCAGGTCCGCAGCACCGCGTCGCCGGCGGCCAGGCCCGAGGAGAACGCAAAGCCGTGGCGGGCTTCCTCCAGCGACGCCAGCGCGGCTTCCAGCGCGTCGCGGGTGGGGTTGCCGCTGCGCGCGTAGTCCCAGCCGCGATGCTCGCCGACCGCGGTCTGCGCAAAGGTCGACGTCTGGTAGACGGGCACGATGACCGCACCGGTCTGCGGGTCGGGGTCCTGCCCCGCGTGGATAGCGCGGCTGGCGAAGCCGAGCCCGTCCGCAGCGGTCACCGACGGTCCTTGCGCATGAGGAACTCGAGGATGTCGGCGCGGGTGAGGACGCCCTTGGGCACGGGCCCGTCGCAGACGAGGACCGCCGCCGCTTGTCCGGTGAGCACCGACATCGCGCCCTCGACGGTGTCGCGAGCGTCGACCACCGGCAGTGGGTCGTCCATCAGCTCGCCGACCGTCATGTCCAGCGTCGCCGGGTCGCGGAAGACCCGTTCGAGCAGCCCGCGCTCGCGGATGCTGCCGAGCACGTCGTCACGCGACTCGGCGTCGTCGCGCTTGACCACCGGCATCTGACTGACGGCGTAGGTGTGCAGGGTGGCGATGGCTTGGCGCACCGGCTCGTCGGGGTGGACGTGGACGATGGCGGGTAGTTCGCCACCCTTGACCGCCAGGACCTCACGCACCTTGGCCGCCGCGCCCGAGCGGTCCAAGAAGCCGTTGGAGGCCATCCAGTCGTCGTTGTAGATCTTCGACAGGTAGCCGCGGCCGGAGTCGGGCAGCAGGACCACGATGATCGCGTCGGCGGGATACTCGGCGGCAATCTGCAGCGCCGCGTAGGCCGCGGTCCCGCAGGAGCCGCCGACGAGGATCCCCTCCTCCCGCGTGATGCGTCGGGCGGTCAGAAAGGAGTCGCGGTCGCTGACCCGCACGTACCGGTCGACCATGGCGGGGTCAAAGGTGCCGGGCAAGAAGTCCTCGCCGACGCCCTCGACGAGGTAGGGGCGGACGTCGTCGCCGGAGTACAGCGACCCTTCGGGGTCGGCACCCACGACGAGCACGTCGGCGTTGCGCTCCTTGAGGTAGCGCCCGGTGCCGCTGATGGTCCCGCCGGTGCCGACGCCGGCGACGAACACGTCGATGCGCCCGTCGGTCTGCTCCCAGATCTCCGGGCCGGTGGAACGGTAGTGCGCCTCGGGGTTGGCGTCGTTGTAGTACTGGTTGGGCTGGAACGCCCCCGGGATCTCCTCGCTGAGCCGGTCGGCTGTCCGGTAGTAGCTGCGGGGGTCGCCGGGTTCGACGGCGGTGGGGCAGACCACCACCTCGGCCCCGAAGGCGCGCAGCAGGTCGATCTTTTCCTTGCTCATCTTGTCTGGCATCACGAACACGCAGCGGTAGCCGCGCTGCGCCGCGACGATGGCCAGCCCTGCGCCGGTGTTGCCACTGGTCGGCTCGACGATCGTCCCGCCGGGGCGCAGCAGGCCGGCCTGTTCGGCGGCGGTGACCATCGCCAGGCCGATGCGGTCCTTCACGCTGCCGCCCGGGTTGAGGTACTCCACCTTGGCCAGGATGGTGGGGGCGACGCCGGCACTGAAGCGGTTCATCCGCACCAGCGGCGTGTTGCCTACGAGCTCGACGAGTGAGTCGACGACCTGCATGACAGCCTCCCGGACCGGCGCCGGCGCCGGATCCCTCGGTGCTCGCGACTGCCGGCGCGGTGACCCATGGCCGGTAATCACGTCGAGCCTAGCCCGCGCAACCGTCAGTTACTGTCCTACAAGGCGTCGCAGCGCGTCGGCCCAGGAACGAAGGTGGCGGCGTTGACGCCGCTCGGGGAGTGCGGCGGTGACCAGCCGAGGTCCCCATGACGTGCGGCCGGCCAGGTGCGTCACGATGAACGACGCCACCTCGGCGCTGTCTGCAGGAGCCAAGGGCGCGCTGGCCACGCACTCCTGGTCACGCCAGAGGCTGACGATGAACCGATCCCGCTCGCTGTGCCAGCTGAGCCGCAGGTCCGAGCGGGGAGTCAGGAACAGCAGACGAGGGGCACGCGGAGACGACCACGGCATGCCGCTTGGTTGCACGGTCCTGTGTCCTACCGCTTCGCTACCTGAGGACATGCCGACATCTTCGTGCCGGCCGCCCCACGGCGTCAACGTCCGGTCGGGCACCGTGTCGCGTTTAGCCGACGCTACGGGTGAACCTCGGCGTACTTGCGCTTACCGGAGCTGCGGAAGGAGACCTTGCCGTCCGACAGCGCAAACAGCGTGTCGTCGCCACCCCGACCGACGTTCTCGCCGGGATGGATCTTGGTGCCCCGCTGGCGGACGATGATGGTCCCCGCGGTGACGGCCTGCCCGCCGTAGCGCTTCACCCCGAGCATCTTGGGGTTGGAGTCGCGCCCGTTGCTGGACGAGCCTCCGCCCTTCTTGTGCGCCATGCCGGTCCCTCCTGATCTGGTTTGCTTCGTTCGCCGCTGAGGCGGGCGCTACTGCTTGTTGATGCCGTCGACGCGGATCCGCGTCAGCGGCTGACGGTGACCGTTGCGATTGCGGTAGCCCGTCTTGTTCTTGTACTTGAAGACGGTCAGCTTGGGGCCCTTGACCTGATCGAGGACCACGGCCTTCACCGAGGCCGAGGCCAGATCGTCCTTGCCCGAGGTGACCGACCCGTCGTCGTCGACCAGCAGCAGCGGCCGCAGGGCGACCGAGCCATCATCGTCGGCGACGAGCTTCTCCACGTCGAGGGTGTCGCCGACCTGGACGCGGTACTGCTTCCCGCCGGTGGCGATGACGGCGTACACGATGGGTTCTCCTGAAGTGGCAGAAAGAAGGCGCGCCGCAGCGCACCGGACCGCCAGTGTAGGATCGCGCGCTTTGCCCGTCAAAGGAGTACTGGCATGCAACCCCGGCTGACCGATCAGGCGCTCGTCGCCGTCAGCCTGGCGCGTGCCGCTGCGCTGGCCTCGGACCGCCACGCCACCGTGGCGGATCTGCTGGCGGCGCTGGCCGTGGAGAGCGAGGGGGAGGCCGGCCGGCGGTTGCGCAACCGCTCCTCGGCGGCCGCCGCCTTGACCGAGCGCGCCGTGTCGGTGCCAGCACCGCTGCTGGACACCGCCGTGCGCACCGCTGTCGCGCACTCGGCCGGGCGCGCCGCGACGACCGTCGACCTGCTGGAGGCCGCCCTGGTGGTTGGCTCCGACGACGTCGCCGATCTGCTTGCGGGCGCCGGCTACGACCGCGACCTCGATGGCTTTCTGGTCGACGACGTGTTCGGTGAGCCCCCCGGCATGGGTGAGACCTATGGGCTGTCGCCCGCCGGTGTCCCCGACCTCAGCGAGCCGGCGGCGCGCGTCGTGGCCCAGGTCCGAGCGATCGCCGGCGGTGCCGTGGCCCTCTTGCTGGCCGTGGCCGCCGCACCCGACGCCGACGGGGCGGCGTTGCTGCCCGACCCCGAGGCGCTGGCGCTGGCACGGTCGGATCTGGAGCGTCGCGGCCGTGGCGACCAACCCGGCTGGGACGCCGGGCTCGACGTCGTGGTCGATGCCGCCGCGCAGCTGCGCGAAGGCGATCAGACCACCACCCGCGACCTGGTGCGAGCCTGCCTGGTCGCCGGCGGCGAGGGCCCCAAGGCTGTGGTCGAGGAGACGGATCACACGTGACCGCTGTCGAGTTCGACGGCCTGACGATGCGCCCCATCACCGCCGAGGAGTTCATCGCCTGGGGACGCGCCACGGAGACGACGTTCTTCGAAGAGCCCAGCGACGAGGCGTTGGAACGCTGGCGCGAGATCACGGAGCTGGACCGCACGCTGGCCGTCTTCGACGGCGACGACATCGTGGGCACCGCGGGCACCCTCAGCTACCGGCTCACCGTGCCCGGCAGCGAGCTGCGCATGGGTGGACTGACGGCCGTGGGCGTGCTGCCGACGCACCGCCGTCGAGGGATCCTGCGAGCGATGATGGCTCGCCAGCTCGCCGATGTCGCCAAGGCGGGAGAACCACTGGCCGGCTTGTTCGCCGCGGAGGCGCCCATCTACGGCCGCTACGGCTACGGGATGGCCGCGCCCGTCGTGTACTCCAAGCTCGCGGCGACGCACACCCGGTTCCGGGACGGGGTCGCGTTCGAGCGGGGCCTACGGTTCGTCGACGTCGAGGAAGCCCTGGCCACGTTCCCGGCGATCCACGACGCCGTGCGCGACACACGCCCGGGCATGCCCACCCGCAGCCCGCAGGAGTGGCGGGCGTGGCTGGCCCACGATCCCGAAGGCGAGCGCGATGGCTACAGCCGTCGCCAGCTTGCCCGGCTGGGCGAGCGCGGGTACGTGATCTACCGGGGCAAGGGAAACTTCGAGCAGGGGCTGCCCGGCGGCACGCTGATGGTGATCGAACACATGGCCGTCGATGCCGTGGCGGCCGCCTCACTGTGGCGGTTCCTGTTCGACGTAGACCTGGTCGGCGAGCTCGAAATCAACGCGCGCCCGACCGACGATGAGCTGCCCCTGCTGCTGGCGGACCCCCGGCGCCTGCGGTCGTGGACCTTCGACGGGTTGTGGCTGCGGCTGGTGCACCTCGACACCGCCCTGGCAGGCCGCGCCTACGAGCGCGAGGGCGAAGTGGTCCTGGACGTCATCGACGATCTGTGCCCATGGAACGCGGGCAGCTGGCGCTTGGAGGTGGGTCCCGACGGGGCGTCCTGTTCTGCGACCGGCACCGCCGCCGACGTGCGCGTCACCACCGCTGGCCTGGCGGCCGCGTTCCTTGGCACGGTGCCCTTGTCGCGCCAGGTGCGCGCGGGCGCCGCCGAGGAGTGCACGCCGGGCGGTGCTCGACGCGCCGACCTGCTGTTCGCCACCGACCCGGCGCCATGGTGTCCCCAGGAGTTCTGATGGCAGGCCAGCTGCCTTCAGGCCTCGAGCTGCGCACGATCACCGGCGACGAGTACACGGCGTGGTCGCACGCGGTCGGCCGGTAGTTCGGCGTGGAGGTCAACGACGAGGACCTGGACGCGTACCGCAGCCTCGCCGACCTGGACCGGACCTACGGCGTGTTCGACGGCGATCAGGTCGTCGGCACCACCGCCGCCTATCCGTTCTCGATGACAGTTCCGGGCGGTGGTCAGCTGGGCTGCGCCGGTATCACGGCGGTGGGCGTGCGCACCGGCCATCGCCGTTCGGGGCTGCTCGCGGCGATGATGCGTCGCCAGCTCGACGACCTGGCCGCCGGCGGCGTTCCGCTGGCCGCGCTGCTGGCGTCCGAAAGCGGCATCTACGGACGCTTCGGGTACGGACCCGCCATTCCAACGGTGTCCCTGTCGATCGACCGGCAGGCGGCGCGGTTCGCCTCCGGCAGGCCGCCGCGTGAGCGCATCGACATGCTCACCGGCGACGCCGCGGTGCAGCGGCTGCCCGACGCAGGGCCGCAACGACGACGTGCCCCACGGGCTCTTGCGGGTGATTGAGCTGGTTGCCGCGGACGTCGAGGCTTACCGCGCGCTGTGGCAGTTCGTCTTCGACGTCGACCTGGTCGGCGTGATCGAGGCGGACCTGCGCCCGGCCGACGAGCTCCTGAGCGTGCTGCTGGCCGAGCCGCTGCGCCTGCGCCTGCGCGGCGGTGAGCCGTTCTACCTGCGACTGACCCAGCTCGACGTCAGCCTCGGCGTACGCCGCTATGCGGCCGAGGGCGGCCTTGTGCTGCAGGTGCTCGACCCGGTGTGTGACTGGAACGCCGGTCGCTGGCGGCTGGAGGCGTCCGGGGACGGCGCCTCGTGCACCCGTACCGACGACAAACCAGACTTGACCCTCGACACCCGCGAGCTGGCCACGGCCTATCTGGGAGCGGTCAGCTTCCGGCGCCTGGCCTTGGCTGGGCTGGTCGCCGAGCACACGCCCGGAGCGGTCAGCCGCGCCGACGCGCTGTTTCGCACCGACGCGATGCCGTGGACCCCGTTCGACTTCTGACGCACGCGTGTGCCACCACGTGGTCGGCACCGGACGCACACGCCGGGCTGCGGACCAAGCAACTAGAAGGGTTGGTCACATTATCGTGACCAACCCTTCTAGTTGGGGTGCTGCGGATCTCTCCGCGACGCACCGAGGGGGTCGATGGCAGGCCGTCGGCGAGCGCCGACTCCCACGCTTCACGGTCGTCACTGCCGGCCCACTCATCCCACGCGCGTGCGTAGTCGGGATAGGCAGCGGGAGGTGATCTGGTCGACGGTGTACTCATCCCACGCGCGTGGGTAGTCGGGACCAAGTTGGCTGGCACGCAGCAGGCGAACGGGCCAGTCCACTAGACGATCGACTCGACGATGCGTGCGCCACGCCCCTCGCAGACGTCACAGCGCGTGGTGAAGCTCTCTTGCAGACCCTGACTGACGTTCTTGCGCGTCATCTGCACCAGACCGAGCTTGGAGATCTCCATCACACGTGACTTGGTCTTGTCGCGCGCCAGCTCACGGCGGAAGCGCTTGAGCACCTCGTCGCGGTTGGCAGGCACCAGCATGTCGACGAAGTCGATGACGATGATCCCGCCCATGTCGCGTAACCGCAGCTGGCGGGCGATCTCGGTGGCCGCTTCGATGTTGTTGCGCAGCACTGTCTCTTCGAGGTTGCGCTCACCAACGAACTTGCCGGTGTTGACATCGATGACCCACATCGCCTCGGTCTTCTCGACAATGAGGTAGCCCCCCGACTTGAGCCAGACCTTGCGCTCCAGCGCCCGGCGGATCTGATTGGTGATCTCGTAGGCGTCAAAGATGTTGTCCTCGCCGGTGTGCACCGAGACCTTGTCGACGAACTCGGGGCTGACATCGCCGAGGTAGGTCCGGACCTGGCTGGCCAACTCCTCGGAGTCCACCGTCAGCTGCGAATACTCCGAACCGAACACGTCGCGGATCACGCGGATGACAAGGCCCGGCTCCTCGTAGACCGCCTCCAGTGGCTTGGCTTGCTCGGCGCGAGCGCTGACCTGATCCCAGATCCGGCCCAGCCGGGCGACGTCGGCCTCGAGTTGCTCACGGGTGGCGCCCTCGGCGGCGGTGCGCACGATCAGCCCGTAGCCGTCGGACTTGAGGCCCTTGAGGATCTTGCGCAGCCGCTCTCGCTCGTCGTCGGTCAGCTTGCGGCTGATGCCCAGCATGTCCTCGCCGGGGGCAAGGACGCAGTAGCGCCCGGCGATCGACAGGTGCTGGGTGAGCCGGGCACCCTTGGTGCCCATCGGGTCCTTGGTCACCTGGACGAGCACCGACTGGCCCGGCTTGAGCGTCTGCTCGATGCGCGGCAGCTCGCCTTCCAGATCGGCCTCGTCGTAGTTGACCTCGCCGGCGTACAGGACACCGTTGCGCCCCTTGCCGATGTCGATGAAGGCCGCCTCCATGCCGGGCAGGACGTTCTGCACCCGGCCGAGATAGATGTTGCCGACGTAGGACACGTCCTCCCGGCGAGTGACGTAGTGCTCGACGAGGATGCGCTCCTCCAACACGGCGATCTGCGTGCGCTCCTCGCCGACCGTCACCATCATGCGGCGGGGCGGGCCTTCGGTGATCGCGCGGCGCGTCTCCTCGCTGACGCCGCCGAGCGGACGGCGGGTGGTCCGCACAGCGTCCGTCGCGCGGCCGCGCGTGGAGCGCGTGGCGCTGCGCCCGCGCGAGCTGCGGGTGCGTGCTTGCAGCCGGGTCGAAGACGAGGCGGTCTCCTCGGCCGTCTCCGCGTCGGCAGGCGCGGCATCGGCGGGCGCGGCATGAACGGGCGTCTCAGCCGCTGCCGCCGATTCATCGCCGGCTGCCGACTCACGAGTGCGGCCGGAGCCCCGCCGCCCACGGCCCCGCCCCCCGCGCCGGCGCGAGCGCCGGGAGCGCGGGGGGCGGCTGTCGCCCTGCTCACCGGCGGCATCGGCACTGGCGGCGTCGCCGCTGACGGCTTCAGCGTCCGCCGAGGAGGCGGCCTCGGCGTCGGGCACGCCGGCGGCAGCGGCATCGGCGATGTCGGTGGGCTCGGCCGGCTCTGAGGGCGCCACCGTGTCGGCGGCCTTGGCCGCTTTGGGGGGCGCCACCTCAGACGGCGCGGGAGCGTCGGCCGGTGCGGCACCGGGCTGCTGCGCAGTCTCGGCGCGGCCCCGAGGGCCAGCCGACCCGCGACGCTGGCGACGGCGGCGCACCACGGTGCTGTCCTGACGGGAGGCGGGAATCTCCTCGTCGGTCGGGGCCGCGTCGGCGATGCGCAACTCGGCGGTCCGCAACTCGGCCGTCGCCGAGGGTGGCTCCGCGGCGGTGGCTGGCGGGATCTGGGGGGCGCCGGTCAGCCCCACAGTCGGGTCCGGCGCCTGATCCCGGGGACGGCGGGTTCGCGTGCGGGTGCGGGTGCGGACCCCCTGGTCGTCGGTGGCCTCTGTGTTGTCGTTGTTGGATCGGGCGGTGTCGGTCACGTGGGCAGCCTCATGTCGATGGGATGCAGCGGCTCGACGAGCTCGCCGCTGAGGGCCTCGACGAGGCCCTCTGCTACCGGGCGCCCCTGGGCCACGCGCACGACGAGTGCGGGCGGGGGCAGCGCCGGGTCGGTGGATCGCAGGGCGAGGTCGACCTCGGTGGGTCGCACCGGCACCTGGAGGTGGTGCAAGGTCACGCGCACGCGCGCGCCATGAACGGAGATCTGGTGGATTGCAGGACGTAGGTCGACCGTTACCGGCTCGCCCTTGCGCTCGCGGGCGACCGGCAAGGACTCGGCCTGTCCGGTCGCCGCGACAGCTGCGGTCAGGTCGGCGCCCGTCGGGTAGGCCACGTCCCAACAGGACGCCAACAGCCATGTTGCCAGCTTCGGGTCGCCGTCGGCCACGGCGACTGCCCTGCGTACCGCGATGCCCTCGGGGAACGCCGCGTTGAGCGCCGTGATCGCCGGCTGCAGCGGGATCGGCCCCGCGAAGGTGAGCTCCGCGTACTCGCCGGTGGAGGCATACCCCAGTGGCAAGGCATCGGTGAAGCTGACCTTCGGGTGTGGCGAGAAGCCCTCGCTGTAGGCGATGGGTAGCTGCGCGCGGCGCAGGCCGCGCTCCCAGATCCGGCCGAGGTCGATGGCCGAGATGAAGCGCAGCTTGCCGGTCTTGCTGTAGCGGACGCGAATACGGCTCGCGACGGTGTCACCCCTGCCGCGAGGGGCTTGGTCGGCGGGCGCTTGGCTGCTGGTGTCGCTAGCCGCCACTGAAAATCGGCAGGTGCCCGGTCTGGTGCTGCAGATCCAGCCCAGGGCACACCCCGCAGTCGTAGCAGGGGGTCCAGCGGCAATCCTCGAGCTCTGAGCCGGCCTCGACCGCGGCCTGCCAGTCCGACCACAACCACTCGCGCTCCAACCCGGAGTCGAGATGGTCCCATGGGAACGCCTCGTCGGGGTCGCGCTGCCGGCGGGTGTACCAGGCGATGTCGACGCCGACCTCGTCGGCGGCGCGCCGCCAGATTCCCAGGTCGAAGCATTCATCCCAGCCGTCGAAGCGCGCCCCCAGCTCGAAGGCGCGCTGCACCACGTCCGCCACCCGGCGGTCACCGCGGGCCAGCAGGCCCTCCATGACACTGGGGCGCGGGTCGTGGTAGCGCAGGTTGAGGTTGCGGTCACTGGCCACGCGGCGCTTGAGCAGTCCCAGCTTGCGCTGCAACTCCTCGGGGGTGTCCTGCGCGGCCCACTGGAAGGGCGTGTGCGGCTTCGGGACGAAGCCGCCCACCGACACGGTCACCTTGTTGCGGCGGCCGTGCTGGCGACCCACAGCGAGGACTTTGAGGCCGAGCTCGGCGATGCCGAGGACGTCCTCGTCGGTCTCGGTGGGCAGGCCGATCATGAAGTAGAGCTTGAGGTGCCGCCATCCGTTGGCAAAGGCAGTCTCGGCGGTACGCAGCATGTCCGCCTCACTGACCATCTTGTTGATCACGCGCCGCATCCGCTCGGTGCCGGCCTCGGGGGCGAAGGTCAACCCCGTGCGGCGGCCGTTGCGGGTCAGCTCGTCGGCGAGCGTGACGTTGAACGCATCCACCCGTGTGGAAGGCAGTGACAGGCTGGTCGACGTGCCCTCGTACGCGTCGGCCAGGTCACCGCACAGGCCCAGGATGTCGGAGTGGTCGGCCGAGGACAGGCTGAGCAGGCCAACTTCCTCGAAACCGGTGTTGGCCACCCCGTTGGCGACCATCTGCTTGACCGTCTCGCGCGAGCGCTCCCGCACGGGACGGGTGATCATCCCGGCCTGGCAGAAGCGGCAGCCACGGGTGCAACCGCGGAAGATCTCCACGGAGTAGCGCTCGTGCACCGTCTCGGTCAACGGGACGATGCTGCGCTTGGGATACGGCCAGGCGTCGAGGTCGGACACCGTGCGCTTAGGGATGCGGTAGGGCACGCCGGAGCGCCGCGGGAAGGTGCCTCGCAACCCCCCGGCTGCGCTGTACTCGGCCTCGTAGAACGCTGGCACGTAGGCGCCGGGGATCTTTACCAGCTCGGCGTACAGCCGCTCCCGGTTCCAGCCCCCGTCACGCCGCCAGGCCTTGACGACCTGGTCCACCTCGAGCACGAACTCCTCACCGTCTCCCGCGCAGACCAGGTCCACGAAGGGGGCGAGCGGCTCGGGGTTGAACGCCGCGTGGCCACCCACGATCACCACCGGGTCGTCGTCGGCGCGATCCGCGGCACGCAGCGCCACACCGCCCAGATCCAGGCACGCCAGCAGGTTGCTGTAGCCGACCTCGGCGGCGAGGCTGAACGCGACGACGTCGAAGGCGCGCATCGGGCGGTGGGTTTCGAGGCTGAAGAATGGAATCGCCTCGGCCCGCATCACGGCTTCCATGTCCGTCCACGGGGCGTAACCCCGCTCGGCGACGGTCGTTGGCCGCTCGTTGAGCACCTCGTACAGGATCTGCACACCCTGGTTGGGTTGACCAACCTCGTAGGCGTCGGGATAGACGAGCAGCCAGCGGCTGTCGGCGGCGGCGTGGTCCTTGACCACGATGTTGCCCTCGCCTCCGACATAACGGGCCGGTTTGCGCACGCTGGTCAGGATCGGCTCCAAACGGGGCCAGACCGACTCGTATGCGGGTGAAGTGTTCATGGCTAAAGGTTGTTGGCCGATGCCCAGGCCTCGTGGCCGCATCTGCGTTGACCCGGGGGCGACGGTCACCCCTGGTGCACCCGAGTGTACCGAAGCGCGTCCCTCAACTCTTCCTCGAGGGTCGCGACCTGCCTCGTGCCATCGAGACCGCCGCGACGTCAGCTGAAGCGCCGCATGTGGACGTTGAGCAGCAGCCCCACCATCAAGTACGACCCGATCAGGCTGGTGCCGCCATAGGATACGAACGGCAACGGCAGGCCAGTGACGGGCATGATCCCGATGGCCATGCCAACGTTGATGAAGACCTGGAACCCGAACACGGCGATGACGCCGCCAGCCAGCAGCGTCCCGAAGGTGTCGCGGGACATCGCGGCGATCCGAATCGCCCGCCACAACACCACCACGAAGCCCACGAGCATCAGCACCGAGCCGAGGAAGCCGAGTTCCTCGCCCACCACCGTGAAGATGAAGTCCGTCTGGTTCTCCGGGACATAGGACAGCTTGGTCTGCGTGCCCGAGAACAGGCCCTGGCCAGCGAACCTGCCCGAGCCGACCGCGATCTGGGCCTGGTTGACGTTGTATGCGGCGCCGAGCGGGTCGGCATCTTCGGGGTTGATGAACGACGTCAGGCGGTCGACCTGGTAGTCGGCGAGGGCCCCCGACTGCAGCACGGCCACGAACGACAGCAGGCCGATGGTGGTCAGGGCGAGCATGAACCGCACCCGCACCCGCGCCAGCAGCAGCACGCCGAACACGATTGCCACGAACACCAGGAACGTGCCGAAGTCGGGTTGGGCCAGGATCAGCAGCATCGGGGCCGCCGCGATGGCCAGGGCCTCGACCAACGCCCGCAACCCCAGCGCCGACTCACGGCGCTCGTGGAACAGCGCCGCCAGCATGACGATGAGCGACACCTTGGCGAACTCCGACGGCTGGAACTGGAACGCGCCGATGACCAGCCAGGCCTGCGAGCCGTTGATGACCGTGCCGTTGAACAGCACGTAGGTCAGCAGCACCAGCGAGCCGACGTACAACAGCGGCGACCAGGCACGATACGAGCGGTAGTCCAACAGCGTAACGACGGCCATGCCGATCAGGCCTACGCCCAGCGACACGACCTGGCGGTTGACGTAGAACATCGCGTCGATGCCCTGGCGTTCCAGGCGGTGGAAGGTCGCCGAGTAGATCATCAGCAGCCCGAAACCTGACATCGCCAGCACCGTCAGGATCAGGACAACGTCGATGTGCCGGGTCGGCGCGTACGCCGTCGACCACTGGCGGCCCACCGCCTCGCGGGCGAGGCGCCCCGAACGGTCGTCACCCCAGGCGATCTGGTTCATGGTCGCAGCCGCCGGCTCATCAGTCGGTCGCCAATCCGGCTTCGATCTCGGTGGTGTCCAGGCCGAGCAGGCCCTCCAGGATCCGGCGCGCGATAGGCGCGGCGTTGACGCTGCCGCCGCCGCCCTCCTCGACCATGGTGACGACCACGTACTCCGGGTCGTCTGCGGGTGCGTAGGCGGCGAACCATGCGAACGGCTGCTTCGGCTTGAACTCGGCGGTACCGGTCTTGCCCGCCACCTTCAGGGGGAAGTCGGCAAAGGTGCCGGCCGCCGTGCCCTCGGCGGTCACCTTCTCCAGCCCCTCGGCGATGAGGTTGCGGTGCTTGGCGCTGACGGGCAGCTTGCCCATCACCTTGGGCTTGATGCGGCGCACGGAACCGTCCGGCTGCACGATTGCCTTGGCCACATGCGGCCGGTACAGCGTGCCGCCGTTGGCGATCGCGGCGAAACCGTTGGCGATCTGCAGGGGCGTGGTCTGCAGGTCACCTTGACCGATCGACATGTTCACCGAGTCGCCCCCGCGCCAGGTGTTGCCGTACTGGCACAGGTCGACGAACAGCGCCTGTGCGTCGCTGTCGTCGGGTGCCCGCTTGGCCTGGGTGCAGTAGCTGCGGCGGTTGTCCTCCCAGAACTGTTGCTTCCACTTGCGGCCCGGGACGACGCCCGCGCGTTCGCTGGGCAGGTCCAAGCCCGTCAGCGCACCGAACCCCCAGGCCTTGGCCTGCGAGGACAACCGCTCCCGCGGCTGCTCGCCTTCTTGCTGCTCGTCGGTCCACATGCGCCGGGCCAACTCGTAGAACACCGTGTCGCAGGAGTACTGCAGGGCCTGGTCGATCGTCATCGAGCCGGAGTCCGCGGGGTTCCAGTTGCGGAAGATCTGCCCGTTCCAGTCCCAGTAGCCGGGGCACGGGACCGTGGTGCTCGGCGTCACGTAGCCGTTCGACAGCGCCGCGGCCGCCGACACGACCTTGAACACCGAGCCCGGCGGGTAGCTGGACTGGGCGACGCGGTTGATGAGCGGGAAGTCGTTGCGGGGGTGCTGCAACCACCGCCAGTAGCGGGTGTCCACCCCGCCAACGAACCGCTCTGGTTGGAAGTCGGGATAGGAGGCCAGCGCGATGACCTCACCGTTGTCGGGGTCGAGCACGACCACCGCACCGGCGGGGGCCTTGTAGGTGCCACCGCGTCCAGGCCCGCTGCCGGTGTCGTCCACCGAGCGCGCGTTGACGATCCCCTCGGCCAGCGACTTCTCGGTGAGCTTTTGCATCCGCAGGTCCAGCGTCGTGCGGATGTCCGAGCCGGGTGTCGGCAGCACGTCGTCGAGTTCCCGCAGGACGTCACCCTTGGCGTTGACCTCCAGCCGGCGCAGCCCCTCGTGGCCTTGCAGTTGCGCCTCGTAGGTCCGCTCCAGCCCAGCCCAGCCGATGACGTCACCGGCGCGGTAACCCTCGTATTCCGGTTGTTCCAGCTCGCTCTCGCTGATCTGACCCACGTAGCCGACGGCGTGCGCAGCGGTGGTGCCGTGCGGGTACGCGCGCACGGGAATGGTCTCGGCGTACACCCCGGGGAATCGACTCGAGGCGTTCTCGTGCAGGTAGAAGACGATGTCGGACGGCACGTCGACCGCGATCGGCTTGGGTCGCAACGGGCTGACCTGGGACGAGGCGATCTCGCGACGGACCTGTCGCAGCGACATGCCGAGCAGATCGGCCAGGTCAGCCAGGACCTCGTCGGCCCGTTCGCCCATCTCGGCGGGCTGCACCGACACCACCCTGGCGTAGCGGTTGACGACGATGTCCTTGCCGTTGCGGTCCAGCAGCTTGCCGCGAGGAGCGGTGACCGACACGGTCCGCACCGCGTTGCCCTGGGCCAGGCTCGCGTACCGGTCGCCGGCCATGACCTGCAGGAACCACAGCCGTGCGAACAGCAGCAGGAACAAGCTGACCACCAACAGGCTCAGGAAGGTCAGGCGTAGGCGCGTGCTCTCCAGCTGCGCCTCGGCGGAGGGGGTTCGCGAGGCTCGCACGAACCGCGACTTTACCATGCGCGACCGCTGGAACCGGCAGCCCCCGACGGTCCATCGACGGTGCCAAAGCGTCGTGACAGCAGCCGTACCGCGGGGATGATCGCCGGCGCCAGCAGCACGTTCCACAGGGCCGTGGCCGTTGCGCCCTGCACCACGTTGGCACCGGTGAACTGGCGCAGGTCCAGCAGCAGCGCAGTCAACCCGTGGACAGCGAAGCCCATGGCGCCGGCGGCCACGGCCACGGCCACATCACCAGCGCCGCGTGCGCCGACATACGGGCGCAGCCGTCCGACGCCCCAGCCGACCAGCAGCGCCACCAGGGCCCCTAACCCGACCAGCTGTGCCCCCCCGGACAGCAGGTCGACGCTGAGCCCGGCGACGAAGCCATAGCGTGCCCCGGTGTCCGAGCCGTCCGCGAGGGCGAAGGCGATGACGGTCAGCGTCACCACGTCGGGCCGCCAGCCGGCGACCGTGGGCAGCAGGACGGTCTGCAACAGCAGGGCGGTCAGCAACACCGCCGCCATGACCAGCAGCCGAGGTGCATTCACCCGTTGCCCCCGGCTCGAGGCGGTGGCGGTCGGCGCCGCCTCGGCTCGGGTACCCGCTGCTCGGCGGGCAGCTCGGACGGTTGCCTCGGGAAGTCGCGGACGACCTGCACCACCGACAGGCGGGTGAAGTCGACGTAGGGCTGCACGCGCAGGAAGCGTGACGTGTCGTTACCGCGCCGGGTGACAATGCCCACTGGGACACCGCCGGGGATGGAGGTGCCGGCGAACAGCTTGGTGACAACCTCATCACCATTGGCAGCCTCAACTTCGGGGTCGAACATCTCCAGCTGGAACGGACTGGCGCCGCTGCCGGTCAGCAGACCCTCTTCACCGGTGGCGGCGATGCGCACCCCGTAGCCGGCGCTGGGGCTGGTGAGCAGCTCCACCCGGCTGTTGCTGGCGGTGACCTCGGTCAGCTTGCCCACCAGGCCCAGCTCGTTGAGGACCGCCATGCCTGGCGCCAGCCCCCTGTCGGCGCCGGCGTCGATGAGCACGGAGCGTTCCACGGAGTTGGGTGGCTGCGCGATGACCTGCGCCCCGGTGGTGGTGACGCCGAGTCGTTGGCGCATCCGCAGCTGCGCGCGCAGCTCGTCGTTCTCCCGCTGCAGCTCGACGCCGGACACCCGCTCCTGGCGCAACCGCCGCAGCTCTGACTCCAGCGCCGCGTTGCGGTCGCGCAGCGAGCCCAGCGCGCCGATCGAGGAGAACACGTCGCCGATGGGGCGCACCACCGTGGCGAAGCCCTCGGCCACGGGACCGAAGACCGTCAACGCGCCGCGCTGGACGGCCGCGATCACGCCGACGTCGCCCTGGCGGTAGTCCACGCTGAGCAGCAGCAGCGACACCAGCACCAACACGGCCAGCAAACCGCGGCTCGTACGACGTTCAGGCATGCATCACCGGCGCTCGGGGGCGGTCGGTCCCGCAACTAGGCGGTCCGTTTCGGGTGCAGCGTAAAAGGCTTCATGCGGAGCCCGAAATGGACCGCCGCCCCACCTGAGACGGACCGCCCCCCATCGCTGTGTCAGTGGCGTGAACTCGAGATCAAGACGCGCTTGAGGGCCTCGAACTCCTCCAGGCACTTGCCCGAACCGATGGCCACGGAATGCAGCGGGTTGTCGGCCTGGTGGATGGGCATGCCCGTCTCGTGCTTGAGGCGCTCGTCGAGCCCCTGCAGCATGGCCCCACCGCCGGTGAGCACGATGCCCTTGTCCATGATGTCGGCGGCCAACTCCGGCGGGGTGCGGTCGAGGGTGTTCTTCACGGCGTCGATGATCGAGTTGACCGGCTCCTCGATGGCCCGGCGCACCTCCTCGCCGCTGACGATGATCGTCTTGGGTAGGCCGCTGACGAGGTCGCGGCCGCGGATCTCTGCGTGACTCTCGTCGGGAAGGGGAAACGCGCTGCCGATGGCAATCTTGATCTCCTCGGCGGTGCGCTCGCCCAGCAGCAGCGAGTACTCCTTCTTGACGTAGTTGATGATCGACTCGTCGAGCTCGTCACCACCGATGCGGATCGACACGCTGGTGACGATCCCGCCCAAGGAGATGACCGCGACCTCGGTCGTGCCGCCACCGATGTCGACGACCATGTTGCCGGCCGGCTCGTGGACTGGGAGTCCGGCGCCGATCGCCGCCGCCATCGGCTCTTCGATGATGTACGCGGGTGGTCGCGCGCCGGCTTGCACCGAGGCTTCCTGCACCGCGCGCTGTTCGACGCCCGTGATGCCCGAGGGCACGCAGACGACCAGGCGCGGCTTGTTGAACATCGTGAAGTACCGGCGCCGGTGCACCTTCTGGATGAAGTAGCGCAGCATCTTCTCGGTGACGTCGAAATCGGCGATCACGCCGTCTTTGAGCGGTCGGATCGCCACGATGTGCCCCGGGGTGCGCCCGATCATCCGCTTGGCCTCGCTGCCCACCGCCAGGACGGCACCGTTGTTGGTGTTGATGGCCACGACCGACGGCTCGTTGAGCACGATTCCCCGGCCGCGCACGTACACCAGCGTGTTCGCCGTTCCCAGATCGACCGCGATGTCGCGGCCGAAGACTTGCAGGACTCCGGTGAGTGTCTGGCCGTTGGACGACACGGATTTCCCTATCGCTACGGGTGGAGCAGTCGGAGGGGAGAAGGTCGGCGGGGTCGAGATGGCAGTCTAACGCGGCCATACCGGACATTACTACGCGAACAGGCAACGTTGCAGAACGTCGCGCCCCTGTCGTACCAGTAGCGACGCCATCTCGCGAACTCCAGCCCTTTGCGGCCAGGCTCTATAGGATGCCGAGTCGGGCCAAGCTGATCCACTCGGGGTCACCGACGACCAGGTGATCGAGCAGATCGACGCCCAGCGTCGCGCCTGCCTGGGCCAGCCTACGGGTCACCTGGCGGTCGTCGGCGCTTGGCGTGGGATCGCCCGAGGGATGGTTGTGGGCCAGGAAGATGGCAGAAGCGCCGGCCAGCAGCGCCTGGCGGAACACCTCGCGGGGAGCCATGAACGTGTGGTCCACGCTGCCGATGGACACCGTGACGACGCCCAACAGCCGGTGCTTGACGTCCAGGTTCACCGCCAGGCAATGCTCGCGGTCACGGCCTGTCAACAG
>Ga0136613_10000305_pt1 | contig 21928 bp, 20 predicted proteins | sample AntDrymUQ2722106_2_FD_106649 | JGI IMG/M metagenome (GOLD analysis project Ga0136613, IMG submission 106649) | Polar desert sand microbial communities from Dry Valleys, Antarctica - metaG UQ272 (21.06) | ecosystem: Environmental > Terrestrial > Soil > Desert | place: Antarctica: Dry Valley... | reverse complement strand
GGGCTCCGGGGGCTCCGGGGGCTCCGGTGGCTCCGGGGGCTCCGGCTCCGGCACGTCCGGTGGCTCGGGCGGTGACTGGGGCGGCGGCAACGGTGGCAGCGGTTCGGACTGGGGCCCCCCGGCCCCCGTAGGCGCGCCGGCCCAAGAGGAGGGAGGTTTCTAGAGCGTGGCCAGAGACAGGGACAGAGACAGGGACAAAAAAGGGTCTAAGGCCCAGTACGTAAGAAAGGGCAAGAAGAAGTACTGCCAGTTCTGCTCCGACCATGTCAAGTACGTGGACTTCAAAAATGTGGCGTTGCTTCGCAAGTTCATGAGCGACAGGGGCAAGATCAGGGCCCGCCGCGTGACCGGGAACTGCACACAGCACCAACGCCTCGTCGCGAGCGCTATCAAGAGCGCGCGCGAGGTGGCCCTTCTGCCCTACACCGCAAGATAGGAGCTTCGACGGACGTGAAGATCATCCTGGCATCCGATGTAGACAAGCTGGGGCAAAAGGGCGACGTGCTCACGGTCGCCGACGGGTACGCGCGCAACTATTTGGTTCCTAAGGGTCTCGCCATGGCCGCCACCAAGGGAACCATCCGTCAGGCCGACCTCATGCAGAAAGTGCGGGCGGAAAGAGATCAACGTCTCAAGGAAGCAGCAGCCGCGCGCGTCGCCGTGCTTGCCTCGGAGCCCGTCTATATCTCCGCCCGAGCCGGCGAGGGCGGCAGGCTGTTCGGTTCTGTCACCGCTTCCGACGTCGCGCGCGGCATCTACGATCAGCTCGACCAGGAGATCGACCGCCGCGACATCCGGCTCGAGGACCCGATCCGGGCCCTCGGGAGCTTTCAGGTGGAGGTGCGTCTGCACGAAGAGGTCAACGCGCTCGTCACAGTCGAGGTAATCGAGCACGAGGAAGAATAGCCAGGGCAGCCACCCCGTGTCTCGATTCGTGTAACGGCCGGGCTGTGTCCCTGACGCCTTTCAGTGGTTTGTCCACGCGAAACTCACAGGAAATGGGCCTTGTTGCCCACGTCCGCCCGGGCATAGGGTCTCGGACCAGCGGCTGCGACTTCCGACCAGGAAACTTTCTCGCCTTCCCCAAAACCGTCCCAGGTCGCGGCTAGTGTGCGAACATACGTTCGTATCCAGCTGCGGGATCCGTCTCTAGCTCAGGGAAAGGGAAAGGGTGGGGCGCTGTGGCACAGCGCGTAGCTCCGGCGCCGGTCCGGATCAATCGAGTACCACCGCACAACATCGATGCCGAGCAGTCGGTTCTCGGAGCGATGCTCGAGTCGCGCGAGGCGATCGCCAACGTGGTCGAGATTCTCCAAGCGGATGACTTCTACAAGCCGGCGCACGGTGAGATCTACGAAACCATCCTCGAGCTCGACTCAAAGGGCGAGGCCGCCGACGCCATAACCGTCGCAGACGAGCTAGGAAGGCGCTCCTCGCTCGAGACGATCGGGGGAAAGCCCTACATCTCGGGCCTGCTCGAGGCTTACCCGACCGCATCTTCAGCGGCCAACTACGCGCACATCGTCGAAGAGCTTGCGCAACTCAGACGGCTCGTCAATGCCGGCGGCAGGATTCAAGAGATCGGTTTTTCGATGCCCGAGGATGTCGCCGGCGCTCTCGACGAGTCGGAAGAGATCATCTACGAGGTGGGCAACCGACGCTTGCGCGATCAGGTGCATCCAATCTGGGGCCTGCTCACCGAGAACATGGAGGCTATTGAGGCCCTCTACGAACGAGGTGCCAACGTCACCGGGCTTGCGTCGGGCTTCCCCGACCTCGACGACATGACGGCGGGTTTCCAACCACAGAACCTCATCATCGTGGCGGCGCGCCCCTCGATGGGTAAATCGTCGCTGCTGGGTGACCTTGCCCTGCACTCCGCATTGCGCTCGAACAGCCCAGTGGTTTTTTTCAGCCTTGAGATGAGCCGTCATGAGGTCGTGCAACGCTTCTTGTCCTCCGAGGCAAGGGTCGACTCGCAAAGGATCAGGAAGGGCTCATTGCAGGAGCAGGACTGGCCCCGGTTGTCCGCCGCTCTCGGGCGCCTCGCAGAGGCACCGATCTTCATCGACGACTCAGCGAACATTAGCCTCATGGAGATCCGCGCCAAGTGCCGGCGACTCAAGGCGAGATACGGGCTCGGCCTCGTTATTGTCGACTATATGCAGTTGATGCAATCGCCGCGCCGCTCCGAGAACCGCCAGCAAGAGGTGTCCGAGATCTCCCGGGCGCTCAAAGTGCTTGCCCGCGACCTAGATGTGCCGGTTGTGTGCGCATCGCAGCTCAACAGGGGAGTCGAATACCGAGCCGACAAGCGCCCCCTGCTCGCCGACCTGCGCGAGAGCGGCTCGATCGAGCAGGATTCGGACCTGGTCATGCTCCTTTATCGGGATGAGGTCTACAACCCGGATTCCGAGCGCAGGGGCGAGGCCGAGCTGATTATCGCGAAGCATCGCAATGGGCCGACCGGCGTGGTCAATCTTGCCTTCATGAATCAGTACACGAAGTTCGCTTCCTTCACCAGGGGGACGCGCTGACGCAGCCGGTCTCGGCGCGCCGTATAAGGGCGGTTCATCGCAGGCTCATCAAACAGCAAGGTGCCTTCCAACCGAAGCCGCGCCTGCCGATTCTCGACGAGCTCGTATCCACCATGCTGTCGCAGCACACCTCGGACGTCAACACCGCGCGCGCGTTCAAGGCATTGAAGAGCCGCTGGCGCTCATGGGAAGAGGTTCAGCGAGCCCCGACGGTAGAGGTCGCCGATTCGATAAGGGCCGGTGGACTTGCCGATCAGAAGGCTCCGCGCATCAAAGCTGTGCTCAATGCCATTGAGCTGCGGGAGGGTGCGCTCGACCTGAGGCGCCTCCACGAGATGAGCGACCAGGAGGTCGACGACTACCTTCGCTCGCTGCCCGGCGTTGGGCCCAAGACGGCGGCGTGCGTGCTCGTGTTCTCCATGGGCAGGGATGCATTCCCCATCGACACTCACGTCCATCGGGTGGCCCTTCGTCTGGGCTGGATCGCCGGCAACGCGTCTGCGGACGCTGCAAGCAGCGAGCTCGCTCCGAGGGTACCGGCGGAGCTCCGCTACGAGCTCCACATGGCGATGATCAACCACGGCCGCAGGGTCTGCTCGGCGCGCGCCCCGCTCTGCTCGGAATGTGTGCTGTTCGACCTGTGCGACGCCGGGGAGCGCCTGCTGGCGCAAGGGCATGCCCGCTGACCCACGTTGGTTAAGAGAAGAGTCCGGTCCTGTGTCGCCCGCATGTAGGTTCCTTCAAGCGTTGCCGCTTTCGATGGCGGCAACACGCCGTCGCCCCGCGCGCCCACAGAGTTCCTTTTTCTTGACTCCTCCGGTAGCGAGCTTGTCTCCGACTCTGCGCTCGATGACGCCGCTGTCGATCAATCGGTAGAGATCGGTCCCCGGGCAAGCGGTCGCAGCGAAATCCCGGTGCCCGTGGATCCTCCGCGGTGGTACGTCAAACCTGCCCGATGCCCACGCAAGCACATCAACCAACGCCCTTACCTGCGCTTTGCTTATGGGCTGCTCACTGAAGTTGCCCTCGCACAGAACGAGATAGTGCCCAGTGGGGTCGTAAGTGGTGCCCGTGTCGCCGCGAGCCGAGCTCGGGCGGCCCCTGTAGACATTGCCGCGGCGGTCGATGAGCATGTGGTAGGCGATATCGGGCCATCCACGGCTTTGGTGATAGGCCTGATGCGAACGGAACTCCCCTGGGGCGTCCCGGTTGCGATGAAGGATGACTGCACTGTGGTGAACGGTCAGGCGCTCGATCCGATGTGTGACGAACTCACCCTTCGGCGGTTGAGCCCCCCAGGCGGGCTTGCAGATGGGTTCTATGAGGGCGGCGCTTGCGCCCGCACGCGCCCTCAAGGAATAGCGCGCCAACGCCATCGAGCCGGCGCCCGCCGCGATGGTCCCAAGCAGCCGGCGGCGAGTCGGCGCTCCAGATCGAGCAACTGGCGAGTCCATGGCTAGGGCTCCTCTCCTTAGATCTCGGGCGGCGGCCTTGGGGAGATGCTGGCAAGTCCTTGGAACCTGAGCTTCAGGAAGCGGCGATGAGTCTCTGCGGCCCGCTGGAGCGGGTGAAGGGAATCGAACCCTCGTCACCAGCTTGGGAAGCTGGAGCTCTACCATTGAGCTACACCCGCGCAGCTACCCCGCGCACCCTTCACATTACCAAGCGGGGCCTTATTCACGCCGCCGAACGGAGTCGACCCGGGGTACCACCTGCCCGACCTGGACGGTGTCAAGACCTGGGCGGATAGGCTGCGGGCCATCGTGATCCTTTCCGACCGGGACATCCGCCAGGCCATAGGCGCAGGGCACATCGGGATCGATCCCTTTGACGAGGCGGACCTGCAGCCGTCCTCCGTCGATCTCCACGTAGACTGCTTTTTTCGCACCTTTCACAGCGCCCGCCATCCGTACATCGATGTGAAGAAGTCGATGGAGGACCTCACCGAGCTCACCGAGGTTACGGACGGCGATGCGTTCATCCTTCACCCGAGCGAGTTCGCCCTCGGCTCCACCAGCGAGGTGGTGAAGCTGCCGGATGACCTCGTGGCTCGCCTCGAGGGCAAGAGCTCGTTGGGCCGCCTCGGGTTGCTGATCCATTCGACGGCCGGGTATGTCGACCCTGGGTTCGAGGGCCATCTCACCCTCGAGCTCTCCAACGCCGCCAACCTCCCGATCACGATCTATCCGGGGATGGCGATAGGCCAGATCAGCTTCTTCAAGCTCACCTCGGCCGCCGAGCACCCCTATGGATCCGACGGAACGCGCTCCAAGTACCAGGGGCAGCGCGGCCCGACCCCATCCCGCTACTACGAGAACTTCAGGGAGCCCCATTGACCCGCAGAGAGGCCGAAAGCCTTGCTTCGGTGATCTCCACCGGCTTCATGCAGTTCCGCGGCATCATCGGCCGGCGCGATTGGTGAAAGTCCCGGACAGGCTGACCGCGGACTACATCGCCGAGCGCTGGCCACGCCTGTTTCACATGGCCGAAGCCGGTTCGTGGCCGTCCATCAAACGCAACGGCCTTCTATCCACCAGCGCGCTGCTCGACCTCTTCGAGATAAGGCGTCCGGCACGCGACCCGATCGAGTCCGCTCGACGACCCGAATCGGTGCAGATCAAGCACCCTGGGCATGGCTCGGCATGGATCCGAGACAACAAGCCGATTAATGCCACTGTTCTCCGTCGCACCTTGGTCGGCATGTCCGAACCCGAGTGGTATCGGACGCTCAATAGTCGCGTCTTCTTCTGGTTGACCGAGGCCCGTCTACACAAGCTCCGAAACGCACCCCCCTACAGGAAACGACGGCACGACATCCTCATCCTCGACACCCGTTCCTTGCTCGGTGCCTATGCGGCCGAGGTAGAGCTAGCCCATCTCAATACGGGCGCGGTCTACGCGGCGGCGACCTACACGCGCGGAGCCGGCACTTTCTGCTCGATCGATGACTATGCCTGGACCGAGCGAGTACGGATCGCCCGTGCCCAGCCGATCGTCGAGCTCACGATTCCCTATTCACTACCCGATGCTGCCGAGTACGTGCTAGACGTGGTCACTCGGTGATCGCCTAGCGCGCAGTGGTCCACAGGCCCCGTCGCCTCGGGAACGCCTCGGCGGTGGCTGACCCGCTTTGCGGCCATGGCAGGCACGGCGCACTCACTTGGGCCACTCAGGGATGCCGAGCACCTTGCCGCGAACCGGGCGATCTTCGAGAAAGCCCTGGCCTAGCCGGCCGCTTCTTCAGTCGCGCTCCCATCCACAGAAGCGAGCAGTATCTGCGCGATGTCGCGCACCTCCATGTCGGAGTCTGCGTGACGCTCGGTGACCCCGTCGGACAGCATGATGTTGCAGTAGGGACACCCGACAGCAAGCGTGTCGGACGAGGATGCAAGGGCCTCGTCGGTGCGCTCCATGTTCATCTTCTTTCCCATGCGCTCTTCCATCCACATCCGACCCCCGCCGGCACCACAGCAGAAAGTCGAGTGCCCGTGACGGTGCAGCTCGCCGTAGCGCGCTTCGGGGATGGCGGCGATGACCTCGCGTGCTCCCTTCCAGACGTCGTTGTGGCGCGCGTTGTAGCAGGGATCGTGGTATGTGACGGTCTTGGGCATCGCCGCCGCCGGCTCGAGGCGTCCCTCCCGGAGAAGATCGGCAAGCATTTCGGTGTGGTGGACGACCTCGTAGTTCCCGCCGAACTGCGTGTACTCGTTGGCAAGCGTGTTGAAGCAGTGGGGGCAAGCGGTGACGATCTTTGGGGCCCCCGCCGAGTCGAGGTGTTCGATGTTCTGCTCGGCGAGCATCTGATAGATGTACTCGGCCCCCATGCGACGGGCCGGATCGCCGGTGCACGACTCGTCGGGCCCGAGCACGGCGAAGCTCACCCCGGCGATCTGAAGGAGCCGCGCGAAGTCGTAGACAACCCGGCGGTTGCGGTCGTCGAACGCCCCCGCGCAGCCCACCCACAGCAGCACCTCGGCGTCGGGGGCGTCGGAGATGTGCGGGACGTCGAGCGGCTCCTCGCGCGCCGTTCCCTTGGCCCAGTCGAGGCGCGCCGTGGCCGGTTGCCCCCACGGGTTGCCGCTTGTCTCGAGGTTGGCAAGCGCGCTCTGCATCTCTTTGGGGAAGCGGGACTCGCTCATGACGAGATTGCGCCGCATGTCGACGATCGTGTCGATGTGCTCGATGTTCACTGGACAAGCTTGAACGCACGCGCCGCAGGTAGTGCAGTCCCACACGACCTCGTCCTCGATCACGCCGGGGTTGAGGGGTGGCAGCTCGGCCGCGGCGCCGTTGGTCGAGGACAGCAGCCCGCCGCCCACCTCGAAGAGGTGGTCACGCACATCCATGATCAGGAGCTTGGGCGACAGAGGCTTGCCCGTTGCCCACGCCGGGCACTGTGACTGGCAGCGTCCACATTCGGTGCATGTATAGGAGTCGAGGAGCTGCTTCCAGGTGAGCTCGGTGATCACTCCGGCACCGAAGCTGTCGTCCTCGGAGGCGTTCTCGAGATCGAGGTGCATGGGTTTGAGCGCGCCCTTTGGCCGCTCCGACGTAAACAAGACGTTGATGGCAGCGGTGACGATGTGGAGGTGCTTCGAATAGGTGAGGTAGACGAGAAAGCCGAGGATGAGGAGCGCGTGGCTCCACAGAAACGCAGTGTCGGCCGCCTCGAGCCCGCCTGCGGCGACTCCATCGAAGAGGCCCGACACGGCGCGGGATATCGGAGTCCAGCGGGTGTCGTAGGGGAACAGGCCACGCGCGATCTCGGCCCCCCTGGCGCCGGCGACGGTGACCATGATCCCGGTGATCGCGGCCAGGATGTAGTCGGCCTCGCGCAGATGCGAGCCCGTGAAACGCCCGGGGCGCTGGACCTTTCTTATCGCCACCGCCATGACCACGCCTGCGAGTACGGCGGCTATGAAGAGATCCTGCGCAAGTCCAAGCGGGCCGAAGCGCCCGACGAGGGGGAGGGCGAAGCCGTCTTGATAGATGGCTCCGAAGGCCTCGATGATCGTCGTGAGAAGGACGATGAATCCCCAGAAGATCAACCAGTGCATGACGCCGGGGACGGTCCACTGAAGGAGCTTTCTTTGCCCGAGGACCACCACGAGCTGCTGCTTGAGCTTGCGGCCCCAGTCCGCAGGACGGCGATCGTCCGGCGCGCCGAGACCGAGCAGGCGCACCAGGTACCTCGAGCGCCTGAGAAAGGCCACGGTGGCAACGAGCACAAGCGCCGTCAGGCCAATCCGCTCGAGCATGATCGCAGTGAACCTCCACCCGGTGTGCAGGGCAGTTCCTTGGGAGCCGAAGTATAGGGCCGCTGGTGCTGAGAGGCCACCGGCGCCGGCTCGCCCCAGTTCGGTGGGAACGCTAGGGGAGCAGGAGCCTGTAACCGAGCCTGACTACGGTTTCGATCGCGCCCTGTGGCAGCTGTCTCCTCAGTCGGGCAATGTGAATGTCGATGGTCCGCCCCGGCGTCTCGTCGCCCCATACGGCCTTGGAGATGACCTCCCGTCGAAGCAGCCGGCCCGGATTTCGAGCAAGTAAGACGAGGAGCTGGAACTCCTTCGGGGTGAGGAGGAGGCGCACGCCGTGCAGTGTTGCAACGTACTCCTGTGGGTGCACGCACAAGTCACCAAGCTCGATCGGGGCCGCCTCACCCACATGTGACGGCACGGCGTGCGCCTCCTCGGTTGTCATCGCTCCGGGCTCGCTCCAGCTCGACGCTTCGGGCTCGCTCCAGCTCGACGTTTCAGGGTCATTGCTTGAGACGCGCCCTAGCTCGATGCACCGACCCGGATCTCTTCACTTTCGTCCAGCTCGATTGGATCGGTCGTGACACCCGTGAATTCTGGGTAGGCGAGGACACCCATCTCCGGCATGTCGAGGCCTGCGATCTCTTCTTCAGGAGAGGGACGGATTCCGCCCTCTGTCATTGCGTGCTGGATCTTGAAGAACGCGAGCGCGATCCCGAACATCACTGTGACCACGACGCCCGCCGAGATCAGTTGCGCAACGAGCTGACCGGCATCCCCGTAGAAGAGACCCGTGACCCCGGTGGTGGAATCGGCCCCCGTGCCGTTCCAACCGATACCATAGCTGCCGTCGGCGAACAGTCCGAGAGCAATCACGCCGAAGATGCCGCACGCACCGTGGACCGAGATAGCCCCAACCGGGTCATCGACTCCACGGCGCTCGAAGAACCAGATCGAATGAACCACGAGGATCCCTGCAATGCTGCCGATGAGGGCGGCGGCCCACGGCTGGACAAAAGCACAGGGGGCGGTGATGGCGACGAGACCGGCCAGCATCCCGTTCGCCGCCATGCTCGGGTCGAACTTTTCCGTGCGCATGCTGACATAGACCAGCGCAATGATCGATCCGAAGGCTGCGGCGATTGCCGTGTTGGCGGCCACGACCGTAAAGCGCAGATCGGTAGCGGCAAATGTTGAGGCGGCGTTGAAGCCGAACCAACCGAAGAGAAGGATGAAGGTCCCAAGCATGGCCATCGGAATGTGGTGGCCGGCGATGGTCCTCGGTTTTCCGTCGCGCCCATACTTGCCGAGACGGGGCCCCAACACGAGCGCTCCTGCGAGAGCCGCCGCTCCGCCCATTGCATGGACCACGCCGCTGCCTGCGAAGTCGACCGCTCCGTGTCCGAGCCCGAGCGAGTTGCCGAGCTGGCTCAGCCAGCCGCCGCCCCAGACCCAGTTGCCGTACAGCGGGTAGAAGAGCCCCCCACAGAACAGGCCCCAGATCATGAAGGACTTGAACTTCCAGCGTTCCGCCATCGCGCCCGTGGGAATGGTCGCCGTCGTGTCCATGAACGCGGCCATGTAGAGAAAGAAGGCCAACACGGCGACGTCGTAGCCCTTGCCCGACAGCGCCCAACCGCCTTGCGCCAGGATGCCGCCGAAGTCGCCGAGCTGGATCAGCCAGCCTCCGACCGCTTCGTTGTAGCCGATCAGGGGCAGGCTGTAAGCGCCGAACATGAACGGGAAGCCCACCAAGAAGAATGCAATGAACCCAAGTCCGAAGATCGCGAGGTTGGTGGACACGACATGAGCGGCATGTTTCGCCCTACAGAACCCGGTCTCGACGAGTGCAAAGCCGGCCTGCATGAAAATCACAAGTACCGCTCCGATGACGATCCACAGTAGGTTGAGGCTGAAGTCGGTGTGGGTGACCTCTTGAGTCGTAGTGCCAAGATCTGCGCCGGTAGGGTCGGCGAGAGCCACCTGCGCCCCCATCACTACCAAGAAAAGAGCCCCCACAATCACGGACACGGCGCGTTGAAACCTGCTCGCAGGCATTCGGTTTTTCCTCCTTGTTCTGATCCGAAGGCCTCAAGCGCCGTTGCCGAAACCCGATTACCCTCCCGACTCTATGGAGCGGGGTTGCGGCGGAGTTTCGCACTTGTTACGAGCGCGCTAAATCGATGTAAAGGAGCACCGAAGCAGGTCAGCCGGCAGGACCACCGGCCCGGTAGCCGGCGGATGTCAGACGGGGGCCCCTGGTCTTGGTTGCGATCAGAGACCTTTGAACTTGACGTTATGTCGCCGGTGAGGGGGTACTGGCCCTTGCGCCGCAGAGGCGGAGGGGCAGAACCCCGGACCAGCGCCGGCGGGCTCTGGTCAAGTCCGGTGACGCGCCCGTCGAAACGAAAGCGATCGAACCTGTAGGGGAGGCCGTCGGCGGACTCTAGCGCCGTACACAAAGTAGCTTTCGTTGCGTGTCGGATCTCCTGCGAACGAGCTCACCCCCTCATCTAACTGAAGGAAGTCGATCGCGAAGCGCTGCGCTACGGCGATCCTGCCGTCGATCCCTAGGAGCGCGAGGCGGTGAGCGAAAGGCGCTCGGCAGCACCCGATGACGCCCAGGTTGGCACCGCGGAGCGGCGGGCTGAGGCGGACTGCTCCTCGCCGGCCCACTCTGGTGCGGGCTGCTGCGAACGCCACCCGGCGCGGATGCGATGCCCGAAGCTTGCGCGACAGCACGAAACGGTGCCTGATGCGGGTGGGCACGGCTGCGCTCCGGCGGAGGCGGACGTCGAGCAACATTGCGCCGGCCTCGCCGGGCGCAAGAGTCCTCGCCGGCGACGGTTGGCCCTGCCCAAAGCCGAATATCATGCCCTTGATCGCCCGGCCTCTGTAGGCGGTCACTACGGCGCCCCCGGAGGAGGGGTTGCGAACCTCCAAACGGTCCAGCCTGACTCGTGTGCGCGTTCTGTTTGCCAGGAGAAGCTCGTAGACGAGGTGGCGCCGCTTGTCCGTTGCCACGACCGGTGCCGGGCGGGCGATCACCTCGGTACTCAGTACCTCCCGACCGCGAGCCCGCATGCCGGCTGCCAGAACCCTGCCGCTTACGGTCGCCGAGGGTCCTCCGGTTGAGGCCCCCCCGGCGTTGGCCTCCGGGGTTCCGGTCGGGAGCAGACGCAGACGCAACGGACAGGGCGCCGAGGAGGGCAAGCACGATCCCTGCCACGGCGCTCGAGGTGATCTTCACAGCCAGCTCCTCCTACCTCCCGGGCGTCGAAATGGGTGCCCGGTACAGTATCTACGTTTGATCTCGAGCGTGACTTGACAAGGAGGCACTTAGGTTTCATCATAGAGAGCACTCAGCAAATTCCCCACAGGAGGAAATTAGACATGGCAAAAGCAGTAGGAATAGACCTTGGCACCACCAACTCAGTGGTCGCGGCGCTCGAAGCCGGTGAACCGGCCGTAATCCCCAACGCAGAAGGGGCGCGCACCACCCCTTCGGTCGTCGCGTTCTCGAAGAACGGCGAGATCCTCGTCGGCGAGGTCGCCAAGCGCCAGGCGATCACCAACCCCGATCGCACGATCAGGTCGATCAAGCGGCAGATGGGCACCGAGACGGCCACGGACGTCGACGGCAAGAGCTGGAAGCCGCAGGAGATCTCGGCCCGCATCCTTGGCAAGCTGAAGGCCGATGCCGAGGCTTACCTGGGCGACCGGGTCACCGATGCAGTCATCACCGTGCCCGCCTATTTCGATGACGCTCAGCGCCAGGCGACCAAGGAGGCGGGCCAGATTGCCGGCCTCAACGTCACCAGGATCATCAACGAGCCCACTGCGGCGGCGCTTGCTTACGGTCTCGACAAGGATGGGACGGATCAGACCATCCTCGTTTTCGACCTCGGCGGCGGCACCTTCGACGTCTCGCTGCTCGACCTCGGCGAGGGCGTCTTCGAGGTCAAGGCAACCTCGGGCAACACGAACCTCGGCGGCGACGACTGGGACCAGCGGGTCATCGATCATCTCGTCAAGACCTTCAAGGACCAGAACGGCGTCGATCTGTCCAAGGACAAGATGGCGCTTCAGCGCCTTAAGGAAGCCGGCGAGAAGGCCAAGATCGAGCTCTCGAGCGCCCAGAGCACGACGATCAACCTTCCGTTCATCACCGCGACCGAACAAGGACCGCTCCACCTTGAGCTCACCTTGTCGAGAAGTGATTTCGAGCGCATGACGGAGGATCTGCTCGACGCGTGCAAGGGCCCGTTCAACCAGGCCGTGCGCGACGCCGGGATCGATGTCTCTGCGATCAACCACGTCATCCTGGTCGGAGGCTCGACCCGTATGCCGATGGTCCAGAGGCTCGTCACCGACCTCACAGGAGGCAAGGAGCCGCGCAAGGACGTCAACCCGGATGAGGTTGTGGCGGCAGGCGCTGCCATACAAGCAGGTGTCCTTAGGGGTGAGGTCAAAGACGTGCTGCTCCTCGACGTGACGCCCCTGTCACTTGGTGTCGAAACCAAGGGTGGAGTGTTCACCCGCCTTATCGAGCGCAACACGACCATCCCAACCAAGCGCTCCGAGGTCTTCACCACTGCCGAGGACAATCAGCCTTCGGTCGAGATCCACGTGCTTCAGGGCGAAGCCGACATGTCTTACCGGAACAAGAGCCTTGGCAAGTTCCAACTCGTTGGTTTACCTCCGGCAATGCGCGGGATGCCGCAGATCGAGGTCAGCTTCGACATCGACGCCAACGGCATCGTCAACGTCTCGGCCAAGGACCTCGGCACGGGCCAGGTGCAGTCCATGACCATCACCGGCGGCACCAAGCTCGCCGACGCCGACATCCAGCAGATGATCAAGGATGCCGAGGCCCACGCTGAGGAGGACCGCAAGAGCCGCGAGGAGGCCGATGCGAAGAACCAGGCCGACTCCGTCATCTACCAAACCGAGAGGACGCTCAAGGAGCACGGCGAGAAGCTCGAAGCCTCCGATCGCAAGATCGTCGAGGACGCGCTTGCGGAGGCCAAGGAGGCGATGAACGGCTCCGACGTTGATCGCATCCGTCACACGAGCGAGCAGCTCATGACGGCTTCACAGAAGTTCGCTGAGGTCCTCTACCAGCAGGCCGGTAACCAGCCGGGCGCAACAAGTGAGGCACCCGGCTCTACGCCCGGCGCCGAGTCCGACGTCGTTGACGCAGAGGTAGTCGACGAAGGTGAGGAGAAGAGCGCTTAATGGGCATCGAGGAAAGCCGAGCCCCCGACGATCACACCGAGGGATCGAGGGGCCGCGCTGCAAGGGTCCCGGTGCGCGACAAGCGCCGGGCCCCGTCTGCTTCTGAGGTGCCCCAGAAACGGGTCCCGGGGGCAGGGGCCCAGGTGACTTCGGGACCGGCTCGAGCAGTGGTCCCTGAGCCTCATCAGGCAGACCAGGGTGGGTCAATCCTCACTCCCGAGCCCGGCCCCGACGACGCAGCCCAAGGGCCAAGCGTGCGCGAGCAGGAGCTTGACGCCAGAAGCGCGGCTTACCTCGATGACCTGAAGCGCGTCCAAGCGGAGTTCGCCAACTATCGGAAGCGCGTGATGCGCGACCAGGCAGCGGCGGAACAAAGGGCCTCGGAGCGTCTCGTCGACCAGCTTCTGCCCGTGCTCGACAACCTCGAGCGCGCTCTGGACCATGACGCAGGCACAAGCGGTATGGATCTTGTCTACAAGCATCTGCTCAACGTCTTGGTCGCGCAAGGGCTCGAGGAGATTCCGGCGGCCGGCGCACCGTTCGACCCGACGGTTCACGAAGCGGTCGAGGTGACCGAGGATGCCGAAACCGTGGAGCCGGTGAACAAGCAGGTCTACAGAAAGGGCTACCGCTACAAGGGCAGGGTGATCCGGCCCACTATGGTTGCCGTCGGCCACCCGGTCGAACCAGAGGCCGGCGAGCCCGGCGATGGCAACATGACTCCGCCCGGCGCCGCCGGGCCGGCGAAGTAGAGACCAGAGGTCGAAGTTGGCACAGCGAGATTGGGCAGACAAGGATTTCTACAAGCTGTTGGAGGTCCAAGAGTCCGCTTCCAAAAGCGATATCAAAAAGGCCTATCGGAAGCTCGCGCAGCGTTATCACCCCGATGCCAATAAAGGCGACCGTGGCGCGGAGCAGCGTTTCAAGGAGATCTCCGAGGCGCACGCGGTGCTCTCCAACGAGCAGAAGCGCAAGGAGTACGACGAGATGCGCTCTCTCCTTGCCGCCGGAGGCCAACGTTTCTACGGCTTCAGACCGGGTCAGGGCTCCGGAGGAGTCCGCGTCAACGTTGGCGACATCGGCGACATCTTCGGCGGCGGCGGCGGACGAGGCTCCATCTTCGACGATCTCTTCGGCGGGGCCGGACGCGAGCCGCGCCGCGGGCGGGACCTAGAAACGGAGGTGACGCTCACCTTCGACGAAGCCGTCAACGGCACCACGGTCACGCTCGCTCAGGGTGGCAAGACGCGCATTCCAACCGGCATCGCAGACGGCGCCAGGATCAAGGTGCCGGGCAAAGGCGAGAACGACCCCTTCGGGGGGCCGGGCGACCTCTATGTCAGGGTCCGAGTCGAGCCGCACCGGCTCTTCACCCCCAAGGGCAACGGAGATCTCGAGATCACTGTGCCCGTCACCTTTCCCGAGGCGGCGCTCGGCGCCAACATCACGGTGCCGACGCTCGACGATGAGGTGACCGTCAAGCTTCCCCCTGGCACACAGAACGGAAAGACGTTGCGGGTGAGGGGCCGCGGCGCCCCGCGGCGCACGGGCGGAAACGGCGACCTGTTGGTGAAAGTCGAAGTCGACGTCCCGCAAAAGCTGTCACGCAAGGAGAAGGAAGCTCTAGAACGCTTTGCGGAGGAGCACACCGCGTCCCCGCGCCGCTTGCTCGAAGACGAGCTGCACAAGACGCAGAGAGCCTCTTGATGGGTAGGAATAGATGATCGGACGGGGGGACCTGGGCGCCGACAGAGCGATCTACATCATCTCGGTCGCTGCCGAGCTTGCCGGGGTGCACCCTCAAACCCTTCGTATCTACGAACGCAAGGGGCTCCTCACGCCGGAAAGAACGCAGGGCAACACCCGCCGCTACTCCGAACGCGACATCGCGCGCCTGAAAAGGATCCAGGAGCTCACGTCTGAGGGCCTCAACCTCGCCGGAGTCATGCGGACCATGGAGCTCGAAGACGAGATTCAAGACCTGCGCGGGCGCTACGAAAGCGCCCTGCAGGCGTTGGAGGAAGTGGAAACGCGTATGCGTGAAGCGGCAGGCACGCGCGAGCACAACGCCATGGTGTTATTCAAAGATGTGCGGCGCGTCCGCCGCGCCATGAAGGCCGACGAGCTCGAGAGGGCGGGCCGTCGCCGTGTCTTTCCGCTGCCGCCGATCTCACTGAGCTAATCTTCTGAAAGCGCCTGTGTGAAGCCTATCGAGGACTATGCCCTGATAGGTGACACACACTCGGCGGCGCTGGTCGCACTCAACGGTTCGATCGACTGGCTCTGTTTGCCGCGTTTCGATTCTCCATCGTGTTTTGGTGCGTTGCTTGACGAGGCCAAGGGCGGCCACTGGCGCATATGCTCGGCCGACCCCGCCGTGTCGATAGACCGTGCCTACCGCGACGACAGCATGGTGCTCGAGACGGCGTTCAGCACACGGACGGGGACCGTTACGGTGATCGACTGCCTCCCCTTCGAGACGGGTTCTCAGATCGATGATCCGCGGGCGATCCATACTCAAGATGTCGTCGTGCGGATCGTCCGGGGTGAGGCCGGTGTGGTCGAGATGGCCATGACCTATGAACCGCGTTTCGATTACGGCTACGTCATGCCGTGGTTCAGGCAAGCTGAGGGGCGAGTCGAAGCAATCGGCGGACCCGATGCTCTTGATCTCTGCTCGGACCTAGTGGTCGAGCTAAGCGATGGCGGCGTCCACTCACGTTTCGACGTCGAAGCGGGAGAGGTTGTCTGCTTCATTGCCGCCTACCACAAGTCGCATGACCGGGGACGCACATTCAACCCTCGGGAGGCGCTTGGCCTCGTTGAGAGGACGGATCGCATTTGGAGGACTTGGGCGGGGCGTTGCACCTACCAGGGGAGGTGGCGCCCCGAGTTGATTCGGAGCCTCTTGACGCTCAAAGCACTTATTTATTCGCCGACCGGCGGGATCGTGGCCGCTCCGACGACATCGCTTCCCGAAGCAATCGGGGGTGTCCGGAACTGGGACTACCGCTTTTGCTGGTTGCGGGACGCAACCTTCACGCTCGAGGTCCTGCTCGACCATGGTTTCACGTCCGAGGCCCGTGAGTGGCGCAATTGGCTCCAGACGGCGGTGGCCGGAGACCCAGAGGATCTTCAGATCATGTACGGCGTGGGCGGAGAGCGCCGGCTCCCCGAAGCAGAGCTGGCGTGGTTGAACGGCTATGACGGCTCCTCTCCGGTACGTACCGGTAATGGCGCCGTCGAGCAGTTTCAGCTCGACGTCTACGGCGAGGTGATGGACTCCTTCCACTCGGCGCGCCGTGCCGGGATCGAGACGTCAAGCGACGCGTGGGATCTCGAGAAGGACATCATTGAGTTCGTATGTTCGAACTGGGGCGAGCCCGACGAGGGCATATGGGAGGTGCGTTCAGGCCGCAAGAATTTCGTTCATTCGAAGGTCATGGCGTGGGTGGCGGTCGACCGCGCGGTGCAGGCGGTAGACACGTACGGGCGCAGCGGCCCTGTCGAAAGATGGCGCCGGACCCGCGCCGACATCGTCGCCGACGTAATGACGAAGGGAATTGCCGGCGGGCGCTTCCGGCGCGCCTATGAGGATGACGGGCTTGATGCAAGTCTCCTGATGCTGCCGTTGGTCGGTTTCATTCCGGCCTCGCACGAAGTCATGGAGGCGACCGTAGACGCAATTGATGCCGAGCTGTCGATGGATGCCCTCGTGCACCGATACAAGGAAGAGGAAGCCGACGACGGCCTCCCACCAGGCGAAGGATCTTTCTTTCTGTGCGCTTTCTGGCTTGTGAACTGTCTCGTTCTCCTCGGCCGGACCGAGGATGCCGCCCACAGGTTCGAGCGCCTGCTTGAGTTGCGCAACGACGTCGGGCTCCTCTCGGAGCAGTTCGACCGGCGGCTTGATCGCCTCCTGGGAAACTTTCCACAGGCCTTTTCCCACACCGCCCTCGTAACGTCGGCGATGGCCCTCGACCGAGCCGGGGGCCGGCGACCCCTTGCCAGAGGTCAATGAGCGGCTGGTCCTAGGTGGGTGCTCCTAGTCGCCCCGTTCTGCGTACGTCAGCATCTGTACGAGCTCTTCGTCCAGCGGTTCGAACATCATTTGGTACGCGAGATCTCGCAATGCGAATGCCGCAGCAGCAAGCGCGTTGCCTTTGGAGCGGCCTTCGTTGTCGACGATGCGGCGCGTGGTCGAGCAAATCCTGACCCACCGCTCCGCCCGGTTGTCCTCGAAACAGGCGCCGAAGTTGGCGATCTCCCAGAGCGCACCGCAGTCTTCGAGCAGATGATCAACACCCGCCTCATCGGCGATCTGCTCAGATGTGGCAAAGCCGGCGACGGCTCGAGCGACGAGGCCCATCTCGAGAACGGTCTTCAGCTCCGCTCGAATCGTTTCGACGACGAAGGCCCAATCGTCACCAGGCAGGACGTCGCTGAAATGGCTCGTGAGCTCATGTGTGGCCGGATCCAGCTCGCTCGAGATCTCGCCGATCCGGTGCCTTTCCGCAGCGGTTAAGATAATGTCTGCCACCTCAGCCCCCTCTCGAGGCTCCCCCTGTCCCTGTGGGACCCGACAACGGTCAGTACTGTAATCGAGCCGGCGCGGTTCGGCTGACCGACTCAATTCATCTGCCTCATCCCAGGCGGATCCCTCATTTAGAATGGGGGGGTGAAGATATCCATTGAGTACTGCACACAGTGAGGCTACACACCTAGAGCCGTCGGTCTGACGGAGCGAATTCTCGAGGAGTTCGAGCAGGACATCGACGATCTTTGTTTCCTGCCTTCTGACGGCGGGGTATTCGAGGTCGTCGCCGACGACAGGCTTGTCTACTCGAAGAAAGCCACAGGGCGCCACGCGGACTACGACGAGGTGCTTCAATCCCTGCGTGAGCACCGTGGCTGAGGCGCCCCGCTGGAAAAGCACCTCTGACCAAGCTCCGGCCCCCGAGGACATCGGTCCCCTTTACCCTCGCTGGGCCGGGCAGCGCAGGGCCCGGTTTGAGGGTCGCGCCCGGGAGCGGGCATTCCCCCAACCTTAGCCGAGAACGCTTCGCCCGTTTATCCTGTTTGAAGCATTTCGCCGATCTGAAAGGCGAGGTCGAGGGACTGGCGTGCATTGAGGCGAGGGTCGCACAGCGCCTCGTAGCGGTTGGCGAGATCGACATCGAAGATCTCCTCAGCGCCGCCGAGGCATTCGGTTACGTTTTCGTGCGTCAGCTCGAGATGAACGCCGCCGGGAACGGTGCCCTCGGCATGGTGGATGGTAAAGAAGCTCCTTATCTCGGCGAAGACGTCCTCGAGCCGCCGGGTCTTGAATCCATTCGGCGTCATGAAGGTATTGGCATGCATTGGGTCGCACGTCCACACGACGCCGGCCCCCGCCTCCTTGACGGCGCTTACCAGTGGGGGCAGCCGCTCCTCGATCCGCTTGGCCCCCATGCGGGTGATAAGGGTCAGTCTCCCTGGTTCGTTGTCCGGGTTGAGCCGCTCGCACAACGCGAGCACCTCATCAGGTGTTGCGCCGGGCCCGAGCTTGCAGCCGATGGGGTTGTGAACTCCCGACAGGAACTCGATGTGAGCGCCGTCGAGCTGCCGCGTTCTTTCACCGACCCATAGGAGGTGCGCCGAACAGTCGTACCAGTCTCCTGTGAGGCTGTCCTGTCGGGTCAGCGCCTGCTCGAAGCCAAGCAGCAGGGCCTCGTGCGAAACATAGAAGTCCACCTCGTGCAGTGCCCTGTCGCCGTGAAGGTCGATCCCACACGCGGCCATGAACTGCAGCGACCTCTCGATCTGGCGCGCCAGGGCCTCATAGCGGCGGCCCTGTCTGCTCGCTGCAACGAACTCCTGGTTCCAGACGTGGATCTTGTTGAGATCTGCAAACCCACCCTTGGTGAGCGCCCGGATGAGGTTCAGGCTCGAAGCGGATTGATGATAGGCGCGCAGCATCCGCTGAGGATCGGGCCGGCGCCGGCTCGCATCAAAAGCGGCGTCGTTTACGGCATGGCCCCTGAATGACGGCAGCTCCACGTCTCCGACTCTTTCCGTTGCGGCCGAACGTGGCTTGGCGAACTGCCCTGCCATGCGCCCAAGCTTCACGACTGGGAGTCCGGAGGCGTAGGTGAGCACCACTGCCATCTGCAAGATGACCTTGAGGCGGTCCCTGATCGAGTCGGCCGAGGACTCGTTGAACGACTCGGCGCAGTCGCCCGCCTGAAGGAGAAAGGCCCCTCCCTCGGCGACTCTGGCGAGAGACGACTTCAGGGTGCGCGTCTCCCCGGCAAACACAAGCGGCGGAAGGTGCGCCAGCTCTTTGAGCACCTCCTCGAGCGCGGCGGGATCAGGCCACTCCGGCTGCTGGGCAGCGGGTCGCTCTTGCCACGAGGTCGGAACCCACGTCTTCACGCTCCCTATCGTCGCGTGCATGGAGGCTTCCGTGGCACGATGCCCCTTGTGTCTCAGGACCTCGTCGGCCTGGCCGAGATCGAAGACGCTCGCGCTCGATTGAAGGGCGTAGCGGTCACCACACCCCTCGATGAGTCGCGCGCCCTGTCAGCCAGCATTGGTGGCTCCACCTTCGTCAAGTGCGAGAGCTTGCAGCGCACGGGCTCCTTCAAGATTCGGGGTGCCTACAACTTGATATCAAGGCTCGACCACGCCGGCCTGGCCGCCGGCGTCGTTGCCGCTTCAGCGGGCAATCACGCCCAGGGGGTTGCGCTTGCAGCGTCCCTCCTGGGAGCACGAGCGACGCTGTTCATGCCTGAGGTCGCTTCCCTTCCCAAGGTCGAGGCGACCAAGCGCTACGGCGCTGAGGTCGTCCTCACCGGCAGAGACTTCGGCGCCGCTTATGAGGCTGCGCACGCGCACGCCGAGGAATCGGGAGCGGTGTTCGTGCCCCCTTTCGAGCATCCTCACATCATTGCCGGGCAGGGCACGGTGGGGTGCGAGATTGCCGAGCAGCTCGACGACTTCTCGACCGTTGTGGTGCCGGTCGGCGGCGGCGGGCTGATCTCCGGGGTCGCCGCCTCGCTCCGGGGCCTCAAGAAGTCGGTGCGCATCGTGGGCGTGCAGGCCGCAGGGGCCGCCGCCTTTCCCCCCTCGCTCGAGGCGGGTGAGCCCGTGACGCTTGAGCGGATGTCGACGATCGCCGACGGCATCGCCGCCAACTCCCCGGGGGTCCTTACCTTCGGCCACGTCAAGGAGCTCGTCGACGAGGTCGTGTGCGTGACCGACGATCAGCTCGCAGAGGCGACCGTGTTCGCCGCCGAGCGGATGAAGCTGGTGCTCGAGCCCTCGGGCGCTGCCGGGATAGCGGCTGCGCTTGCCGGTCTCGGCGGGCTCGAGCCTCCCGTCGTGGTCGTGCTCTCGGGCGGCAATGTGGACCCACTCCTGCTTGTGACCGTCCTGCGGTTCGGGCTCAGCTCGTCGGGTCGCTACTTTGCCTTCAAGACGCGCCTCGCCGACCGTCCCGGAGAGCTCTACCGGCTGATCGGCTTGATAGCCGAGCTCGGCGCCAATCTCGTCGGAGTGGGCCATGCGCGCGAAGGGATAGACGCTCATCTCGGGGAGGTCGAGGTCACGCTCTACGTCGAGACCAGGGGCATACCCCACATCGAGGAGCTGACAGCCCGCCTCGGCTCGGAGGGCTACGCCGTGGAGCGACTCTAGGGCTCACACATCCCGTAATCTACCCTCCCCGCCCTTCCGGTTGCTCGGCTTGCTTGACTTTGGAGATGTTTTTGTTCATTGTCGTGCCTCCTGTAAACCATTGGGGGCATAGTGAGCATGGCTCGGTACCGAGGCAGGCACCTCAGGGCGCGGCCCAAGAAGCGGACGCCGGTGGTCGTAGGCACAGCGACGGCGCTGTGGATCGCCGGGCCGGCGCGTGCCGCGACCTACGAGGTCCGGAGGGGCGAGACCCTGTCCTCCATCGCCGCCCGCTTTGGCTCGACCGTCGCGGCGCTGGCAGCGGCCAACAACCTCAGGGATCCCAACTTGATCATCGCCGGTCAGCGTCTGAGGGTCCCGGCCAGGGTCAGGGTCAGCTCGACCCACATGGTGGCCCCCGGCGAGACGCTGTCCTCAATCGCCGCCCGCTACGGAACCGCCGTGAAGGCGCTGGCTCGCATGAATCAGATCAAAGACGTCAACTTCATCGTCGCCGGATCGTCCTTGCGGGTGCCCGCCCTCTCGGGGGCCGCCCCAACGGCCGGACCGCGGGCGCCCCAAGCGGTTCCGGCCGCCAACGTCGAAGCCTCTCTCGAGCGGCATGCGCGCTCCCACGGCGTCGAGGTGGCGCTCGCCAAGGCGGTCGCGTGGCAGGAGAGCGGCTGGCAGCAGGACGTTGTGTCGAGCGCCGGTGCTGTCGGGGTTATGCAGGTGATGCCGGACACCGCCGACTTCGTCAACACGAGCCTTGGCGGGGGCGGGCTCGACCTCAGCGCCGCCGACGACAACGTCCGTCTCGGCGTCATGTATCTGAGGCATATGGGCGACCAGATGCCCACCCTCAAAAGGGCCCTCGCCGCCTACTTTACGGGACCGGGCAACGTGGGGGCCGAACTGACCGCCGAACAGCAGCACTACGCGGCCAACGTGATCTCGCTGATGCCGAGATTCCGCTAACCGTCTCTGGGAGAAGCCGCAACCCCGGCTGCCGAGGCGACGAGACCCACGAGCGCGCCGATCGCTACGAGCACGATTCCGGCCGCAGGCCGTGCATCGCCGACTATGTCCATGCGCCGGGACAACGACGACGTCGAATCGCCGATGGCCCTGAAGTCCGCAAACGCAATCGAGCCGATCACGACTGAGGCAAGCAGGCCAATCCACGCATAGAAGCTCCGCTGGCGCAGTACGAGGAGGATCGCGGCGACGAGCAGAACGACT
>Ga0136613_10000304_pt1 | contig 21941 bp, 22 predicted proteins | sample AntDrymUQ2722106_2_FD_106649 | JGI IMG/M metagenome (GOLD analysis project Ga0136613, IMG submission 106649) | Polar desert sand microbial communities from Dry Valleys, Antarctica - metaG UQ272 (21.06) | ecosystem: Environmental > Terrestrial > Soil > Desert | place: Antarctica: Dry Valley... | reverse complement strand
TTTCCGCCTTCCAGCACGGCCGCCGTCGCGGCTTCCTCGACGAGGTGGCCGACTTCGACTTCCTCCAATCGCACCGATGCGGTCGACACATCGCTGACCAGGCGCTCGATTCCTCGACATGCGCCAGCAGCGAGCTCGACGAGCGGGCCACGCGCGGAAGCCTCGAGCCGGCGATCCTTGTACGTCTCCGCGATCGCCGCAAGCGCGGCAACAGGGCTCCGAACTTCGTGAACGAGAACCGCGAGACAACGCCGACCCGGCGACCGAGTCATGCGGAGCGCTCGGCGAGCCGCACGAGAGCCCACTCCGCCGCGTCTCGGAGCATCGGATCGTCGCCTTTCGCGTACCGCTCCACCACCGAGACGAGTTCGTGACTTCCGGTATTTCCCGCCGCAAGGAGCGCGTTCCTCCGTAGCCACCGAGGGTCGTTGCGCGGGACATAGAGACGATCGAAATCCCTAACCAGCTCGTCTCCGTCTTGCTCGAGCCATTCTCTGAGCGAAACGGTGGGCGCCGATTCGAGCGGCGGCGCCAGGTGCTGGCGCCGCCGCTCGACCCCGCGGTTCCAGGGGCAGACGTCCTGACAGATGTCACAGCCGTACACGCTGTCACCAATCTCGGCCTGATACGGCTCCGGGATCGCAGAGGGCGCCTGTGTCCAATAGGACAGGCACTTCGTCGCATCCAGCGTGCCCGGCTCGTCGAGAGCGCCCGTCGGACACGCGTCGACGCAGAGCCGGCAGGATCCACAATCGAGCTCGAGCGGCTCGTTCGGCTCGATCGTCACGTCAGTGACGAGCGTCCCGAGAACCACCCACGACCCGAATCGCCGGGTGATCGCCATCGTGTTCTTCCCATAGAAGGCGACCCCAGCACGAACGGCAGCCTCGCGATCCACATGGTCGTTGGAGTCGACGAGAACGCGGTACGCGCCGCCGAGCCGGCTCCCGAGCTCTTCGAGACCGTCGCGCAGCTCCGCATACGCGTCGCGCCAGGTGTACCGCGACAGTCGGCCCTCGTCAGCACCAGGCTCAGGCCCGGGCTCGTAGTAGCAGAGCGCAGCGGAGACAACGCTTCTCGCCCCCTCCACGAGCGTCTCCGGATTACACGAGATCTCCGGCCGCGCCATCGTGAAGCGCATGTCCGCGAAGAGCCCGCGCGCCTTCCGCTCGCGGATGTGTTTCTCGGTGTCCTCGTACCGCCCGACCGCGGCTGCGCCGAGGACGTCCAAACCAAGGTCCGCGGCCAGTCGAGTCAGCTCGGCGGCAGTCATGAGAGGATTCTGCCTCGTGCAGGCCGTTCGCATTCACGAAGATGGAGGCCCCGAGGTTCTCCGCTACGAGGACGTGCCCGATCCCGAGCCTCGCGCCGGTGAGGTCCTGGTCGAGCTTCGTGCGGCCGGATTGAATCATCTCGACGTTTGGATCAGAAAAGGGCTCCCCTCCGTCCCGAAGCCGCGCATCCTGGGCGCGGACGGGACCGGGGTGGTTGCGGCTCTCGGTGACGGCGTCGAGGGCTTCGCGGTCGGCGATCGCGTCGTCGTGAACCCGGGCATCGTCCACGACGGACGCATCACTGTCATCGGCGAGCATACCGACGGGACCTATTGTGAGCTGAAGGCGATTCCCGCCGCGCAGCTCTATCCCCTCGTCGAGCAGCTCTCGTTCGAGGAGGGCGCCGCGTTCCCTCTCGTATTCGAGACCGCCTACCGGATGCTCGTGACCAAGGCCGCGCTGCAGGAGGACGAGTGGGTGCTGATTTGGGGCATCGGCGGAGGCGTCGCGCTGGCCGCGTTCGAGCTCTGTCGTGCGCTCGGCGCGCGGACGATCGTCACGTCGTCGAGCGCCGACAAGCTCGAACGGGCGCGCAGCCTCGGAGCAGACGTCGCCGTGCACCACTCGGACGAGGACGTGGTCGAAGCCGTCAAGGAGGCAACGAGCGGCGCGGGCGCAGCCGTCGTCGTCGAGACAGTCGGTGAGGCGACATGGGAACGCTCACTGGCCGCGGCAGCGCACGAAGGGCGTGTCGTCGTCTGCGGAGCGACCTCGGGCCACAGTCCACCCGCGCGCCTCTACCGACTGTGGTGGAAGCAGCTCGTCGTCTACGGATCGACGATGGGGACGCCCGCCGACTTCGAGGGCGCCTACGAGCTCATACGCGCGGGGAAGGCCCGAATCCACGTCGACAGCGTCTTCGCGCTCGCGGACGCTGCGAATGCCCACGAGCGGCTCGAATCGGGAGCGCAGTTCGGGAAAGTCGTTCTGGGCATCCCCTACTAGAGTAGAAGCTCAAGTAGCGAAGCACTGCGGCCGCGACCGCGGACGCCTTTAGAACTCATTTCAGAATGTGGTTCGCGGATCATTACGGCTGTCAGCTTCAGCCCTGATCGTGGTGGGCTGTTTCGAGCCGCCAACGTAACTGGCCGACGCTCTCGCTGGAGCGGACGAACCCAATGCCTTCGAGTATGCGAATCGACGGCACATTCTTGTTGTCGCAACCGGCGACGACCGAGTCGATTCTTGGCTGCCGAAGCGCCCAATCGACGAAGGCTCGGGCGGCTTCGGTTGCGTACCCGCGTCCACGCCGATCAGGGATGACGCTATAGCCGATCTCGACGGTGTTGTCCTCTCCCGGCGGCCCGATAAACCCGATATCGCCGATCACCGTCTTCGACTCCCGCTCGATGACCACCCACACGCCGAAGCGTTCCTCGCTGTGAGCGGCTGCAGCCTGCAAAGGCAGTACGTCTAGGAGGTCAGCCTGCGGCCAGGCAGGAGGTAGTACCACGCCAAGCAGACGAGCGGCAGTCTCACGATCGTCGGGTAGTGCGCCTGCGGCCGCTGATGGTAGTGGGCGCAGCTCAAGACGCGTCGTCCGAAGGGGTCGGTCATTCATTTGCGACGTAGCTCAGCACGGATGCTCGTCATTCTGCGACGAGTCCTTAGGGATTCTCGCGCCAGCGGTTCTCGTTCTTGTGCCAGCGGACATGCGCCACTAAATGCGGCCGCGAGAGCAGAGCGCCCTGGGCTTGCGTGAACAATCAGCCGAAGCCGAGAATGAACTTCGCGTCGTCCGACATGCGGTCGGGCGTCCATGGCGGATCGAAGGTGAGCTCCACCTCGGCCTCCTCGACGCCGGGCACGGAGCGGGCGGCGTCGAGAATTCCGTCCGCGATCATCGCGCCGGCGGGGCACCCCATCGAGGTGAGGCTGTACAGCACCTTGACCTTCGCGTCGTCGACCTCCACGTCGTACATCAAGCCGAGCTCGACAATGTCCATGCCGAGCTCCGGGTCTTCGACCTGGTGCAGCGCTTCGACGACCTCGTCGCGAGTAACCACGTGGCCAGTGTAGCCATGAGCCGTTTGCACGAGGCATGCCTCGCTCACTCCGGCTCGCTCCGCTACACCGCGCCGACGAGCTGGTCTGCCCGTCGCAACACCAGATCCATGACGTCGCCGATCGCCTTGTCGAGCGAGTCGTTGACGATGACCGGGACGTCGTAGCGCCGGGCCCGCTCCACGAGGTAGTCCTGAATCTGGCGGATCTGCGGCAGCGCATCCAAGTACTTCTCGAGCGGACGCAACCCCTCGGTCGCGTAGTCACGCACCCAGAAGTGGCCGCGGTGCAGGTTCTCGTCCTCGATCGCGACCACACACTGGACGACGAATGCTCCCGGGAACTCGGTCGCGATCATCCCCGGCACGAGATGGACGCCCTCGAGAACGAGCGACCAGTGCTCGGTCGCCGCGCGCTCGAGAGCTGCCTGCACGCCGACGACGACGTTCCTCGTCTGATCGAGAAAACCGAGGATCGCGGCATCGCCCGACTCCTCTTCCTCAGCGCGTGTCAACGCGAGGCGCGCCTCGAAGCTGGAGTAGTGAACTGACGGCATGAACTCCTCGGAGAAGAACGCGCGCATGGTCTGACGGATGAAGTCGGTCGACGTGACACGGGTAATCCCGAGCCTGTGCGCCGCCTCCGTCGCGATCGTCGACTTTCCTGTCCCGGTCGCGCCTCCGACGAGTAGAAGCAGCGGCTGCTCGAGCTGCTGGAGCGCGCTCAACCGCTTGAGACGACCTACCGTGATCGCAGCGTGCTCGTTCCCGATCACATCGGCGGCGAGCTCGCCGAGCCGATCGAGATCGAGAGTCGAGACCCCACGTTCGGCGAGGTCGCGGTCGGCGCGATGCGCGATCAGATAGGCGCGCTCGGGGTCTAGCCCCGTGACCACCAGCGCGCGAGCCATGAGCCCCTTGGAGAACGGGATCTCGTCACCCAGTGGCAACGGTGTGACGTGACGGCGTTCGCTCATACCACTATTCGTGCCATTTCCAGCACTATCTCGTCAAGGTCCGGATGCCCGGGGAGTGGTTCTACATCGTTGGCCACGAGCACGACCTCCATCTCGTTCGCGGAGCCGAACTCGGCTACCACGTCCACCGCGGCCGCCTTCACCTCGACGAGAAGGACGTCTGCATCGAGCTTCTCGAGCTCCTCTTCGAGCGCGCCTCGGTCCGCGAGGTTGCCGGAGACATGAACGACGTCTGCGCCATGCTCCGCCTCGAGATGCTGCGCGATCACCTCATGCGTCTCGGACGGCGCGGTGCAGAAATACGCCACCTTCCGTCCGGTCACGCTCGCCATCGGCCGCGGTCGGAGCACCGTCGGGACGATCTCGACCTTTGAGGGGACGACGGCCCGCACGGCGTCGTACGTCTGCCGCCAGCCCGAACCGGCCTCCGCCATCGTCAGGACGACGAGGTCGGCGAGGAGGAGGCGGAACGTGTTCAGATATCCAGCGGCGATGACTGGATCCTGGTAGCCGCCGACGACGACGATCGTTCGGTCGGTGGCGATCGGGGGCAGCGCGGTGCCACTGCCGTCGAAGACGACGAGATCGGGATCGAGCTCGGCCGCCACGCGCGCGCCCTCGAGGACGTTCGACGTGAACACCGCCCCCGCGAGGCCGCCTCCACAACGTCTGCAGCCCACCGTCTCGACACCCGCAAGGGCAGCGGTCTCCAGATGATCGGACGCCGCATGACGTCCTTCCCGCGAAAGCTCGAGCAGCGCCTCGACCGTGGGCGGCACGCTGATGGTCTCGGGCTCCGCGGGCCCTCCCCTCCCCATGGCGACGACGACGACGTGGTTGTCCTTCGCGAGCACGCGTGCCACATGCCCCGTCACTGCGGTCTTGCCGACACGCTTGGCCGTGCCCACGACGGCGATCGAGGGAAGGTCGAAGGGCGCGAACGTCGGAGGATCGAGACGAAAATCAGCGCCGATGTAGGGAACGCCCTTTGCCAGAACTCGGCTGGCTAGCGCGAAGCGCTCGACAGGGCCGAGGACCGGCTCGTCGGAGAGATCGACGACGACCTCGGGCTGGTAACGCTCGAACGCCGAGTCGACATCTTCGGCGAGGGGAACGCCGTAGTCTTCCTCGCCACGCAGCTTCTCCATGCCTCCAGCGAGAACGGCGGCTACGAACTCGTAGGGAAGCTCGGCGAGCGCGTCGCGGACGACGGACGGATAGTGCTCGCCGTCGACTATCGCGAGGGCCCTCACGTCTTGGCGGTGATCTCGTCTTCGATGGCGCCGGTAAACTTCGCGTACTCGAGCGTGTCGAGCGAGAACGAGACGAGCTTCACCTCGTCGTGGAACGGATGCCGCCGCCAGATGTCGACCTTGCGGTCGGCCACCTCGATGACGTTGTAACAGGGCCTCGTGTTCCCGCGCAGGCGAAGCGACGAGACGGTTCCCGCATTCACGACGAAGAGATCCTCGAGCCGCCAGACGTAGGGCACGTGCTTGTGCCCGGAGAGCACGAGGCGCACGCCCGCTCGCTGCAGGCACTCGATCGCATCGCCCGCGTCGTAGACGACGTTTCGTTCCCTGCCGGTGCCGGGCACGGGCAGTAGATGATGATGAAGGACGAAGATCTTCAGATCGGAGGCTTCTTGCGAGAACTGCTCCTCGATCCAGAGATACCGGCCCCTCCCGATCTGACCGTGGTCGAGATCCGGCTCGCTGGAGTCGACGGCGACAATGGCGACGCCGTTCTTGCGGAGCACCGAGTTACGCTCGCCGAACATCTCCTCGAAGTGCACGTAACCCACGTTGCGAGAGTCGTGGTTTCCAGGCACGACGACGATCGACTCGCAATCGAGGCGATCCATGTACTCGCGAGCGGTGAGGTACTCGTGCCGGAATCCGAAGGTGGTGAGGTCTCCCGAGCACACGACAACGTCGGGCTCGAGCTCGTTGATCTCACCGATCGCGCGTTCCAGCAGGCTGACCTCGAAGTACGGCCCACCGCAATGCAGATCCGAGATCTGCGCGATACGGAAGGTGGTCCCGGACTTGGCCATAGCCGCATTCTACGAAGGGAGCGGCGTCCGAGGTGGTTGGTACCGTGGCGAAGGTGCTGGTTGAAAGTCCTGTTTTCCAGGCATATTGCGGATCGAAGCCTCCGCGCTTTGTCAATCGTAGTGAGCTCGAGTGCGCCAAGATTCTCGATTACTACGGCATCCGGTGGGACTATGAGCCGCATTCGTTCGTTCTCGAGCGCGATGCGGAAGGCCGTGTGGTGAGCGCTTTCACCCCCGACTTCTACCTCCCCGAGCAAGACCTGTTCATCGAGGTCACCGTGATGAAGCAATCGCTCGTCACCCGCAAGAACCGCAAGCTTCGCGAGCTTCGGCGGCTGTATCCGGAGGTCCGTGTCAAGCTCTTCTACCGCCGCGACATCGAGAGGCTCGCACAGCGCTATCGGCTGCGCCTCGCGTCCTAGATGCTTGATCGGGAATTCACGGCGGGCCGGCGGACGGCTACGCGTCGGCGCCGGATCGCCACCTTCCCTCATCGTGCAGGCTTACCAGCCTGCACGATGAGTGAGTGCGTCGCCCGGCTTGGTCGTGACCGCCCCCGACTGCGCGCCAATTTCCGATCAAGCATCTAGTGGTGACGACGAGCCTCACTTCAGAGCACGGCGCGGTCGGCGCCGTCTACCTGACACGCGACCAGATCGCGACACGCGTCGCGGAGCTCGGGGAGGAGATCGCGCGCGACTACGAAGGGTTGAACCCGATTCTGATCGCGCCTCTCAAGTCGAGCGTCGTCTTTCTGGCCGATCTCACGCGCGCGCTGCCCATCCCGCACACGCTCGACCTCGTGGAGCTGGCTGCATACACCGGCGCCGACGACGGTGGCGTGCGCCTGCTGAAAGATGTCGACTCGCCCCTCGAGGATCGCCACGTGCTCATCGTCGAGGACGTGATCGACACGGGTCTGACCCTGCACTTCCTCTGCAGGACGCTGGCTCCCCGCAACCCCGCGAGCCTCGCAGCGGTGACGCTCCTCGATCGCCCGTACAGGCGGCTCGTCGACCAAATCCCCCTGCGCTACATCGGATTCACGGTTCCCGACGATCTCTTCGCCGGCTACGGCCTCGGCCTGGACGAGCACTGGCGCGCGTTTCCGGACCTGCACAGCGTGATTCCGCCCGAGATCTCAGCCGCTGCGTAGAGGCGAGACGAGCGTTGCCTTTTACAGATAGAAGAGCGGGTCGACGGCGGCGCCGTTCACGCGCACCTCGAAGTGCAGGTGCGGCCCGGACGAGTTGCCGGTCGAGCCCACGAGGGACAACGTCTCCCCCTGCGAGACCTGCTGCCCAACGCCGACGAGGATTTCCGAGGCATGCGCGTACGCAGTCGCGATACCGTCTCCGTGGTCGACGACCACGAGGTTTCCATACCCGCCGAGCCAGCCCGCGTGGATGACGGTTCCAGCCGCGGCGGCCCAGATGGGCGTTCCCGACGAGGCGGAGATGTCGATTCCCTCGTGCATCCGCCCCCAGCGCCAACCGAAACCGCTGACGACGGCCCCGTTCACCGGCCAGATGAAGCCCGAGGCCGAAGCAGCGCCGGTACCGCTGGAGCCGGCCGCCGCTGCCTGAGCCTGTGCATCCCGGATTGCCGCAGCTAGCGACGCGCTCTCGGCCGCGAGCGCCTCGACTTCCTGCAGATACTCCTCCCGCGTGTCCCGTGAGGTCGCCAGCGCGCTCCGCTTGAGCCGCCGCGCCGCCGCGAGCGTGTCGCGATTCGAGGCCAGCTCGTTGCGAACGCTGCGAGCCTCGTCGGCGCGGGCTGCGATCACCGACACGGTGGCCGCTGCCAGGCGCTCCGTGTGCTCGGTCGCGCGACGCTTCTCCGCCGCCCGTCTCTTGGCCGACTCCACTTGGCCCGCGATCCGCTGATCCTGGCGCCCGATTCGGCTCACGAACTCGTAGCCGTCGATCAGGTCGCCGAATGTTGTCGCCGAGACGAGCACCGAGAGCGCGTCCGGCTCCTCCTCGATGTAGATCGCCCGGACGCGCGCTTCGAGGATCTCGACCGCGCGACGGTACTCCCTTTGCAGGCGATGAAGGCGCCGGGTCTGCTCCCCCAGAAGCGCGGTGAGACGTTCGAGCCGCTCTTGCTCGGACACGAGCTCTGCCTCGAGCAGATCGAGGCTCCCCTCCGCCTGCTCGACGGCTGACTGCGCAGCGCGGAGCTCGGACACCACCGCGCCGAGCTGAGACGTGAGAACGCCCTCCTGCTCCTTCGCCGCCGAGATCTCCGCTTGGAGCTCGGCGAGGCGCTGGTCGACCTGCGCTTTCTCGGCCTCCGGATCCTGCCCCGCGGCCGACGCGGCGAAGACAAGAGCAAGCGTGAGCCCGAGAACGACCCAGAGCCGTCGCATGCTCATGAGATTCGCTCGCCGGTCGGACGTCCCTCTTCTTCGATCCCGTCGACGCCTCGCGTGGCGCCGTCTCGCTCGAGCGCCTGCAGCGCGCCCGCAGCCTCGCGGCGGAGGGGGCCCACGAGCGCTCTGTAGTCGTCGTCGGAAACGGTGCCGGTCCTGTGGTCGAACTCGAGCTCCTTGAGGGCGGCGAGGGCCCGGTCGCGCGTCTCGAAAAGTTCCAGGCGATGTCGCTCAGCTGCGTCGAGCTCGTCGAGGGCGTCAGAAACGGGCTCGGGATCCCTGAGAAACGGGAGCGCGACGACGACCACCGAGGCCACCGCGAGAAGCGCAGCGAGAGCCAACGCCAGCGTCAATTCGTCGCGGGGACGCCGATCTCCCGCGTTCTCTCGACAAGGCGGCGCTGCTCACGCGCGTCCGGCCAGAGCGTGATCAGCGAGCCGAGGAGGAAGACGAGCCCGGCGAGCCAGATCAGGTTCACGAGCGGCTTCACGAAGACGCGGAAATACACCGTGCCATCGGGGTCGATCTGCTCCGCGATGACGAAGAGGTCCTCCCCTGTCAAGAGATCGCTGCGTATCCCGACCTCGTTCGAGACCTGCTCCTCGATCGTGTACGCGTTCTTCCCCGCCTCGAGCGTCCCCAGGTCGCGGCCGCCGCGAGTCACCGCGAGCTCCGCGCGGATCTCTGTGGCGTTCGCGGCGATGCGCTCGTCCAGCTCTCGGTACTGGAGCCGATAGTCCCCGATCTCCATCGTCTGCCCACGCGTCAGCTTCGCCTCGGCCACGGTGTCGAAGGCGCTCGAGCCCGCGACTCCGATCGCCAGCAGAACGATCGCGGCGTGAACCACGTACCCTCCGTAACGGCGCCGGTTCCGAGCGATGAGCGAGGAGAACGCCCCCGGCCACGAGGTCGCTCCGAGCGCCTTGCGAGCCCTGGTTCCGCGTACGAACTCGAGGGTGATGGTGGCGACGACGAATGCCGCGAACGTGTACGCGATCAGTCCGGGAACAGAGCTTCCGGCCCCGAGCGCGAGGAGGACGACACCGGTGACGAACGCCACTCCCGTCGGCCAGCGGAACGTCGTCAGAAGGCTTCGAAGCGACGCTCGCCTCCAAGCGATAAGCGGCCCGATCCCCATCAGCAGGAGCAGCGGTAGCCCGAAGATGCGCAGGAAGAAGTCGTAGTACTCGCGGCCGAGCACGACGGCCTCGCCGCGCACCGCCTCCGAGAGAAGTGGGTAGACCACACCCCAGAAGATCGTCAGGCAGAGGGCGAGCAGAAGCAGGTTGTTGTAGAGGAAAGCCGCCTCCCGCGAGATCGCGGACTCGAGCCTCGTCGGCGACCTGAGCCTCGGAAGCCGCCAGAACACGAGCGCGAGCGACACGGTGACGACGACCCCGATGAAGGCGAGGAACCAGGGCCCGATCGAGCTCTGCGTGAAGGAGTGGATCGAGTTGACGACTCCGGAGCGCGTCAGGAAGGTGCCGAATAGCGACAGGGAGAACGCGAGCAGGACCAGGAGGACGTTCCAGACGCGGAGCATGCCGCGCTTCTCCTGGATCATCACCGAGTGCAGAAACGCGGTCGCCGCGAGCCACGGCATCAGCGCGGCGTTCTCCACCGGGTCCCACGCGTAGTAGCCGCCCCAGCCGACCTCCTCGTATGCCCAGTGCGCGCCCAGGAGCTGGCCGATGCCGAGCGCCGTCCAGGCCACGAGCGTCCAGCGGCGCGTCGCCACGAGCCAGCGCTCGTCGGTGCGGCCGGAGAGCAACGCGCCGATGGCGAAGGCGAACGGCACCGTGAGGCCGACGTAGCCCAGGTAGAGGAGCGGCGGATGGGCGAGCATGTACGGGTTCTGCAGGCTCGGCGTCATCCCGAGGCCGTCCGCAGGCGCCGCCTGGGTCGCGAAGGGGTTCGCGACGGCGACGAGGAGGAAAGCGAAGAACGTGGAGACGGCCCCGAAGACCGGCACCACCCAGACGATCAGATCGCGCGCCCAGCCACGGTTCAATCGAACCGCGGCAGCGGCGAAGCCTGTGAGGACGAGCAGCCAGAGCAGGAGCGAGCCCTCCTGCCCGCCCCAGAACGCCGAGATCGTGTAGGCGGTCGGAAGCGCCTCGCTCGTCGTTCTCGCGACGTAGGTGAACGAGAAGTCGTTTCGGAGCAACGCCGAGAGCAAGACTGCTGAGGCGATGAGGGTCGAGGCGAAGGCGGCGAGAAGGGCGTTCTGCGCCGAGAATGCGAGCCGCCGGCGACCGAGGTGCGCAGCCGCGGCGCCCGCCACCAGGGCGTACACGGACAGACCGAGGCTGACGACGAGGGCGGCGCGACCGAGCTCGGCCATGGAGTGCTACGCGGGGTCGCCGGACTGCTTAGGCGCGTACTTCGACGGGCACTTCGTGATCATCGAGCCCGGCTCCGCTACGAACATGCCCCCCTGCAGCCGTCCATCGACCACGATGTGGCGTCCCACCTTGAAGAGGTCCGGAACCGAGCCCGCGTACCGCACGGAGACCGCCTTGCTCGACTTCTCGCCGATGTCGCGGAGGCGGAAGGTCAAACCGCCGGCATGCGCGTCGCCCGCGACCGGGCCGACCACGAGGCCCGCGAGCTGCACCTCGCCCGATCGGCCCGCGAGCTCACTGGGCGCGAGCGAAGGATTGCCGCCTCCGGCGATCGACGTGTACAGCAGGAAGATAGCGAGGACTGCAGCCACCGAGAGGGCGATCACGAGCCGCGCAGGACTAGCCGTGCGTGCCACAGAGAGAGTCTAGCCCTGAAATCCGGGAGAGCCCGTGAACAGGCGCTTACGCGGCGTCGCGCTCGGGCCAGGCGGACGTCGTGGCGCGTCGCTCCGGGAGGCGGTAACCGTGCTCCATGCAGAGCTCGCCGAGGGACTCCTCGGTCAGCGCGTCGCAGTACCCCTTGCCGTAGGCCGCGCGGATGAAGGCGGCGACGACTTCGAGATTCCATTCGGACACGTCGACGGCCTCGCGCCAGAGATCGGAGATGCGGAGATCGATGTCGAGCTCGAGGAGATCGATGCGGGAGGGCTCTCTGGACATGCTTCGAGCGTACGGAGGTAGTCGGACGGACTGTTGGCCCAAGTCATTCGTCACACCTCTTCACCGCGCACCGTGAAGGGAAGCGTCCAGTCCTCGCGCGAGTTGCCGTCGATGGTCAGACGCCACTCGTAGCGTCCGGGCTCGAGCGGGAGCGGCGTCGAGTTCACGGCCACGGGAAAGTCGAGGGGAGTTCCAGGCTTGAGGCCGGGAGGCCGCCCGACCTCGAACTCGCCTCCGAACGCGACCGATTGCTCGTCTTCCTGGCCCTCCGTGTCGAGGACGACCTCCGCTCCGTCCGAGTCGACGAGCTCCACGGCGAACACGTGCACGGTGTTTGCCTGATCCCACGGCACCTGGATCAGGAGGCCGATGCCGAAAGACGCCGGCTCAGGTCCGGTTTGAGACCAGCCGCCGCCCACGATCGTGAGCTTCCCGTCCGAAACGATCGCGTAGTCGGCGAGGAGCATCGTGGCCTTCACGGACGGGAGCCAATCACATCGAGTACTAGCATGAAGGCGTGTCAACGAGTATCCGCGTCGGCCCCGCTCGCTTTCCGTCACGCGAGTCAACCGAGGAGGCGCTCGACATCCTTCTCGAACGCGGCTACACAGCGTGCGAGATCGACTTCGAGAGCGGCTTCTGGATGGACTACCCGTTCGCGGAGCGACTCGGCGAGCTCGCGCGAGAGCACGACATCGCGCTGTCCGTGCACGCGCCGCTCTTCGGATTCATGGGTCACCTGGAGGCAAGCGGGCGCAAGTTCACGTCCGCGCTGGGAGCTCTCGACCGCAGCGCCGGGATCGCAGCCGCCTGCGGCGCCGAGCTCGTCGTCTTCCATCCCGGCTTCCTGCTAGGCCGGAGTCGGGAAGGCGCGCTCGATGCGGTCGTGGAGCAGCTCGGGACGCTTCGGGAACGGCTCGAAGGCAAGGATCGCGCGGTCACGTTCGGCGTCGAGGTGATGGGCCGCGTCCGCGACCTGGGGTCGCTCGACGACATCGTCGAGATCTCGCAACGGACGAGTTGGGTGCGGCCGGTGCTCGATTTCGCCCACATGCACGCAACGAGCGACGGCGCGTTTCTCGCCGCGGAGCCGTTCACCGAGGCGCTCCACGTCGTCGATGAGACGCTCGACGACGAGGCGCCCTTTCACATCCACTTCTCCGACATCGCCTTCGCCAACCGAAACGAGACGAAGCACCTTCCCTACGGTGAGGGGACGCTGCGCGCCGATCCACTGCGCGACGCGCTCGACGCATTCGAGCGTCCGGCAACCGTGATCTCCGAGTCGCCGGACGAGCGGTCGAGTCAGGCGATCCGGGCGGTGCTGGAGGGCGTCGGAGCGAGCTCTACCAGACGCGTCTCGTAGACAGTCGCATCGCCGTTGTCCCCTGCTGTGTGCCTGAGATCGATCATGCGCGCCAGCGGCTCGAGCTCGAACACCTTGAACTCACCTTCGCGCGCGAGCGCGAGCGCTGAGTCGAGAAGCTCCTCCGCCTCAGGACCGCGTCCCTGCGCAGCGCGAACAGCAGCCAGTGCCGTTGCGGCCGCCACTTGAGCGCTCGTATCTCGAACACCTGCGTTCGACCTAGCGTCAAGTGCGAGCCGCTCCGCTTCGTCGACCTTCCCGAGATCGGCCAGCGTCTCGGCGAGCGCGGCCTGCAGGTCGGGAAGCACGCCCAGATCGCCTCGCGTCTCCGTGATCCGCACCGACTCGCGCATGAGCTTCTCGGCTCGCTTCAGGTCTCCCTTCAAACGCGCGATCCAGCCCAGCTTGGCCAGCGCCGCTGCGACTGCAGGCTCGACACCGAGCTCTATCGAGCTCGCGCGCACCTCTTCGAAAAGCGTCTCCGCGGCGTCGAGCTCTCCCCTCAGGGTCAAGAACCACCCGTAGGAGAGCGTCGCCCAGATGCGCGCACGGACACTCCCGCTTTCCCCGGCGAGCTCGAGGGCCCGGGTGAGCAAGAGCTCTGCCTCATCGAGCTCGAGTCGGAGGATGTGCGTCTGTGCAAGAAATTGCGCTGCGATCGTCTGCAGGTCCTTGCGCCCGGCGTCGAGCGCGATCACGTAGGCCCGCTCCATATAGCGAACGGTGTCTTCCATCTCGCCGAGCCACGCACTGGCAGTCGCCCGCACCGTGAGTGCGTCGAAATGGGCGACCGGGTCATCCTTTCCCGCGAGCAGCTCGAGGGCTCTGTCCACGATCGTCTTCGCCTCCGTGCAATCGCCGTGCCGCTTGAGCATGGCCTCGCCGAGCGCCGTGAGCGCGAGCGCCTCGATCACGAGCTCTTCCTGCGCGTGAGCTTCATCGCGAACCTTCTCCATCTCGATCTCGACCGCCGCCCAGTCCTGTAGTCGCCACGCGGCGCGCGCGGCCACGTGCCGCGCTCCCAGAGTCGGACGGAGCTCGAGAGCGCGGAGCCCAAGCCTACGGGCAGTCGGGTAGGCCTCACGCGCCATCGCCCGCTTGGCCGCCTTCACGAGGGCGGCGCCGGTCTCCTGCGCGAGCTCCTCGGGAGGAGCGCCCTCGAGCTCGGTCAGGAACTCGACTGCTTGATCGAGGTGATACGCGCGAATCTCGAGGAGCTCCTCGCCGGTTCGATCGGCGAGCCACTCGGCGAACCGCGCGTGATACTGCGCACGGGCGAGCTTCGCCAGTCCCGTATAAGCGACCTCGCGGATGAGGAGATGCTTGAACCGGTACGCGGGCTCGCCCGAGATCGACGATCGGGGCTCGCGCAGGACGAACTCCCGCTGCTGAAGATCCTCGAGCAATGCGTCCAGATCCTCGACATCCGGGGAAAGGTGCTCGAGTGCCCCCTTCCAGAACACTCGACCGACAACCGACGCACGCTGAAGCAGCCTCTTACCTGCCGCCGGCAGATGGTCGATGCGGGCGGCGATCAGCGCCTGCAGCGTGTCCGGGATGCGATCCGGTGCGCCGTTTCCCGCGCCGCTTTCGAGGAGCATGCGGATCGTCTCCTCGACGAACAACGGGTTACCCTCCGCTCGCTCGAGCACCTCGCGCGAGGGAGCCTTCATCGGCTCGCCAGATGCTCCGGCAAGCTGAGCCAGGAGCTTCTCCACGAGCAGCTCGCTCTCTTCCTCCGACAGTGGCTCCAGCTCGATCGCGGTCGAGCGCACCCTTCCTCCACCCCAACCCGGGCGCTGCTCCAAGAGCTCGGGCCGCGCGAGGCAGATGACGAGAAGCGGCGCGCGCACCCAGTCGGCGAGATGCTCGATCAGCTCGAGCAGGGGCTCCTCTGCCCAGTGGATGTCCTCGAAGACGAGAACGAGCGGCTGCACGTCCGCGAGCGTCACCATGATCTCGCGCGCGGCCCAGGCGATCTCCTGTGAGCTCCGCTCCCCCTCGAGAGCCTCGAGCATGCCGGATGCGAGCCCGAGCACGTCCGCGACGGTCTCCTCCTCGCAGCACTCGCGGAGCTTCGCGAACGCCTCCTCCAGCGGATCGTCGTCGGAGATCCCGGCGGCGGCCTTGACCATCTCGGCGAGCGGCCAGTAGGTGACGCCTTCCCCGTAGGGGAGGCAGCGTCCGGAGAGGACGCTCGCGCGTTCCAGGCCGTCCACGAACTCGCGCGCGAGACGGCTCTTTCCGACCCCTGGCTCGCCGAAGATGGTGAACAGGTGCGCCCGCCCGTCGCGGACCGTGCGCGCAAACGTGTTCTCGAGGAGCTCGAGCTCGGCTTCGCGTCCGACGAGTGGCGCGCGCGGGCCCTTCGGCCTCCCTGGGCCATCCACGGCGTCGATCAGCCGCCACGCCCGGAGAGCCGAGCCCATGCCTTTCAGCTCGAGCGGCCCTGCATCCTCGACGACGAGGCTCGCAGCCGCGAGACGGTACCCAGTCGGTCCAATGAGAATCTCCCCCGGCCTCGCTGCCTGCTGCAGACGCGCCGCCAGGTTCACCGCCTCGCCCGTGGCAAAGGTGGACTCCGAGTCCTCCACGACGAGCTCTCCTGCCTCGATGCCGATCCGCGCCTCGAGCCCGAGCTCGACAACCGCCTGGCGCATCGCGAGAGCGGCGCGCGCGGCTCGCTCGGCGTCGTCCTCGTGCGCCTGCGGGACGCCGAAGGCCGCCAGAACCGCGTCGCCTGCGAACTTCTCGACGATCCCCCCGTGCAGCGTGACGCAATGCGAGACCTTGTCGAAGAACTGGTTCACGCGGCGGCGAACGACTTCTGGATCCGAGCTCGTCAGGAGACCCGTGGAGTTCACGAGATCGACGAACAACACGGTGGCAAGCTTTCGCTCCATGACCTAAGTGTAGAAACGAAGCCGGCGGCGCGGGTCATCCCAACGGCATTAGCATCTTCTCGTGCTCGATCCCGCCGTCTTCAAGGCGTACGACATCCGCGGTCTCTATCGCGCTGAGCTCGACGAGGACGGGGCGTACCGCATCGGGCGCGCCTACGTCGAGCACTTCGAGCCCCGAACGATCGCGGTGGGACGAGACATGCGGCTGTCCTCGCCCACGATGGCGGCGGCGTTCGTCGAGGGCGCAGCGGACGGCGGGGCCGACGTCCTCGACATCGGTCTCGTCGGAACCGAGATGGTGTACTTCGCGGTCGTCGAGCTCGGTCTCGACGGCGGCGTCTGCATCACCGCGTCGCACAACCCCAAGGAGTACACGGGGATGAAGATCGTGCGGCGCGGCGCGCTACCGGTGGGAGGGGACTCCGGGCTGGCGGAGATCCGTTCCCGTGCGCTCGGGGAGCCCAGACCGGTGCAGAAGCGCGGCGAGACGCGACGGGAGGACATCTGGCCCGGCTTCGTGGAGAAGGTGCTGTCCTTCGTCGACGTGGATTCGATCCGCCCGCTTCGAGTGGTCGTCGACGCGGCCAACGGGATGGCCGGGGTGATGCTTCCTCCGGTGCTCGAGAGGCTTCCGCAGCTCGACGTGGTGCGCTGCTTCTTCGAGCCCGACGGAACGTTCCCGAACCACGAGCCGAATCCGCTGCTCCCGGAGAACCGCGAGTTCATCGTCGCGCGGACGCGGGAGGAGGGCGCGGGACTCGGGGTCGCCTTCGACGGGGACGGCGACCGCTGCTTCTTCGTCGACGACAGCGGCCAGTTCGTCCCCGGCGACTTCGTCACGGCGCTGCTCGCCGAGATCATGCTCGAGCGGGAGCCCGGCGCGAAGGTGATCTACGACGTCCGGGCGAGCCGGGCCGTACCGGAGACGATCGAGCGCGCGGGAGGCGTCCCGCTCGTCAACCGCGTGGGGCACGCGTTCATCAAGCAGCGCATGCGGAAGGAAGGCGCTGCCTTTGGCGGCGAGGTCTCCGCGCACTATTACTTCCGCGACTTCTCGCAGGCCGATTCCGGCGTCATTCCCTTCCTGCTCATGGCGGAGCTCCTCTCGCGGCGCGGAAAGGCGCTCTCGGAGCTCCTGGCGCCCTTCCGCGAGCGCTTCTTCCTCACCGGCGAGATCAACACCCCTGTCGCCGACGTTCCGCTGAAGCTGCAGGAGCTGAAGGAGCGCTACGCCGGCGAGGGCGGTCGGATCTCGCACCTGGACGGGCTCTCGGTCGATTTCGACGAGTGGCATTTCAATGTCCGACCCTCTAACACCGAGCCGCTGTTGCGGCTCAACCTGGAAGCGCTCGCTCAGGGCTTGATGGAAGAGAAGCGCGACGAGGTGCTCGCGCTCATCCGTGGCTAGCTCCGGCGATCGGTCCGAACTCGGCCGCGTGACCGATCGCAGACCGCCCTTCAAGTACTCGGCGCTGGCCCGCGTCTGGTTCTCGGACACGGACGCGCAGGGCATCGTCTACTACGGCAGGTACCTCCCCTACTTCGACCACGCGCGCACCGAGTACCACCGCCACCTCTCGAATGCGCCGTTCTCGCAGGCAGGCGGCGACCTGGTCATGCGCGCGCTCGAGGTCGAGTACCACGCGCCCGCTCGCTTCGACGACCTGATCGAGGCGTTCGTCCGCGTCAGCCGCATCGGGACGACGAGCATGACCTACGAGTGCGCGGCGTATCTGCTCCCCGCCGAGCAGTTGATGGTCACCGCCGAGCTCACGGTCGTCCTCGTCGACCTTGCGAAGCGGAGACCGGCGTCCATTCCCTATGCGATTCGTGAGGCGGTCAAAGCGTTCGAGGGCGACGACCTCGCGACATGACACTCGAGCAGGGAGAGGAATGCCGCGCGCTCACCCGAGAGCGAGCGCGCGGCCCCCTTCCCTCTCCCCACTTCTCTCTTTAGTCACGCGTTCGGGGGATGCAATCCCTCGAACGAGGTACCCCGCTCGAATGGGGGATGCGTCCCCCATTCGAGTGGTGTTCACTCAGCGCCTCTAGGAGATCGCGACCCTCGCGGCGCGGCGGAGCCGCAGCGTCATTCGCGTTCCTCCTCCATCCGCGTGCTCTGCGACAACCTCGCCGCCGTGCGTCTCGGCGACCTGGCGGACGATCGCGAGTCCCAGCCCCGACCCGGGCATTCCGCGGGCGGACCGCGCGCGGTAGAAACGGTCGAAGACATACGGAAGATCCTCGTCGGCGATCCCCGGTCCGTGATCGCGAACCGTCACCTGCCCGTCTCGAACGTCGACCTCGATCTCGGACCCGGGCGGGCTCCATTTGGCGGCGTTGTCGATGAGGTTGCCGATCGCGCGATCGATCGTCGCCGGCACACCCTGCACGACAGACTCCTGGAGTCGCGCTGTGACAGCGACGCTAGGACGGTTCCGCTGCGTCCGCTCTATCGCATCCGCGGCTACGAGGTCCAGGCGCACGGCCTCCGGCACGGCGGTCTGCTGCTCCGCGCGGGCAAGCTCGATCAGCCCGGCGATGAGCGTTGTCATCTCGCCGAGCTGCTCCACCACGTCCGCGAGTAGCCGGCCGCGCTCTTCAGCGGGAAGGGCGCGATCCCCGGCCAGCACCTCGATGTTCGTGCGAAGGCTGGTGAGCGGCGTTCGCAACTCGTGTGAGGCGTCAGCTACGAGCTGCCGCTGGGCGCGATTCGAGTCCTCGAGACCGGCGAGCATCGTGTTGAAGCTCGTCGCCAGACGGCTGAGCTCGTCGCGGCCGCCGACCTCGATGCGCTCGGAGAGGTCACCCGTCTCCGTGACGTGCTCGGCGGCCTCCGTGAGACGGCGGACAGGGGCGAGCGCGGCGCGGGACACGACCAGCCCGAGCCCGGCGGCGATGCCGATCCCGGAGAGCGCGATCACGATGAGAAAGAGCCGGATACGAGAGAGGGCTGCGTCCATCTCGGTCAGCGGGCGCGCGATCTGGACTGCGTATCCCGGTTCGTACGCCACGGACAGCACCCGCACATGGGTTCCAGCGACCTCCGTCTCGGAGATCACAGAATCGCCGCGCATTCCTTCACGCGTGAGTGCGAGCGCCTCGTCCGAGACGGGTAGCTCGATGTCGTCGTAGAGTTGGCGCAACGTCTTCCCGTTCGACTTGACGACCTGGACCAGGGTGTTCGGCTCACCAAAGCCCGGCTGGATGCCCAGGAACGACTCCCCGTTACGCAGAGGGATCTCGGACAACGGGATACGGAAGATCTCCTGCGCACGTTCCTCCAGCGTGTCGTCGATCTGGGACCGGAGCTCACCGCGCACGACGAAGAAGACCACCACCGATGCCAGCACGACCGCCAGCGCGACTGCGGCGGCAGCGCCGGTTGCGACGCGCGCGCGGAAGCTCATGTGCCGCCTCGCGCGATTGCCAGCCCGAGGTCTGCGGTCATGTCTCGCGAAGGGCGTATCCCACGCCGCGGACCGTGTGGATGAGACGAGACCGGCCGCCCTGCTCCGTCTTTCTGCGCAGGTAGCCGATGTACACGTCGAGGGAGTTCGAGCTCGGGCCGAAGTCGTATCCCCAGACGCGCTCGAAGATCACCGAGCGCGTCAGCACCTGGCGGGGATTGCGCAGGAAGAGCTCGAGGAGCGCGAACTCGGTCCTGGTGAGGTCGATGAGAACGCCCGATCGCCGCACTTCACGTGTTCCTTGATCGAGGTCGAGATCGGCAAAGCGTAGGGCGTCCGCCGCGCCGTCGCCGGTCCCCAACCGCCTCAAGAGCGCCCGTAGGCGCGCGAGCAGCTCTGCAAGCGCGAACGGCTTCGGCAGGTAGTCGTCGGCCCCGGCGTCCAACCCGGCGACACGGCTGTCGATCTCCGCGCGGGCGGTCAGCATCAGCACCGGAATCTCGTTCCCGGCGCGACGCAGGCGGCGGCACACCTCGAGCCCGTCCGCGCCGGGCATGAGGACGTCGAGGATGACGGCATCCGGTTGCGGCTCGAGCGCGAGCCTCCGAAGCGCCTGCTCGCCGTCCTCGGCGAGCTCGACGCGGTAGCCCTCGAGTTGGAGCGCCCGCCGCAGTGAGTCGCGCACGGCTCGCTCGTCGTCCACGACCAGAATCTCCATCGAGCGCATTGTGCGTACTCGTCTTCCCGCGCGGAGCGGGTCTTACCGACTTCTTAGGCCGCTTTCAGCGACGGCTTAGCCGCCCTGGCTGCTATTGGTCTACCTCCACACGAAAGGACGCTCCCGTGAATCCCAGCCGTACCCGCACACCCATCTTCCTCGCCGGGGTCATCGCCGCCCTCGGTCTCGGCGCCGGCGCGGGCGCGGTCGTATATGCCGTGCTCTCCGACGAGTCCACGACCGTCGTCCGACAGGTGACGGTCAACGGCTCCGAGCCGGCGGCGACGACGGACGGGCTCTCGATCGGCGAGATCTACGAGCGCTCGCAGAAGGCAGTGGTCGAGATCACCGCCTCCGCCACGCAATTCAGCGGCTCGCAATCGGCACAGGGCTCCGGATTCGTCTTCGACGAGCGCGGTCACATCGTCACGAATCAGCACGTGGTGGAGGGCGCAAGCTCGATCTCGGTTCGCTTCTGGGACGGCTCGTCGCGTGGGGCTCGCCTCGTGGGCACGGACCCTTCGACCGACATCGCGGTCATCGACGTCAACGCCCCGCCGTCGTTCCTGGAGCCGCTTCGCCTCGGCGACTCGAGCGCCGTCGACGTCGGAGACGGCGTCGTCGCCCTGGGCAGCCCCTTCGGCCTCGAGGGAACGGTGACGAGCGGCATCGTGAGCGCGCTCCATCGGCAGATGACCGCGCCGAACAACTTCACGATCGCGGACTCGATCCAGACGGACGCGGCGATCAACCACGGAAACTCCGGCGGGCCTCTCGTCGATCAGCAGGGGCGCGTCATCGGAGTCAACGCGCAGATCGAGAGCGAGTCGGGCGGCTCGGACGGCGTCGGCTTCGCCATCCCGTCCAACACGGTGCGCTCGATCGTGAGCCAAATCATCGCGACCGGCGAGGCCGAGCATGCCTATCTCGGCGTCTCGATGCTGCCAGTGCCCGGCGGAGTCGCGGTCACCGAGGTGCATGGCGGAGCTCCTGCGGAGAAGGCAGGGCTACGGCCGGCGACAGGGACGCGGACTGTCGAGGGCCAAGAGATTCCGAGAGGAGGCGACGTGGTCGTCGAGCTCGACGGCGAGGCGATCTCGACCTCGGCCGAGCTCCAGAGCGCCGTGGATGGGAAGAAACCCGGAGACGTCATCTCCCTCACCGTGCTTCGCGACGGCAAGCGGCGCACGCTCGAGATCACGCTCGCCATTCGTCCCGAGCGCATCCCGGAATGAGCCAAAAGGGCTGGCGGAGCGTGCGGCTCGACGAGATCGACCCGATTCCGGTGGTCGACGGAACGCTCCTCTGGCGTCCCGTGCGTCGGACGCTCGACATCGGCGCTTTCGGGATCAACGCCTATTCGGCGCCGAACGCCGGCGACGACGTCGTCGAGGAGCACACGGAGAAGACCCACGGCCACGAGGAGGTCTACGTAGTGCTGAAAGGCCGCGCGACGTTCACCCTCGACGAGGAGACTCTCGACGCGCCGGCGGGGACGGTGGTCTTCATCCGCGACCCGGCGGTAAAGCGACACGCAAGCGCGGAGGAGCCGGACACCTCCGTCCTCGCCATCGGCGGGCCGCGAGACGCAGCGTATGAGCCATCGGCTTGGGAGCATGCGTTTGCCGCAGAGAAGCACCGTGTCTCAGGCGACTACGAGGCGATGGCGGCGGAGATCGCCGCCGGCCTCGAGCAGCACCCCGACGATCCGGCTTTGCTCTACAACCTCGGCTGC
>Ga0136613_10000302_pt1 | contig 21981 bp, 25 predicted proteins | sample AntDrymUQ2722106_2_FD_106649 | JGI IMG/M metagenome (GOLD analysis project Ga0136613, IMG submission 106649) | Polar desert sand microbial communities from Dry Valleys, Antarctica - metaG UQ272 (21.06) | ecosystem: Environmental > Terrestrial > Soil > Desert | place: Antarctica: Dry Valley... | reverse complement strand
CGATGCAGGGGCCGACGACTACCTGACCAAGCCTTTCGTATTCGAGGAGCTTCTGGCGCGCGTGCGCGCCCTCACCCGCCGCTCGGGCCAGGCCGAGTCGGCCCAGATACAGACCGACGGCCTCACGATAGACCTCCTCTCTCGCCACGCCTGGCGCGAAGATGAGAAGATAGTGCTCTCCAGCAGGGAGTTCGCCCTGCTAGAGTACTTTATGCGCCACAGCGGACAGGTTCTCTCCAGGCAGCAGATCCTCTCCGCCATCTGGGACTACGACTTCGAGCCAGCCTCCAACGTCGTCGACGTATACGTCCGTCACCTTCGCAACAAGGTCGATCCTCCCGATGGACCGTCCCTGATCCAGACCATCCGCGGCGCCGGCTACCGTTTCGACCCGGCGCCAAACCCTTAGCCATACGACTCGTCTACGAGAAAACTTCAAGATGAAAGAAATTTCATCTCCAGTTCACCGTAGTTTCACATAGGGTGTATACAATCCCCCCATGTGGACCGCGGGCGGTGATCGACATTCCGAACATCGTGTCACCGTTGCCTGTGGTCGACAATTACGGGGTCCGGGCGCGGGCGGTTTCTCCTTTCCCTACTTTTTTCCCATCGCATCTTCGCCCCCCGGACTCCGATCCGAAGGTTGCGCGCTATGGTAAGCTTGTCCGTCGAAGTTCGCGGTGAGTCTGGAGCCTTTACCGGAGATATCCCCAGCAGGACGTCTCCCGAACGCAGACTGGCGTAGTCTCCAGGCTCCTCCCGCACGATCCGGAAGCCCACGTAACCGCGCTACCGTGTGTAAGGGCCTGGCGAAGAAGTGGAGCCGGGGAAGCTATACACTCCTGTCCATGAGCGAGAGCACCGAACTTGAGGTTCCCCTGGCACTGATGGTCCAAACGCCCGACGAGCCAGGCGCGTTGCACGCCCTTACCAGGGTACTCCTCGACCATGAGGCGAACATAACCCACATCGACATCGCCGAGCGGCGCGAAGGACTCTCGACGGTCTACTTCGAGCTCGAGGATGTCGCCGGCGATGCCGCTGACGTGCTCGTTGGTGACCTGGAGGCGCTGCCCATCGTGAGGGCGGCCGAGCGGGCCCCCTCTTTCCAGAAGGTGTACGGGAAGCGGATCATCGTGGTCGGCGGCGGAGCGCAGGTGGGCCAGGTAGTGGTTGGCGCGGTCGCCGAGGCCGACAGGCACAACATTCGCGGAGAGAAGATCTCCGTCGACACCATCCCCCTTGTCGGCGAGGAAGAGCTCGCCGCCGCGACGCGCGCCGTGGCCCGATTGCCGCGGGCAGTGGCGCTGGTTTTGGCCGGTGCGCTGATGGGTGGGGAGGTCGCCAGGGCGGTCTACGAGATCCGCGAGAAAGGGATCATCGTGCTCTCACTCAACATGCCAGGCAGCGTGCCCGACGCTGCCGACCTGGTGGTGAGCGACCCTGTCCAGTGTGGAGTGATGGCCGTCATGGCCGTCTCCGATTCTGCCCTCTTCGATATTACCCGCCAGCGGGGTCGGCGTTATTAGCAGGACTTTCATGTCTAAGGAGAGGAAGGATCTGGACTCCGCACCGTCCGCGTCATACAGTGATGTGTAGAAGGGAAAGGGGGTAGGACGTTGGATACTCGATCAGACCACTTTGTGCGGGCCGCCCGGTTTGACGATGTGCGGGCCGCCGGCCGCACCTCCGTGCGTGTCACAGGCTACTCGATCGCGCTCTTCTTCCATGACGGCAGGGTGCACGCCGTGGACAATCGCTGTCCCCACATGGGATTCCCGCTGCACCGGGGCACACTTCAGAACGGCATCTTGACGTGTCACTGGCACCATGCCCGTTTCGATCTCGAGAGCGGTGGAACTTTCGACCAGTTCGCTGACGAGGCGCGCGTGTTCCCCGTTGAGGTTAGAGATGGAGAGGTGTGGGTCGATCTCTCACCGCGGGAGGACCGCCCGGCTTACCTGCGCCAACGCCTGCGAGATGGGTTGGAGCGCAATATCTCGCTGGTTGTGTCCAAGTCGGCCATCGGGTTGCTGGGCAGCGGGGAAGACCCCGCAGAACCTTTCCGCGCCGGGCTGGAGTTTGGCACCCGGTTCCGGCGAGCGGGGTGGGGGCAAGGACTGACCATGCACACCTGCATGATGAACCTCTTGCCACACCTGGCCCCCGAGGATCGACCACGCGCCCTCTACCATGGGCTCTCTGCCGTCTCACGGGACTCCGCGGGGGAACCGCCGCGTTTCTCCATACGTCCGCTACCGACCGAGACGGTGGACCTGGCCACGCTCAAGGTCTGGTTCCGTCGGTTCGTCGAGGTGCGCGACTCAGAAGGGGCCGAGCGTTGCATCGTCTCCGCGGTGCGCGCAGGGGCGGATCACGCCAAGATGGCGGATGTGCTGTTCTCCGCCGCCACTGACCACCGCTACATCGATAGCGGGCACGTCCTCGACTTCACCAACAAGGCCTTCGAGGCGCTCGACGTCGCCGGATGGTCGCATGCTGAGGTGGTCCTCTCTAGCCTGGCAGAAGGATACGTGGGTGCGAGGCGCATGGAGGAGTCGAACTCCTGGCGTAACCCCGTGGATCTGGTAAAGATACTCGAGGCCGCCTTCGATCGGTTGCCGGACGCGCTGGAGAGGGGCCGGGATCGGCGCGGAAGTTGGGAGGCCAAGGAGGAACTCGCCACCGTGCTGCTGGGAGAGGAAGGGGAAGCCATCGCTGAGGCGCTCCTCGAAGCGCTGCGGGAAGGCGCCACCGAAGAGGAGCTGGCCGGGGCGGTGGCTTACGCCGCGGCACTGCGCATAGCGCGCTTCCCAACAACGAACGAGTTCGGCGACTGGGACACCTCTCTGCACACCTTCACTTTCTCGAACGCCGTCCAACAGGGTCTGCGGCGAGCTCCCTCTTCGGAGCTACTGCGAGGGGTCTTCGACGCCGCGATGAGCGTCCACCTCGACCGCTTCCTCAACGTCCCCCCGACACGCCTGCCCGAGTCTGGCACCGTGGAAGAGACGCCGGAGCAGTCGCTGGCGGAACTTCAGGCATTACTGGACGAGCGGCAGAAGGTAGACGCAGCGGGAGAACTGGTCGCCGGCTACCTCTACAGCGGAGGGGAGGCCGACCGGCTCCTGGCCGTGATAGGCGGTTTGCTCCTCAGGGAGGACCGCAACTTCCATACGATACAGGCCGTCGAAGCCGCCTTCAGACAGTATGCCCATCTGCGTGACACCACAGTAGGCGCACACGTGCTGGTTGCCGCCGCGCGTTACCTGGCGGCCCACTCTCCCACGATGCGTTCTCAGGGACAGACCTACGATATCGCCCGTCGCCTCTCTCGGGGTGAGATCCTCTACGAAGAATGAGCAACACCTTTGGAGCGGCCGGCTCCCTCCTTGCGCGCTTTGCCGTGGAGCTATTCAGAGGAGCTGAATCGACGCGGTTCGGCGTCGAGGCGATCACCTACTGCTTCAGTGGACTTCGAGATGATCTCGCAGGCGACAGAGTTACTGCGCCCAAACGTCGGTAGCGGCACAATTAATCTTGCCCACCGAATAGTCTTCGCCAGGAGCCCTTGTTTCGTTCCTCTCGCAGCATGTTCGCTTCTGCGTGCAGCCGATCGGCGCGTTCGCGTTCCCGACGGTACCCCTCTCGCTCCTGCGCCAGCTCGGCTAGCAGGAGCTCCCTCTCTTCTATCTCGGCTCTCCGGGCGCGATCCAGGCGGCTCCTCAGATGTCCTACCTGCCTGTGTAGGTCACCCAACTCGTCTACGAGTTCCCGGAGCATCTCGGCGGACTCTCCCTGGGACTCTTCTGAGGCGTCCTCGGAAGAGGACTCTGCGGATACCCGCTCGTCTGCGGCATGCTTCGGTATCTTCCACCGACCGCTCTGCGGGTCTCGTTCTCCTTCTATCTCTCCGGCATCGAGTCTCTCAAGGAGACTACGCTGGGAAACATCGAGGATCTGCGCCGCCTCTGGGAGCGTATAAAAGTCCCTTGCTGGCATCGTTCCTGCTCGATTCTGCGACTGGCCTATCCCGCGAGCACGCATACTAACAGATCTGCTCGCTACTCGGCCCACTCTACCTTCGGCACCCCCGCCCGGTCGAACTCTTCGATCCTCTCTCGCCCGAGTTCTTCCAGCTCTCGCAGGCAACGCTCGCTCTCGCGCACGAGCCGCGCCACGTCTATACCAAGGGTTTCGGGCTCGAACTCTCTCAGGCGAACAGTACCATTACGTAAGAGTCCCGTGGCCCCTCGCCAGTTGCCGTTCTGGAGGTGGTAGAAGCCCACGCCGACCTGAAGGATGCCCTGGTAGAGGAAGCGGACGCGCCGTGGCTCCTGCATCCAGGCCTCTTCGAGGTACTCGTGGCACTCGTAGAACTCGCCCCTGTTGAACTCCTCTATGCCCTTGAGGGCGAGGTCGGGCAGATCTTCGGGAGGCCCATCCGATGCCTCTCCGGCCACCCTTCCGCTAGCCGCAGCCGCAGCCCCCGCCGCAGCAGCCGCCACCGCCGGCCATCCTGGCGTCCATAACCGGGTTCGTCGAGAGGGCCGAGGCCCCTGGCGTTATGGAGGCGAAGTTGGAGATCACACGCCGCGATTCTATCGATCCACACTCAGGACACGCCGCTGGCTCGTCCGCGTCGCTCATCGGGCGCATGAGGTCGAAGCGATCCTCGCAGCCCGCGCACTTGTACTCGTAGAGGGCCATCTCTATCCCACCTCTCGGTCAACTGGTCTCACAGCACGCCTATTGTACCGTCCCTCGCGCCCCGATGGGAACCCCGCCACGGGGGTAGGCACGATGGGTTTCATGAGGCCGGCGGAGCAGTCTCAGATCTTACCCGGAGTTAAGGTTCCGTGAACTCTCTCGAAAGAGCGACGGAATCGATAAACGGAGATGGTAAGCTGCGCGTACACAAAGAAGCCGGTGCCCGCCTTTCAGGGGTAATGGGGAAAGGGAAAGGAGAAGCGTGGGCACCGGTTACTCTATTCATATCGCACATAGCCATTCTGTCAAGGCCAGAAGCCACCGACTCTCTCACGCACCCGTCTTCTGCGAGCCGGTGGTCCAGCACGACCGCAGCCCTCGAAACCCCGTTCGTCCTCTCCAGGCAACTGCGGTAAACTCGCCCTACCGACCTCATCTGGGGCCGTAGCTCAGTCGGGAGAGCGCCGCCTTTGCACGGCGGAGGTCAGGGGTTCGAATCCCCTCGGCTCCACTCCTAGAATATAGCGATTCGCAGGTAAAACCGCGAAGACGCTCGTCCTGCACGCATCTCGTCGGACCGATTTTGACACCAACTTGACACCAACGCGGGAAGTCTACTCAGTAGAGTACGGACGCAGGACGCCTAGACAGCACTGGCGGAGGTGGATCTCGGGCACGATCCCAGGGACGTTTCTAAACACAACCTCGGCTACGACATTGAGTCGAGAGACAAGGAGACGGGGCGACTGCGGATGATCGAGGTGAAAGGCAGGGTCAAGGGCGCGACGACCGTCACGATCACCCGCAACGAGATCGTGACCGCCCTCAACAAGCCGGAGGACTTCATCCTCGCCCTCGTCGAGGTGGACGGAGACTACGCGGCGGATCCCCGCTACGTGCGTCGTCCCTTCGACAAGGAACCGGGTTTCACCGAGGTGAGCGCAAACCACGACCTCAAGAAGCTTCTCGCGAACTCAACACCTCCGTCCTAGCCCTCCGTTAGAATGAGCGGCATGGGAACCTCGCGTGCAGACAGGGCAGGCCCTTTCCTTTACGAGGGCAGGACCCTCGAGGAGTGGATTCCGTCCGCTGTCGAGCGGGTGGTTGAGCGGTTCGACCCGCTCAAGCTGATTCTCTTCGGGTCACTGGCCCGCGGGGAGCCGAACTACGACTCGGACATGGACTTGCTCGTCGTCTTCGAGCACGTTGAATTGGAGAACAAGCGAAACCTCGCGGTGGAGATACACCGCGCCCTAGCCGATGTTCCCGTGCCGGTGGACATCGTCGTCACCGACGTGGACGAGATCGAGCGTCGGGGGCACATCGTTGGCACCGTGTTGCGTCCGGCATTGCGCGAGGGGAAAGTCCTGTATGAGCGATCCTGAAGTCCTGAAAGTGCTGGGCCGTTGGCTGGAGTACGCGGAGGACGACCTTCAGGCGGCTCAAATTCTTCTGGAGCAGGGTGGCGTCCCGCGCACCGCCTGCTTTCATGCCCAGCAGGCGGCCGAAAAGTCTCTCAAGGCGACGTTCGTATTCTTGCAGGTGGACTTCCCTTTCACCCACGACCTGGATCGTCTGCGGGATCTGCTCCCGGAAGGATGGGCCGTTAAGGAGGACTTCCCCGATCTCGCGGGGCTCTCGAAGTGGGCGGTTGAGCCCCGGTACCCTGGCGAGGTCATCGAAGCGACGCGTGAAGACGCGGTATCGGCCATCAATCAGGCTAAAGAAATCTTCGAGACGACAGTGACCGATCTGAAATCGCACGGCTACCCGCCGGACGATTCCGAAACGACGGAGGATGTTTGACCTACCGCAAGAAGCTGATAGAAGTCGCGCTGCCGCTGGACGACATCAACGCCGAGTCGGCCCGCGAGAAGTCCATCCGCCACGGCCACCCCTCGACACTCCACCTGTGGTGGGCGCGGCGTCCCCTCGCTGCCTGCCGCGCAGTCCTCTTCGCCTCGCTTATTGACGATCCCTCGGAACCCGACGCGCCACCTGAGCTTCTGCAACGCATGGACGAGTTGCCCGCGCCCGAGCCGCTCCCTGTGGGATGGGACGATATGGCCGCGGACGAGCGGCGTCGCCAGCGGCACTTCGCGTTCATCCGGGAGCTCGTGAAGTGGGAGAACTCTTCCAACGAGCGCGTCCTCTCGACGGCGCGGCAACTGATCCTGGCGGCGACAGACGGCAATCCGCCCCGGCCCTCGACCCGTTCTGCGGGGGTGGTTCGATCCCGCTTGAGGCGCAGCGGCTCGGGCTGGAGGCGCACGGCAGTGACCTGAACCCGGTAGCCGTCATGATCACAAAAGCCCTCATCGAGCTGCCACCCAAGTTCGCTGGAGAACCGCCCGTCAACCCGGAGTCCCGCAAGACCGCAGACCTCTCCGCTTGGCGCGGTGCGCAGGGCCTCGCCGAGGACGTGCGCCACTACGGGGCCTGGATGTGCGAGCGGGCGAAGGAGCGCATCGGTCACCTCTACCCGACCGGCCCCGACGGCGAGACGATCATAGCCTGGCTCTGGGCACGCACCGTCCACCAGCGGTGACGTGCCAGACGAGCCCGAGGCGCGGCTCGTCGTACTCGGCCCCGAGTCCACCTACCGTCAGAACGACCCGGAGTCCATCGCGGCGAAGGGCTGGCTCGATGAATCCGTGCGTCTCCGGATTGTCCGGGTCGGGACGATAGACGAGCCCATCGGACAGCTCGTCAGTCTCCAACTCCCACACGGGATCCTTTCCCCTGCCGCCCAACTCCCGCGGCAGTCGGATAGGCGGCAGGTTCTCCGGTGGGGGTGGGCTCACCGACACGCCACCCATCTCGGGCTCGACGCATCCGTCCTCGGTGATGGGAATGTCTACGTTGCACTTCGCGCCTAGCGTGCGTGCGCTCCACCCTGGTTTGGGTAGCTCGCCCTCGCCGGGCTTCATGGCCCGCAGAATGATCATCGGCGTTTCAGATCTTCCGCGAGTTCGTTCATGTACTTGCGCAGAACGCTGACGGCCGAGCATCCGCGCCGCCTTACCTCAAGCGTCCACAGGTAGCGCTCCTTGGCCGTCACGGTTAAGGTCATGTTCACCGGCTTGTGCGGCGCCGTCCCCATCTCGCCGGTACGGCCGCCCGGCACTATCTCGACCTCGCCGGTCCCGTGAGTGGACCGCGCTCATCCGTACTGGCCTCCAGTGCTATATCCACAGGTTCACCAAAAGGCGGGCGTGGTCCCGGGGTGCAAGTCAGCGTCCCGATCTTCGCGCACGATCTCCGAGGAGTCCGAGAAACGGCGGCCCGCCGCGCGGAACCGCTCCCGGATCTCACGGGCGCGGGCGCTAGGGTCCTTGTCGGCTGAGCGTATAACGTACTGACCCGTGGTCGCGCTACGGTAGACGGTACTGTCATTTGGTGTACCTCCCTTACGCATCCCGCTCCTAACGGCGCTCTTGGTTTTGAGCTTCTTGGCGGCCACTGCTGTTCACTTCCGCTCTTCGCCCAATTCTAGACCAAGTCCAGCCAGTGCAGGGAGGTTCGATATCTCATCAACCCTGCCCCGAATAAGCATGGGCAGGACATGAAGGGACTGCAGCGACCCAATCTGCGGGAGATTGGTATGCTCACCACGACCGATCGACACACCGGCACCGACAGCCCCTGCTGCCTTTCGGTCTATAGTTGAGTCTTGACAACAACCCAGGCGACATCCAACGGGATTAAGCGAACCAGCGAACTAATTCCGAGTATCAAAATGTGCGCATTTGCAGCACATTCCGAATGTAAACGGACGGTTGCGGATTTGTCGGGTCGCATTTGCACGGCGGAGGTCAGGGGTTCGAATCCCCTCGGCTCCACTCTGGGAAATCCGCAGTTTGAAGGTGAAATGTGAGAGGCCGATAGAGGCTTCAGAGCTTGTCCGGTGCCTCGTACTGCAATCGATACTGCAACGCGTCCTCCGAAGCGCGAGCTACGCTAGAACCTCGCACGAACGGCGCGGGGTTTGTCGCTGATAGGCTCCTTCGAGCGGTGGGCTTGGCAGCAACCCGCCGTTGACGGGTTCGGGTACGAGCGTCGGGTATCCTGTGGTCGTGAGCCGAAATCAGTGCTTGCCACACCAATCCGACCTGGGTATAGGAAGGTCAATTATCCGGGCCAGAAGGACGGACCGGCTGACTTGACTCTCCGTGTGGCATGCGCATATAGGTTGTGCCAAGTAATGTGTTGGTATGGCGAACTTGGGGGTTATGTGCCATAATCGGGGCATGGAGACGAATGAGAGACTGAAGGTGCGGGTCGGACCGCAGGGCAGGATCGTCATACCGGCGGCGCTACGGGAGGAGTTGGGCGTTGGTCCTGGCCAGGAACTTGTGGCCCGCGTCGAGGACGGCAGGCTCGTTCTGGAGCGGCGCGAGGACGTCGTCAGGCGGCTCAAGGGTCGCTTCGCCCACGTCCCCGCCGGCCGGGTGCTCTCAGAGGAGTTGATCGCCGAGCGGCGCGAAGAAGCGAGGCTCGACGAGGCCGAACGCGAAGCGGGGCTCGAGAACGAGCGCGGGACGGACGGCGGGCAGGGGTGAGCGCGGATGCTGGCGGGGCTGCCCAGGCTTCGGGCCCCACGGTGATCGACGCGTCAGCCGTGCTCGCATGGCTCAGGGACGAGCCGGGCTCTGACACGGTGGCCGGGCGCTTGGACGGCTCGTTCCTCTCCGCCGTCAACCTTTCGGAGGTCCTTCAGAAGCACCTGGCTGTCGGGACCCTCTCCGGACCGGAGGCGGCCGGGTTCGCCGGGGACCTCGCGTCCCTGGGCCTCTCCGTCGTGCCCTTCCGCGAGCGTGAGGCGGCCTTGGCCGCCGTGTTGTGGGACGAGACCCGCCGCCTCGGGCTCGGACTGGCTGACAGGGCGTGTATGGCTACCGCCGTGGGGTTCGGACTGCCGGCGCTCACCGCTGACCGGCCGTGGGCGGAGGTCGAGTGGAAGGGCCTGTCGGTAGAGCTGATCCGATGAAGGGACAGCACATCTTTCCCGGTGGTCGCGCCGCTACGAGCGTCGCCTCTCTTCGAGGCGGGGTCTACCTCTCTTCTTCGAAGCCCTCGAGGATGCCGGTCGACTGCCCGACCTCGATGAGGTGGCCGTCGGGATCGCGGATGTAGCAACGGATCTCCGCTCCCCGATCGATCGGCGGGGTTAGAAACTCGGCCCCACGGGCGCTCCACTCCGCATAGACCTGCTGGATGTTGGCGACCCGCAGGTTGAGGAACGCGCTCGAGCGCGATGGGTCGGCTGGCGGCTCGAGGGTGACATCGGGTTTGTCGTCCGTCGGTCCTCCACCGACGTTGAGGATCAACCAACTGTTGTGGAACTTCAAGATGACCGGGTCGCGCTCGTTGACGACCTCGGCGCCCAACACGTCGCTGTACCACTCGCGAGAGGTATCCTGGTCGCGCACGACGAGGAAGTGGGTGATGATCACGCCCTGACGAGGGGCGGGGAAGTCTTCACGATTCATCCTCTTCGACTCCTTCCTGTGCTGAATATTCGTGTCACTCTGGCCGCCGTGGGACGACCCTGGGCCCCCATCAGCCGTTCTCGCCGAGTCGTAGCCGATCGAGGATCGCGCCGATGCGTCGCCGGGCCTCGGCCCGATCGGTGAATGAATAGTAAGGTTGGTCCGCAGCGGCTACCGAGGGTACGACGACGTCAAACTCCAGGGTGCTGATCGACTCGAGACTCTCGATGTAGCGCTCCCGGTCGCTGACCCCGTCGAGCAGCGCCGCGACCCATTCGCCTCTGGGAAAGAAGAGCGTGTCGCCGGTAAACAGGCACCGATGTTGCCCCGTGTTCCAGAGGAAGGCGGTGGCACCGCTCGTGTGTCCAGGGGTCGGGATGACCTCGAAGTCGTCGTCCAGTCGGTGACGCTCTGAGAAGGTCTTGTCGACGTTGCAGGTCTCTGATACCGACCGTGCCTCCTCTTCGTGGCAGTGCAATGGGGCGCCGAATGTCTTGGCGACCCAGTCGCAGGCGGGCGAGGCCTCGTGGCGGTGGTTCAGGTATTGGCGTGAGAGGCCGCCGAGGTCGTTGATCTCCTCCACGTCTCGCTCCAGCGTGTCTGCCCTGTAGAGGAGCAGGTTGCCCCGATCGCGTTGCAGCAGGAAAGCCCGGATCTCCAGCGATGGCCCGAACCCGAGTGGCTCGGGGGCCGATGCGTACAGACCGGGGATCACTTCGTTCATCGCGCTTTTTCCTTTCCGGATTGCTCGTTTCCTTTGATGTTGCTACGCAAACCGAACGCGGCTATCAGGGCGATGATCAGGGCCGGGACCATCGCCAGGAAAGCGTCGGAGAAAGGAGCCGCGTCGAGTGTGTACAGCGGGTTTATTGCGCCAGAGCCAGCTTCTTCCCTGGCCGCCAGAAACGCCCCGATGATCGCTGGTCCCGTCCCCGCCCCGAGGAAAAAGGCCCCGGCGAAGATCCCCATCCCCGCCCCGACCTCGGACTCAGGGAGCGCGTTGGTCGCGGCGTTGGTGGCCGGGGCTTGGATGAAGGCGAAGCCGATACCAAGGCCCAACATCCCCATCGAGACCATGACCGGAGATGCTCCGGCGCCGAAGGTGGACAGGAAGAGGACCGAGATCCTCCCGTAGAGCGGAACGCCGATGGCGTAGGCGAGCGAATATCCGGTCACGACCCAACCCACCTGCGCCGACGAGGCGCCGAACTCCGCCCTCATGAGGGGTATAAGGACGTTGATCATCGTGGCCGTAAGCACGGTGACGAAAACCGATGAGGCGACCACTGCCAGGAAGAGCCTGGTAGACGTGGGCTTTTCCGCCCTGAGAGCTTCGCTTCCTGCGCTCATCGTGCGATCTCGGCGCGCTCGGCAGCCTTCGCCCCCTCGTCTCGAACATCTCGGACCGTGCTGATTACGGTGCCGATCCTGGATCCCTCCATTGCTATTCGTTCTCCGACGCCGCGCGCCGCTCTGCGCGGGCCTTCGCGCGATCGTAGTTCATGCGGAAGAGTTCGATCACGGCCTGCGCGTCCTCCGGGCCGTCCATCTTCCGGCGCACCCAGCCCGAATCTGGCAGCGGTGGGTGTACCGAGGCCAGCCCCTGGGCTATGAGCTCGTCGCGGACCTTCTTGGGGAACGGCAGGTCTGCGAAGCTGGAGCCGTGCACGTGCCCGAGCTCGATCCGGCCGTAGGAGAACTGCAGTCCGCCCCTTCCAGTGTCACCGGTGGTGACCCCCTGCCACTCCAAGACCTCGCCCGCTACCTGCTCAAGCAGTTCATCGTTCATTGGATCTTCTCCTTCCGTTGCCCTCGGCTCTTATCCTTGCGCCCGGTAAGGCTTTTTACATCGTGCGGTAGTACGGTTTTGGACCCATACTTTCGTACAGGGGTGCTGGCTCACCCTCCGGAGGGTGACCTAGATGCCTGGGACGGAAGCTTCTATCCGCAGGCTGGTGGGGGATGCGGTGGCAGGATCTGGCATCACCAGGGGCGAGCTGCCTGGGGTGATGCTGCCCAGTACTACGGGCGAGTCTGCTCCGGTGCAGGAGGGTACGTTCGCGGGCAGGCCGTGCATCGTCAAGAAGCCCATGAGGGCGAAGGCATAAGCCTCCTTGCTGCTCGACGGGATGCCCCACGCCTCCGTGGTGCGAAGCTCAGCCTGCGGTGCGGATTCTGAGATCATACCCATCAAGGTTGGGTTGGCCGTGCCGCCTCCTGATGCCACCACCTCTTCTACTTGCCAGCGCTCCAGCTCCCTGGCTACCGTGCGCGCGGTCAGCGCGGTCAAGGTAGCGATGATGTCATCCTCATCCAGGTGACCGAACTGGTCCAATTCGTCTAGCAAGTAGGGCAGATGAAAGTACTCCTTGCCCGTAGATTTCGGTGGTGGGGTATCGTAGTAGGGATCGGCCAGCAACCGCTCCAGCAGACTCTCCTCGACGGTGCCACGCCCGCCCCGTAATCCGTCGCTGTCGAATTGCTCGGAACCGCCGGAGAAGTGTTGGACCGTCGCGTCGATGAGCGCGTTGGCGGGGCCGGTATCGTAAGCTAGCGGCGGGCGCCCCTCGGATACGACCGTCACGTTGGAGATCCCGCCCAGGTTCAACGCGGCGCGCACCTTCTGACTCTCACCGAGCAAAAGGACATCGAGGAGGCTCACGAGCGGGGCACCATGCCCGCCTGCGGCTATGTCGCGGCTGCGCAGGTCCGACACCACGGGCGAGCCGGTGCGGGCGGAGATCCAGGCCGGCTGTCCCAGTTGCAACGTCCCGAGGGCCCTATTCCCCTCCACCCAGTGAAACACCGTCTGCCCGTGCGAGACGATGAGATCCGCTTGCCCGCCGCAGAACTGCTCGGCGGCTTCGGCCGCGGCCTCGGCGAATGCCTGCCCAAGGCGCGTGTCGAGCGTGCAAACCTCCCTTACGTTCGTGGCGGCGGGGGGTAACACTTCGGCCACCGCCGTCCGCAGTCCCGAATCGTAGGGGACGCTTCGCGACCCCAGGGGTCGCAGCACGACAGCGTCGCCTTCGAGGCGTAGATCCGCGGCGGCGGTCTCTATGGCGTCGAAGGACGTCCCTGAGATTATGCCGACTACTTTCACCGCCTCCTCCTCTTCATGCCAACCCTCGAAACACCCTGGCGTGCCGCTGGCAACATAAGATATTAGTATGCTGCAATACAAGTGCCCGCGATAGGCGGGTGTGAGAAGGGGAGAGCTGCGAGGGACGTAGTGGCCCGAACCCAGGCTCGGCGCGTGGTTTCGGGTCGCTGCTGAGGAAGGAGGAGATTATCATGGCCGCAGTTTCGGATGGACGAGGTGAGCCGCCGCCCCGGAGCACTGGCGGGGCCGCTCCCCGCCGTCTTCTTGCTCCCCGAGACCCGCGGATACGACCTGCTGAGGGGCGCTGACAAGACGCAACCGGCCCCTACGACACGGCCTGAAGCTACCTGAGCGGATCGTTAGAAGGGCGTCCTTGTCCAACGCTTTACACGAGAGGAGGGTTACCCGGCCGATGAAGGATCTTCCAGCCACCGAGCGGCGAAACCCGGCCAGTGCTCGGCTTGATGAGATGCCTGTGGAGGCCGTCCTCAGGCTCATGAACGAGGAGGACCGTCGGGTTCCCGAGGCCGTTGCAGAAGCGCTGCCGCAGATCGGCGCGGCCGTCAGGTTGTTGGTCGAGGCGTGGCGTTCGGGGGGACGTTGGATCTACGTCGGCTCGGGGACCAGCGGTCGTCTCGCCGCCCTCGACGCGGCGGAATGCCCGCCCACCTTCGGGGCGCCGCCCGAAAGAGTCCTCGCGGTGCTCGCCGGAGGTCCTTCCGCCGCGGCGCGGTCCGTGGAGGCTGCCGAGGATGACCGCACGGCCGCCATCCGCGCCCTCGACGGTCTGGCACTCCACCCCGACGATGTGGTGATTGGACTCGCGGCGAGCGGCCGAACGCCTTTCGCAGTCTCCGCCGTCGAGCATGCCGCCGAAGTCGGGTGCGCCACCGTGGGTATCAGCAACAACGCCGGCAGCGAACTCGGCGCTGCTGCAAGCGTGGCCATCGAGCTGAACACCGGACCGGAGATCCTCACTGGCTCCACCCGGCTCAAGGCCGGAACGTCCCAGAAGATGGTCCTCAACATGCTCTCCACCGCCGCATTCACGCGCCTCGGCAAGGTATACGAGAACCTGATGGTCGACGTCCAGGCCTCCAACGAGAAACTAGAGGGGCGGGCACGCCGTATCGTTCGCGAGGCGACGGGTCTGCCGGAAGACGAAGCCGATGAGGTGCTCGGGCGGGCCGGAGGCTCAGTCAAGGTGGCCGTCGTGATGGGGAAGACGGGCCTCTCGCCTGGCGATGCATCGCGCTTGCTCGAGACCGCCGAAGGAAGCGTGCGGCAGGCTCTCGCCGCCTCTGGAGCAGGCGGAAGAGCGAGTAGGGAACCTTGACGTATCTCTGCGTGGACGGAGGCCAGACGAAGACCGCCGTTATGCTGCTGGACGACAGCGGCAGGGAGGTCGAGGCCTGGCGGGCCGGCGCGCTGACTACGCCCTGGAAACCAGGGGCGATGGATAACCTCCGCGTCGTGGTCAGGAGCATCGCCGAAGACCTGGGTCGTCGACTGAGAAGCGCCTCACAGGAATCACCCGAGGCCTCCTGTTTCAGCCTCACGGGCTACATGGAGGGCGACGAGACCATCCCTTCACTAATTCGGGAGGAGATGGGACGGGCCGTGCCGGGGATCGTCCGGATACACACCATCCCTGACTACGTGGGCAACTGGGCCGCGGCGACCGGCGGAGAGCCTGGGGTCATGGTGATCGGCGGCGGGGGTTCTGTCGCCTACGGCCGTACCGGCTCCGGCGAGGCCGTGCGCATCGGCGGCTGGGGACACCTGCTGGGCGACGAGGGGAGCGGGTTCTGGATCGGCCTCCAGGCCATAAAGGCGGCCCTGAAATCCCGCGCCGGCGTTAGCCAGAAGACTGCGCTCGGAGAACGCGTCATGCAACGGTTTGGGACGGACGACGACCGCCAGGTAATCCGCGAGGTTTACTCGGCCACTTTCTCCGAGGCCGACGTCGCCGGCCTGGTCCCGCTCGTCGCTTCGCTTGCGCAGGAGGGCGACGAGACGGCCGCCGGCATCCTGGACGAGGCCGCATACCACCTTGCGGGTATTTCGCTGGCGGTGCTCCGGCGGCTCGGCGATCTGGCGGTCTACCCGTCGGGCGGCATCTTCCGCGCGCCGACGATGCGCGAACGATTCGAGAGGGCGCTGGCCCGCTCGGAGGTCAGCGTCGAGGTCAAGGACGCCGTCAGCGACAACCCATTGAACGGCGTGTTTCTGATCGCCAGGCAAGGACTGGAGCAATGAGGAGATCGAAGCCAGGCCTGTTGAATTGCTTTCCAAGGGTGATTATTATCCAGGCTATGGGTAGCTGCTGCATACTGAGTGATACCGAGCCAATTTGAACAGGGCTGCGTTCGGACTGCTGGCACGCTGATGCCCTCCCATAAGTCATTCCCGCGCAAGCGGGAATCCACTACCAGGAGGCTGAAGTCCGTACGCAATGGTGGTCTCCGTCGCGCCGCTGGCATATACCCAAACTTGGTATGAGGTGTTGAGATGAACTGTCCCCGCTGCCAGATGGCCAATCCCGAGGGCGCAAAGTTCTGCCTGAACTGCGGCAACCAGCTCGAAGCCCAGGTTCGGATCGATGGCGAACGCAGGTACGTGACGGTACTGTTCGCCGACGTAGTCGACTCGACCGGGCTCGGCGAGCGGCTCGATCCCGAGCAGTTCGCGGAGATCATGAACGGCGCATTCGCCTTCCTCAACTCATCGGTCAAGAAATATGATGGGACGGTTGCGAGGTTGCTAGGAGATGCGATACTCGCCTTTTTTGGGGCGCCGGTCGCACACGAAGACGACGCAGAGCGCGCGGTACGCGCTGGTCTGGATATCCAGGCGGCCGCACGCGAATACGCCGGGGCGGTCAGGCGGAATTTCGGGGTCGACTTCGACGTGCGGGTCGGTATAAACACCGGGCTCGCGGTGCTCGCCGCCGTCGGCGACGAGATCAGGACGGAATACACGGCGATGGGCGACACCACGAACGTAGCCGCGAGGCTGCAGAGCGCCGCCTTACCGGGCACCGTGCTCATCAGCGCTGATACGTATCACCTCGTCAAGCAGCTCTTCGAATTACGTCCGCGCGGCGGCGCGATGGTGAAAGGCAAGTCCGCACCCATCGTGACATACGAGGTGCTTGCTCCCAAGGCCGTGCCAGGCAAGGTGCGAGGTCTAGAGGGATTGACCTCGCCGCTGGTGGGCCGCGCTGCCGAATTCGAGCGTGTGAACGACAAGCTGAACGAGGTGCGGCAGGGGCGTGGCGCGTTCGTGACGGTGATCGGCGAAGCAGGATTGGGCAAGTCGCGATTGCTGGCAGAGATCAGCGAGTCGGCGAAGTCAGGACCACAGGTAGCCTGGCTCGAGGGGCGGGCCCTCTCCTATGGGCAGGCCGTTACATATTATCCGTGGCGGCAGGTAATCCGCGAGGCTATCGGCGCTCAGGATGGCGAGGCGCCCGAAGTCGTACGCGAGAAATTGCATCGCGATGCAGTCTGCGGCGCGTTGCCCGAGGGCGACCCGCAGTACCTCGAAGTCGTACTCTCCGTCGAGAGCGATGCGACACGGAAAGCGGTCACGGCGCTGGAGGGTGACGCGCTGGTCGAGCACATTACCAGAGCGGCCCGAGGCTACCTCCGTGCCAGCGCTGAGCTGAAGCCTACCGTGATCGTGCTCGACGATCTGCACTGGGCGGATACCGCATCGCTCGACCTCTTGCTGGGTGTGGCCGACCTGGTTGAGGACTTGCCGCTTCTGATCACCTGCCTGCTCCGACCCGACAAAGGCGCGCCAAGCTGGTCGGCCATCGAGAGAGTGCGTAGTAAGCTGAGTGAACCCTGCACCGAGATCTTGCTCGAGCCGCTCGACGCAGCACACTCCAAGGAACTCCTCGGCAACCTGCTCTACATCGAGGATTTGCCCGAGAGCGTGCGCAACTTGATCCTGGACAAGGCAGAGGGTAATCCGTTCTTCGTCGAGGAAGTGATCCGGACGCTGATCGACTCAGAATACATTGTCCAGGAGAATAGTCACTGGCGCGCGACACGGGAGATCGTGAACGTCACCATCCCTGATACGCTGACCGGCGTGCTTAGCGCACGCATCGACCGTCTACCGGAGAATACGAAGCACGTGGCCCAGACCGCCGCTGTCCTAGGCCGCATCTTCGCGCACCGCGCACTGATGGCGACCTGCGCGGCGGCGCCACTACCTGAACAAATCGATGACGTCGAGCCTCACCTCGGCGTCCTGACCTACGAGGAGCTCGTGCGCGAGCGGGTGCATGATCCCGAACTCGAGTATATCTTCAAGCATGCCCTCACCCAGGAGGCGGCATACGAACTCCTGCTGATCAGACGCCGCAAGGAACTCCACCGGCGTGCGGGCGAGGTGCTCGAACATCTCTATCCGGAGCAACGGGGCGAGCTGGCACCGGCACTGGCTCATCATTACCGGCTCGGGGAAGAGTGGCAACGCGCCGCCGACTACGCGATGCAGGCTGGCGCGCAAGCGGTGAAGGTGTACGCGATGCGCGAAGCTCTCGCGTACTATGACAACGCTTATGACGCGCTGAATAAGATCCAGGACGCGTCTCCCGAGCAACTCTGCGACGCGATCCTGGGCTGGACCCCGGCCGCACTCGTGGTCAAGCCGTATCAGGAAGTGGTCAACCGGCTGGAAGAGGCGGAGAAGATGGCGCGTGACCTCGATGATGAAGCGCGCCTCGCTCGGGTGTTGCACTGGATCGGCAATGCGTATATCTCCAACGGCTTCCCATCACGCGGGATGCCGGCGTTGTTCGAGAGCTACCAGCTTGCGGAACGCCTCGGCGACGAACGTCTGACTCTGGTGGCTACTTTCTGGATGACAGCGGGCATGATCGATCGAGATCCGCGCGCAGGGCTGGAGCAGATGGATTACGTGGTCGAGGCGGCCCACAAGTATCGTAGGTACGAGCTCGAAGCGCACGGCCTGGCCAAGAAGGCAATGGCCCACGCGCGGTTGGGGGAGTTCGCGGAGGCGCGTGACGCCGTGGAGCGCGCCTACGAAGCGTCGCACAAGACTGACTCGGTGGTGAACGGTGCCGACGTGGCGCTGATGACGTCGCTTACTTTTCTGGATATGGGAGACGTGCAGCGCGGGTTGGAATACAGTCGAAGGGGCACGGAGCAGGCCCTGTCGGCCCATGGCCTGGAGTGCGCCATGTTTGGTCACTTCTGTACGGGGCTCGGTAACCTGCACTCGCACAACCCCGCTGAAGCACAGCGGGCATTCGAATCCGCCCTCAGGCTACTCACGGACCACCTCTTCGAATTACGGGGCTCAGAAGCGGTAGCAAACGAGGTACGCGCCGGACTCGCTGTTGCCCGGTTCCTGGGTGGAGACACCGAGGCTATCAACGACATGGAAAGTACGCTGGCGAACGCCGATGCGGTAGGCGACGATTATACCGCTGCATTCATCGCACAGGCTCTTGGTGAGGGATACACGCAGCTGGGCGACTTCGAGCATGCACGGCAGCATCTCGACACCGCTCTCGCTTACTACCGCCGTAACGAGATGAAACCCTACCTGGCGCGAGTACTGAAATCTTCGGCCAGTTTGCACGAAGCGCAGGGTCACGTCGCTGAAGCGGAACGAGAACTCGCGGAAGCCGGACGGCTGACGGAAGAACTGTCCCTGCCTCCGGTTCATACACTCGGCAGCCCACATCTGGATACTGACGAGCCTCAGCCGGCCGTGCCACCAGATCGCTGAACGGGCAAGAAACGGGGCAAGGGAATGCGCTGATGCTCGACGAGTTACGCCAGATCCCCCTCTTCGCCGACCTCTCTGAAGAAGACCTGGAACGGCTGTATCGTATGGCCGAGACGGTCTCCATCCCCGCGGGGCAGCTCGTATTGCGGGAGGGAGACCCTGGCGACTCGCTCTACGTCGTCCTCGAAGGCGAGCTCGAGGTTACCAAGCGTCAGGGTAGCCAGGACGTTCTGCTCGCATTGTACGATCCTGGGCAATTCTTCGGCGAGATGGCCCTGCTGGAGCAGGCTCCACGATCTGCCTCCGTACGCACAGTGCAAGAGAGCCGTCTGTTGGTGATCAGTCAAGCCGCCTTCCAATCGCTGCTCTCGTGCAGCCCTGCGGCGCCCTTGAGGATCTTGCACACCGTGACCTCCAGGTTGCGCAGCACGGAATCAGCCCTGATCCAGAACGAAAAGATGGCCGCCCTTGGTACGCTCGCCGCAGGCCTTGCGCACGAGTTGAACAATCCGGCCGCCGCCATACGGCGCAGCGCCGCACAGCTGCGTGATGCGCTGGCCGAGCGAGACCGATTGGCGGCCCGGCTTCACTCACTCGCCACCGACCAACACCAGAAAGAGTCGCTCGGTGCACTGCAAGAAGAAATCACGGAGCGCAAGATCACAGCGCCTCAGGGCGACCCGCTGGCCCTCAGCGAGCAAGAGGATGAGTTGCAAGATTGGTTGGAGGACCACGGCGTCGAGGAGGCCTGGGATCTCGCACCGGGGCTGGTCTCTTACGGCTGGGACAGTGGTGAGTTGGAGCGGTTGGCCCAAGAGTTCTCTCCAACACAGTTGCCTGTCGTAGTCCGGTGGCTGGGAGCCACCTCATCGGTCTACGGCTTGCTCGAGGAGGTAGGACAGAGCGCTGAGGCCATGTCGGAGATCGTCAAGGCCGTCAAGACGTATTCATACCTGGATCAGGCGCCGATCCAGGAAGTCGATGTGATCGCGAGCCTGGAGAACACGCTCGTGCTCCTGCGACCCAAGATCACCGCGGATATCTGCATCACACGAGACTATGCCGACGATGTGCCCCGCATAGAAGCCTACGGCTCCGAGCTAAATCAGGTGTGGACCAACATCATCGACAACGCGATCGAGGCCATAGAGGGTCGGGGAGAACTTACTCTGAGCGCCTACACCACTGACGGTGCCGTTACGGTCGACGTGATCGACGACGGACCAGGGATACCCCACGAGATCCAGCCTCGCATTTTCGAACCCTTCTTTACCACGAAAGCTCCCGGCGTCGGCACAGGCCTGGGCCTGCACATCGCCTACAACATAGTCGTCAACAAGCACCGGGGGCAGATTCAGGTCGCTTCCAAACCGGGCGAAACGCGCCTTCGAGTGGTGTTGCCGATCCACCTCGCCGCAAACAATGCCGGGTAGCCAAATGGAAAGGGCACGAGGGGCTGGCGCCTGCCCGCAAAGCCTCTACCCGGAAGGAGCTTGTACGCTGCTACGCCGGCGGGCTGGAGGCGTGGGCAACTGCACGCTCTCCCTTGCCGTCTGCAGAAACGCTCTCAAAGCCGGGGACTTCCACCTTTTCTCGTTCGACACCATCTGGGTGAAGACTTCGAAGGGCTCCTTCCACCGTAGTGCAGCGAGTTTGCCGTCCCCGACCTCGGTTTCGACGGCCACGCTTATCATGACGGAGACGCCCATGCCGGCGGCCACGCACTGCTTTACGGCCTCTATGCTCTGGAACTCCATCCGCTCCGGCGGCACCACACCCGTCTCCTCCAATTGACGCTCGAATTGGCCCCTGTAGGCACAACCTGACTCCGGAGCCTCGGGCAATAGCACCGTCTCGCCGGATAGATCCTGCGGAGAGACAGAAGTCGATGGCGCCAGCGCGTGGTCGGAAGGGGCGATGACGGTAACTTCCTCCCGAATGAGGGGCTCCACCGAGAGCCCTGGAACCTCCACAGGCCCGTCGAGGACGAATGCCACGTCCACACTGCCCTCATCGACCGCCCGGCGCGTGCTACCCACCAACCGACCTACGGCGCTCGGGCGCACAGAGAGCCTCACTTTCGGATACCTCTTGTGGAAGATGGCCAGGAGCCTCGGCAACCGGTAGGTAAGGAGCGTCTCGGGGGCACTCACGGTGAGGGATCCAGCCACCTCGCCAACGCCCGCGCCAGCATCGACCACAGCCTCCAGCGCCTCCGCGGCGAGGACCAGCAACTCCCGGGAATACGCGAGCATCACGGACCCCGCCTCGGTTAAAGCGATCCTCCTGCCCAAACGGTCGAACAACAATACCCCAAGCTCCCGTTCCAGCGCCGCCACCTGCGCGCTCACACTCGACTGCACGTAGCCCAACCTCGCCGCAGCCCGCGAGAACGAAAGCTCCTCCGCAACCACCCTGAATGTCTGGACCTGCCTGAGCTCCACCAGCCCCCCGTTCCTAACCGAAATATCGAGTTTGTCGATACTTTACATCGTCAAGTTTCGTTGGACACGATATTAGCACGGCATTAGGATCTTCTCGAACGATTAGTAGAACGGACGGAGGAGTAGTGTTGGCGCAAGACGAAGGCGGGGGGGAGCGGCGGAGCGGCCTCCCTGTGGTGGTGCTGTTGCTGATGGGGACGCTCGGGATCTCGACGGCTTTCGGGATGCTCCTGCTCCTGCCCCTCTACATGCAAGAGCTTGGGGGTGACGAGGCTGACCTTGGCGTGGTCCTGTCTGCGGCGGCGGTGCCTGCGGTTCTCTGTATAGGGCTCTTGATCCGCTACCCTGAGGCCTTGAGGCCGCACGTCGTTGTGGCGCTCGCCATAGCGACCTACGGGCTCGGGGCGGCCGGCGCATCGCTCGTGACAGGAGGCTGGACGCCGCTCGTCGGGATCGG
>Ga0136613_10000299_pt1 | contig 22043 bp, 17 predicted proteins | sample AntDrymUQ2722106_2_FD_106649 | JGI IMG/M metagenome (GOLD analysis project Ga0136613, IMG submission 106649) | Polar desert sand microbial communities from Dry Valleys, Antarctica - metaG UQ272 (21.06) | ecosystem: Environmental > Terrestrial > Soil > Desert | place: Antarctica: Dry Valley... | reverse complement strand
CGTCGCGCAGGCGATGCAGGTCGACGCGGTCATCGTCACGAGCGCCGCGACCATCAACCCGCGGGTCATCCGGGAGATCGCGTGGAGCCTCGAGGGTCTCAGCATCGACCTGATCATCGCGCCGGCGCTGAGCGGCGTCGCCGGACCGCGGATCACGATGCGCCCGATCGGTGGCCTGGCGCTGCTGCACGTCGACGAGCCGTCGTTCACCGGTGCCCGACGGGCGATGAAGACCGGCATCGACTGGATGGGTGCCGCAATGGGACTGCTCGTGCTGTTCCCGGTGCTGCTTGCGATCGGACTGACGATCCGGCTGACGGACAACGGCCCTGCCCTGTACCGGCAGACTCGGATCGGCCAGGCGGGGCGGGAGTTCCGCGTCTTCAAGTTCCGGACCATGTACACCGACGCCGACCACCGGCTGGCCGAGTTGCTGGACCGCAACGAGGGCGACGGGCTGTTGTTCAAGATCAGGGACGACCCACGGGTCACGCCTGTGGGCAGGTGGCTGCGCAGAGTGTCACTGGATGAACTGCCACAGCTGCTGAATGTTCTGCTCGGCCACATGTCGCTGGTCGGGCCTCGACCGCTGCCGGTCATGGACACAGCCTTTCAGGGTCACGTCCGCCGTCGCCTGCTCGTCAAGCCGGGTATTACCGGTCTCTGGCAGATCAGCGGGCGTTCCAACGTGTCCTGGGATGAGGCGGTCCGGCTGGACCTGCACTATGTCGAGAACTGGTCCATCGCCCTCGACCTCACGATTCTGGCCAAGACTGTCGCCGCGGTCGCACGGCGCGACGGCGCCTACTGAGAGACTAGGAGCGGCGCTACGGCGGCCACCTAAGCCGCTACGCTGCCCGGCTTGATGGCAACCGATAGCAGTAGCGCCTCGAAGCGGGCCACCGTCTGGTCGGGGGAGAACTCCGTCTCGGCCAGGGCGCGAGCCGCCGCGCCGAGGGCTTCGAGCCGATCCGGGTCGGCCCACACGGAGATCACCCAGCTGGCGGCCGCGTCGATCGAGGCCTCGACCGGCGCGAATACGGCGCTGCCGGCCCGCTCGAGCAGGTCCGCGGCGGCGTTCGACTGCGGCAGCAAGCCCACGATGGGCCGCCCGGCACACAGATAGGACAATGCTTTAGACGGGACCGAGAACGCGCTGGCGTCCGGCTCGAGCAGGACGACGAGGACGTCACCGGACGCCAGCACCTCGGGTAGTCGCTGGTAGGGCTGGAACGGCAGCAGCACGATCGGCACACCGCGGGCGCTTGCCTCGGCTCGAAGCACGTTGACTGCTGGCCCCTCGTTGACGGCGACCAGCCGAACGGCGCTGCCCCGCTCCTGGATCCGGGCTGCCAGCGAGACCAGCAACGTGGGGTTGTGCTTGAGCCCCAGCGTGCCGGAGTACAGCAAGGTCAACCCGCTGTCGATGCCGTGCTCGGCGGCCCAGGTGTTGTTGCGCTCCTTGGGGACGATCTCATCCACCGGCGCCCAGTTGGTGATCACCGTCGTCTTGTCCAGCGTGCCCCATTCCTCGTGCACGGCTCGGAAGGCGTCGGCGATGACGACGACGTGCGTGGCTCGGCGGGCGCACCACGCCTCCACGGCCCCGATCATCCGCGCGGCCAACCGGAGCACGCTCGAGCCCCGCTGGGCGGCGAAGCTGCCGGCGGCGGAGGCGTAGACATCCTGATGCCAGAGCACCCAGGGTGTGCTGCTCACCGCGAACCACAGCACGGCCACGAACAGCGTCGGGATCGGCGTGTTCGCGATGAGCACGACGTCGGGCCGGTGCCGACGGAACAGCCGCGCCAGCTCGCCGCCGAGCCGGAGTTCCTGCAGGAATCGGCGTACGAAGCTGTACTTCGCAATGCTGCTCCCCGCCCCGATCGAGGTGAATCGCACGGTGTCACCTGGCGAGGCCGCGAGCGCGCCCTTCCCGGACTGGTAGGCCTCGCAGTGCCCGTGCAGGACGTGGTGGCCCCGCTTGGCCAGAAGGCGGCTCAGTTGCGCCTGAAACGGATGTCCGGAGTTGTCATAGACGAAGATCTTCAGGGGAACGGGCGTAGTCACGCCGCCTGCATCTTCACCTGGTCGTAGACCCAGCGGTATGTCTTCTCCAACCCGTCGGCCAGCGAGATCGATGGCTCCCAGCCGTACCACTTCTGGATCGCGGTGTTGTCGCTGTTGCGTCCGCGGACGCCCTGCGGGGCGCCGAGGTCATGGGTACGTCGGCAGCGCACACCGGCGATGTCCTCGACGATGTCCACCAGCTGGTTGATGCTGACCAGTTCGGAGCTGCCGAGGTTGACCGGCTCGGCGTTATCGCCGGCCAGGATCAGCCGGCTGCCCTGCACGCAGTCGTCGATGTACATGAAACTCCGGGTCTGCTCACCGTCGCCCCAGATTTCGATCTCCTCGCGGCCGGTGATCGCGGCAAGGGCGACCTTGCGGCAGATCGCCGCCGGGGCCTTTTCTCGGCCACCGTCCCAGGTGCCTTGCGGCCCGTACACGTTGTGGTACCGGGCAACCCGGGTGGTGAAGTCGTAGTCCTCGAGGAAATGCCTGCACATCCGCTCGCTGAAGAGCTTCTCCCAGCCGTAACCGTCCTCGGGCTGCGCCGGATAGGCGTCCTCCTCGCGCAGCGCCGTGACGTGGGGATCGGTCTGCTTCTGTGCCGCATAGACACACGCGGAAGAGGAGTAGAAGTACCGGTCGACGCCGGCCTCCTTTGCGGCGAGCAGGACGTGGGTGCTGGTGAGAATCGACAGCATGCAGGCTGCCTTGTTCTTCTCGATAAAGCCCATACCGCCCATGTCGGCGGCCAAGTTGTAGACCTGTCCGGCGCCGTCGCAGGCTTGCTGCGCGGAGTCGAGAGCGGACAGATTCAAGACGAGATTCTCCGCGGCCGCATGGGTCTGATACCACTCATGCATCGGCTTGACGTCGACGGAGCGGACGCTGTGCCCCTGAGTGAGAAGATCACCCACGAGATGTCCGCCTATGAACCCGCCGCCACCGGCCACCAGAACGTCCACCGTGCGTTGCGCCATGCTTGAACCCCTCGCATTGACAGATCCGATTTCGGGTCTCCGGGTACGCCGGTCCATGCGCTGAACCCGGGCAGTACGTGCCGCCGTGGCGGCGGCCACATCGTACCCGGTGCACGCTGCCGCGCGATGCGGTGTGTGAGCAACTGGCGGCTGTCGGTACTGTCCAGCCGAAGGGAGGTGGTCACGCGTGCCGGGCTTGCGTGGGCGGGTCCTGGTTCTCGGCCCACTGCCACCACCGGTGCATGGGGCGGCCGTGGTCACCAAAGGGATGCTCGACTGGCTGCGCGAAAACGGCGGGTCGGTCAGCGTCGTCGACGCCTCGGTGAGCAGCCATGGCATCGGCTCTATCGCTAGTCGGTTCCGGGTTGCGACGTATCTGTTGGCCCGGTTGTGGTTCCACCTGGTCTGCTGCGTCCGGCTGGTCCGCCGGCCCGAGGCGCTCTACATCGGCGGTGCGGGCGGTTCCGGTCTGTACTTTCAGCTGATCCCCGTGCTGGTGGCCCGGCTGCTCCGCGTGCCGGTGGTATTCCACCACCACTCCAGCGCCTATCTTGCCGAGCACAGCAGGCCGATGGCCTGGCTTTGCCGCCTGACCGCCGCCAGCTCCACGCACATCGCCCTGAGCGCCAGCATGGCCGAGCAACTCCGCCAGCGTTACCTTCGACGCAGCAAGCGCCCTCGCATCCTGCCGCTCAGCAATGCGATCTTCGTCGCGGACGCCGGGCCGGCACACATTCGCGACGGATCGTCCCCCGTCCGCGTGGGCCACATCTCCAACCTGTCCTTCGAGAAGGGGCTCCAGGAGGTCGTGGACACTGCCACCGAACTCAGGGCGACCGGGCACGACTTCGAGCTGCACATCGCCGGCGCGGCACAGGATGAGCGAACCCAAGCGGCGTTGGACGCGCTGCTGGAACCACTGCGATCCGACCCTCGGATCACCGTGCACGGACCGCTGTACGGAGGCGCCCTGGCCGCGTTCTACGACACGCTGGACCTGCTGCTGTTCCCGAGCAGCTACCGCCACGAAGCCGCGCCGCTGGTCGTTCTGGAGGCGGCGAGTCGGGCCGTGCCAGCGGTCGCTTACCCGATTGGGTCGCTATCGGAGATACTCTTCGCCGGCGAACTGCTCGCGGCGCCGGGGGCCTTCGCCGAACACGTAACCCACCTGGTCGGACGGTGGAAGGAGGTCGGCGCGGAGTTGTCGCGGGCGACCCTGGAGGGGTATCAGCGAAGTCGCGCCGCCGCCACCGAGCAGCGGGAGCAACTGTGGGTCGGCTATTTGGGTCGAGGAAGCTGACCAGATGGCTTGTACGCTGTGTCTGCGATTCAATGAGTGGTCAGCGCGGACGGGGGGGACTCACCAGTGAGATTCCTCGGCGTGGCCTGCCTTGCCCTGCTCCCGCTGCAGTGGTTCGTGGTCGTCGGGTCCCCGGTCGGCGGGAACATCCGGGTCCATCAGCTCGGCGTGTTCGTCCTGACAATCATTGTGTTCCTCACATATGGCATGAAGCAGTCCGACGATGTCATCCACCGTTTCCGTGTTTTCCTGATCGCGAACGCGTACATGTACATCATCTGGGCGGCGGTCACGATGTACGGCGGTATGGTGCCGATCGATCCCATCCAAGAAATGGTCTACATGGTCATTTTCCTGGCGGTCGGTGTGTATTTCTATGTCGCGGCGCTATCCCCCGACGTCAGATTTGTCGAGACGCTGCGGTGGACCGCCCCTGCCGCCCTCACCGTGCTAGTGGGCGGGCTCACCCTCGGGGCGGTCCAGAACAGAGTGGACATAGCCGCGGTGATCGCGCAAGCCATCGCCACGGGAGACCCGAATGTCATCGAGTTCGGGTTGTTCCGGCGGGTCTTCGGCGGTTTCGGATTCGAGTCCGATGAGGTCCGGGCCAACTTCCGACACGAGATCTTCGGCGGCTTGCTGCTTGCCATGTACGTCACCGGGTGGGCGCACTCCCGTGTGCCGTTTCAGCCCGGTCTGAAATCGTGGATCTACCGCGCCACGATGGTCGGCGGCGCTGGCATGCTCCTTCTTTCGCTGAGCCGCTCGATCATCATTGCGGCAGCGATGTGGCCGCTCATCCTCATCGCCCGGGCGCTGGTCACCGGCCGGGTCAGCCAGCGCAACCAGCTGACCGGAATCGTGGTTCTCATCGGGGCGGTCATGGTGGGCCTGGCCGGGGTCTGGGAGCTGCTCTACGAACGATTCTTCGAAGACACGAACTCCTACGACACGCGATCGAGCAACGTGGCGTTGTCATTCCAGACGATCCAGGAGAACTTCTGGCTGGGCAAGCCAGACCTGACCGGTGAGACCAGCGCACACAACTTCGTTCTGGACGCCTGGTCAGGCGCCGGCGTCTTCGTCGGCGTCCCGGCGCTGATCGTGTTCCTCTCGGTGGTCGCGCTGTGGGCGTCCATGCTGCTGCGGATCAGCACCATGCCCGACGAACTGCTGCCGATCACCGCCGCTCTTGCGCTGCCGACGATCCGGATGCTCACCCAGGGCGGCGGTCTGCTGGCCATCGTGGAGTGGGTGACACTGGGATTCGTCGCCGGCGTTCTGGTGGCGGCCTACCGCACCGCCGAGAAGGGACGAGCGGCGGACAGCGCTCACGTCGCGGCGGCGCGGGCCGCGCGGAACAATGCCGCCAGGAGCAGTCCGGCGCTCGCGGCCAGGCGGGCCGGTACCGGTCAGATTGTCGAGTAGCCCAGCCGGCGCATTTGCTGCTCGCACATGTCATTGACGAGTTCCACGTGACGCGGAGCAAGCTCCTGTCGCCAGCTGTCGATCTGGCCGCGGCGGAAGGTGGCGCTCTTGGGGGAATACACCGATCCGGCTACCCGGCCGACTTCCTCATCGCCGGCAGGCAGCCCGAGGAAGCGCAGGACGTCCGAGACGACAGTGCGTTGCTGCTGATCCGACCCGCCGCCCTGCGAACCGACCAGATCCTCGTAGCGCACCACGCACACTCCCGGCTCGGAGAGCCAAGGTATGTATCGATCCAGTCGCTGCGTGATGCCGGGGATCCCGGGGCCGTCATCGGTCGACGGAATGCCGACGACGACGGCGTGGATGCGGTCGTCGAGGTCGGGATACTCCCGGAGAACGCGAGCGTGCAGGGGGTGCCGCTCGTTCGAATGCAGGTAATTCGCCGCGGACAGCACGATCGCTCGCGGGTCGCGGATGCTGAGGATCGTTCGGCACCCGGCCTCGGCCAGGACGGCGGCGATATCGGGCTGATGGCGGATGTGGCCGGTCATGTACTGCGACGGACGCAGCCGGCGCACCAACGACCGCAGCTCACGCAGGCTCTGCTCGTTCGAGCCCCCGGGCCGGTCCGCCCCGGTGTAGGCGAAATGCGTGCCGGCGAAGCGCATCCCCGCCACGGAGTCCAGCAACGACATCAGGACGTGGGTGCCGGCCTTGGGGATGCTGTTGGCGAGGACTGTGGGGCCGGTCCCGGCCGGGCGCAGCCGGGTGTACAGCCGGTATCCGGCAATGCCGATCGGGCGCAACCGCGGGTTGCTGCGGACGCGGCGGGCAAGCTTGCTGGTCAGCATCAGGTGTCGGCGCTGGCGCTGCGACCGCTTCTGCTCGCGCCGGCGGTCGCATCCTCGCTACCAGGCCGGGACGGTGAACTGTCGGCCGCGACCGACTCGTCCTTGGTCAACTTCGGGGAGGTCGACGTGGACTCCACCGTGGCGGGTAGGCTCCCCTTGGCGTCCGCAGCGGTGTCGGCAGTGGCCTTCCAGCCGCCACTGCCCGTGTCGGCGGTCGTCCGCCCACGGCTGCGGCTCCCGCGCTTGCGGCCCTTGGCCACCCGCGGGTCCAGGTCACGCGGGGCGTTGGACTCGGCCTCGTACCCGTACCCGTAGCCGTACCCGTACCCGTAGGCCTGGGCGCCCTTGAGGACCACCATGTTGAGCACGGTTCCGATCAGCCGGGCGTCGATGGCCTGCAGGCTTTCCGCCGCCGTACGGAGGATTTCGCGCTTGGTCGATCCATATCGGGTGACGATGACGGCGCCGTCGGCGAGCACCGACAGCACGGCTGCGTCAGTGACCGGCAGCAGCGGCGGGGCGTCGATGATGACGTAGTCGTTCTTCTCGCGCAGCTCGGCCAGCACGTGACCCATCTGCGCCGAGCCCAGCAGCTCGCTCGGGTTCGGCGGGTGGGGTCCGGCGGCTAGCACGGTGAGTTTGCCGTCCCGCCACGGCTGCAGCACCTCGGACAGCTCGGCGTTTCCGACCAGCACGTTCGTCAGGCCGACGCCGCTGACCAGGCGCATGTAGCGGGTCACCCGGGGACGCCGCAGGTCCGCCTCGACCAGCACCACCCGGTTTCCGGAGTGCGCGAGCACGAGCGCCAGGTTGATCGCCGTGGTCGACTTGCCCTCGCCGCTGACCGAACTGGTCACCACCATGACCCGCGGCGGATCGTCGACACTCACGAACTGCAGACTGGTCCGGATCTGGCGGTAGGACTCACCGGTGCGGGAGTTCGCTGAATAGTCGGTGGTGAGCGGGTGCTCGGGGATCGACGGGTCGAAGAGCACACCCCCGAGGACGGCGGCGTTGGTGACCTCCTCGACCTGCTTGCCGGTCTTGACGGTGTTGTCGAGCAGGTGGCGCAGCAGGGCGATCAGGATGCCCAGCAAGAGTCCGAGGGCCGCTCCGAGCGCCAGGTTGTTCGTGGTGGACGGCGCCACCGGGGCGCCGGGCAGGGTGGCGGTCTCCACCCGGCTGGCCTTGACCGGCGCGGTGGGGGTCGTCGTGATCTGCTCGCCGGTTTCGGTGGTGAGTGTGCTCTCCGCGGGCGTCTCGATCTCTTTCACCAGGATGACGAATTCCCCGGCCACCGCGTTCGCCAGCAGCTGGGCGCGAACCGGCGACTCGTCGGTGACGGTGGCGTCCAGGATGGAGATGTCCGCGATGAACTCGGTGGAGATGGAGCCGGCGAGTTCGGCCGGTGTCATGTCGACGCCGGTCGTGTTGATGACCCGTTGGGCAAGGTTGCGGCCGGTCAGTAGTTTGGCGTACGTCGGCACCCGGTTCGCGGCTATGGTGTCGGCCTGCACGTTTGCGGTCTCGGTCGGGCTGGACCCGGAGGTCGAGATGAACACGCTGGACGTGGCGGCGTACACCGGAGTGGTGGTGAGGGTGAGCGCGCCTCCGACTGCCACTCCGAGGAGCAGGCAGACCCAGACCGCCCTCCAATGCACCCGAAGCGCGTGTACGTACTGGCGAAGATCCACTCAGTGTCACCCGTCCTGTGTTGCGCTGCCTCCCAGCGCCGCTGACAACCCTAGCCGATGATCCAGCGCAGTTTGTGCTCCCCCGGCTGCAGTGCGTGACGAGGCGAGAACGCGCCGCAATCACCCACGGGGGCGACTGCTCACGGCGATTCGTCGAATGCCGCGAGCAACTCCTTGCGTTCCTGCCGCGCCTGCGCACGCTTTCGACGGCGTTTCAGCAGCATCCGGATGGTTCCCACCGGCTCCAGCGCCGGCAGGGCCATCCAGAAGAATGCCCGGGTGCGGCGGGCGACGAGCGCACCGAGGAAGAACACCCAAAGGTAGGCGATGAAGCTGCTGATCGCGGCACCGACCGCACCGTATTTCGGCAGCAGCGCAAAGTTCACGCCGATGCTCAGCACGGCCCCGATAACGTTTCGCACGATTGCTTCCCGGTACCAGCGCTCCCAGTTCGTCATGAACTGCAGAAGCCCGCCGATACAGACGAATGGGGTGGACAACGCCAGCAGGACGATGACCAGCCTGGTGTCCTCGAAACCGGGCCCGAGCAGGACCGGGGCCAGCGGAGCCATGATGAACACCAAGGCGAGGGTGAGCAGGTAGCCCAGCAGCACCAGCACCCGGGTCACCGCGATGAGTTCGGTCTGGTACCGCTCGGGGTCCCGGTTCTTGAGCTTGAGCAACCGCGGCGCGACGGAGATGAACAGCGCCAGCAGCGCGAACCGCGGCGCCTCGGCCATGCTGGAGGCGACCGCGAACAGACCGGCCTCGGACAGGCCGGACAGCCATCCGACCATCGCCTGATCCAGGCGCAGGTAGATCAGGGCGCTGCTCGAGGTGATCAGCAGCGGCGCGAACTCCTTGAGGGTGGCACCCACGCGGCTGGACTCCAGCACCCAGTGGTCGCGATCGGACATCCGCCGATAGGCGATCCACAGTCCGATGCCGACCAGTGCCGCCTCGATCACGTACGTCCAGGCCACCGCGACGATGCCGTAGCCGAGCAGTGGCAGCGCCACCCTGGCGGCGCCGGTGAGCAGCAGGGCGGCAATCCGGATCAGCACCGCGGGCCGGCTCTGCAGCTCCATCTTGAACCAGGCATCGACGACGTTGAGGGGCCGCAGCAGGGCGGACCCGACGACGATGAGGATGACAACGCCGGTGGTGCTCCCGAACCCCATGGTCGCGCCGATCACCGCGGCCATCAGGAGGTAGAACAGGCTGGTCACGATGCCGACGGAGGCCGCCGATGCGGCGTACAGACGGCCGGCCTCCGCCGGCTTGGCGATGACGTCGCGGAGCAGGCACTGCACCGCGGGGTTGATCACCGATCCGACCAGGAGCAGAAACGCCAGGCCGATCGCCAAACTGCCGAGGTCTTCCTTGCCCAGGGCCCTGGCGACCACGATGCTGACGACGAACGCCACGCCGAGGTGCACCACCCGTTCGAAAACGAGCCAGACCGCGTTCTTGCCCGACTTTCGGGTGCCGGCGAGCGCTGGGCTGGGCTCGGGAAGTGCTTCGGTCACGGGAGCGGTGACTAGCGGTTCTTCAGTACACGCGGGTTCGGTAGCGAGTGTGCCGGCGTCCGCGTCCGCGTGCCGTCCTCGGAGTAGTCAAAGGCCACCCAGTCGCTGATGTCCGGGCGAACGACCTTCGCCGGCACTCCGGCGTACAACGCGTGCGGCGCTGTTGCGCCCGGCATCAGAACGGCACCCATCGCGAGGACGGACCGTTCCGGCAGGGTGGCTCCGACGGCCATGATGCACGACGAGGCGACGAACGAACTCTCCTCCATCCTCGTCACAGCACACGCCATGACGTGACGTTTCGGGTCGTAGGAGTGCGACATCATGGTGATGCTGCGCCCGGCCAGGCCCGACCAGTCACTGATCACGATGCCGCCGGAGGCGTCTAGGTTGTGCCGGCGGGTGATCAGGCAGCTCTTGCCGATCGAGAAGACGCCGACATGTTCAGGATCGGCCTCCGGGGAACTGCGGAACTTCGGGTTCGCCCAGATGAAGTTCCACGGCCCGATCAGTGTGTAGGAGCCAACCCGCGCACCGCGGAGGTTCTTGAACACGTTCCCGATGGAGATCCGGGCGTCTGAGTCCACCTGCATCCGGCCGACGTTGAAAATGATCACGGGATCGATCACCGCCGACTTGTGCACGTCGTGTCCCAGGGCATTGAGAAGCTTGTTCTTTGTCGTGGAGGCAGGCAGCACTCCGACAATGAGCACCAGGACCGCTCTGAGCCGGCGCATCTGTGTACCTCCGCACTGCTGCTGGAATGGCCGACGGCACCGATGGTGCCGGCGGATCGTGCGCCAGCATAGTCGGCGGTTCCCCGAACGGAGGTCGGTCCCCGGCGTCAGCGTCGCCAGCTGGGCGTCCAGCCCAGCCACCTGGCCAGCCTTTCGTCGTAGGGGGCGAACTCGTCGGCCAACCGGGTGTTTAGGTGTGCGGGCAGAACTGGGCGGGGGCGGGCGTTGAGGTTTGCCAGGTCGGACGGCTGCCAGGTCTGCAGCCCGAGAAAAGAGGTCAGGCCGTCCAACGCCGGTCCGGCGTCGAGGAACATCGAGTCGCTGTCGATCACGTGGAGCCGGTCGCGTCCAACGAGCGCCGCCAGTCGTTCCAGCTGTTCTACGTACCGCCCACGGGTGACATAGGCCTGGCAGGCGTGCGGACGGCTGCGGTAGAGCGGCTCGGCGACGAGTCGCGCCACCTCGCCGGACAGCCGCTGCTCCTCCAGGTCCAGCGCGCGCTCGAACGGCTCGCTCTCCCAGCCCATCGAGACCGAGTGGGCGTGCTCGGAATGGGCGCGCTGGACCGGGTCCCGGATCAGCACGATCAGTCGGACGTCAGGCAGATCGGCGGCGATCCGCATCGCCGCGAGCGGGTGCCACATGTAGGACGGCGTGGCCTCCCCGGTGACCGCTGTCAGACCGGTCCGCCGTGCGCTGATCGCCGCGGCGGCGCGGGTCGGAAAGTGCCCGCGGTACCAGCTGGCTCCGCGGTGGTAGGCGTTGTCGAAGTAGTGCACCTCCTTGTGCAGCACCGCGCGCAGCACCTGGGGATGGCCGGCCAGCGTGTCGTACAGCGAGGTCGTGCCGGCCCGCTTGGCTCCGACGACGAGGAAGCTCGGCGTCATTCGCAACTCGGCGGTCAGCCGCCCGGCGGTGCGGGTTCCCGCCTGCACTGCACGCCGTGCGGAACGCGGGATTCGGGACATCAGCCGCTGCTCCGTTGCCACGCCCCGAGATCCCGGTTCAACAGCGACGCCAGATCCTCGACCTCCGAGGCGTAGTAGTCCCGCAACCGCTGTTCGACCGCGGTGTCGATACACGGTCGGCGGTCGCGGCCGAGCCGGCTGAGCACAAGCTTGTCCACTGCGGTCAACCCCGCAACCATGCCCCATGCCAGCGGCCCCTTGCGCCTGGGCGAAACCTTGCCGTACGTGGTGTCGTAGTCGTAGTAGCGGCGGCTGCGGGCAGCCCGCAGCCGGACCCTGGGCGGCCAGTAGATGCCCGGATTGGCCGTGGATCGCACACCGTCCCTCGGGACGGTGTCGTCTGCGTCGAGGAAGTGGAGGGCAGTGGCCAGGCTGCCCGCCGGATCACGAGCCATGTCGTCGTGCAGCAGGACCAGGAATTGCTCGGGGGCGAACCAGTTGTGCCAATGCCGCAGGTGCGCGGCGTACCGCCCGTACTCCAGAATCTCCTGTGACTTGGGGTGGTCCTTCTGCATTCTTCCGTCGAGAATCGCGGCGAGCGCGGCCGAGGGATCCATCACCGGCACGAAACCGAAAACGGCCAAGTGGTAGTACGCCGATACCGCGCGGGCAACCGGCTCCCGCAGGACCGCCAGCAGCTTGATCCGCGGGACGTGATCGGCCACTCGGCCGGGCACCTCCGGCTTGGGCAGGTAGTCGGGGCGCTTCAAGCCGGTGAGCGATCCGGCCCGTGGCGCGAGCAGATCGCTGAGGTGCCGCAGGCCGCCACGGCCGTAGTCGGGATCCTCGAAGTGGCGGGACTCGTGCTCCAGAACGGTGATGTCGGGATGCTCGGCGAGCCGGCGCTGCAAGAACGTCGACGCCGACTTCTGTGCCCCGATGATCGCGAAATCCAGCGGGAGACCCGTGCACGCGCGTCCCCAGGCCCGGGTTCTCGGGTCGTCGCTGAGCATGACACCTTTCTCGTGGCTTGGATCCCGATGCAGTGAATCAGTTCACCCCCCTCACGGGCACTTCGGGTGCAATGAGCCCGTTGTTCATCGAGATCGGCCGACACAGTGAGTGAGGTAACGTGCGTATTATGACCAGAGTTGCGATCACCGCGGCCGCGATTGCCGCAGTGACGCTGCTGGCCAGCTGCGGCGGCGGCGGCGGGCCGGAGCCCGAGCCGCCACCGCAGACCTTCTCCAAGTGCGACACGTCCGCAACCGAGAATGGCGACGTCGCGGCCGCCGAGTCCGGGGCCGGCGGACTGACCGGGAGCGAATCCGCGCCGGCACCGGAGGGCGTACTGGGCTGGACCATGCGCTACTGCTCCACGGGCCGTGACGACTCGATCGTCGAGGTCACCGGCCTGCTGGCAACCCCGGACGGCGACGCCCCGGAGGGTGGCTGGCCGCTGATCGCTTTCGCGCACGGTACAGCGGGCCTCGGCGACCAGTGCGCGCCGTCGACCAGCGGCATCGAGAAGATGCTCTACCTGGAGACCTTCATCGGGGCCGGATACGCCATCGTGGCCTCGGACTTCGCCGGCCTGGGCACCGACGGCATACCCGGATTCCTGATCGGCGAGAGCGAAGGACGCAGCGTCCTGGACTCGGCGCGCGCTGCCCGGGGAATTTCCGGGGCGAACATAGGTCCGCAAACCATGATCGTCGGCTACTCGCAGGGTGGGCACGCGGCGCTGTTCGCCGGGGAACTTGCACCGACGTACGCCCCGGAGATCGACGTGGTGGCGGTGGCGGCACTGGCGCCGCCGACGGACCTGACCGAACTCACCGATGTTAGGTTCAACGAGCCGAACTCCTTCGACACTGCCGCCCCTCTGATCGCCTCGTGGGTGGACTACTACGGCCAGGACCCGAGTTCCCTGGTGACCGCCCAAGGCGCCGAAGTCCTGGACATCGTCGTCAACGAGTGCACCGGCCGGCTACCACAAGCACAGGGGCCGGTCGACGACTTCTTGCAGGCCTCTCTGCTGGACATCCCCGAGTGGGCCGCCCTGTTGGAGGAGAACAGCACCGGGCAGAGTGCGATCGCAGCTCCGGTTTTCATCGCGCAGGGTGGCAGGGACAAGCTGGTCCCTCTCGAGGTGACCCGCTCGGCCATTCCGGACCTCTGCGCCATCAACGACAACCTGCGCTATCAGGAGTACGACGGCGTTTCGCACGGTAACCTCCGGTTGGCCGCCGCGGACGACATGCTTCAGTTCCTGGCCGACGGCTTGGCCGGACAACCGTCGGAGGTCGGCGCGGACTGCGCAAGCGTCAACTAGCTGGCCGGCAGACCGCTACGGTGCCCCCGTGCGAGTCACGTTCTGCGGAGTCCGCGGCTCCACGCCGTCACCGGGCCGGCCGTTCGTCCGCTACGGCGGCCACACGTCCTGCGTGGCGCTGGCTCGAACCGGTCAGCCGGTGCAGCTGCTCCTGGACGCCGGCACCGGGATGCAGGCGGTCAGCCCGCTGGTAGACGGGGCGTACGACGGCAGCGTGCTGCTCGGGCACCTGCACTGGGACCACACCCACGGGATGCCGTTCTTCGCCGCCGGCGGTCGGCCCGGCCATCGCGTCCGCGTCCTCATGCCGCGGCAGGGCGACTCCGGTGAGGCGTTGCTGCAGCGCTGCCTGTCTCCGCCCAACTTCCCGATCGTGCCGTCGGAGCTCGGCCGGGGGTGGAGTTTCGAGGACCTCGACGAGGGCGGCTTCCAGCTAGAGGGCTTCGACGTGCTGGCCCGGGAGATACCGCACAAGGGCGGCCGGACTTACGGCTACCGGGTCAGCGCGGACGGCGGTTCGCTGGCCTACTTGTCCGACCACAGCCCCACCTCGGTCGGCCCCGGCCCGGACGGGCTCGGCGAACGGCACCCGGCCGCGCTGGAACTCGCCGCCGGTGTCGACGTGCTCATCCACGACGCGCAGCACCGCAGGGAGGAATTCCCCGGCGTCGGCTACCTCGGGCACGCCAGCGTCGACTACGCGGTGGCGTTGGGAGTCCAGGCCGGAGTCGGAACCGTCGTGCTCTTCCACCACGCACCGACCCGCACCGACGATGAGGTCGACGCCATGCTGGCGGCCGCCGAGAACCGGGACGTCTCGGTCGTCGCGGCCTCCGAAGGCCTTGTCCTGGAGTGCGTGGCCGGCCGGCCGGTCACCGCGAGGTCGGCCTGATCGGGTCTCGCCGCTGATGCTCGGCACCCTCTACTGTGACCCGGGGGAGCGGACCCGGCGAGCGCCGGGCTATCGGGTGCGACGAAAGGGGCTCCTATGGCCAAAGCAGACCGGTCCGTGGAGGAGCAGCTCGCCGCTGCCGAGCCGTTCGCGCGGATCGGGAAGCGCGCCCTGCGCTCGCTCGCCTCCTCGGCTAAGAGCGTTGAGCATGCCGAGGGCCATCACGTCGTCGAAGAAGGCGGTACGCCGCTGGGTTCCACTTGATCACTGAGGGGGAGGCTGTGGTCGAGGTCGGCGGCAAGCAGCGGCGGCAGCTCCGGACCGGAGACTACTTCGGCCTGATCTCCCTGATCGATGGCAAGCCCCGGTCGGCCACCGTGCGGGCGACGACACCGATGCGCACCCTGTTCATCTCCCCGTGGGTCTTCGGTCCGGTGCTGGAGGCCGAGCCGACGATCGCCCGCGACCTGTTGCCGATGTTGTGTGAGTTGCTGCGCGACGCCGAGCAGCGCGACAGCTAGTCCGAGCGGCGCCCGGATGGTGATGTCGGTGACCGAGCTCAACGAGCTCACCGAGGGGTGCCTGCCGGGACTGCTGGGGATGCGGTTCACCGACTGCAGGTCGGGACGGGTCAGCGCTCGGCTTGCCGTCCGGCCCGAGCTGCTGGCTCCCAACGGCTACCTGCACGCCGCCACCATCGTGGCCCTGGCCGACACCGCGTGTGGTTTCGGCTGCCGGTCCCTGCTGCCGGAAGGTTCCAGCGGGTTCACCACAATCGAGCTCAAGTCGAACTTCCTCGGCACCGCCCGAGACGGCATGATCAGCACCGACGCCGAGGCGATCCACGCCGGCCGGACGACGCAGGTCTGGGACGCCACCGTGCGACATGTCGACTCGGGAAAGACCCTCGCCCTTTTCCGCTGCACCCAAGCCGTGCTCTGGCCCCGCTGAACCCAGGAGATCTCGTGACCGTTACCAGCAGCAGTTATCCCACTGTCGAGATCCCCAACGTGTCGGTCCCGGCGTACGTCCTGCGAAACGCCGCGGAGCGCAAGGACGACCAAGCCCTCGTCGACGGGCTCAGCGGGGATCAGCTGACCTACGGTCAGCTGGCCGGCTACGTCGATCGGGTGGCCGCGGCGCTGGCCGAGCGGGGCGTCAAGCCAGGCGACACGGTCGCCATATTCAGCCCGAACACCATCTACTACCCGGTCGTCTTCCACGGGATCGCCGCCGCCGGCGCGCTGTCCAGCACGATCAACTCGCTCTACACGCCGGAGGAGATCGCGTTCCAGCTCAAGGACTCCGGCGCGAAGATGCTGATCACCGTCTCGCCGTTCCTCGACCGGGCGCGGGCCGCGGCCGAGAAGCAGCCGGTCGAGGAGATCATCGTCATGGACGGCGCCGAGGGCCATGCCTCCCTGCGAGACCTGCTCAGCTCGCAGGCGCCCAGCCCACAGGTCCAGATCAACCCGGAAGCGGACCTGGTCACGCTGCCGTACTCCAGCGGGACAACGGGCCTGCCCAAGGGCGTGATGCTGACCCACCGCAACCTGGTGGCCAACGTCGCCCAGTGCGAGGCGCTGTTCAAAGTAGGGCCGGGGGAGCGGCTGGTCGCCGTACTACCGTTCTTCCACATCTACGGGCTGACCGTTCTGATGAACGTCGGACTGTCCACCGGGGCGACCGTCGTGACGATGCCGCGCTTCGACCTCGAGCAGTTCCTGACCGTTCTACAGGACCAGAAGATCACCCGGGCGTACGTGGCACCGCCTATCGTGCTCGCGCTGGCCAAGCATCCGATGGTCGACAAGTTCGACCTCTCGGCGCTGTCGGTGATCTTCTCCGGCGCGGCGCCGCTGTCCGCCGAACTCGCCGACGCCTGCGCCCAGCGGCTGGGGTGCGAGGTCAAGCAGGGCTACGGGATGACCGAACTGTCCCCGGTGTCGCATGCGATGCCCGACGGCGTGGACCTCCCGACCGGCAGCGTCGGTGTCACGCTGCCGAACACCGAGTGCCGGCTGGTGTCGGTGGAAACCGGAGAGGATGCCGCCGAGGGCGAGCCCGGCGAGCTGTGGGTCCGCGGGCCGCAGGTCATGAAGGGCTACCTCAACAACGACGAGGCCACTGCCGCGACCGTCGACTCCGAGGGCTGGTTGCACACCGGCGACGTGGCCGTCGTCGACGAGCAGGGCGTGTTCACCATCGTCGACCGGGTCAAGGAGCTCATCAAGTACAAGGGCTACCAGGTCGCGCCGGCCGAGTTGGAGGCGATCCTGCTCGGCAACCCGAGTATCGCCGACGCGGCGGTCATCGGCGTACCGGACGAGGAAGGTGGGGAGATCCCCAAGGCGTTCGTCGTGGTCGGAGCGGGCCAGGAGATCTCCGCCGAGGACGTCATGTCCTACGTCGCGGGGCAGGTCGCTCCGCACAAGAAGGTGCGTTCGGTTGAGTTCATCGACGCCATCCCGAAGTCGGCCAGCGGCAAGATCCTGCGCAAGGACCTGCGCTCCAAGTAGGTGGCCGAACCGGAGGAGCGCTATGCGCGGCTCGTCGACGACATGCTCGCGGAGTCTCCGGAGGACGTCTCCCGCACCTGGCGGGAGCGCGCGGCTATGGTGCGTCGGCGCTGCGCCATGCTCGTCAAGGGTCGGCTGGTCGCTTCGACCCCGGACACGGGCGGCTGATGCGGTAGTGGCTGGCCGTGCACCCGACCGCTGACGCCGACGGTGGTCGTTGGCTCGCGAGGCGCTGGCCCTTCTCGGCCCGAAGCGGTGAGCCTTTGACCGTCTCCGCGTGGTCTGCCGAGGTTCCTCGGGTGATCGAGCACGCGCAGCAGCGGCAGGCGATCAGGCGAGGCGCAAAGTGATCTTCCGCCGCAGCCCAGGACAGGTTTCAACTGGGGCGAGCGCGGAACGAGTGCGACTAGAAGAGAGTGGCGGAGGTCCGCAGGTGCCGTCCGATCACTTTCGGTGGATCAAGGAGACCGTTACTTGGCACGACGTCCACACTGGAAGAGCGTGAGTCTGATCAGCCTGGGGGCTGTCATCGGCTTGGTGGCCGCGGGCACACCCGCAGCCGCGGGGACCGCGGACGCGCCATTTCTCGCCAACCAGCTCGTCCGCAAGGCCAGGTCGCGTTCAGGTATGAGGAGCAGGTCGTCGACGCGGAGGTGTTCACCGTCAGCGGCGCGATTATCTCCAACAACGTCGGCGGCGGCGTCCCGGTGAACGGAACCCTGGGTGACCCGGAGTCGGCCGTCATCCCCACGGCCGGACTGAGCCAGAACGACGGCACGGGGCTCGCGGACAGTTCGGCAAACCCGCGACGCTGGAGCTGCGCTACCACCTGGAGTCCCGCACGAGCTACAACGTCATCGCGAAGACCGGACCGGCCGGACCACCAAAGTCATGGCCGGGGCACACTTGGACAGCGTCGAGGCAGGTCCGGGAATCAACGACAACGGCCGAGGAACTCGGGCTGATCGGGTCGACGGCGTATGTCGCCGGCCTGTCGTTCCAGCAGCAGCTGGACATCGCGCTGTACCTGACTTCGGCATGATCGGCTCGCCCAACGCGGCGTACTTCGTCTACGACGGTGACGACTCCGACGGTGTCGGGGCCGGTCCCGATCCCTACGGCTCCGCGCAGATCGAGCAGGCGTTCGTCGACTACCTCGCCTCGATCGACGTACGCCGGAGCGAACGGACTTCAGCGGCCGGTCGGACTACGGACCGTTCATTGCCGTCGGCATCTCCTCCGGTGGGTTGTTCACCGGCGTCGAGGGCATCAAGACCGAGGACAGGCCGCCACGTGGGGCGGTACGGCGGGCTCGCCGACGACCCGTGCTACCACCATGCGTGCGACAAACCTCGGCAATCCCAACCGCCAGGCGCTGGACCGCAACAGTGACGCCGCAGCATTCGTGATCGGGACCTACGGCATCTCCACAACCGGCATCAACGGGGTACCGGATCGAGCCGAGCGGGCCGCGGCACGCTCGGGTGCCGTTGCGGTTGCCGTCGGTCGCGCTGACGGCCACGCGGCAGCCTGAGACTCGTCCCGTCGCGCGGGGGCTGGGGGTCAGCCGGCGGGGGCTGGGGTTCAGCCGGCGACGGCTGCCAACAGCTCGGCGCGGTCGGGTCCGGGCAGCGGTCGGCTCTCCGCTCCCAAGTCCAGCCGGTCGGCCACCTCCGGCCGGTCGAGCACCTCCTGCGGCGTGGCAAGGAGCGAGGAGATGTCCAGTACGCCGCGCAGCGCCTCAGGGTGGCGGCGGGCCGCGGCGACCAGCGCCTTGTGGCTCGCCCAGCCCGCGTCGGCGGTACGGTACGTCCGACCCTCCCGATCGGCGTCGAGTTCGGCCAGCCGGTGCCGGTCGTAGGCCAGCGTCAGCCGGAAGAGCGGCTCGACGTCCCTGCGGGTCAGCTCGTCCCAGCGCACGGCCAGCGTCGCCGGCTGGTGCGGCTCGGCCTGGCGTAGCAGGTCACGCAGGGTACAGACGTGCAGGAGGCCGATGGACGAGCCGCGGCCCAGCGACGGGTTCGTGCAGGCCCAGGCGTCACCGACCGGCAGCAGCCCGGTGACGGTCGGGCCGTCCGCGTCGACGTACCGGCGAATCCGGTCCTCGATCCCGGCGATCACCTCCACGTCGCTGATCGGCTCGCCGTCGGCCCAATGCGCGGCCAACGGGAACAGCCGCAGCGCCGCGCACCACGCCGCCGGCTCCCGCAGGGCGCGCAGCTCCCGGTCGCGGGCACTGACCACGAACGAGACCGACCAGGTGTCGTTGTCGGCCGGCAGGGTGAGGATCGACAGGCCCGCGTAGTCCTGGATCAGCGCTGCCAGTACCGGCGGAGTCGCGCCGGCGGAGCGGGCCCGGAAGTGCCGCGTCTGGTAGACGAAGCCGCAGTCCTCGCGCTGCTCCGTGCCGGGGCGAGCGCCGGCCGCGGCGAGCAACCCGGGCACGGTCGAGCGGCGACCGGTGGCGTCGACGACGACGTCGGCGGAGATCTGCTCACCGGATCCGGTGCGGACGCCGGCGACATGCGGTACGCCGGGGCTCGTCGGCGTACCGGTCGTCACGGCCGTGACCCTGGCGCCGCGCCGGATCGTCACCCCTGGCTGGTTCTCCGTCGCGCGGGCGAGCGCGGACTCCAGCACCGGCCGGCGGGCGGTCACCGTTGCGAAGCGCTCGTCGCCGTCCCACCAGCCACCGCTGTGCTTGGGCAGCATCAGGGCCAGCGGGTTGATCGAGGCGGCACCGACCGCGACGAGGTCGGCCAGCACATCGGGCAGCTCGCGCTGCATGAGCTGGCGCCACCGGGGGAGCATGTAGTGCGGCATTCGGAACTGGTTCACGCCGTGCCGGTCCCAGTTGGCCCAGGCCTGCTCCGGGTCGGCTGGCGGCGGGTCGTCGTCGCGCTCGAGGACAGTCACCCGGTGGCCGTCGCTGGCAAGCAACAGCGCCGCGCTGAGGCCGCCCAGTCCGGCACCGAGAACGAGAACATCGGCCACGATCACACCTCCGAGTAACCGGTCGGTCACCGAACCGGTCCGCATAGGTTAGTTGTATGCGCGCGATCACCTTGCCCTCCTTCGGCGGACCCGAAGTCCTGACCTGGACCGAGGTGCCCGAGCCGACACCGGGGCCCGGTGAGGTGCTCATCGACGTGGCGGCCAGCGCGGTGAACCGCGCAGATGTGATGCAGCGACAGGGCAGCTACCCCTCACCGCCGGGCGCCTCGGCCTACCCGGGGCTGGAGTGCAGCGGCCGGATCACCGCTATCGGCTCCGCGGTCACCGGCTGGCACGTAGGCGACGAGGTGTGCGCCCTGCTCGCCGGCGGCGGGTACGCCGAACGGGTCGCCGTACCGGCCGGTCAGCTGCTGCCGATCCCGTCCGGCGTGGACCTGGTGACCGCCGCCGCGCTGCCCGAGGTGACCTGCACGGTGTGGTCCAACGTCTTCATGCTGGCCGGCCTCGCGGCCGGCGACGTCTTTCTGGTGCACGGCGGATCCAGCGGGATCGGGACCATGGCAATCCAGCTTGCCGCGCGGGCGGGCGCTCGGGTGTTCTGCACCGCCGGTACGCCGGACAAGCGCTCCCGCTGCCTCGAACTGGGTGCCGAGGTCGCGATCGACTACCACAACGAGGACTTCGCCGACCGGGTGCGCAAGGCGACCGACGGCCGCGGCGCCGATGTCGTCCTGGACAACATGGGTGCGGCCTACCTCGAGCGGAACGTCGACGTACTGGCCGTCGGGGGGAGGCTTGTCGTGATCGGGCTGCAGGGCGGCGCGAGGGCCGAGCTCAACCTCGGGACGCTGCTGCGCAAGCGGGCATCGGTGAACGCGACGACGCTGCGGGCCCGACCGCCGGACGGTCCGGGCGGCAAGGGCGAGATCGTTGCCACCGTGCGGGAGCAGGTGTGGCCGGCGATCGCCGCCGGAGAGATCCGGCCGGTCGTCGATCAGGTGCTGCCGATGGCGCAGGCTGCGCAGGCACACCGGCTGCTGGAGGCCAGTGCGCACGTGGGCAAGATCCTGCTCGCCACCTGAGTCCTCGCGTGATCAAGGGGTTTGGCCGGTCAGGACCGGCACAATCCCATGTTCACGGACGGATGTCGTCGAGGACGCTCAGGACGTGTTCGACCTCGTTGGCCGCGGTGTAGTGGGCCAATCCGAGTCGGACAGCGCCGCCCACCTCGCTGACACCGAGGGCGTCCATGAGTTCGCGCGCGTAGTAGTCCCCGTCCCAGGCACAGATGTCGCGCCGGGCCAGTTCCTCGGTCACCTGCCGCGGTGTCCTCCCGTCGACGGTGAGAGACACCGTCGGCGTACGGCGGGCCGCGGTCCCGAGCACCGTGACGTGCGGCAGCGCCCGCAGGCCCTGATCGAGACGCGTCATCAACTGCTGCTCGTACGCCTCGACGGCAGCCATCGACACCAGAATGCGCCTGCGCCGGTCAGCACCGGTGGATGCGTGGTTCCTGCCGCCCACCGGCTGGTCGCCGGCCAAGGCCGCGATGTGTTCGACGGCCGCGACCACGCCGGCGAACAGCTCGAACGGCGGCGTACCGGTCTCGAACCGGTCCGGTACCCGGTCCGGTGACGGGATCAGCTTGTCCGGCTGAAGGGCGTCAAGGACGGCGGGAGCAGCGACCACGGCGCCGACGTGCGGGCCGCACCACTTGTAGGCGCTCACCGCGATGAAGTCCGCGCCGAGTTCGGCCAGGTCCAGCGGGATGTGCGGGGCGGCGTGCACCGCGTCGACGTACACCAATGCACCGACCGCGTGCGCCCGGTCGGCGATGGCGCG
>Ga0136613_10000296_pt1 | contig 22056 bp, 26 predicted proteins | sample AntDrymUQ2722106_2_FD_106649 | JGI IMG/M metagenome (GOLD analysis project Ga0136613, IMG submission 106649) | Polar desert sand microbial communities from Dry Valleys, Antarctica - metaG UQ272 (21.06) | ecosystem: Environmental > Terrestrial > Soil > Desert | place: Antarctica: Dry Valley... | reverse complement strand
GCTCGGCGACCTCAACGCGACGCCCGACTACAAGCGCCACCTGGCGCGCGTGCTGAGCCGGCGCGCGCTGACGACGGCGGGCCTTTGAGGACTCGATCGACGTGATCGCAGGGATCGTGCTCGCGGCGGGATCCGGATCGCGCTTCGGCGGCACCAAGCAACTCGCCCAGCTCGACGGGATCCCGCTGCTCGAGCACGCCCTGCGCGCGATCGAAGCCGTCCGGGCGATCGACCGCATCGTCGTCGTGCTCGGCGCCCGCGCGGACGAGATCCTCGCGGGCATCGACTTCGGCGCCGCGGAGCCGGTTGTCTGCGCCGACTGGAAGGAGGGCCAGGCGGCCATCTGTGCTCGGCCGTCGACGTCGATACCCCCGAGGCGCTCGAGCAGCTGCGGGGGTAGGCGCGTGCGTGGGCGTAGATCGAGTCATTCGCCCTCTGGCGGCCGACGGCGAGCGTCGGGGTCGCGGTACCTGGCCCACTCGGATGCGAACTCGGCGCCGAAGACAACGACGTTCGCGGCGGCGTAGACGAATATCAGCAGCGCCATGGCGGCGCCGAGCGAGCCGTAGATGGCGCCGAAGTCCGCGAGCTGCTCGAAGTACAGCTCGAGGGCGAGCTTGACGATCGTGAGGCCCACTGCGGCCACGATCGCGCCGGGCCAGATGTCCCTCAGCGGCTTTCTGTGCATCGGCAGGACGCGGTAGAGGAAGAGCAACCCGAGCGCGGTGAACACGAACGGCAGCAGCTCGCCGGCGATCTCGAGCCCGGCGGCCAGAAGCCAGCCGCCGCCGGCCTCGTCGTCGAGCACATTGGCGAGCCGATGCGTGGCGGTGAGCGACAGGCTGAGCGCGAGGATCGACGTCCCGCCGAGGACGAGCGCGAGGTCGAGCGCCTTGCGCTTGAGCAGCGACGGGCGCTGCTCGATGTCCCAGGCCTCGTTGATCGAGTGTCGCAGCGCGCCCATGACCCCGCTGGCGGCGAACATGAGCAGGATCGTGGTGAGCACCCCGAGGTTGCCGGCACGGTCCAGCGCATCTCCGACCGCGCGCTCGAGCTTGGGCCGGTCGCCGCTGCTCGCGAGCGGGAGGTTGTCAAAGACGGTCTGGATGATGCGCTCGCGGACGGCGGAGTCATCGAACACGAGCCCGAAGGCACCCGCCAGCAGCAGCATGAGGGGGATGAAGGACAGGATCGCGAAGAAGCTCATCTGCGCGGCCGAGCGGTGGCCGCGATCCTCGACGAACTCGACCACGGAGCGGCGAGTGGCGACCAGCGTGCGCTGCACGACGTGGCGGATGGCGCGCTGCACGGCGCGCACCCTACGGTGCCGGCGTGGTCTGCTTGCCGCTCGACTTCGCGCAACACGCGGTCGAGCGTGCGCGCAGCCGTGCTTGCAACCTGGCGCCGGCCTTGGCGTTGGCTTGAGCCGATCGGCCTCAAGGACCGTGGGCGCCGTGCCGAAGACTGAATGTATGAAAGCGGTGCTCGTGTTCACGGGGGGGCCTTCGTGAGTGCCGTCCACGCCTCAGCGGCTCAGCCGTTCAGCGTGAGCGTGGTGCCCGACCGCGGCGAGGTCGTCGTGGTGCTGACCGGCGAGCTTGACCTGGCCTCGGCCGACGTGTTGGAGCGCGACGTCCGCAAGCTGCGCCTCGCGGGATGCGATCGCGTCGTCGTGGACCTGCGCCAGGTCGAGTTCATGGACTCGACTGGCCTGCGCCTGCTCATCAGCCTGCGCAACACCGCCAAGCGCGAAGGACACCGCCTGATGGTCGTGCCCGGCCCTCGTCAGGTGCAGCGCATCTTCGACTTGACCGCCACACGCGGCCTGTTCGACTGGCGCGAGTAAAGCGCTTCTCAGTCGCGCAACTCGTGAGCAGCGACGCTCACCGTCTTGAAGACGTACATCACCGCGAGCGCGAAGAACAGCGCCCCCACCGCCGCCCTTATCTGTTCGGTGCCCAGCGGCGTGCGCTGGGCGAGTGGCTCGGCCACCGCATCGCCCACCTTCCTTCGCCAGCCCTGCAGCCCTGCGGTTCCGATTCGAGTCGCCGCTGTCACGATCCCTCCTGGTCGCTGTGGGGACGTAGTTCCCGAATGGGCGCTGTTTCATCGCTGGCGGCCTCGCTGCGCTCGTAGAAGCTCTTACTTCGGCACCTACTGCCACTGCGGCTCGTGCACCCGCGATGACAGGCGCGGCAGCCCGAAGGCCGAGGTCTCGAGCCAGTGCAGTAGATGGTCGCCTGGCACCGGCCGGCTGAAGTAGTAGCCCTGAGCTTCGTCACAGCCATATTCGTTGAGCAGATTCATCGTCGCCCTGTCCTCGACTCCCTCGGCGACGACCTTCAGACCGAGGTTGTGGGCGAGGTCGATGATGGACCGGACGATGATGGCGTCATCCTTGACCGAGCACATCGTGGTGACGAACGATCTGTCGGCTTTGATCTCGACGACGGGTAGCCGCTGGAGATAGACGAGAGATGAAGTCACATGCCTGACGCTGGTGCCGAGCCACCATGAGCAGATGTGACGAGGCTATCCGCTTCTCTAGATACGCTGACGGGGTGCTCGTACTTGCGCTGTCTACGCCCGGCAACGCGACGACTGCGGCGATCGCCGGGGTGGCCCTGCTGCTCGGGGTGTTGCTCATGGCGCGTGCCCGTCGCCTCGATGCCGGACCGGGCGCCGCGGTCGCGAGCCCGCCGCCAGAGGCTCCGGCAGTCGCGGCGCAGCCCTCGTCGGTGCAGCATGATCCCGAACCTGCGCCTCAGCAACCAGCGCCGCCCGACCCCGAGGCCGCCGAACCGGCGACCGTCGCGGTGGACGAGGCTCCCGCCGAACCGCAGAGGATCAGGCTGCGCGGCGCCCGTTTTGGCGAGACGGCCGGTCAAGGCCCCGCATCCGAGGAGGCTGAGCCGGCACCGGCGGCTGAGCCGGCGCAGACTGCGCCGACCGCGCCGACCGAGGACGAGCCCGCCCGTCCGCGGAGGATTCGTTTGGGCGGCGCTCGGTTCGGTCCCGCAGCGCCCGAGAAGCCGCCCGCCACGCCTGAGCCGCCCGCGGCGCCCGAGCCGGCGGACACCGCGCCCGAGCCGGCCGACGCCGCGCCCGAGCCGGCCGATGCCGCGCCCGCCGATGCAGCACCACCGGAACCGGCTGCACCGCCCGGCCTGCCGCCCGCGTCGAAGTTCCGCCAGGGCTCCATCCGCTTGCGCGAATAGAGATGAGCGACACGATTGACGTCCTGGAGAAGGAGCAGCGCATCAGCTTCTCGTTCGAGGACCTGATGAGATACCACGGGCCGGGCTCGCCGGGCGGCGTAGCGCACGCCTTCAAGGTCATGGAGCGCGGGTTCACGCTGCTCGAGCCTGAGGGCCTGCTGCAGCGGCGCGAGGTATCGCTGCGAACGTCCTTCGGTGGACCTGGCGCGCGCGACGGCTTCGAGATCGTCACCCGCGCCGTCACCGGCGACCGCTACGTCATCGATCCCGCGCTCGCCCGGCCCGGCAATGGCCGCACGCGCGAGAGGTTCGTCTTCGAGCTGATCTACCGCGACCGCAGCGTGACCCTCGTGCTGCGCGAGGGCTATGTGACCGATGAGTTCCTCGATCTGGCGCGCAAGAAGGGCTTGACGCCCGAGGAGGACGCGCGCCTCGATCAGCTCAAGCGCGAGATGGCCGAGCGCGTGATGGACAACGCCGCCGCAGACGTCTACGACGCCGAATGACCGAGCGGCAGATTTCGACCACGGCGCAGCGCAGCGCGAAGTCGTCGATCTCGGGCGGGTACTTCTCCGACACGTCTGCGGCATCGCCCTAGTGCGCGTCCGGTTCGGGTTGCCCCGTGTCCTTGCGCTGTGCGTCGCCATCCCAGCCGGCCAGAAGCCCGCGCGATGGCGCGCGGGCAGGTCCCTAGGCGGCTTCGCGCAGGCCCGCGAGCGACGGCTCGTTGCCGAGGCTGCGCATCGCCGCCTCCTCCAGCTGACGTGCGCGGTCGCGGCTGACGCCCAGCTCGCGGCTGGTCGCCTCGATCGTGCGCTCGCGCCCGTCGCGCAGGCCGAAGCGCAGCTCGACGACACGGCGCTCCTCGCCCGTCAGACGTAACAGGGCACCGGCGACCGCATGCTCGAGCTCGGTCGCTTCGGCGGCCTCGCTGGGGCCCGGCCCCTCGCTGGCGATGAGGTCACCGAGATGGCTGTCGCCGTCGTCGCCGATCGGCGTGTCGAGACTCGTCACCGCGCGCCGAGCCTCGCGCAGCGCGATCACGTCGGCGACCGTCATGTCGGCCGCCGCCGCGACCTCCTCGTCGGTCGGGTCGTGCGACAGCTTGGCCGTCAGATCGCGCTCGACGCGTGCGAGTCTGCGCTCGCGCTGCTCGATGTGGACCGGCAGGCGGATCGTGCGCGCGGAGTTGGCCAGCCCACGCTGGATGCTCTGGCGGATCCACAGAGTGGCGTACGTCGAGAACTTGAATCCCTTGCGCCAATCGAACTTCTCGGCGGCGCGGATCAGCCCGAGCGTGCCCTCCTGGACGAGGTCGCCGAGCGAGAGCCCGAGCCCCTGGTAGCGACGGGCCTGCGAGACGACGAGGCGCAGGTTGGAGTTGATCATCCGGTCCTTGGCAGCAATGTCGCCGCGCTCGATTCGCTTGGCGAGCTCGACCTCCTCGGCCGCGGTCAGAAGCGCGTGCCGCGACGCCTGGTTGAGGAAGATCTGCAGGGAGTCGGAGGCCGCCTCCGCGTGGGCCCGCTGCGCGCTATGACTGCCGTCGGCAGCGGTGATCCGGCGCCGAGGCTTCTTGGTCGGAGCGCTGTGCTCGCCGCGGCGGCGACGCGCGCTCGATGTGGGTGTACCGGCCAAATGGTTCCTTTCGGAGGTTTCGCGGCGACGCTGTTCGCGACAGAGCCCCGACCGTCAGCTCGCAGGCCGCTCGAGCGCGGCGTCTGAAGCACGGGGAGAGGGGGTAGTCGAGCGAGCAGCATGGGTATGCCGCACGACGCCTCATGGCAGCATATCACATCGTTGCGCGGACAATAGTTCCCGGGCGTACAGGGGCTCGGGCGTGCGAACGGACCTCGCCAGACCGCGCGGTGAGTTACCCGGCCGGGACGGTCCCGCCGCCGAATGCGCTCGAGCGGGGCCGTGGTGTCGCCGAGGTTGACCGGTCCGATGCTGCCTGTGCTGATGGGGTTTGCTGAGTAACCCCGGTCGTCAGCTGCGTGGACGGTCTGCGGAGCGGGCTGCGCGAGGTCGAGGCGCCTGCGCTGAGTCCAGCCAGCCCTGAGGGCCGGCGCCGTCAGCGCTGGCGGCTGGCGGCGTCGAGCAAGTGGCGCATCGACGTGTGGCGATGCGCGCTCGCCGGAGGCGACCTCGTGGCGCAGCTCGCCGAGCAGGCCGAAGCGCTCGGCGACGACGTTGTGCTCGTGGATCGTTTCGAGGTTCTCGTGGCGCGCGCTCACGAAATGCGCGTCGCTGAGCTCAGCGAGCTCGGAGACGACGCCGCCGATCATCTCTCGCGCACGCAGTCCTCGACGAAGTGCGGCCTGCGGTGGGCCTTCGCGGACGACGGCGCCCTCGCGGGTGCGCTTCATCAGCTCGTAGATCTCCGACGAGCGCACTGGCAGGCAGTCAGGCCCTGCGCGGCGACGCCGACGAGCCGACGGGTGCCGTGCGCGGAGGCAGCGGCCATGCCGTAGAGCATGTAGATCTCCTGCGTCGCGACCCCGAAGACAGGCGCGGGCTTGTGCTCGGGATAACGGGCGGCGACGGTCACCTCGGCACGCTCGGCGCCCTGGCGCTCACGGACGAGCTCGGCGATTCGCGTCGCGAGCGCCTCGGCCTTGAAGTCGTCTCGCCGACACGACCTCGCTGATCGCCTCGTTGACGACTTCTTCGAAGCGCGATATGTGGCGACCCTTCTGCTGCGGCCCGAGCTCGCCGAAGCACTGCCAACGCGCTGAAATGGGCTGCTCCTCACCGTTTTGCGGATGCGGACGATCTTTCGATCGCGGTCACTCCGGCACGCGAAGGACTGAACCGCAGCGCGGGCAGCTCCTGCACGTCGAGATTGGCTGGGCATCTCGCACAAGACGCGCCGGTGCAGCTGCGCGAGCGCCTGGCACTGACGCAGAGCGTTGTGGGCGGGTTCCTGCAGGAGGTCGCCGAGCACGCCGAGGTGCACGAGGCCGTGGTCATCTCGACCTGCAATCACACCGAGCTGTCGCTCGTCGTCGGGGATCCGGTGCTCGCCGAGAGCGCCGCGCTGGGGATGCACGCCCAGCGGGCTCACGCGCGGTCCGACCGAGCTCGCCCGAGCGGATCGACTCGCCGCACAAACGGTGACGCCGCGCGCCATCTGTTTCGGGTCTGCAGCGGCGTCTTGCGCGCAGCGCGTGGCAGACTGTCGCTGCCGATGGCCTCCGACCCTCAGATCACCGCGCTGACCGCGATTCCGAACGTCGGGCCGGCCATCGCGCGCAGGCTGGTGCGGCTCGGCATCACCGCGCCGCAGGACCTGCGCGGACAGGATCCGGACGAGCTGTTCGAGCGCCTCTGCGCGCTCGACGGCCGACGCGAGGATCCGTGCCTGCTGGACACGTTCGCCGCCGCAGTCGATATCGCCAACGGCGAGCCCGCGCGCCCGTGGTGGCACTACTCGCGCGAGCGCAAGGCGGCCGCCGGTGGCTGAGCGGGCGAGGCTCGGTTGGGTGATCGTCTATGTCGCCGACGTCGGACAGGCGATCGATTTCTATGAGCGCTCGTTCGGGCTGAGCCGGCGCTTCGTCGTCGACAGCTACGGCGAGCTTGAGACGGGCACGACGACGCTCGCCTTCGCCGCCTTCGAGCTGGCGGACTCCAATTTCGACGGCGGCGCGCAGCGGCCGGCTCCCGACGGCCGTCCCTTCAACGTGGAGGTCGCGCTCGTTTTCGACGACGTCCCCGCCGCTTTCGAACACGCGGTCGCCAGCGGCTGCACGGCGCTCGCCGAGCCGTCCGTCAAGCCCCACGGCCAGACCGTCGGCTGGGTCCGCGACCCGTTTGGAACGCTCATCGAGATCGCCTCGCCGATTACGCCGTAGCGCGCAGCGCCTCAATCAGGCTGAGTCAAAGGTCGCCGTCAGTCGCGAGATCCGGTGACCTGACCACGCGCGAGCACGCGCAGCGCGGCGACCCGGATCGCCTCGTCGAGCATCTCGCCGTCGAGCGCGACGGCGCCGTGGCCGCCCTCGCGCTCGGCCTGCTCGAGCGCGTCGATGACGGCTTGGGCGTGCTCGATCTCCTCACTGCTGGGCGTGAACAGCTCGTTGAGGGCGGACACCTGGGCCGGATGGATCGCCCACTTGCCGTCGAAGCCCATGTCGCGGGCGCGCTCGGCCGCCGCCATGAAGCCCGCGTCGACCGCGACGCCGAGATACGGGCCGTCGATCGCGGACACGTCGTGCGCGCGCGCCGCGACGAGTACCGCGTCCTGGATCGCGCGCCACGAGTCGAGCTCCGCCTGCGCGCCCGCGGCGCGGCCCAGCGACGCCGACAGATCGGCGTAGCCGAGGACCAGCGCGTCCAGGCGCGCCGACGCCCCCGCGATCTCCGACAGGCGGTCGACGCCCGCGGCGGTCTCGATGAGCGCCTGGACGCGCATCGGCCGGCTCGGCTGCGCAGCAGCCTCGATGCCGTCGAGCAGGCGCTCGACGAACTGAAGGTCAGCGGCGCTCTCGACCTTGGGCACGATGATCGATCCCGGCGCCTCGGGTAGCGAAGCCATCGCGATCACGTCCAGGTGGCACCACGGCGTCCGTGGCGCGTTGACGCGCACGCTGGCGCGGACGCCCTGCCACTGCGGCTCGCCGAGCGCGCCCGCCACGGTCTCGCGCGCCTCGTCCTTTGCCGATGCCGCGACGGCGTCCTCGAGGTCGACGACGATCTCGTCGGCCCCGCGCGCCGGCGCCTTGGCCAGCATCGAAGCTGAGGAGCCGGGGACCGATAGACACGAGCGGCGGGGGACGGGGCTCGAGGACATCGCGCGCGCAGCATACGGTCCGCTGCCCGCCGTTGCGTGGACCGCGTTAGGCTTGCGCCGGCTCAGCCGGGGGGAGGGCCGATGCTCGGGCAGCAGCCCGGGATCTGACCGCTTCCGGGTCTCTCGTGAAAAAGGAGCGCCGGACCGTGAAGCTCGTGATCGGCATCGTCCGCCCGGACAAGGCGAACGACGTGCTTGAAGCTCTGTATCGCGCGGAGGTGCGCGGGGTCTCGCTCAGCCGCGTCCAGGGGCATGGAGGTGAGCTTGACCGCGTCGAGACCTACCGCGGCACCACGGTGAAGATGGGACTCGCCGAGAAGGCGCGCTTCGAGATCGCCGTCTCGGAGGAGTTCATCCAACCGACGATCGACGCGCTGTGCGAGGGCGGGCGCACCGGCGAGGTGGGCGACGGCAAGATCTTCGTCGTACCGCTCGAGCGAGTCATCAGGATTCGCACCGGCGAGACCGACGACAGCGCCGTGACGCCGAGCACATGACCGGCTTCGTGACGCTGGCGGACAGCTTGACGCTGGGGGCGGCCGGCACGGTCAATACCGGCGATACGGCCTGGATGCTCGCCGCGACGGCGATGGTCCTGCTGATGACGCCCGCGCTCGGGCTGTTCTATGCGGGCCTCGTGCGATCGAAGAACACGCTCAACACGTTCATGATGTGCGTCGCCGCGCTCGCGGTCGCCACCGTGATGTGGGCGCTCGTCGGCTACTCGATCGCGTTCGACGAGGGCAACGGGCTGATCGGCGGCCTGGGGCACGCCTTCCTGAACGACGTCACCTTCGAGCCGCGCGACGGAACGACGATCCCGCACCTGCTGTTCTTCGCATTCCAGGCGACGTTCTGCATCATCACGGTCGCGCTCGTGTCGGGCGCCGTCGTCGAGCGGATGCGCTTCGGGCCGTTTCTGATCTTCGCGGCACTGTGGTCGGTCCTCGTCTATGCGGTGATGGCCCATTGGGCCTTCGGCGGCGGGTGGCTGCAGGAGAAGGGGACATTGGACTTCGCCGGCGGCATACCGGTCGAGATGGGGTCGGGCTTCTCGGCGCTGGCAGCCGCGCTCGTGGTCGGGGCACGCAAGGACTACGGGCGCCAGGCGCTGTTGCCGCACAACGCCGTCTACGTCCTGGTCGGCGCCGGCCTGCTGTGGTTCGGCTGGTTTGGCTTCAACGGCGGCAGCGGATTCTCGGCCGGCAACTCAGGCGTGCTCGCGTTCACGAACACGCTGCTGACGCCGGCGTGCACGCTCGCGGTCTGGTTCTTGCTGGACCTCGTCCGCGGCCGACAGGTAACGGCGATCGGCGCGGCGACCGCGATCATCGTCGGCGTCGCGATCACGCCGGCGGGCGGGTTCATCAGCCCGGGCTGGGCGATGGTGCTCGGCGCGCTGGCCGCGCTGCCCAGCTACGCCGTCATCGTGTTGCGGCCGCGAACGGGGGTCGACGAGACGCTCGACGTCCTGGCGGCCCACGGCGTCGCGGGCTTCTTCGGCATCCTCTTCATCGGCTTTTTCGCGCAGCTGTCGTGGAACGGCGTCTCCGATGGGCTCGTCTACGGCAACGCAAGCCAGCTCGGATGGCAGGCGCTCGCGGCGGTCGCGGCCCCGGCATACGCGTTCGGGATGACGTTCGTGCTGCTGCGCGTCATCGGGGCCTTCACGCAGCTGCGTGGATCAGAGCACGAAGAGGCGGTGGGGATGGACATCATCCATCACGGCGAGGAGGCCTACGCCTCGGGCGAGGGCGCGATCCTGATCACGCCTGAGGCAGGTATCGAGGAGGAGCTGGCGGTCGCCGAGCCGCGATAGAGCCCCACTGCGACCCGGAGGGTCTCGCACACCCCCGCACCCGATGCGCGGATAGCTGCAGCCCGATGTGCAATGTGCAGGCTGAGCCACGAAAGACCGAAGTCGGCATGACAACGTGTGGTCATGTTTCAGATCAAGCCGGTCTCGCCTGGCGGCGGCGGGCCGAACATCGGCCTGGACGCCGGTCCAAACAGGCTGATGTTCTACGGCAACAGCAATGCGTGGGGATCGACCGCCGGCAACGTCTTCTTCTTCGGCGCCGGCCCCCTCCCGGGTCGCGGCTACCCCGTGACGCGGGGCCGATGGATCAAGCTCACGTGGCACATCGTCTTCTCGGCCGACCCGGCCACCGGCTCGCTCGAGGTCTTCGGCGATCTGGCCGACGGCGAGGGCATGCGAACGCTCGTGCCACAGCGCATGCTCGCGACGATGAAGTACCTCGACGGGGCGATGGACCCGGTGCACCTGCGCGTCGGGATCTACCGCGACCCGGCGATCACGGCGACCGCGCAGTTGTACGTCGACGGGATCACCGTCGCGACGACGCGCGCCGCCGAGGGCAACGCCTACGGCGCACGCTGAGCACGCGCGCCTCGGGCGAGAGCGAGTCAGTCCTCGGTGACAAGGACTGCGGGGACTGACAGCCGCCCGCGTACACTCGCTCCCATGTCAGAAGCGGCCGTCCTGCTGGTGGACGACGACGCTCCGATCCGGCGCATGCTCGAGCGGACGCTCCGCGCGGAGGGGTACGACGTCGCCGCCGTGGCCGACGGTGGGGCCGCGCTCGCGCGGGTCGAACGCTCGTTGCCCGACCTCATCGTGCTCGATGTCGCGATGCCCGGGATGGACGGGCTGTCGGTCACGCGGCGGCTGCGCGCGAAAGGACTGCCCGTGCCGATTCTGCTGCTCACCGCGCGCGATGGGCTCGCCCAGCGCGTCGCCGGCCTGGACGCCGGCGCCGACGACTATCTCGTCAAGCCCTTCGAGGTCGAGGAGCTCACCGCGCGGGTGCGCGCGCTGCTGCGGCGCAACCAGCCCTCGGGCGACCAGCTGGCGTTCGCGGACCTCACATTCGACGTGCAGAGCGCGGCCGCGCGCCGCGGCGGGCGCGATCTCGGGCTGACGCGCCGCGAGGCCGAGTTGCTCGAGCTGCTGCTGCGCAACGCGCGCGGCGTCGTCACGCGCGAGCTGGCGCTCGATCAGGTGTGGGGTGGCGACGGCGAGGCCGGGACGAACGTCGTCGATCGCTACGTGGCCTATCTGCGCCGCAAGCTCGGCGAGCCGGCGCTGATCCACACGGTCCGGGGAGTCGGCTTCCGGCTGGACACGTGAGGACGATCAGCCTCAGGGCGCGCGTCGCCGCGGCGGCCGTCGTGGCGATCGTGGTGGCCTTCGTGCTGCTCGCCGGCGCGGTCCCCGCGCTGCTCGAGCGCCAGCTCACCAACGAGCTCGACCGCTCGCTGCGCGGCCGCGCGGTCGAGGTGGCGCGGCTGGCCTCCGCGACCCCGGCCCTGCTGACCGAGCCCGGCGCGCTCGAGGGACGGCTGAGCGGCGGCGCGCTGTTCGTCCAGGTCGTCGACCGCAGGGGCCGGATCGTCGCGCGCTCGGGCGGTCTCGGCGGCCGGCTGCTGCCCGCCGGTCCAGCGCTGCGCACAGCGCTGGCGCAGCGACGCAGCCGTTACGGCGACGACGAGCTCGGTCCCGATCCGATCCGCGTCTACGCGGCGCCGCTGGGCGCGCAGGGCAGCGGGCCCGCCGCCGGCGGCGCCGTGGAAGTCGCCGGCACGACCTCGGAGATCGACGAGACGCTCAGCGACGCCCGCCGGCTCGTGCTGCTCAGCGCGCTCGCGGCGGCCGCGCTCGCGGCGCTGGCGGCGACGCTGCTCACCCGGCGCGCGCTGGCACCGCTGGCCCGGCTCTCCTCAGGCGCGCGCGAGATCGAGCGAAGCGGCGATGCCTCCGAGCGGCTGCCGGCGCCGCCGACGCGCGACGAGGTCGGCGAGCTGGCGGGCACGCTGAACGCGATGCTCGCCTCGCTCGAGCGCGCGCGCGAATCCGAGCAGCGCTTCGTCGCCGATGCCTCGCACGAGCTGCGCACGCCGATCACCGCGCTGCGCGGCAACGCCGCGTACGTCGCACGGCACGGGGCCGACCCCGCCGTGCTGGCCGACATCGAGGCCGATGCGGCTCGCCTGGCGAGCCTGCTCGACGACCTGCTCGCGCTGGCCCGCGAGGACGCCGCGGCGCCCGCGCTCGGCGAGCAGGTCGCGCTCGCCGAGCTCGTGGGGGAGGTGGCGGCAGCCGACGACAACACCGAGCTGGTCGTCGAGCCCGGCGCCGAGGGGGTGACCGTGCACGCCGAGCCGGTCGCGATGCAGCGTGCCGTGGGCAACCTCGTGCGCAACGCGCGCACACACGGGCCGGAGGGCGGGCGGGTCACGGTCACGGTCGCTCTGCGCGGCGCCCGTGCGCGCGTCACGGTGGCCGACGAGGGCGCGGGACTGAGCACGGACGAGGCCAATCAGGCGTTCGAGCGCTTCTGGCGCGGATCGAATGCGCGCAGCGGTGGCTCGGGCCTCGGCCTCGCGATCGTGCGCGCGATCGCCGAGCGCCACGGTGGCGCGGTCAGCGCCGACGGCCCACGGTTCACAATTGAGCTTCCGGCTATCAGAGAACTCTCAGACTCGCGGCGTAGAACATCGCCTGCACCGCTGTCCGCCGACGAAGGAACCAGCTCATGAAACGACTGCGCACCGCATCCACCTGCCGCCTGACCGTGATCCTCGCGGTCGCGCTTCCGCTCGCGCTGACCGCCGCCATCGCCCAGGGCGCGCTCACCGGCAGCAGCCCGACGCCGTCGCCGAAGGCGCTCGCCAACGCGGTCGTCGATGCATTCAAGGCGCCTGAGCCCGAGGGCATCACGGCCAAGATCGAATTCACGAACAACCTGCTGCCGTCCGGCTCGCTGCCCGGCGGCATGGCCTCGCCGCTGGCCTCCGGTGCCGACGGCCGCCTGTGGGTCCAGAAGAGCGGTGACTTCCGCCTCGAGTTGCAGTCCGACGCCGGCGACGCGCAGATCGTCTCCGAGGGCGACAAGGTGACGGTCTTCGACGCGTCCTCGAACACCGTCTACCGGGCGACGCTACCCGCTGACGCGAAGGACGCGGCCAAGCCTGCCGACCACGACGAGAAGCTGACGCTGGACAAGGTCCGCAAGGCGCTGGAGCGCCTGGCGAAGACCTGGACGATCTCGGGCGCCGACCCGACCTCGACCGCGGGCCGGCCGACCTACACGGTGAAGATCTCGCCCAAGGACGACGGCGGCCTGCTGGGCGCGGCCGAGGTGGCGTGGGACGCGGTCCGCGGCGCGCCCTTGCGCGCGGCGATCTATGCCCAGGGCCAGTCTGACCCGGTGCTCGAGCTCAAGGCGACCGATGTCTCCTACGACGCCGTGCCGGACTCCGACGTCAGCATCACCTCGCCGGCCGGCGCGAGGATCGTCGACCTCAGCCCGAGCGAGGCCAAGCGCGGCGCCAGGGAGCACGCGCGGAAGGCCAAGCGCGGCGCCGGGCACGACGAGGTGCGGGGCGTCGACGCCGTGCAGCGCGAGCTCGACTTCGGCCTTGCCGCGCCCGCGAAGCTGGCCGGCCTGCCGCGCAGGGAGGTGCGCCTCGTGAGCCTCGACGGCAAGAAGGGCGCGCTGACGATCTACGGCGAGGGCTTCGGCGCGATCGGGGTCTTGCAGCACAAGGCCGAGAAGTCCGAAGCCGGCAAGGACGACGACGGCGAGGGCGCGCTGAAGCTGCCGGAGATCAACATCGACGGCGCGACCGGGTCTGAGCTGGCCACCGCACTTGGCACGGTCGTGACGTTCGAGCGCGACGGCGTCGCGTACATCGTCGCCGGGTCCGTGCCGCCGGTGGCGGCCGAGAACGCGGCGCGGGGCCTGAAGTGACGCAGGCCCGGGGCGACGACGCCGCCGGCGCCCCGGGCGCCGGCGGCGAGCCGGCGATCCAGGCGCGCGGCCTGGTCAAGCGCTATGGCCGCATCACCGCGGTCGACGAGGTTGACCTGACCGTGAGCCCGGGCGACGTCTACGGCTACCTCGGACCCAACGGCGCAGGCAAGACGACGACGCTGCGCATGATGCTGGGGCTGATCTCGCCCGACGCGGGCACGGTCAAGCTGTTCGGCCGCGACCCCCTCGCCGAGGGGGTTCGCGCGCTTGACGGCGTCGCCGGCTTCGTCGAGGCGCCGCGCTTCTACCCCTACCTGACGGGGCGCAAGAACCTCGAGCTCGTCGCCGCGCTCGACGGCGACGGCGCGGCGGGCCGGATCGACGAGGCGCTGGACATCGTCGAGCTGGCCGACCGGGCGCGCGACAAGGTTGGCGGTTACTCGCACGGCATGCGCCAGCGCCTCGGGCTCGCCGGGGCGCTGCTGCGCGACCCCCGGCTGCTGATCCTCGACGAGCCCGCGACCGGCCTCGATCCCGGTGGGATGCGCGACATGCGGCTGCTCATCCGCCGGCTCGCCGACCAGGGCATCACCGTGCTGCTCTCCTCGCATCTGATGGCCGAGGTCGAGGAGCTGTGCGACCGCGTCGTGATCATCAGCAGCGGGCGCGTGCGCTACGAGGGCGCGCTCGACGATCTCATCGCGACGACCAGCGGACGCTACGAGCTGCGCACGACCGATGACGCGCGCGCGGCCGAGATCGTCGCCGCGCAGCGAGGAATCGGCGAGCTGGCGCGCAACGCGCGCGGGCTGGCCTTCACCGCCGACGAGCGCGCGGCCGCAGCGCTGTCGATCGCGCTCGGCGAGGCCGGCGTCGGGATTGCGGCGCTCGTGCCGCGCACGGCGACACTCGAGGAGCTGTTCTTCCGCATGACCGAGGAGGAGTCCACCGCCTCGGCAGCGCCCGTCGAGCCGGCCGCAGGCGACGCCGAGCCCGCCCATGCCGCCGAGGAGGTGCGCGCGTGACAGCGCGTCATTGCTCGCCAAGCGCCGGCGTCGAGCCGGAACGTAGGCCCTCGCGATGAGCGCGGTCAGCGTTCCGGCCGCAGGGCGGGGGGCGCGCAGGCGGCCCGGCATCGGCACCGTCTATCGCTGGGAGCTGCGCAAGCTGCGCTCCCAGAAGCGCACGTACCTCGGTCTTGGCGCCGCCGCGCTCGTGCCGCTGATCTTCGTCATCGCCCTGCTGTCCAGCAGCGGCGGCCCGGACGAGGTTCCGTTCGGACGCTACGTGCGCGAGACCGGCCTGGCCACGCCGCTCGTCGGGCTGCTGTTCAGCTCGGTGTGGCTGTTCCCGCTGATCACATCGCTCGTCGCGGGCGACATCGTCGCGTCGGAGGACAACCACGGCACGCTGAAGACGATCCTCACCCGATCGACCGAGCGCTGGCAGATCTTCGTTGCCAAGCTGCTGGCCGCGCTGAGCTACGTGTTCGTCGCGCTGCTCATCTTCGTCGGCGTCGGGCTCGTCCTCGGCGGCCTCTTCTGGGGCTTCGATCCGCTGACGTCGCTGTCGGGGACGCGGATAGAGGCGGGCAGAGGCATGCTCCTGATCGCCGCGTCCGCGCTCGCCTACTTCATCCCGATGATGGCGATCGCGGCGATCGCGTTCCTGCTCTCGACGGTCACGCACAACTCGGCGGCCGCGGTCGTCGGGACGCTGATCCTGTCGTTCATGATGCAGCTGCTGGCGATCATCTCGGGCCTGGACTTCATGCGCCCGTACCTGCTCTCCGAGCAGTTCGACTCCTGGCAGGGGCTGCTTCGCGACCCGACGGATTGGGCCCCGATCATCCACGCCGCCTGGGTCTCGGCGTGCTACGCGGTGCCGGCCGTCATCTGGGCGTTCCTGGAGTTCGTGCGGCGCGACGTCGCGGGCTGAGCGGCGCTCAGATGAATGACGAGAACGGCGATTGGAATGGTGATCACAAACGACCACCGACGAACACGTCGGACGCAAGGACGCATGAGCCACTCGATCAGGCCATCGAACAGGCGGGCCATCGGTGCGAGGATCGCACACTGACCCTCGCGTGCGACATGGCCTGCTGGCCTATGCGGCGCTTCCTGTGAGAACGCTGAGTGCGGCATGAGTACCTGGCGTTGGCGCAGCCCATGTCCGTGATGAAGTGAGGGTCGTGAACGCGACCGGAGGTGCAGAGCAGATGGCGGACGTCAACATACTGGTGATCGAAAACGGGCCCCTCAAGCTGATCGGAGGCGTCTCGCTCGTCGACGACGCGACCGACGAGCCCGTCCCGGGCGGGGAGCGCGACCCGATCTTCCTCTGCCGTTGCGGCGGCTCGGCGAACAAGCCCTTCTGCGACGGGACGCACAAGTCCAACGGCTTTCAGGGGGCGGCGCCTGAGGCGCAGGCCAGCGAGCGATGACGATGAGCGCGGCCGCGAGCGGCAGGTTCACGATTGGCGGCGACCTCACCATCAGCCGCCTCGGCTTCGGCGCCATGCGCGTGACGGGCCCCGGGGTGTGGGGTCCGCCCGAAGACAAGGAGGCGGCGCGAGATGTTGTGCGCCGCGTCGTCGAGCTCGGGATCGACCTGATCGACACGGCCGACTCCTACGGCCCGCATGTCAGCGAGGACCTCATCGCCGAGGCGCTCTATCCATACCCCGAGGGCCTGCTCGTCGCGACGAAGGGCGGCCTCGAGCGCACAGGTCCCGGCGAGTGGCCGCGCAACGGGCGCCCGGAGCACCTGCGCAACGCGTGCGAGGGCTCGCTGCGGCGTCTGCGCGTCGAGCGGATCGACCTCTACCAATTGCACTCGCCGGATTCCGACGTGCCCTACGCCGAGTCCGTCGGCGCGCTGAAGGAGCTCCAGGACGAGGGCAAGATCCGTCATGTCGGCATCTCCAACGTGACGCTGGCGCAACTCGAGCAGGCGCGCCGCATCGTCGACGTCGTCACGGTCCAGAACCGCTTCAACCTCACCGACCGCACGTCCGCGGAGGTGCTCGAGGAGTGCGGGCGTGAGGGGCTCGGCTTCTTTCCGTGGTTTCCGCTCGCAGCGGGCGATCTCGCGCGCCCCGGCGGCCTCGTCGACGAGATCGCCGCAAACCACGACGCCACACCCGGCCAGATCGCGCTCGCATGGCTGCTGGCACGCTCGCGGGTCATGCTGCCGATCCCGGGAACGAGCTCGATCGAGCATCTCGAGGAGAACGTCGCGGCGGCGCAGCTCGAGCTCAACGAGGAGGAGCTGGAGCGACTCGACGCGTCCGCCGATGCACCGCGCGCGTAGTAGCCGTCGTGCGCCGGCTCCTGCTCGCGAACCTCGCCCTCGCGGTTCTGCTTCTGATCCACATCGCCGACCACTCGCTGCGCCAGCCCGCCGGCGGCCAGCTCGGTCTGGTCGAGAGCCTCCCGGGCCTGCTCGGCGCGCTCGCGGTCTTCATCTCGCTGGCGCTCGTCGTGTTCGGATATCGCCATGCCGCACTGGTTGCGGGCACGATCGGCCTGCTGACCGCGCTCGGCTTCGTCGCCGTGCACCTCGTGCCGAACTGGTCGATGTTCAGCGATCCCTACGCGGATCGCGACCTCGACGCCGGTTCGTGGATTCAGATGCTCAGCGCGCTCGCCGGCGGCCTCGTGCTCGCCTTCGAGGCGCGGAGGCTGGCCGTGCGGCGCGCATAGCCAGCGATCGGGCGGAGCGTCACGTAGAACTCGTACGCCATCGCGATCGCCTCCCCTGCTGGGTTGCGACGGACTGTGATCAGGGGCCGACCACGATCGCGTCCGCGATCGGCCGCTCGCCCGTCGTGTCGGACGGGCGCGTCAGCAGCGTGCTGCCGACGGTCATCGCCGTCGAGCCGCCGCCGTCGAGGTTGACGCCGTCGCGCGCGCCGAGCGCCCGCAGCAGCGCGGCGGACTCCGTGAAGCTCGCGCCGACGCTGTGGCCCGGGGCGCGGCCGTCGACCGTCACGAGCAGCAACCGGCCGTCGGGCCGCACGCCCGCCAGCGTGCGCGGGTTGCGACGCAGGCCGAAGCGATAGAGGAAGCCGGGGTCCTCCGGGTAGTGGAAGCCCTCGGCGAAGGCAGGGATGTCGATCTCGCCGTCGCGCACGAGTCGCGGTCCGCCGTTGACGATTCCGACCCGCCTCAGCCCGAGGGGGCCGTGCTCGGCGGCGCTCACCGTCTCGCGTGTCCTCACACGGCTGCCGGGGAGGGCGTGGGCACGCAGCCAGTCCGCGCCGTCGCCCGTGCCGGCCAGCACGGCTCCGTCGGGCGGGATCGGCCCGCCGCGCGTCTCGCGCACCGCGACCACGACGTCGTCGGCGTCGAGCACGACCTCGACACCGGGGCGCGGTTCGGTCGCGGCGCCGAAGACCGGCTCGAAGCGGATGACCTCGCCCGCGTCGGTGCAGGTGAAGTCGTGCTTGGGGCGCTCCGTGGGCAGGTCGCCGCCGCTGCCGCCGCAGCCGCGGATCAGCCCCGGCGCGCGGTTGAGCCCGTCGAGCTCGCGCTGCGCGCCGTCGGCGGCGCGTAGGCGCAGCGTGGTGGCCAGCGCCGCGACGCGCGCCTCGCCGCGGCGGGGCAGCAGCAAGCTCGTGCGGCCGTTGACCGCCTCGGAGATCAGCTCGCCGCGCTCGGCGTAGATGCCGGCGAGGTCACCGTCGGTGCCGCTGGCTGCGCCGATCACGAAGTAGCCGCCGTTGATCGCGGCCAGCGACGGCTGCCGCGCAGCCAGCGCCGTCAGCGTCTCGCGACCCGGCACGACCTGCGTGGCGAGCGCCGGCGCGGCGAGCCCAGGTGCGACCTCGAGCACGTTGACCACCCACGGACCGGTGGTGCGGTTGCCGTCGTCGCCCTCGAAGACGCTGCGCGGCGACGCAAAGCCCTCCGACAGCAGGCGCGTGCGCAGCGCGTCGGCCTGCGCCTGCGTTGCGAAGCTGCCCACGCGGACGCGGAAGCCAAGCGGCCCGCGCTCGGGGTCGTCCTGCGCGCGCGGGCCGATCCGCTGGATCCGGGCGTCGTGCCCGAGGGCGTCCAGGCGATCGGCGACGACACGCGCCTCACGGCGGGTGGCGTGCACGGCGACGTCGATCGTCCATGCGTCGCGTGGGTCCGGCGTCCCGCGGACGATCCGGGTCTGCACGACGCCGGGTGCGAGCCAGCGGCTCGTGCGCGTTTCGCCCAGGTGCCTGGGACCGAGTGGCAGCTCGTCGTACGCGACGGCCGCGGGCGCCGAGGCCGCGACGACGACGAGCGTCGCGCCCAGCAGCGCGCGCCGCAGGCGCCCCATCAGCGTCCTCCCTCGAGCCGCTCGTCGCGACAGACGCGCGGCGCGTTGACCGGATTGCAGCGCACCACCGCGCCGCCGGGCAGCTCGGCGACGAAGTCGCTGTCGTAGCGAGCGCTCATGCCGATCTGCGGGAAGTCGGTCGAGATCAGCTGCGCGCCGCTGCGCAGCGCAGCCTCGAGCATCGTCGTGTCGTTCGCGAGGACGGTCCGCAGCGGGACGTCCGAACGCGTGCGTACGTAATAGCCGCGGCGGACGAGCTCGGCGATCTCGGCGGTGTTGACGCCCAGCGGATCGTTGCGCTTGATGAACGCGGCGTCGGGCAGCCCCGCGCGCGAGTTCGTGAACAGCACGCGGCCCTGCAGGCTCGGCCGCCCGGCGGCGACGTAGGCGTCGCGGATCGGCCCGGGGTCGTTGTCGAGCAGGAACATGACCTTGCCGCGACTGTTGCGCAGCTTCGGCCAGCCGTGGCGCAGAGCGGACTGCTCGAGCGTCTCGCCACGGCGGCGCACGTCGTCCGGAGTGATCATCTCGTCCTCAGCGAAGACCGAGCCGATCTCGTCGTCCAGCGCGTCGAGGGCGGCGCGGTCCCAGGCGGGGGCGACGACCCCGCCCACTGCTACGGCGCGGGAGTCGCTGCGCTTGAGCTCGAGCATGATCGGGATCGGCACGTGGTCGGGATGGGTCCGCGACCAGTCGCGGACCTGGCGCAGGCAGGTAACGAGTTGCACGCACGTCGTGTTGTAATCGACGTCCACGCTGTGCAGCACCTTCGTCCCGGGCGCGCGCCAGGCCGGATCGGGCAGCGGTCCGAGGCCGAGGCGCTCGCGTACGAGCGGCTCGGCGTACAGGCCGCCCTGCGGGTCTCCGAAGAGGTCGAGCTCCAGGCCGCGCACCCCCTGGCGCTCGAACTGCTGAGGCAGCGTGGCGTGGCTGTAGGCCAGGAACGCGTCGTAGTCGCCCGGGATGTTCAATGCGGCCTCGTAGGCAGCCTGCTCGCGCTCGCTGATCTCGCGGTGGTAGCTGTTGTGCGTTCCGATGATCTGCAGCTCGTTGAGGCGCACAGCGGCGCCACCTCGCCAGCTCGCTTGCGCGCTGCTGCCGATGACGGCCATGGCGGCCATGAGTCCGAGGACGGCGAACCAAGACCTACGACGCATTGCGACCCCTCCGCTCAGACGTGGACGCCGCGCAGTCAAGCGCCCGTTTGGTCTGTCGGTGTAGCGCGGGCGTGAAGTCACAACCAGCTAACACGGATCCGTCAGATCACCTCAGCGCGACGTCGAGGGCGACCAGCCGGTGGTCGGAGGTGGGGAAGGGGAACACCCCGACGAGCCTGCATAGCGGATCGGTGCTCGGCGGCCAGGCGACGAAGCCGTCGACCTTGCAGCGCTCGCCCTGGAGAAGACTGCGCCGCGGCAAGGCGCGCCGGCCGGGTGCTGTCGCGCGGGGGCGAATAGGTTGTGGGCGGTCGATCACGTCGCGGGGGCGAACGAGCTCGTGCCATTCGTCGTTGTGCACATGACAAGGGCGACGGTACGAGCGCGCCCGAGGCGAAGCGATCGTCGCGGCTCACGACACGAGTCGAGCACCGGGAGCCGCCGGGGGCTCGACGATCGGGCGCTATGCTCGTCGTTCGAGGGCGTCAACCGAAAGGGGTTCCCTTGCCCCAGGTTCCCGAGGAGGGCGTCGAGCTGCGCGGCACGGCCGACGGCAAGGGCGACGGGGTTCTGGCGACTCGCCCGTTCGCGGCCGGTGAGACCGTCATGGTCGGCTTCCTGGTCGGGGCGTTGACGGGCAACGACTCGCACGCGACGCAGGTCGGTCCCGGCCGCTGGGCGCGCCACGGCGGCCTGGGACCGAAGGTCAACCACTCCTGCGACCCCAACTGTGGTGTGCGTCTCAACGGCGGCCAGGCCTTTGACTTCGTCGCGCGCCGGCCGATTGGCGCCGGGCAGGAGCTGACGTTTGACTACGCGATGCGCAACTTCACGATCGACCACTTTCCGGCCGTGTGCCAGTGCGGTGCCGCGCAATGCCGCGGCTCGGTCACCGGCTGGAAGGACCTGCCCGCCGCGCGCAAGGCCGACTACGGTGAGCTCGTCGCGCCCTACCTACGCGCGATGGACAACGACAACCAGCAGGCCACCAGCAGCTGACGGCGCGGAAGCGTCTGAGCTCGTCCACGTCAAGCTCAGCGTGTGATCACGGCGTACAGGCCCGCGCCGCCAACGAGATAGCCGGTCCCGTCCGCCGTCTCAAGCCGTTCCAGCCTGTCCACCGGACCAGTACCCCCAGAGCTATCTCTTGCGGTCGCGCGTCCCGCAGGTCGCCGCGTCCGCCACCACGCACGCTACACCCACGGTGCCTGTCACACCGGGTGCTGGTGCGGGCGATCCTAAAGGATCGCCCGGTGATCCTTCGGGTTTCCGGGGGTGCCCGACGCTGTCGTCGTCAGAAATGTCATGGCCCCGTAGATGCGCGCTGCGGTTAGGTTTGGGCCGGGTGTCGCGAGCGTGAAACCATGACTGTCAAGCAGGCGACAGCACCGCGGAGAACTATCGCCGGGCACCGCCTGCACATCGTGGCGCAGCCTGCACCGCGACCGGAGCCGATGCATCCGGCTGAGTGTCGCATGCGCGACGCCGGCGGGCCGGATGACCGCGCCTGCTACTCGTGCGGCTGCACCGGCTTCCTGCCCGCGATGAGCACCGAGGCGCTCAAAGCCAAAGGCGCCGAGCTCCGCGCGATGCGGATCCACCGGCGCACCAACCTGTCCCTGGACGACCTCGCGCGATGGCTGAACCCCATCGTGCGTGGGTGGATGAAGTATTACGGCCGGTTCTACCGGTCGGCAATGGCTCCCCTCCTGCTGCGCGTCAGTGCCTACCTGAGGCGCTGGGCTGGGAAGAAGTATCGGCGACTACGGACCTACAACCGGTTCAAGCGGTGG
>Ga0136613_10000291_pt1 | contig 22159 bp, 17 predicted proteins | sample AntDrymUQ2722106_2_FD_106649 | JGI IMG/M metagenome (GOLD analysis project Ga0136613, IMG submission 106649) | Polar desert sand microbial communities from Dry Valleys, Antarctica - metaG UQ272 (21.06) | ecosystem: Environmental > Terrestrial > Soil > Desert | place: Antarctica: Dry Valley... | reverse complement strand
GCTCGCCGGTGGACGTCGCCCGCGCCGACCTCGTCGTGCTGCCCGGCACGAAGGCAACCGTGGAGGACCTCGCCCGCCTGCGCGCCGACGGCCTCGACATCGCGCTGAGGGCGCGCGCCCGCGCCGGCGACCCGATCCTCGGCGTCTGCGGCGGCTACCAGCTGCTGGGCGAGACGATCGTCGACGACGTCGAGTCCGAGGCCGGGGCCGTGACCGCGCTCGGCGTGCTGCCTGTGGTCACGACGTTCGCCGCCGACAAGGTGCTGCGCACCGTCGCCGGCCACAGCGACCTGCTGGGCAGCGCCGTCAGCGGATACGAGATCCGCCACGGCCGCCCCGAGGTCCACGGCGGCGCGCCGCTGCTCACCACCGCCGACGGCGACCCGGAGGGCTGCGCGGTCGGCGCCGCGCTGGGCACGTCGTGGCACGGCCTGCTCGAGCACGACGACGCGCGCCGCGCGCTGCTGTGCTGGGTGGCGGCGCGGCGGGCGCTTGCCTTCGTCCCGGCCCCGACCGTGAGCTTCGCCGCCGAGCGCGAGCGCCAGCTCGACGTCCTCGGCGACCTCGTCGAGGACCACCTCGACACCGACCACCTGCGCACGCTCATCGAGGACGGCGTGCCGACCGATCTCCCCGATCTGCTGCTGGAGTGTGCCCCGTGCTGAGGTTCATCACGACCGCCGACACCGAGATCCTCGCGACGGCCGCCGCCGTGCGCCGGCTGCCCGAGGACTTCCCCGAGGTCCGCTGCGCCAACCCGCAGGGCACGCGCGACCTGGACCCGTTCCTCGACCACGTCCTCGACGGCGCCCGCCTCGTCGTCATCCGCGTGCTCGGCGGCCGGCGCGGCTGGCAGGGCGGCGTCGACCGGCTGGCCGAGCGCTGCCGCGCGGCCGGCATCGCGCTGATCGCCCTCGGCGGCGAGGCGCGCCCCGACGCCGAGATGACGGCGCTGTCGACCGTCCCATCCGGCGCAGTGGCGCAGGTCGGCGAGTACGTGCAGTCGGGCGACGTGGACAACATCGAGCAGATGCTGCGCTTCGTGGCCGACACGTTCCTCATGGAGGGCTTCGGCTTCGAGGCGCCCAGGGGCGTCGACGAGCTCGGCGTCTACGTCCCCGGCCGCGGCGACGTGACGCTCGAGCAGGCGCTGGCCACGCGCGCGCCGGGCGCGCCCGTCGTGGGCATCACCTTCTACCGCTCGCACCGCCTGACCGGGAACACCGGCTTCGTCGACGGCCTGTGCGCGGCCATCGAGCGCGCTGGCGGCCATCCCGTCGCGGTGTGGAGCTACACGCTGCGCCGCGCCCACGACAACGGCCGCGTGGCGGCGCTGGAGCTGCTGGCCGGCCACGTCGACGCGCTCGTCACGACGATGCTCGCCACGGGCGGCTCGGGTCGCGGCGACGCGGCCGGCGATGTGGAGGCCGACGACGGCGGTGGCGAGGAGCAGATGGCGTGGGACGCAAGCGCGCTGGAGGCGCTCGGCGTGCCGGTGGTCCAGGCGCTGTGCGTGACGATGTCGCGCGAGCGCTGGGAGGAGGGCGGCGAGGGGCTGCTGCCTGTCGACGCCGCCACGCAGGTGGCGATCCCGGAGTTCGACGGGCGCATCATCGGCGGCCCGATCTCCTTCAAGGAGCGCGAGCTCGAGGACTCGCCGGTCGGCGTGGCCGTGCCGCGCTACGTCGCCGACGCCGAGCGCTGCGACCGCCTCGCCGGCCTCGTCCTGCGTCACGCGCGCCTGCGCGACCCCGAGGCGCGGCGGCGCATCGCCATCGTGCTGACGGCCTTCCCGACCAAGCACGCGCGCATCGGCATGGCCGTCGGCCTCGACACACCGGCCAGCACGATCGGCCTGCTGCACCAGCTCAAGGCCGACGGCATCGACGTGCGCGACATCCCGGCCGACGGCGACGCGCTCATGCACGCGCTGATCGCCGCCGGCGGCCACGACCCCGAGTTCCTCACCGACGAGCTTCTGGCCACCGCGCCGCTGCGCATCGCCGTCGCCCACTACCTCGACTGGTACGGCACACTGGAGCCCAAGCTCACCGACGCGATGGTCGCGCAGTGGGGCAAGGCGCCGGGCGACCGCTACCTGGACCGTAGCGCGACCGCGTCGCCGGACGGCGACCTCGTCGTGGCGGGCCTGGAGTTCGGCGACGTCGTCGTGCTCATCCAGCCGCCGCGCGGCTACGGCGACGATCAGGTCGGCATCTACCACGACCCCGAGCTTGCGCCAGCCCACCACTACATGGCCGCCTACCGCTGGCTGGACCACCACTGGGGCGCCGACGCGATCGTGCACCTCGGCAAGCACGGCACGCTGGAGTGGCTGCCGGGCAAGATGCTCGCGCTGAGCGCCTCGTGCGCGCCCGACGCCGCGCTGGGCTCGATGCCGCTCGTCTACCCGTTCGTTGTCAACGACCCCGGCGAGGGGGCGCAGGCCAAGCGCCGCGCCCACGCCGTCGTCGTCGACCACCTCGTGCCGCCGATGATGCGCGCCGAGAGCTACGACGAGCTCGCCGACCTCGAGGCGCTGATGGACGAGTACGCCCGCCTGGAGGTGCTCGACCCGTCCAAGCTGCCCGGCCTCGGGGCGCAGATCTGGGAGGCGATCGAGAAGGCCAACCTGCAGGAGGACCTCGGCATCGACGGCCGGCCCGGCGATGCCGGCGAGCTCGTCGAGCACCTCGACGGCTACCTGTGCGAGGTCAAGGACGTCCAGATCAAGGACGGCCTGCACGTGCTCGGCGTCGTGCCCGAGGGCCCGCACCTGCGCGGCCTCGTCGCGGCGATCGGCCGCCACGGCAGTGGCAGCGTGCCCGGGCTGCGGCGCGCCGTCGCGGCCGCGTTCGGCCTCGACGAGCCGGCCCTCGTGGCCGCGCCCGGGGCGAAGGTGGACGCCACGCGCAGCACCGAGCTGATCGCGCGCTTCCCCGGCACCGCCCACCGCGGCAGCGACCTGCTCGACCGCCTGGAGGAGGCGCAGCACGCGCTGCTGACCGAGCTCTCCCAGCACGACTGGGACCCCACGCTGTCGGCCGAACTGTGCCGCTCGGTGCTCGGCCGCGACGACGCCGGCGTGGTCTCGGCGCTCCGCTTCGCCGCCGGCCAGATCGTGCCCCGGCTGCGCCAGACGACGGACGAGATGACCAACGTGCTCGGCGCGCTGCGCGGGCGCCACGTCCCGGCCGGCCCGTCCGGCGCCCCGACGCGCGGGCGCTTCGACGTGCTGCCGACCGGGCGCAACTTCTACTCCGTCGACCCCCGCGCGCTGCCCTCCGAGCTGTCCTACGCCACCGGCGTCAAGCTCGCCGACGCGGTGCTCGAGCGCCACGTCGCCGACGCCGGCGTGCTGCCCGAGATGGTCGGCCTCGTGGCCTGGGGCACGGCGGCGATGCGCACGCAGGGTGACGACGCGGCCGAGGTCCTGGCCCTGCTCGGCGTGCGGCCCACGTGGCACGAGTCCTCGCGGCGCGTCACCGGCCTGGAGGTCGTGGGCCTCGAGGAGCTCGGGCGCCCACGCATCGACGTCACGCTGCGCATCTCCGGCTTCTTCCGCGACGCCTTCCCGCACCTCGTCGGCCTGCTCGACGACGCGGTCACGCTCGTCGCCGCGCTCGACGAGCCCGACGAGCGCAACTTCGTGGCCAAGCACGCCCGGGCCGAGGCGGCCCGCCTCGCCGGCGAGCTCGACGAGGCCGAGGCGTGGCGGCGCTCGACAACGCGCATCTTCGGCTCCAAGCCCGGCACCTACGGCGCCGGCCTCAGCCAGCTGCTGGAGACCCGCGACTGGCGCGACGACGCCGACCTCGCCGCCGTCTACGAATCCTGGGGCGGCTTCGCCTACGGGCGCGGCCTGGGCGGCGTGGCCGCGGGGCCCGCGATGCGCGCGTGCTTCGAGCGCATCGACGTGGCGGTCAAGAACGTCGACTCGCGCGAGCACGACCACCTCGACAGCGACGACTACTACCAGTACCACGGCGGCATGGTCGCGACGATCCGCACGCTGAGCGGCCGCGAGCCGGCCGCCTACCTGGGCGACAGCTCCGACCCCGAGCTCGTCAACGTGCGCACGCTGGCCGAGGAGACGCGGCGCATCTTCCGCGCCCGGGTCGCCAACCCGCACTGGATCGGCTCGATGGTGCGCCACGGCTTCAAGGGCGCCGCCGAGCTGGCCGCGACGGTCGACTACCTGTTCGGCTACGACGCGACGACCCATGTCGCGTCCGACTGGATGTACGAGCAGGTCGCGGCCAAGTACCTGCTCGACGCCGACGTCGCCGCGTTCATGGACCAGGCCAACCCGTGGGCCGCGCGCGGGATCGCCGAGAAGCTGCTGGAGGCCGCCGAGCGCGGCATGTGGAGCGAGCCCGGCGACGAGACGCTGGGCGAGATCAAGGCGCGCTACCTGGCCATCGAGGACCAGCTGGAGGGCGCGACGGCCTGATGGCCCGCGTCACGCCCTATCCGCTGTCGGCCATCGTGGGCCAGGAGGACCTCGTCGAGGCGCTGCTGGTGTGCGCCGTGCACCCGGTCGTGGGCGGCGTGCTTGTGCGCGGCGAGCGCGGGACGGCGAAGTCGACGGCGGTGCGGGCGCTGGCGCCGATGCTCGGCAGCGCGCTGGGCGCCGACGCGCCCGCCCCGCTCGTCGAGCTGCCGCTCGGCGCGACGCTGGACCGCCTCGTCGGGACGCTGGACCTCCGCGCCGCGCTGCAGGGCGAGCACCGCGTCCAGGCGGGGCTGCTCGGCCGCGCCGACGGCGGCGTGCTCTACGTCGACGAGGTCAACCTGTTGGGAGACCACCTCGTCGACGCCCTGCTGGACGCCGCGGCGTCGGGTGAGGTCACGGTGGAGCGCGACAGCGTCAGCGTGGTGCAGGACGCGCGCTTCCTGCTCGTGGGGACCATGAACCCCGAGGAGGGCGAGCTGCGCCCGCAGCTGCTGGACCGCTTCGGCCTGGGCGTGGAGGTCGCGGGGCCGCGCGACGCGCCGACGCGCGCGCAGATCGTGCGCCGGCGCATGGCCTACGACGCCGCGCCGGAGGCCTTCGCCGCGACCTGGGCCGACGCCGAGCGGGCCCTGACGCAGCGCATCGCGGCCGCCCGGGCATTGGTCGCAGCGGTGACGATCGGCGAGCGTGAGCTGCTGCGGATCTCGTCGGTCTGCGCGCAGCTGGACCTCGACGGCGTGCGCGGCGACCTCGTGTTTGCCCACGCGGCCTGCGCGCTCGCGGCGCTGGACGGCGTGAGGGAGGTCGGCGACGGCCACATCGACCGCGCCGCCCACCTCGCCCTGCGCCACCGCCTGCGCCGCGACCCGCTCGCGCCGCCGCCGGGCGGCGGCCGCGACCCGTCGATCGACGAGGCCCTGGAGGCCGAAGCGCCCGCGGAGCCTGACACTGAGCCCGCGCCCGACGAGGCGCCCGCGCCGGCGCCGAGCGGTGCGGCCCCGCCGCCGGCGTGGTCGCCGGACCCCGAGCTCGCGGGCGCGCCGCCGCCGGCCGGGCCACCACGTTCGCCGCCCGAGCTGCCGCCCCACCTCGGCTCGCCGGCCGCGCTGCCCTCGCGCCTGCCCGAGGCCGCCCTGCTGCTCTCGCGCGGTCCCCGCGCCGCCCATGACGTGGCGCCGCGTCCCAGCGGGCGCGCACCGGGCGGCAACCTCGCCGTCCTCGACGCCCGGCCGGCCCGCGACGACGACCCGATCGCGATCCTGCCCACCATCCTCGCCGCCCTGCGCGGTGACAGGCGCCCGCACACCGCGATCGCCGGCGGCGGGCGCGGCGCGCTGCTGTGCCTGATCGTCGACACGAGCGGCTCGATGGCCGCCCAGCGCCGCCTCGCGCGCGTCAAGGGCGCGCTGGAGGCCGCGGTGCGCCGGGCCTACGCCCGCCGCGACCTCGTCGCCGTGGTCGCCTTCAGCGGCGACGGTGCCCGCACGCTCGTCGCCCCCGGAGCCCCGCTGGAGCATGCCGCCACCGCCGCGCGCGACCTGCCGGCCGGCGGGCGCACGCCGCTGGCCGCGGGCATCGCCCACGCGGCCGCACTGCTCGAGGACGTCGACTGCGGCAAGCTCCCCGGCCGCGCCCGCATCGCCGTGCTGCTCACCGACGGCCGCGCCGCCGATCCCCAGGGCGCCGCCCGCGCGGCGCTGGCGCGCGTCGTCGCCGCCGCGGACCGCACCGTCGTCGTCGACCTCGAGGGGGGCGGGGTGCGCCTCGGCCTCGCCGCCAAGCTCGCCGCCGCCGCGGGCGCCGACCTCACCCGCCTCGTCGCCCCCGAGGCGGCCGGGGTGGGCGGGGCCCGTGTTCTTCCCGACCGCAGGAGCGCCGCATGAGCGACCAGACCACGCCCGAGACCCCGGCCGAGCGCCCGTCCGGCTACGTCGCGAAGTGCTCGCTGCGCGGCGTCTCCTCCTCGCAGGACCCCGATGACGCGCCCATCGAACGCCCCCTCGGCGACGCCTCGGCGCTGGCGCGCAACAGCGCCCCGGGCGTCGACGTGCCGCACGCGCCCGGCGACCGCGGCACCGCCGAGCCGCGCCGGCGCAAGCCGCGCGACCGGCCGCTGCTCGTCGTGGTGACCGGCAACGGCAAGGGCAAGTCGACCTCGGCCTTCGGGATGCTGCTGCGCTCCTGGAACCGCGACTACCGCTGCGTCGTGGTGCAGTTCATCAAGTCGGGCAAGTGGAAGGTCGGCGAGCAGCGCGCGGCCGAGGCGCTGGGCGGCATCGACTGGATGAAGATGGGCGACGGGTGGTCGTGGATCTCCAAGGACCTCGTGGAGTCCGCCGACCTGGCCAGGGCGGGCTGGGAGCAGGTCAAGCAGTTCGTCGCGGACGAGCGCTACGAGTTCCTCCTGCTCGACGAGTTCACCTACCCGCTGAAGTGGGGCTGGGTCGACGTGGACGAGGTCGTCGAGGTGCTCACCGGCCGCACGGGCTTCCAGCACGTCGTCATCACCGGCCGCGACGCCCCGCAGGCGCTGATCGACGCGGCCGACCTCGTCTCCGAGGTCACGCTCGTCAAGCACCAGATGGCACAGGGCATACGCGGCCAGCAGGGCATCGAGTGGTAGGAGCCGAGCTCCTCGCGATCCTCGACGGGGCCAGCGAGCCGCTTCACGGCGCGCGGCCCACGAGCCTCGAGCGCGCCCGCACCCCGGCGCTCGACGCGCTCGCGCGCGACGGCGAGCTCGCGCGCGTCCGCACCGTCCCGGAGGGCCTGCCCGCCGGCTCGGAGACGGCGATCCCGGTCCTGCTGGGGTGGACGCCGGCCGGCCCCCTCGACCGCGCGAGCATCGAGGCGGCGGCGCACGGGATCGCCGTGGCCCCGGGGCAGCATGCGTGGCGCGTCGACGTGCGCGCTCCCGACGGGACGCGGGCCGGTGCCGCGGCCACGCGCGAGGCCGCCCGCGCCCTGACCGCCGCCGCGCCCGGTTACGCCGTGCACCGGCTCGCGGGCCACCGGCTGCTGCTCGTCGGCGCCGCGCCGGCGCCGCGCACGGCGCACGCCGCCCACCTGCGCCTGTGGCCCGAGGGCACGGTGCTCCCGCGCGCGCTGGGCGCGAACACCGTCGTCGTCGCGGCGCGCGGCGCGGCGTGCGGCATCGCGACCCTGCTCGGGGCGAGCGTCGTCGTCCCGCCCGGCGCGACGGGTGACGTCACCACCGACCTGCACGCCAAGGCCGGCGCCGCCGCCGCGGCCCTGGACGGCGGCGCCGCGCGCGTCGTCGTGCACGCTGCCGGCGCCGACGAGGCCGCGCACACGCTCGACGCCGCGGCCAAGGTCGCCTTCCTCGAGCGCGCCGACCGCGAGCTCGTCGCGCCCCTGGCCGCGGCGGCCGCGCGCGCCGGCGCCGTGCTACGGATCTGCCCCGACCACGGCTGCGACCCGGCCACCGGCGCGCACGACGCGCACCCCGTCCCGCACCTCACCTGGAGCGGGCCGGCCGCCGGGGGATCGCGCACGGCGCGGCGCCTGACCGAGCGCGACGCCGCCGCGCTCGACGTGCTCGACCTCACGACGCCGCTGGTGCCCGCGTGATCCCGCGCATCGTCGTGGCCGGCACGAGCTCGGGCGCGGGCAAGACCACGGTCGCCTGTGGCCTGATCGGCGCCCTGCGCGCCCGCGGGATGACCGTGCAGGGCTTCAAGGTGGGCCCTGACTACATCGACCCCAGCCACCACGCGCTCGCGTCGGGCCGCCCCGGGCGCAACCTCGATGCCTTCCTCAGCGGACCCGAGCTGATGGCCCCGCTCGTGCGCCACGGCTCGGCCGGCGCCGACATCGCCGTCATCGAGGGCGTCATGGGCCTGTTCGACGGCGCCTCGGGCCGCGGCGAGCTCGCCTCGACCGCGCACATCGCCAAGCTGCTCGGCGCCCCGGTCCTGCTCGTCCTGGACGCCACTGCGATGGCCCGCTCGGCCGCGGCGATGGTCCACGGCTTCCGCACCTTCGATCCCGACGTCGACGTCGCCGGCGTGATCTTCAACAAGGTCGGCTCCGACATCCACGAGCAGCTGCTGCGCGAGGCGCTCGAGGGCAGCGGCCTGCCCGTGCTCGGCGCCCTGCGCCGCGACGAGCGCGTCGTCACGCCCGAGCGCCACCTCGGCCTGGTCCCGGTGGCCGAGCGCGAGCGCGACGCGCGCGAGGCGCTCGACGCGCTGGCCGCCGCGATGGCCGCGCGCGCCGACCTCGAGGAGGTCGTCCGCCTGGCGGGCACGGCGCCGCGCAGCACCGGCCCGGCCTGGTCGGCGGAGGCCGAGGCGCCCGTCGCGGCCGAGACGCGCATCGCCATCGCGCGCGGCCCGTCGTTCTCCTTCCACTACCAGGAGAACCTCGAGCTGCTCGAGGGCGCGGGCGCCGAGCTGCACAGCTTCGACCCGATGACCGACGCCGCGCTGCCCGAGGACGCCGGCGCGCTCGTGCTCGCCGGCGGCTTCCCCGAGGTCTTCGGCGAGCAGCTCGCGGCCAACACCCCGCTGCGTGAGCAGGTGCGCGCCTTCGTCGCCTCGGGCCGGCCGGTGCTCGCCGAGTGCGGCGGGCTGCTCTACCTCTGCGCCGACCTCGACGGCCACGAGATGTGCGGCGCGCTGCCCGCGCGCGCGACGATGACCGGGCGGCTGACGCTGGGCTACCGCGAGGCGGTGGCCATGGCCGCCACGCCGTGGCTCGCCGAAGGCGAGGCGGTCCGCGGGCACGAGTTCCACTACTCCAGGGTCGAGGCGCTCGCGCCCGGCACGCCGAGCGCGTGGCGGCTGACGACGCGCACGTTCGAGCGCACCGAGGGCCTGGTGCGCGGCGGTGTTCAGGCCGGCTACCTGCACGTGCACTGGGCCGCGCACCCGCGCCTGGCGCAGGCGTTCGCCGCCGCGGCAGCCATCGGCGCCCCGGCCGAGCTCGACGGCGCCCCGGCGTGAGCCTGACCGTCGTCATCGGCGGCACGCGCTCGGGCAAGAGCGCGCACGCCGAGACGCTGGCCGCCGCGACCGGGCTGCCGGTGCGCTACGTCGCCACGGCCGATGCGACGGACGAGACAATGCGGGCGCGGATCGACGCCCACGTCGCGCGGCGCCCCGCCGGCTGGCGGGCCGCCGAGGCCGGCGTCGCGCTCGCCGCGGCCGTGGCCGGCGGCGCCGGCGAGTGCGTCCTGCTCGACGGGCTCGGCCCGTGGATCGCCACGCGCCTGCACCGGGCGGGCGCGTTCGCCGACCCGCACGCCCTGGCCGCCGAGGGCCCGCGGATCCTCGCCGAGGTCGACGCCGCGGCCCGCGCGCTGCGCGAGGCCGCCGCCGCGGTCGTCGTAGCCGAGCAGGCCGGCGCGGGGGTGCTGCCCGCCGACGCCGCGTCGCGAGCCTGGCTGGACCTGCTCGGCGAGGCAACCCAGCGCCTGGCCCGGGACGCGGATCGCGTGGAGCTCGTGGTGGCCGGGCGGGCGCTCACGATCGCCGGCGGCCCCCCGCCGCCGGCCGACCCGGCGCTGCGCCGCCACGGCGATCGCGACGTGGCCCCCGGCGATGCCGACCACGCCGTCAACGTGGTCGCGGGCGGCCCGCCGCCCTGGCTGCGGACCGCCTTGGAGGCGGCCCTGGCGGACGCCGTGAGCCACTATCCCTCCGAGGACGACGCCGTCGCCGCGCTCGCCGCTCAGCACGGCCGCGACGCACGCGAGATCGTGCCCACCAACGGCGCCGCCGAGGCGCTCTGGCTGCTGGGCCCCGCGCTGCGGCCGCGTCTCGCCGCCTGCGTGCACCCGGCGTTCACCGAGACCGAGGCGGCCCTGCGCGCGCACGGCGTCGAGGTCGTGCGCGTGGCGCGCGACCCCGCCCGGGACTTCGCGCTGGACCCCGCCCGAGTGCCGGAGGCGGCTGACCTGGTCGTCGTAGGCCATCCGGCCTCGCCGAGCGGGACGCTGGATCCGCAGAGCGCCCTGCTCGCCCTGCGCCGCCCCGGGCGGACCGTCGTCGTCGACGAGGCGTTCATGGACCTCGTCCCCGGCGAGCCGGGCACGCTCGTGCGCACGGCGCTCGACGACGTGATCGTCGTGCGCTCGCTGACCAAGGCGCTGAGCGTCCCGGGCCTGCGCGTGGGCTACGCGCTCGCGCCGCCGGCGTTAGCCGAGCGCCTGCGCGCCGTGCGCCCGCCGTGGACGGCCAACGCGCTGGCCCTCACCACCCTCGTCGCCGCCGCCGCGCACCCGGCCGAGCTGGCGGCCATCGCCGAGCGCGCCGGCGCCGAGCGCGAGGACCTCGCGGCCCGGCTGCGCGCGATCGACGGCGTGCGGACGTGGCCGGGCGCGGCGAACTTCGTGCTGATCGAGGCCGCCGACGGCCCCGCCCTCGTCGCTGCGTTGCGCGCCCGGCGCATCGCCGTGCGCCCGGCTGCATCCTTCCCCGGCCTCGACGATCGCCACATCCGCGTCACCGCGCGCGACCCCGAGCGCAACGCCCGCGTGGCCGAGGCCGTGGCCGCCGCCGTGGGGGTCGCGGCGTGAGGCTCACGGTGGTGGGGATCGGCGCCGACGGCTGGGCCGGCCTCGGCGAGGCCTCGCGCCGCGCGCTGGCCGCGGCCCCGCTGGTCCTCGGCGCCGAGCGCCAGCTCGCGCTGCTGCCGGCCGAGGTGACCGGCGAGCGCCGGGCGTGGCCGTCGCCGATGGAGCCAGCGGTGGACGAGGCGGCGGCCGGCGCATTCGGCGACGCGACCGTGCTGGCCAGCGGCGACCCGATGCTGCACGGCATCGGCGCGATGCTCGTGCGCAAGGCCGGCGCCGAGCACGTCGAGGTGCTGCCCCACCCCTCCTCCTTCGCCCTCGCCTGCGCCCGCCTGCGCTGGCCGCAGGCCGAGGTCGAGCTCATCAGCGTCGTCGCGCGGCCGCCCGAGGTGGTGATCCGCGCCCTGCAGCCGGGCCGGCGGATCGTGGCGCTCGTGACCGGCGCCGGCGGCGCAGCCGCGGTGGCGCGCGTGCTGACCGAGCGCGGCTTCGGCGCTAGCCCGCTCATCATCCTCGAGCAGCTCGGCGGGGCGCAGGAGCGGCGCGTCGACACCACCGCCGAGCAGGCGACCGGGCTCACCGCCGGCCCGCTGCACGTCGTGGCGATCGCCGTGGCCGGCGCCCCCGGCCATCCCCGCACGCCCGGGCTGGCCGACGACGCCTTCGTCTCCGACGGCCAGCTCACCAAGCGCCACGTCCGGGCCGTCACCGTGGCCGCGCTCGGGCCGCGGCCGGGCGAGCTGCTGTGGGACGTCGGCGCGGGCAACGGCTCGATCGCCGTCGAGTGGCTGCGTGCCGAGGCCTCGGCACGGGCGATCGCCATCGAGGCCCGCGAGGACCGCGCCGCGCGCATCGCCGAGAACGCGCTCGCCCTCGGCGTCCCCGAGCTGCGGGTCGTGAGCGGTACGGCCCCCGCGGCGCTCGCGGGCCTGCCCGCCTCCGACGTCGTCTTCCTAGGGGGCGCAATCACGCGCCCCGGCGTGCTCGACGCCTGCTGGGCCGCGCTGCCCCCCGGTGGGCGCCTCGTGGCGAACACGGTCACGCTCGAGGGCGAGCAGGCCGTCGTCGCCGCGCAGCGCGACCGCGGCGGCACGCTGGCCCGTATCAACATCGCCCACGCCGACCCCGTCGGCGCCTTTACGGGCTGGCGCGCGCAGATGACCGTCGTCCAGTGGTCCACCACCAAGGAGCCCTGACCCGCGTGGCCGCCACCGTCCACTTCATCGGCGCGGGCCCCGGCGCCCCCGACCTGCTCACGTTGCGCGCCCAGCGCCTGATTGCCGCCGCTCCGGTCTGCCTCTACGCGGGCGCGCTTGTGCCCGAGGAGATCCTGGCCCACGCCCCGCACGGCGCCCGGCTCGTCGACACCCAGGACCTCGAGCTCGACGAGATCGTGGCCGAGTACGTCGCCGCCCACGAGCGGGGGGCCGACGTGGCGCGCCTGCACTCCGGCGACCTGTCGCTCTACAGCGCCGCGGCCGAGCAGATGCGCCGGCTCGACGAGCTCGGCATCGCGTGGGACGTGACGCCCGGCGTGCCCGCCTTCGCCGCGGCGGCCGCCGCCCTGCGCTGCGAGCTGACCGTCCCCGAGGTCGCCCAGACCGTGATCCTGACGCGCTACGGCAAGCGCGCCTCGGCGATCCCGCCCGGCGAGGAGCTCGCGGGGCTGGCCGCCCACGGCACCACGCTCGTCATCCACCTCGGCACGCAGGCCATCGAGGAGATCGCCGCGACCGTCGCGCCGCACTACGGCGGCGACTGCCCGGCCGCCATCGTGGCCCGCGCGAGCTGGCCCGACGAGCTCGTCCTGCGCGGCACCGTCGCGACCATCGCCGGGCTCGTGCGCGAGGCCGGGATCCGGCGGACGGCGACGATCCTCGTCGGCCCGGCCCTGGCCGCACGCGGCTTTCGCGACAGCCACCTCTACTCCAAGGCCCGCGACCGCACCGGGACGGGCTAGTGGACCCGTCCGCAAGTTCTGCGGGTTTTCCCGGCGCCCAGCCGCGCCTGGCGGCCGCCGGCGCCCGCACGCGTGCCACCAGCACGCACGCGGTCACCGTCGACCGCCAGATCACGACCGGGCATCCGGGAATTCCCCACAGAACTTCCGGCCGCGTCCACTAGTAGTGCGCCGGCTGCTGCTGATCGGCATCGGCGCGGGCGACCTCGACCACGTCACCGTGCAGGCCGTGAACGCGCTGAACCGCTTCGACGTCCTCTTCGTGGTGACCAAGGACGGCGCCGAGGAGCTCGTCGCGCTGCGCCGCGCGGTCGTCGCGCGCCATCGCACGGCCGGGCCGCACCGCACGCTGGCACTGGCCGACCCGCCCCGCTCGTGGCGCGACGCGCCCGACTACCGGGCGGCGGTCGCCCGCTGGCGCGAGGAGCGCGCCGCGCTGTGGGAGGCCGCGCTACGCGACGAGCTGCGCGACGGCGAGACCGGCGCGTTCCTCGTCTGGGGCGACCCGTCGCTGTACGAGTCCACGCTCGCGGTCGCGCAGGAGATCGCCGGGCGCGGGGAGCTGCACCTGGAGCTCGAGGTCATCCCGGGCGTCAGCTCGCTGCACGCGCTGACCGCCCGCCATCGCATCCCGCTCAACCGCGTGGGCCGCTCCGTGCTGATCACCCCCGCGCGACTGCTTACCGACGGCCTGCCCGAAGACGTCGACGACGTCGTGGTCATGCTTGACGCCGGCACCGCCCTGGCCGCGCTGGACCCCACGGGCCTGGACATCTACTGGGGCGCCTACCTCGGCACCGAGGACGAGCTACTCATCAGCGGCGCACTGGCCGACGTCGCCGGCGAGATCGCCGAGGCCCGCGCGCGGGCGAAGGCCCGCAAGGGCTGGATCTTCGACATCTACCTGCTGCGCCGCCGGTGAGTGGGCGCGTGCTGATCCTCGGCGGGACCGCCGAGGCCCGTGCGCTCGCGCAGCAGCTCGACGACGCGGCCGTGCCGGTCATCTCCTCGCTCGCCGGTCGCGTCGCCCGGCCCCGGCTGCCCGTCGGCGAGGTGCGCGTCGGCGGCTTCGGCGGGCCCGAGGCGCTCGCCCTCTGGCTGGAGGACGAGGCCATCGCCGCGGTCGTCGACGCCACGCACCCCTTCGCGCAGCGCATCTCGGCCTCCTCGGCGCGGGCGGCGCGCGCCGCCGGGGTCGCGCTGCTGCGTCTCGAGCGCCCCGGCTGGCAGGCCGCCGACGGCGACCGTTGGCTCTGGGTCGACGACCTGGCCGCGGCGGCGGCCGCGCTCGCGGAGCTCCGGGCGCGGCGCGTCCTGCTCACGACAGGGCGCCAGGGCCTGGAGGCCTTCGCCGAAGATGACACCCGCTGGTTTCTCATCCGCTGCGTCGACCCACCCGAGGTCACGCTGCCGCCCCACCACGAGGTGCTGCTGGACCGCGGCCCGTACACGCTGGAGGGCGAGCGGGGCCTCGTCGATGCGCACGGGATCGATGTGGTCGTCACCAAGGACAGCGGCGGCGCGCTGACCGAGGCCAAGCTGCACGCCGCGCGCGAGCGCGGGCTGCCGGTCGTGCTCGTGCGACGCCCCGCGCGCGAGGACGTCGAGACCGTGCGCGCGGTCGCCGACGCCGCGGCCTGGGCGCGGCGTCAGGCGTTGGGGTAGCTGCGCGGCGTGTAGACCCGATCGGTTCCCGCGCCGTCGCGGCCCGCGATCACGCGCGTCGTCGAGGCGCCGACGATCAGCAGGGTGCGCATGTCCACGGCGCCGGCGTCCAGCGTGCCGAGCGTCGCGACGGTCACGGCCTCCGTCGCGGAGCCCACGGCGCGGGCGACCACGACCGGCGTCGCCGGCGCCCGGTGGCGGCCCAGCACCTCGAGGGCACCGTCGAGCTGGTCGCGCCGGTCCCTGGAGGCGGGGTTGTAGAGCGCCACGGCCATGTCGGCCCCGGCCACCGCCTTCAGGCGCTGCTCGATCACGGCCCAGGGCTTGAGGATGTCCGAGAGCGAGATGACCGCGAAGTCGTGGCCCAGCGGCGCGCCGACCCGCGACGCGGCGGCCTGCATCGCCGACAGCCCCGGCACGACGCGCACCTCGACGTCGCACAGCGGCGCGGGCGCCCCATCGAGCGCCTCGAGCACGGCCGAGGCCATGGCGAAGATGCCGGGGTCGCCGGAGGAGACGACGGCCACCCGCGCGCCGCCGGCGGCCTGCTCGAGCGCGTGGCGGGCGCGATCGGCCTCGACGCGGTTGTCGGTGGCGAAGCGCCGCTGGCCGCGGCGGGCCGGCACGCGGTCGACGTAGGTCTTGTAGCCGACGAGCACGTCGGCGGAGGCCAGCTCGGCCTGGGCCTCGGGCGTCAGCCACTGCCCGCCCGCGGGCCCGAGCCCGACGACGGCCACGCGCCCCGGCCGCGCGGCGCCGGCCTCGCGCCCGTCGGCGGTCGGGACGAGCACGAGCGACATGTACGGCACGTCCGCCGCGTCGACGTCGCGCAGCGGCGCGGTGCGCTCGCCGGCCGCGCTGGCGCGCTCGACGTACACCGCGCGCTCCGCGACGCCGGCCGCCTCCGCCGCGTCGCGCACGCCGGGGAAGGTCCGCCCCAGCTTCATGACGACGGCGGCGTCCGCCGCGCGCAGCCGTGTGGCCAGCTCGTCCTGCGACAGCGTGCCGGGCAGGATGGTCAGCACGTCGTCGCGCTTGACCAGCGGCGTGCCGGCGGCGGCAGCCGCCGCGCTGAAGGACGTCACGCCCGGCACGACCTCGGTGACGTAGCGGCCGGCGAGCCGGTCGTGCAGGTACATGTAGGAGCCGTAGAAGAACGGGTCGCCCTCGCAGAGGACGACCACGTCGCGGCCCGCGTCGAGGTGGGTCGCGAGCTCGGCGGCGCTGGCGTCGTAGAAGTCGGCGATGGCCGCCTCGTAGCCGCCCGGGTGGTTGCTGGGCTCGATCGTGATCGGGTAGGTCAGCGCGATCTCGAGTACGCCGGCGCGCATGTGCGGCCCCGCGATGGCCCGCGCCACGCCGGTGGCGCCGGCCCGCGGCGCGATCGGGTAGGCGATGACGTCGGCGGCGGCGATGACGCGCGCGGCCTTCACGGTCACGAGGTCGGGGTCGCCGGGCCCCACGCCGACGCCGAAGAGCCGGCCGGGCGTCATTCGGCGGGGCTGGCCAGCGCGTTGATCGTCGCCGCGGCCATCGCGCTGCCACCGCGGCGGCCGTGGACGACAACGTACTCCAGGCCGCCGCCGTGCTCGGCCAGCGCCGCCTTGGACTCGGCCGCGCCGATGAACCCCACCGGGACGCCGATCACCGCGGCGGGGGGCGCGACGCCCTCGTCGACGAGTTCGAGGAGGCGGAATAGCGCCGTGGGCGCGTTGCCGACGACGACCACGGAGCCGTCCAGGCGCTCGCGCCAGAGCTCCAGCGCGGCCGCCGTTCGCGTCGTGCCCAGCTCGGCGGCCAGCGCCGGCACGGCCGGGTCCGTCAGCGTGCACACGACCTCGTTGTCTGCCGGCAGCCGCGAGCGCGTGATCCCGGAGGCGACCATCGACGTGTCGCACAGGATCTGCGCCCCGTCGCGCAGCGCCCGCGCGCCGGACTCCCCGAAGCCTGACGACGCCGCAACGTCGCCGGCCAGGTCGACCATCCCGCAGGCGTGGATCATCCGCACGACGACGCGCTCGAGGATCGGTTCGAGGCCGTAGAGCTGCGCCTCGGCGCGGATCGTCGCGAAGGACCGGCGGTAGATCTCGGCGCCGTCGCGGATGTAGTCGCTCATGCGCCGCGCCCCAGGGCGCCGAGCGCGGCGCCCGCGTCGGGGACGGTCCGCTCGCCGGCGCCGTCCTCGATGGTCAGCCACGTCTCGTGCGCGGTGACCGCCAGCGCGCCGGGCGGGCGCCCGCAGCCGCGCTCGCAGGCCGCCCAGTGCTCGGCGCGCGCGCCACGCGTGCGCACCTGCGCGCGAGCGGCCGCCGCGGCCCGCACGTCCACACGCGCGCGCACGCACGCACCCTTGCCGGCGCAGGCCGAGAGGCCCGCCCATCCCGAGTCCGGCGACGTGACGAAGCCGGCGTGCGCGAGCCCGCCGAGTAGCGCCGGCGCCTCCGAGGGCGCGACGTCGAGGAACGTGAGCGTGTGCCGGGGTGAGAGGCGCACGTCGTCGCCGGCGACGCGCGCGACCGCGTCGAGCATCGCGACATCGAGTCGCCCCAGCGGCGGCAGCGCCGTGACCGCGACGCGCCCGTCGGCCTGCTCGGACGCGCCCGGGACCGGGGCGTCGCCGCGGTCGCCGGGCCCCCCGTCCACGAGCGTCGCGCCGATCTGGCCCGCCACCGTCGCGGCGCCGCCGGGCAGGTCCGCGATCCGCCACGCGTCGCCGGCGAGCGCGAGGAACGCCCGCGCCGCCTCCAGCGCGAGCTCTTCGTCGCCGTGGCGGTCGGTCGGCGCGCCGGAGAGCACGAGCCGGAAGTCCCCGTCGCGCTGCGCGACGAGGGCGACGTCCGCCACGCGGCCGCCCAGTGTGGCGCTCGCGTCGTCGACGGCGAAGAGGAAGCGGCCCGGCAGTCGGCTGAGGTCCGAGTCGGCACACAGGCGGGCGTCCAGGCGCGCCACCAGGGCGTCGGTGGGCGCGAGCGCGGCCGGGTGGCGGGCGCCCAGCGGGCTCGCCGCGATGTTGCGCGCGCGGTCGTGCTCGAGCGAGCGCAGCAGCCCGGAGGACCACAGCAGGTCGGCGATGGCGGGGCCGGCCTCCTCGGGCAGGCCGCGCACCTGGAGGTTGGCCCGCGCGGTGAGCTCGAGCAGGCCGTTGCCCAGCATCGCCGCCTCGCGGATCGCGCCGAACGCCGTGGCCGGCAGCACCCCGCCGGGCAGGCGCACGCGCGCCAGCAGCCCGTCTCCGGACTGGTGCAGGTGAAGGACGCCAGGGCAGCGATCGGCGAGCGGGCGTGCCACGGTGGCCGGGTGGGCGGCACGACCTGGGTGCATCACGGCCAGCATAACCGTGCGCCTCTCCCGCGGATTGTGGCGCGCCGCGCCCGCGACTATGCTGCGGCCGACGTGTGACGGAGCGAGGAAGCCGGTGCGATACCGGCGCGGTCGCGCCACTGTGACCGGCTCACGAGAGCCGGAAGCCAGACACTCCGCCGCCACACGGCCCATCACCAACGACGGGACGCGTGATCCCGTAGGAAGGCCGCACACATGTCTGAAGCGATCGTCGAACGAGGAGCAGCGCACCCGCCGGTTCCGGTGGTCTCCGCACGCGAGGTGCTGCCCTACGCGCTGCTTGCGGGCATCCTGCTGATGCTGCTCCTGTACTTCGTCGGTGCCGAGGAGGGCGCCTCGTCGCTCATCGGCGGCAGCAGCGTGCACGAATGGGTGCACGACGCGCGGCACCTGCTCGGCTTCCCCTGCCACTAGGGATCCGGCCATGACTCGGTCCCTGCTCGTGCGGGGCATGCTGGTCGGAGTCTTCGCCGGCCTGCTCGCGTACGCGTTCTCGCGCGTCTTCGGTGAGCCTCAGGTCCAGCACGCCATCGACTTCGAGAACCACCTCGCGCGCCTGCGCCACGAGCCCGAGGGCCACGCGCTCGTCTCACGTGGGCTGCAGCGCTCCTTCGGCCTGCTGACGGGGACCGTCGTGATGGGCGTCGCCCTCGGCGGGATCTTCTCGCTGGCCTTCGCCTACGCCTACGGCCGCATCGGCGCGATGGGCCCGCGCGCGACGGCTGCGGTCCTCGCGGCCGGCGCCTACCTGACGATCGTGCTGGTGCCCTTCACGAAGTACCCGGCCAACCCGCCCACGATCGGCAACCCCGACACGATTGGGCGGCGCACCGTCGCCTACTTGCTGATGATCGCCATCTGCGTGCTCGCCGCGATCGCCGCCGCGCGCATCCGCCGCCAATTGCTGCCGCGCCTCGGGGCGTGGAACGCGGGGCTCGTCGCCCTGGCTGGCTTCGGTGTCCTCGTCGGCGTGGCCCAGCTGATCCTGCCGGCATTCCACGAGACGCCCGCCGGGTTCCCGGCCGACGTGCTCTACCGCTTCCGGCTCGCGTCGCTCGGGATCAACCTGACGCTCTGGACGACGATAGGCCTCGGCTTCGGCGCCGCCGCCCAGCGGCTGCTCGTCCTGAAGAAGAGCGGTGGATCCGCCCTCGCGACTGCGCCCCGGGTCTGAGCGTCGCGGCGAGCCGCACGCGCTGGGATCAGCTAAATTCGAGCGGAGGCCGCTGACGGTTGGGCTGGTACATGCAGACGCTGTTGTTTGCGGTCTTCGATGACGGTGCGGATGGCGTTCCAGTCGATGTCTTTGAAGTTGTGCATGGGGCAGTACTTGGGTCCGCACATGGAGCAGAACTCGGCGCTCTTGAAGTAGTCGTCGGCGAGTGTCTCGTCGTGCATGGCCTGCGCGGTCTCGGGGTCCAGCGACAGCTCGAACTGCCGACGCCAGTCGAATGAGAACCTTGCCTTCGAGAGCTCCCGGTCCCACTGGGCTGCCCGCTTGTTGCCGCGTGCGAGGTCGGCGGCGTGCGCGGCGATGCGGTAGGCGATCATGCCCTGCTTGACGTCTTCGGCGTTTGGCAGCCCGAGGTGCTCCTTCGGGGTGACGTAGCAGAGCATCGAGGTGCCGTGCCAGCCGACGATCGCCGCCCCGATCGCCGAGGTGATGTGGTCATAGCCGGGAGCGATGTCGGTCACCAGCGGGCCCAGCGTGTAGAACGGCGCCTGCTGGCAGACCTCCTGCTGGCGGCGCACGTTCATCTCGAGCTGATCGATCGGGATGTGCCCGGGGCCCTCGACCATGACCTGGACGTCGCGCTCCCAGGCGCGGGCGGTCAGCTCGCCCAGCGTGTCGAGCTCGGCGAACTGCGCGGCATCGGAGGCGTCGGCGACCGAGCCGGGACGCAGCCCGTCGCCCAACGAGACCGAGACATCGTAGCGGCGGAAGATCTCCAGGATGTCGTCAAAGCACTCATACAGCGGGTTCTCCTGCTTGTGGTGGACCATCCAGCGCGCCAGGAGCCCGCCGCCGCGCGACACGATCCCGGTCGTGCGGTGCTGGCACAGCGGCAGGTGCTCGAGCCGCACGCCGGCGTGGATGGTCATGTAGTCAACGCCCTGCCTGGCCTGGTGCTCGATGGTGTCGAGCAGCAGCTCTGCGGTCAGGTCCTCGACGGCTTTGACGCGCTCGAGCGCCTGATAGATCGGCACCGTGCCGATCGGCACGGTGGCGACGTCGATGATCGCTTGGCGGGTCTCGTCGATGCGCTTGCCCGTCGACAGATCCATGACGGTGTCGGCACCCCAGCGCTGCGAGAGGTGCAGCTTGTCGACCTCCTCCTCCAGCGACGAGCTCGTCGGCGAGTTGCCGATGTTGGAGTTGATCTTGACCCGCGCCTTCAAGCCGATCGCCATCGGATCGAGGGCCCGGTGGTTGATGTTGGCCGGGATGATCATCCGTCCGCGCGCCACCTCCTCGCGGATCAGTTCGGCCGGCAGGACCTCGCGCTCGGCGACGCGCAGCATCTCCGGCGAGACGACCCCCTGCCGGGCGCTGTGCATCTGCGTCCGGCACGTTGCGGTGGACGGAAACGACGAACGGTGTGGCATGAGGTTCTCCCTTCGCCGGCATGACCCGGATCAGGTTCGGCGGGTCGGCGCACGATGCGCCCTCTCAGCCCAGAAGGACTCCCCGGATGGATGACCACAGCCTATGCCTTTCGCGCGTTCGCACCCACCGGGGTCGACGGGCTGGAGTGGCCGTGCCTCCGCACTCGCTGCACCAGGTCCATCCGGAACTCGATGTGAGCCCTACCGGGACCGCGACGGGCGGGAGGTTGATCTCGGGGGCGTCGTGCTCTACACCGGGGAGATCACCGTCCCCTTCGGCGACCAGTTGGCTGCCGTGCCGCTCTGCGGCCTCTGGACCGCTGCGCCATAGCCCGTCTTCTACGGAACCGAAGGTCACAGGTTCGAATCCTGTCGGGCGCGCTGCACCCGGACCGACGTCGACGTCCTACTCGCCCTGCTCGACCGGGAGCAGCTCTGCCCCGCTTAGGGCTCTCCCACCGCAGAACACCTGCGCCGCGCCGCTGCCGACTGACGAAGAGGACAGCGGCACCGACCGAGGCGACCAGCGGACGACGACGGCGCGGTCCGCGACGTCTCCGAGGGTGGTTGCCAATCGTGGTCCGTGATCCCGCAGACGTCGCTCTCGAAGAATCATGTTCGACGGTGTGCACTGTTCGCCCGCGCCACGTTGGAGGCTGGCCTGAGCGCACGGCTATCGTCGGTGTATGTCCACCAGCCCCGCCCTCCAGCTGCCCAGCGCCGGTGACGGCTTCCAGAACGCGGTCATCGAGCGCCGCGAGCTGCGTCCCGACGACGTTCGCATCGACATCCACTACGCCGGGATCTGTCACACAGACCTGCATTTCGGCTACGACGAGCACGGCGCCGGGAAGTTCCCGATGGTGCCTGGGCACGAGATCGCGGGCACGATCGCCGAGGTCGGTCCCGCGGTGACCGGCTTCGAGGTCGGCGACCGGGTCGGCGTGGGGTGCATCTTCAACAGCTGTGGGGAGTGTGGCTATTGCGAGGCCGGCGACGAGCACTACTGCGTCGAGGGCAGTCATGACGTACTCCACCGAGGACTACGACGGGACGATCACCCAGGGCGGCTACAGCCGCTCGATTGTCATCTCCTCGCGCCTGGTGCTGCGCATTCCCGACGCGCTGGGCCTCGACGTGGCGGCTCCGCTGCTGTGCGCCGGGATCACGATGTACTCGCCGTTGCGCCACTGGAACGCCGGGACGGGAACGCAGGTCGCCGTCGTCGGGATGGGCGGCCTGGGGCACATGGGCGTCAAGCTCGCCGCCGCGATGGGCGCCGAGGTGACGGTGCTCAGCCAGAGCACCCGCAAGGAGGAGGACGCGAAGCGCTTCGGGGATCATGCTCTCTGCGGAGAGCTGGTCAGAGCACCTCCGTCCCTATCAGGAACGGTGGGATGCCATCGGCTCGGACTCCGATGATCCGCAGCCCGGCGCGTGATGCCCGCATGACGCTCGGTCGCTGAGTCTTAGCCAAGAAGCTGCATCAGACTCGGGGCTCGATCCGCCCATCCGCAGGAGACCTTGACGCTGGCGGCCAGGGAGCGCATCACCGAAAGGCGAGTGTTCGCAGCCGCTTCTCCACGTCGGG
>Ga0136613_10000290_pt1 | contig 22174 bp, 23 predicted proteins | sample AntDrymUQ2722106_2_FD_106649 | JGI IMG/M metagenome (GOLD analysis project Ga0136613, IMG submission 106649) | Polar desert sand microbial communities from Dry Valleys, Antarctica - metaG UQ272 (21.06) | ecosystem: Environmental > Terrestrial > Soil > Desert | place: Antarctica: Dry Valley... | reverse complement strand
GTTCGCCGGAGACGCCACCCTTATCCTGAACCGAATGAAGAAGGCGTTCATCACAGGGATCAGCGGCCAGGACGGATCCTATCTCGCCGAGCTGCTGATGAAGAAGGGCTACGAGGTCCACGGCTTGCTGCGGCGGGCATCGACCTTCAATACCCACCGGCTCGACGGGATCTACCGGGACCCGCACGAGGCGGGAGTGCGCTTCTTCATGCACTACGGGGACCTCACCGACTCGGGCTCGCTCAACCACCTGATACGGGACCTCGAGCCGGACGAGATCTACAACCTCGGGGCTCAGAGCCACGTCAAGGTGAGCTTCGATATTCCCGAGTACACGGCGGACGTCACCGGGATGGGCACGATCCGGATCCTCGAGGCCCTGAAAGCGGCAGGCAGCAACGCCCGCTTCTATCAAGCGTCGTCGTCTGAGATGTTCGGCTCGAGCCCACCACCGCAGGACGAAAACACGCCATTTCACCCCCGCAGCCCGTATGGAGTCGCGAAGATGTTTGCCTACTGGACGACTGTCAACTATCGGGAGTCCTACGAGATCTTCGCTACCAACGGCATCCTCATGAATCACGAGAGCCCGCGCCGCGGGGAGACGTTCGTGACTCGCAAGATCACCCGGGCCGTCGCCCGCATCCAGGCTGGCTTGCAGGACGAGCTCTATCTCGGAAATCTAGATGCCTGCCGGGACTGGGGGTATGCCCCAGAGTACGTAGAGGCAATGTGGATGATGCTGCAGCACGACGAGCCCGACGATTTCGTGATCGCAACCGGCGGGTCGCACTCGATCAGAGAGTTCGCCCAGCTCGCATTCGCGCGCGTGGGGCTCGACTGGGAGCGTTACGTCAAGGTCGATCCTAGCTATTATCGGCCCGCCGAGGTCGACTTCCTCAGGGGAAACTCGGCCAAGGCAAAGCGGATCCTTGGATGGGAGCCGAGAACGAGCTTTCCCCAGCTCGTCGAGCTCATGGTGGACGCCGACGTGAAGTTGCTCGAGGATGCGCTCGCAGGTCGTTTGCTGCGTTCGGACCGGGATCAATAAGAAGCCGCCACAACAAAGGGAGACTTGAATGGAACTAGACATCGGTATCGGCAAGTCGGGGCGCAGGGCCTACGGGTTCGACGACATCGCCATAGTTCCCTCCCGGCGGACACGCGATCCCGACGATGTCGACGTCTCGTGGGAGATCGACGCGTGGCGCTTCGAGCTTCCCCTGCTCGCCTCGGCCATGGACGGCGTCGTCTCGGTGGCCACGGCGATCGAGATCGGCCGACTCGGAGGTCTTGCCGTCCTCAACCTCGAGGGCCTTCAGACTCGCTACGAGGACGCCGGATCGGTGCTTGCGGAGATAGCCGAGCTCGACGACGCCGTGGCCACCGGGCGTATGCAGGATCTCTATCAGGAGCCTGTCAAGGAGGAGCTGATCTACAGACGGATACGAGAGGTCAAGGAGTCGGGCTGCGTCATGGCCGCGTCTTTGACTCCTCAACGAGTTGAGCGCTACCACAAGATCGCTCTCGAGGCCGAGCTCGACATTCTCGTCATCCAGGGCACCGTGGTGTCGGCAGAGCACGTCTCGGAGCGCACCGAGCCGCTGAACCTCAAGCGCTTCATCTCCACCTACGAGCTCCCCGTCATAGTGGGTGGGTGCGCGTCCTATTCGACGGCCCTCCACCTCATGCGCACGGGGGCAGTGGGGGTGCTCGTGGGAGTGGGTCCGGGGGCGGCCTGCACCACTCGGGGAGTGCTCGGAGTCGGCGTCCCCCAGGCCACTGCCATCGCGGATGCAGCCGGCGCCCGCATCCGCCACCTCGATGAGACCGGTCGCTACTGCCATGTCATCGCCGACGGCGGCATGCGTACCGGAGGCGATATCGCAAAGGCGATCGCCTGTGGCGCCGACGCGGTAATGATCGGCTCGCCGCTGGCGCAGGCGTCCGAGGCCCCCGGCAAAGGGTGGCACTGGGGCATGGCCACGTTCCACCCGTCGCTGCCGCGCGGGGCTCGGGTCAGAACCCGGACCCTGGGCTCGCTGCAGGAGATCATCACCGGCCCCGCCCACGAGAACGACGGCCGCATGAACCTGTTCGGGGCCCTCAGAACCAGCCTCGCCACTTGCGGATACGCCAATCTCAAGGAGTTCCAGAAGGCCGAGGTCATGGTAGCCCCTGCCCTCCAGTCGGAGGGCAAGGGACTGCAGCGAGCTCAGGGCGTGGGAATGGGGGCCTAAGCGGAAGCATGATATGACCCTGATCCCAAGTCGCAGCGAGCGCGCGAAGGAGCCAGGTGGAGGATTTTGTCGAGCAGCTGAGTCGGGGAAACGTCGAGGAAGTCAAGGTGGTCCTCGCTTCTGTCGTCGCGACCCTGGCTATATATCAAGTCTTGCTGATGGCCGTCGGCTACGGAAAGTTGCGCCTGGCATTCTTGGGATCGATGCCGGCGTCTGCGGCCCACCGGGCGGTGGGAGACACGATCGTCCTCATCACCCTATTGATAGCTTACATGTGCATCTCCTACTTCGGCTTCGACGACGGCGAGTCTGACGAGGACACACGCGCCTTTTTCCATGCGACCGCCGGTTCGATGCTGGTTGCCGTGCTTGCGTTCAAAGTCCTGGTCGTCAGGTGGTGGCACCGCATGGGCCGCTTCTTGCCGGTGATTGGACTCACCGTGTTCGCCCTCTTTATGATCACATGGCTGACCTCGGCCGGCGACTACCTCGTTGGCCCATGAGATGGGGACCCCTGGAGGCAAGACTTCGCACACCGCGCAGATGATCGGTTCGCTGATCGTGGCCGTGTTGATCGTCGTTATGACTATTTTTGTGGTCACCGCCAGACTGGGGGCCGGCGAGGACTCGGGCGGGGGCTCCGACTCTCGGGAAGATGATGGGAGTGGGAGAGGCCGGGGCCGGGGCCGAAGTGGCAGCGACATGGATGAGCCGGCTCGGGACCGCTTCGCCCTTCGAATTAGCCGACCGTCGCAGACCCCGGCCCCTCGCCCTTAAGTTAGACGCCAAGAACCTGCAGCGCGCGACCGCGAGCGTGAGATGGGCTTAGAGGGATCATTCGGTCTGCGATCAAACGCGCACAGCGCGCGCCTGGTCCCGAATCCGCCGTGCTCCAGGTCCCGAATCAGCCGTGCTCCAGAGAGCGCGGCGCGCGATCGACTACCCGGGGAACGGTCCCGATCCTTCATACCGTTTACCCCGCTAGATTATTTCTGAGGTCCCAGCCTCTCAGGACCTTGTAATTGGAGACAAGTGGGGAGCGATACCATAAAAGTATCCTGCCAAGGTCCCAAATCGCCTAGATATCTCATTTGACAGACCGGAGGTTACCGCCTATAATCTGAAGCAATGCAGCAACAGAGACCTTGGAAGTAGGTGGTGAGAATGCGTTTCGGTTGGATATTCTTCAGGTTGAAGGGACGGCAACCATGATCGGCATCGTGATCGTTGTCGTGGCCCTATGGGCCGGAGCTGCCGTCGCGCTGGTCGGTCATGCGACCGAAGTCAGCCGGCGCTCCGCTAAGGACAGTCGGATGAACGAGACGAAAAGACGAGAGGTGTGCAAATGATGATCAGTTGGGCGGTGTACAAGCTTGACCCGACGCCGACGACGATGCTGGTTCCCCCCCGGCCCCGTCGCTCCCGGCGCCTCGGGTCAACACGGAGAGACCGGTAGCCGGGTGGCTGCCGGTCTCGACCGTATCGACCGCCGCATCCTCGAGCTGTTGACGATGGACGGACGGCTGTCGCACACGGCCATTGCCAAGGAGGTCGGGTTGTCGGGCCCCGCGGTGCACGAGAGGGTGAGAAAGCTAGAGCTAAGGGGTGTCATCGCCGGCTACACGGCCGTGCTCGATGCGGACAAGATGGACCGCAGCCACATGGCTTACTGCATGATCACGGTGTCAGAGGGGACCGAGTTCGCCGCCGACGATCCCATCGTCGCCCGCATCTGCGAAGAGCCCGACGTGCTGGAGTTCCACCGGATCGCGGGTGAGGACTGCTACATGGTGAAGGTCCGGTGCCGCACGAACAAGGATATCGAGAGGCTTCTGCGGCGAATCCGCTCGATCCGGGGTGTGGCCCGCACCCGCACGACGATCGTGCTGTCCACGGAGCTCGAGCAGCCCACGATCGGGATCCCGGACATAGAGGAGGCCCCCGCCGCCGAGCTCGCCTGACCCCGCGCTTTTCACCCCTCCCGAGCCTCACACCCGAGCGCATATGACCCCGGCTCTCACTCCGCCCCCGAGGCGGTCCCGATATCGCTCTGAGCTTCATGGGGGTCGGAATCGTGCCCATGTGGCACAGAGCCACATTAGGGTTGGGAAAGAGGCCGGGATGCCCGGCGCTCAAAGACGTTGTCCGAGGCCTCCGAGGCGGCACAATGGGCGGATGGCAGAACCCCGCTCCCCAGGAGGCAACATGCGATCTCTCGACCGTATGCCCCCTTTGGGGCAGGAGATGAACCCGGAGACCTCCCACTATCGATGCGTGTCCTGCGGCCATCGGGACTCGTGCTGCTTCTGACCAAAGCCGGCGTCTCGGTGCACCTCCCCGTAAATCCAAGCGGATTCGAGCGCCCCTGCATCCCCGCTCGCGTCGTTCCATGTCGCTCATGTACCTTCCAGGTACGCTCGCGCCTAGCGACCAGGGCGCAGTGACGCTCTCGGCGCCGACCCTATTTCCGGTGCGGAGCACTGCGTGACCGAAGCCAGGTCCGTGGAACGACTGCTCACCCTGGGCGAGCGCGTCCTGAAGGACTCCACCCATATCTTCGAGGGCCACGATCTGGAGTGGGAAGCCGAAGAGCTGATTGCCCTGATCCTCGACACGGAGCCCGAAGACCTGGATTTGGAAATGGAGCTCAACAAGAGGCAGCGAGAGCGCTACCTGTCCCTTATCGCCCGGCGAGCGGCCGGTGAACCGCTCCCTTTCTTGACCGGCCGCATCGAGTTCTATGGGCTCGATCTCGAGGTGACGCCGGGGGCCTTCGTCCCCCGGCCCTCGTCCGAGCTGACCGTCTCCCGGGCCCTGAGGAAACTGCGTCGCCGGCCCGCTCCCAAGATCGTGGACGTCTGCACAGGCGCAGGGCCGATCGCCCTGGCGCTGGCTGCTGAGCTGGCCGGCTCCGAGGTCTGGGGCGCCGACAACTCGACCGAAGGGCTCCGGCAGGCACGCCGCAACGCCAAGGGGCTTGGAATCGACAACGCCTCCTTCATCATCAGCGACATGTACGACTCGCTCCCGCAGAGGCTGTGGGGCTCGGTCGATCTCATCGCCGGGCATGTCCCCTACGTGCCGATCGACGAAATCGACGACCTGCCGGCCGAGGTCATCGAGCACGAGCCGCTGTCGACGTTGTCCGATGAAACCAACGACGGGCTGGTGCTCATGCGCCGGGCTATTGAGGAAGCTCCGAGGTTGCTCAAGCCGGGGGGTTGGCTTCTGCTCGAAGTCTCCGACGACCTCACGGGCGTCTTGCGCCGCATGTGCCGCAAGGCGGGCCTCGAAGACAAGGGAGCACACACCGACGAGGACCGCCTCAGCATGGTGGTTGAAGCCCGCTCGCGGTAGCCTGAATCAGTAATGGAAAAGGTCCTGGTTGTCGACTACGGTGCCCAGTATGCGCAGCTGATCGCGCGACGAGTGCGCGAATGTCATGTCCTTTCTGAGATCGTGCCACACGACCTCTCCATGGATGGGATCAGGGCTCTTCAGCCGGCCGGCATTATCCTTTCCGGAGGGCCCATGTCGGTTCACTCGCCCGCCGCTCCCGGGGTCGATGAACGCTTGTTCGCTTTGGGGATCCCAGTGCTCGGTATTTGTTACGGCCAGCAGCTTATGGCACAGGCGCTCGGCGGCGAGGTCGCTCGGACGGGTGGAGGAGAGTTCGGGCGCGCCGAGCTTCACGCCGACTCGTCGGAATCGACTCTTTTCTCCGAGCTGTCACCGAACCAAACCGTGTGGATGAGCCACAACGACGCCGTTACCCTTCCCCCCAGAGGCTTTCGCACCGTCGCTTCGACTCAGGGTTCACCAATCGCTTCGTTCGAGGACCCACTGCGCCGCCTCTTCGGCGTCCAGTTCCATCCCGAGGTCTCCCATACGTCCCAGGGAACAGAGCTCCTCAAGAACTTCCTTTTCAAAGGCTGCGGGTTGATGCCTTCGTGGACGATGACCTCGATAATCGAGCGCGCCGTCGAGGAGGTGCGCAATGCAGTCGGTGACGCGCGGGTTGTGTGCGCGCTATCCGGGGGAGTCGACTCGTCGGTTGCTGCTGCTCTTGTGCATCGCGCCGTAGGCGATCAGCTCACATGCGTGTTCGTGGATCATGGAATGCTGCGCGCGGGCGAGGCCGAACAGGTCGAGGAGACGTTTCGCGCCCACCTGCAGGCGAATCTCATCCATATCAAAGCGGGCGACCGGTTTCTCGATGAACTGGCCGACATCACCGATCCGGAGGTCAAGCGTAAGACCATCGGCCGCACGTTTATTCGCGTCTTCGAGGAGGTCGCGAGAGACGAGTTGGAGGACGCTTCGTTTCTGGTTCAAGGCACTCTGTACCCTGACGTCATCGAATCGGGCACAAGAGTCGCCGCCCGCATCAAAAGCCACCACAACGTCGGGGGCTTGCCCGAGGACATGACCTTCGTCCTGGTCGAGCCTCTGCGCAACCTCTTCAAGGATGAGGTCCGCCGTGTTGGTGAGGAGCTCGGGTTGCCGGAGGAGATCGTGTGGCGCCAGCCGTTCCCCGGCCCGGGACTTGCCGTGCGCGTGATCGGCGAAGTGACCCTCGAGCGTCTCGAGCTGGTGCGAGCAGCGGACCATATCGTGGTCGAAGAAATTAAGAGAGCAGGGTTGGAGCGCTCGCTATGGCAGGCATTCGCCGTTTTGGTGGCCGTCGGTTCCGTAGGGGTGATGGGGGATGAGCGCACTTACGGCCACCCAATCGTGTTGCGCGCCGTCACCAGTGAGGACGCCATGACCGCCGACTGGGCGCGGCTTCCGTATGAAGTGCTGGAACACATATCGAACAGGATCGTGAACGAGGTGCCGGGCGTGAACCGGGTCGCCTACGACATCACCTCCAAACCTCCCGGCACGATCGAGTGGGAATAGGCTCGCGGGTCGGGGAGAAGAAACGCTCCAACTCGTCCTCGGAGCAGCGAGGCGACTATCTCAGCATCCTTTCCGGTACCGGCCAGAACGTCATCGGTATCGTCATTGCCGCACTGGCAACCTTTGCAGCCAACATCCTGCTGAGCCGGGCGCTTGGCCCTGGGGGATTCGGCGTCGTCACCGTCATGACTCAGGCTGCCTTCGTGCTTTCGTTCGCCACCAGAGCCGGCATGGATATGGCCGTCCTGCGCGATGTCGCAGTAGAGGTCGGAGTCGGTCGAAGCGACAGGATCAGGGTCGGCGTTTCCCGGGCGACTGCGATTGCAGCGTTGGCGAGCCTGGCTGCGGCTGCAGTCATGGTGGCCGCCGCCGGTCTCGTGCGCTCGCTGTTCCACATCTCAGACAACTATCCCTACATCGTCGAGGCGGCCGCTGTGGGCTTGCCTTTCCTTGCATTGGCCAACGTGTGGCTGTCCGCGACGCGCGGGCTAAAGATCATGCGCTACACCCTGTACATCTTTTGGGCGGGGCAACCGATTGCGTGGGTGCTGCTGATTCTCGCCGGATGGCAGGTCGCGCAAACGCCGACCATAAGCGTGCTCGCCTACTCGCTGTCGTGGCTCGTGGCTTCGGTCGCCGCCTACTACGCCTGGCGGAAAGAGAGCCGGGCATGGGAGGCGCGCCCGATGGAACCGGGCGGCCTGGCGCGTCTGCTTCGTTACGCGGGCCCGAGGGCTCCCGCCGCCCTGTTTTCGCAGCTTCTGTTCTGGACCGATCTGTTCGTCGTCACTCGCTATGTCTCCAATGCCGAGGTCGGTGTCTACTCCGCGGCGCTGCGAGCCGGACAGATTCTGGTCCTGTTCCTGACATCGGTCAGTCTCATGTTCAGTCCTTACGTGGCGGACCTCCACAACCGCAGGGAGACTGCGCGCTTGGATCGCCTCTTCAAGGCGTTCACTCGCTGGACCCTTGCCGCGACCATACCGGTGTTCCTCGTGCTCGCAGTAGCGCCTGGGGCCGTGCTTGACCTCTTCGGGCCGGACTACGGAGGCGGAGAGACCGCATTACTGATCCTGCTCGCGGGGCAGTTTGTAAACGTCGCCACCGGCGGCGTCGGCTTCGTATTGATCATGGTCGGTCGCACGGGATGGGACTTGGTCGTTTATGGGGCCTCGCTCGCCCTAAACCTGGGGCTGGCGTTCGCGCTGGCGCCGCGCTACGGGATCGAGGGGGCCGCGGTTGCGAACGCAGTGACGTTCGCGCTGTCCAAGTGGGCGCGGCTTGCACTGGTCGCTCGCTTCGTCAACATTCAACCCTACGACCGCAACTACCTTCGTTTGCTTGCTCCGGCCGTGATTGCCCTGGCGGTGACGTGGGCCGTCCACAAGGCACTCTCCGGCGCGTGGCTGGTCGACCTTGCAGCCACCTCGCTCGCCGGCCTGATCACCTACGCGGCCGCCTACGCGCTACTTGGGCTGACCTCAGGGGAAAGGCAGAGCTTGACTGCAGCCGTCGCCAAGCTGAGGACGCAAGCTTAGTGTTCCGCACCGGGAAAACGATCGTATTCGCGGGGAGGTGCCTCTAATGAGTGGCGACTTTCTCAGTAGCTTGAACCCGGTCCAGCGCGAGGCGGTCGAGCTCGGCGATGGACCGGTTCTGATCGTGGCGGGGGCGGGCTCCGGAAAGACGCGCGTCCTGACTTATCGCATCGCCTACTTGATCCTCAACGGCGCCTCTCCGTACTCGATCATCGCGATTACGTTCACGAACAAGGCGGCTGCCGAGATGAAGCGGAGGGTGGCGTCCTTGATCGGTCCTGTCGCCAGCAACATGTGGGTCTCCACCTTCCATTCTGCCTGCGTGCGGATCCTGCGCCGGGAGGCGCCCCGGCTCGGGTACCGATCCTCCTTTTCGATATACGACTCGTCCGACTCGGAGCGCTTGATCAAGCTGTGTCTCAAGGAGCTCAACATTGATCCCAAGCGCGTGCCGCCGCGGGCAGTGGCATCGGCCATCTCCGATGCAAAGAACAGGCTTATCAATGCCGGAATCTACCGAGACTTCGCTGCCAACAAGTGGGAACAAACGATCGCCGAGGTCTACGGCGAATACCAACGGCGGCTGGAGGAAGCTTCGGCCTTCGATTTCGACGATCTCATCATGAGGACCGTCGAGATCTTCGACCGCTTCGAGGATGCACGAGACCATTACCAACGCCGCTTCGATCACGTGCTCGTCGACGAATTCCAGGACACGAATCACGCTCAGGCACGGTTCGCCACATTGCTGGCGGAAAAATCGCGCAACATTTTCGTCGTCGGGGATGCCGATCAGGGGATCTACGCGTTTCGGGGTGCCACGATAAGAAACCTTCTCGACTTCGAACGGGACTGGACCGACGCTCACGTCGTCACGCTCGAGCAGAATTATCGCTCGACGCAGACGATTCTCTCGGCTGCCAACGCCATTATTGAAAACAACCTCATGCGCAAACCCAAGTCGCTGTGGACCCAAGCGATCGGGGGTGAGCCCATCACCCGCTACCACGCGCAGAACGAGCACGATGAAGCCGGTTTCGTGGCTGCAGAAGTGGCGCGGCTGCGCGATCTCGGAAGTGCTCTGTCGGATATCGCGGTCTTCTATCGTACTAATGCACAGTCGCGCGTGCTCGAGGAGGTCTTCTCCGCACATGAGGTCCCATATCGGGTCGTGGGCGGAGTTGGTTTCTATGATCGCAAGGAGATCAAGGACCTGCTGGCGTGGTTGCGCGCCGCCGCCAATCCTCTGGATTCGGTGTCCGTGGAGCGGGCCTCACAGACGCCGCGTCGGGGTCTGGGAGCCGTTTCATTGACACGTCTGGCGACCTTTGCCACTGATCAGGGCATCGGCTTGGGGGAAGCGTTGGGTAAAGCGGAGGAGGTCCCGGGCATTTCTCGCAAGGCCGCCGGCGGGGCGCTCGCCATGAGCCGGCTGCTCGAAAGGATCCGTACTGCCGGCGATTCGGGTGTTCCCGTGTCGGACATCATCGAGCTGGCCTGGGACATCTCCGGCTATATGGCGGAGCTCACCGCCGAACGCTCCTTTGAAGCGCTGTCGCGCCAGGAGAACCTGAAAGAGTTGCAGGGTGTTGCGATCGAATACGAGGGCTCCGCCGAAGATCCCAGCCTCGCGGACTTCCTCGAGCGTGTCGCCCTCATCACCGACACCGATCTCACCGAAGGCGAGGAGTTAGGGGTTACATTCATGACCCTGCACAACGCCAAGGGTCTCGAGTTTCCTTCGGTGTTCATCCTGGGGATGGAGGAGGGCGTTTTTCCTCACATCCGTTCGCTGGGCGAGCCTGAGGAGCTCGAGGAAGAGCGGCGGCTGTGCTACGTCGGAATCACTCGGGCCATGGAGCGCCTCTACGTACTCAACGCCTGGTCGCGCACACTGTGGGGCAGCCTGCAGTACAACCCTCCGTCTCGCTTTCTGAAGGAGCTTCCCGAGCAGCTGATCGAATCTAAGGAGTACGAAAAGCGGGCGGCCAAGCAGCCACCGCGCCGCGGCGCCACTGATCCCTCGCGCTTCAGGGTTGGCCAGGAGGTCGAGCATGTGCGCTGGGGCCGCGGCACGATCATCGACATCGGGCGCTCGCCGGTGGGTCTGGAAGCGACGGTGAACTTTCCGGGGGCCGGCGGCGAGAAGAGGCTCGACCTCACGATAGCTCCGATGAAGCCCGCCTCCTGACGAACCGCCCCTTTGGCAGCGGGCCCAAGTGCACCAGAGTACCTGGGCCCGCTGCGGCGGCAGTCAACGTAATTGGTTTGTCATGTGATTGGTGTCGCTAAACGCGCGTGCCTAGCTTTTCTGCAAGAATCTCAAGCTTGGCGGCTGTCTCTTGCTCCTCGCTGAGATTCTGCTTGAGCAACGACACCGCGTCGCTGAGGCCGGCCTGCTGTGCAAGCTGTATTAACGACTTATAGGCAGCGATCTCGTAATGCTCCACCTTCAATGACGCCCCGGCCGCAAAGACATCAAGCAGTTCAGGGGCCGGCTTTTCGTCGGCGACGAAGGACTTGAACTCTTTCAAGAGCCCGTTGATCCCGTGGCACGTCTCGCGGCTCGGCTTCTTGTCGAGGATACCGAAGACGTCCTCAAGCCTCTTGATCTGGCGGTCTGTTTGTTGTTTGTGCTCAAGGTACCCCTCCACCAGCTCTTCATCGCTGGCTTTCTTCGCCATGCCCTCCAACTCACGACTTAGCTTGCTCTCGGCGTCGTAGATGTCCTTGAGCTCGTGCTCAAACAACTCGATTCCACGGTCCAACACGCACCTCCTATGAGAGAACATAGAAACAGTAATGGTCCCCGCCACTCCATCCTCTGCCTGAGTTTGGGGGACGAGGCTAGCTCTAGCTCAGGGCTCCGCCGAGGCCACCGCCAAACTTGCTCATCAGCTCCTGCGGATCAAGTCCCAGGTTCGACAGTAGATCGCTGTGCTGTTCGGGATCGACCTGGTCGGGAAGTTGCTGGTCAGCTTGGGACACTTGATCTGTGGCTCCCCGCTCCTGCTAGAGCTGGAGGATCTGCTCCTTGAGAATCTCCATGACTATGTCTCCTCTCTGTTTTTCCTATTGGGATGACAACTCTCTGCGACAGAGCCTTAGGCTCTGTCGCGTTTCTCCAGCTTGGTGTGCCAGCGCTGGCCCGAAGCACCGCCGAGCGCCCCGGCGACGAGCATGGCCACCAGCAGGGCGATGCCCACGACTGTGCCGATGTCGCTGAGGCTTCCCAGCGGAAGTGGAAGTTGCTGGACATCGGAGGGCCGCAAGTTGGTGGTGCTGCTGGTAATGCCGGTCACAATCGCCCCAAGGATTATCACCAGGATGATCGCAACGATCGGCACCAGGATCCCGTTGAGGACTCCAGACCCACGCGCCATCCGGCCTGAGGTGTAGCCACCCCAGAAGTAGGCCAGGAACTGAACTATGACGAGCCCGATGCCGGCCCCGACGCCGGCCGTTGAGACTTCGTTCGGCGATATGCCGCCCTCCGCCACGCCCATCGCCGCCAAGATCCCACCGAGGATAGCGGTCAATACAATGAAGGCGCCGATCGCGACCACGACTCCTGTGATGATGGAGACGAACGACACGCCGCCGCGAGTCTGAGCCTGCTCCCGAACTACCCTGTCGTTGCCGTTCCGTTCTCGCTCGCTACTCACCGCCATTTCGACCCCTTTCCGTAATCAGCTGGATTGTATCCAAGAGCCCGATCCGGTCAGGCCGGTCGGTCTGGAGGCGGGTACTCGCGGGTTGCACCAACCGCATCCGATCGGTCGCTCCCGCCGGCTTGGGTGGCTTGGTCCTTTCGCTCCTTGGCCCGTTGCTCGATGCGCTCCTTGGAGCCCGATGCCTCTTCCTTGAGGTTGGCGGACTCCTGCTCGGCTTTCTGCGATGCTCGCTCCCAGTACTTGCTCATGGTCTTGATGCCCCCACCGCCGATGGCTACGACGGAGGAGCCAACGATGATGGCCAAAGCTGCGTAGAAGAGGCCGGTGACGATGTTCTCGGCGATGTTCAGCTGGTCCAGGGCGGCGAAAACGGCGATGCTCAAGATCATCACGCTTACCGCCACCGCCAGCGCCTTGCCGTAGCTGAGGCCACCTAGGGAGGCCTCGATTACCTCTTTGAACGCGGCAGCTACCGCAGCACCGATGACCACGATCACGATGGCGACGAACACATTCGGCAGATAGGCGATGACACCGGTGATGAGCTCGCTGATGGGGTTGGGCCCAAAGACGCTGAACGCAAGCTGCAGTACGAACAGGAACAGCGTGTAGAAGACGATCTTGCCGAGGATGCTGGAGGCGTCGTACTGGGATTTCTCCAAAGCCTTGCCCACACCGCCTCGTTCGACAACCTTGTCGAAGCCGACTTTTTCCAACACCTTGTCAAGGATCTTGGAGACGGCCTTGGCGATGAGATAGCCGATGACCAAGATCAGGAGGAAGCCGATCAGCTTGGGCACGAACGTAGCGATCGATGCAATCGCGTCTCCGATTCCATCTGTGAATTGGTCCATTACAAATCTCCTTAAATAGAGTGGTGCACTTCCGGCTCTTCGATCTGCTCTTTGCGGATCTCCTCGGACACCTGCTGCTCCTCGGTGACAGTGTCCTTGCTGAGCTGTACGCGTTCCTTGGGGACGACCCGCTTCTCGGTGACAACTTCCTCCTCGTGGAGCACTATTTCGTGCTCCTCGTCGGTGATGTCCCCGCCTGAGGTGGCCTGGTCGACGTTCGAGTCGGTGATCGGCTCCCGCTCGATGCGGACCTCTTTGCGCTGGACCGGAACGGTCTGCGTGACGTTCTCGGTTACGACGTGCTTCTTGAGGCGCGCCCGCCCCCTCTCGCCCTGCGCCTTGCCTACCTGGAGCTCCTCTTCGGAGCGGGTCATGGCGTCATCGGTGGTCGGTCCGCTGGTGTCGTAACCCTCGGCACGATCGCGGTCCGATGGATCGGTGTCCGTGTTGCCCTCGGGGAGCCCTGAATCCGAGGACTGCTCGGAGTATTCGAGCCCGTAGTGACGGTACAGTTCCGCCTCTTCCTGCTGGGACAGCTCTCCATCGGGGTCGATGCCGGGCGAGCTTGCTGGTCCGTCTCTTGGTCCAGGTAGATCTCCTGGATGGTTCCGATTTTTGGAGCCGGTCTGGTCGAGCAGCGTCGCTCCCCGAGCCTCCAATACTTCCTCACGCTGTAGCATCAACAACCTCCTCATGGCATTCTTCGATGCCCCTGGTTTCCTCGATCCATCCGATCGAGGAGTCTCTGTGGCGATCATCAAGGACCGCTCTTGGGTCGGCGCGACGGGTAGGAACCTCAGTTCCGGTGCGCAGCGCCGTTTTGCTGTCCAAGCAGCGCCTGGACGTCGATTCCGAGGCTCAAGAGGAGCTTTGCGTCTCGTTCGGTATCGACGCGTTCTGGCAGCACGAGGCCGGCCCGCTCAAATGCTGATGGGCCTCCTTCCACGAACTCCAGCACCTGCTGTTTGGGTACCTCCACTTCGCCCCTCCTTTGCTCTTGGCCCCGTCTTTCCGTTCCCGGCGAAACGAGCACCAGGCCCGCGACACCGGAGCCCCACCATTTGCCGGGCCTGATCGGGCACCTTGCTCCGCTTTGGACGCGCCTCTACTCTCGTATACACATTGGATGCCTCTACATTACGCACGCGTTCTCGGCTCCCAGGACCTGGGGCGGAGCAGACACCGCGGATAGAGAGAGATACGGTGAACCGATGGGGAGAGCGGGTGAAGAGGCCACCGAGAAGGTGTCGGCACGATCACCTCAGGCCGGAGAAGAGGTGGAGGCTGATGTCTTAGACCTAGCCGCCATGGTACGGCGAGTGCTGGGCGCGAGGCTGAGCAACCCTCAGGACATCGAGGACCTCGCTCAGGAAACCTTGGCGCGCGTCATCGAGGCTCGCCCCCGGATCACAGATGAGGGCCTTGCTGCATATGCTGTTGTTACGGCGCGCAATCTGGCGAGATCTCTCGGTCGAGACCGGGCCCGTCATCGCCAGCACGCCCATCGCCTCATAGACCTCAGGACGCCTTCTCAGCCTGAGGAAGAGACCCTGCGACGAGAAGAGTCGGCGGCGGTATCTGCTGCCTTGGAAAAGCTGTCTCCAAGGGAGAAGTTCGCCGTGATTGGACACGAAGTGGGCGGCCGGGACACGGCGACTCTAGGGCTTGAGCTGGGGGTCACTCCGGGGGCGGTCGCCGTTCAGCTTGCGAGAGCGCGCGCCAAACTTCGAGTCGACTACCTTCTGGCGCTGAGAAGGGCAAACCCCCCTACGCCCGTTTGTCGTTCAGTGCTCGTGGCGTTGTCGGCAGGAGACCAACGCCGTCAGGCGGCACTCGATACGGCAGATCACCTCCTGCACTGCGAATATTGTGCGGCGCTGAGCGAGCCGCTGTTGCAGCGGCGCAGGCCTGTTGGACTCCTGCTGCCGCTGGCCGCGCTGCGTCAGGTGAAGGAGTTCATAGGACAGCGGCTGCAGACAACCTCTGCCCAGGCCACCGCCGCCGCAGCCGGCACCGCAGTGGCTGTAGCCTCTGTCGCGCTCATCATGTCGGGTGGGGGTGCCCAATCGCCTGCTCCGAGGAAAGAGCCGCTGGGCATGGAAGGACGCCTAACCACCTCAGGCAAGGTCCTGCCCACGACGGCTTCGAAACTGGAACGTCACGTCGGCAAACGTGTCAAGGCGCACGGAGTTACAGTGGAGTCCGTCCCGTCAGACGAAGGCTTCTGGATCGGGAGCAACGAGGCCCGGGTCTTTGTGCGGTTCATGATCCCTGGCCGGAGGGAATCGCCCGTTCGAATCGAATCCGGTAAACGCGTGACGTTCACCGGCACACTCAGGAGACACCAACCCGGTTTCGCGCGCCGCCACGGGGTAACGGAGGCGGAGGGGGCGGCCGAGCTTCGCCGAAGCCCTCAACACATTGTGACTTCCATGAAGGAAATCAAAGCTCGTGTGTAGCCGCAGCATCAAGTCTAAGAACTGGCGAGCCTCAGCCCTCGGTGATCCTGACTTCGTTGATGTAAATTGGCACCCGGGGCTCGTCCATGGTCTGAGGGTCGGCCCCGCCCACGGTTGGTTTCGCGCTGATCTCGAGTAGCGTGTCCGCGGCCCCCCGTGCTCGGCCGAAGATCGTGTAGAGGGGATCGAGGCCGGCGGGGCCGTCGGGCTGAACCACCACGAAGAACTGGCTGCCGCCGGTGCCGGGCTGCCCTGTGTTCGCCATCGCCACGACTCCGAAGACGTAATCGCGGCCCTCGGTGCCGGCGAGCTCGTCCGGGATCGAGTAGCCGGCGTCGTCCGGGGCGTGGCCGTTTAGCCCGTCGGGATCACCGGTCTGGATCACGAACTTCTGGACGATGCGGTGCCACACGAGACCGTCGAAAAAGCCCTCGCGCGCCAGGAATACGAAGTTGTTGACCGTTGCGGGCGCTTGCTCTTCCAGCAGGTCGATGCGGATGTTTCCGCAGGAGGTTTCCAGCACCGCGGCATAGTCGACGCCAGTCTCGAGAACATCCTGGGGCGCCTCGTACTGTTGGGGTTGAGCCTGCGGAGGAGGCTCGGCGCTGCAGGCGGCCTTCGCTTTCTCCTCGTTCTTCCGGGGCTCTCGGGTGGGATCATCGCCTGCTCCGGCCATGATCGTGATGCCGACGGCGACCGCGATGCCGATCGCCACCGCCCCGCCGATGCGAGCTCGGCGCCGTCGCTTCAGGGCTTCGGAATTGGGATTCAATCCGCGCGCGCCTGGGAGGCGCTCCTTGTCCTTCTCATGGCTGCTAGTCTCGCCCATCCAGCCATGTCACCCGGACGTCTACGCATTCTCGTCGCCAAGCCCGGCCTCGACGGCCATGATCGCGGCATAAAGATCGTGGCTCGCGCGCTGAGAGATGCGGGCATGGAGGTCATCTACACCGGGCTTCACCAGACGCCGGAGCAAATCGCTTCTGCTGCGCTGCAGGAGGACGTCGATGCCGTGGGCATGTCGTGCCTGTCCGGGGCTCATATGACCCTGTTCCCCAAGGTAGTGAAGTTGCTCGAGCAGCAAGGCGCTGCAGACATCGTCGTGTTCGGCGGCGGAATCATTCCCCGCTCGGATGCAGTGAAGCTGAAGGAGGCCGGAATCGCAGAGGTCTTCACGCCGGGCGCAACGACATCGTCGATTATCGAGTGGGTGAGGGCCAACGTCGGATCAACAGACGAGGCCGGCACGCAGAGTTTCCCCGAATCCCCGGAGGCATAGTTTGGATCTGTTCGAGTATCAGGGCAAGGAGCTGTTGCGCAAGTTCGAGGTCCCGGTTCCCGAGGGCCGGGTCGCCACCAATCCCGACGAGGCGCGGGCGGCGGCCGAGGGCCTCGGCGGCAAGGTCGTAGTCAAGGCTCAGGTACAGGTGGGGGGCCGCGGCAAGGCAGGGGGTATCAAGCTCGCATCGAATCCCGACGAAGCATCTTCCGCCGCCGAGCAGATTCTCGGAATGGACATCAAAGGTCACGTGGTCAAGCGCGTGCTGATCGAGCGGGCCGGCATAATCGAGTCCGAGTACTACCTCTCTTTTCTTCTCGACCGATCCGAACGCGATGTATTGGGAATGATGAGCGCCAAAGGCGGCATCGACATCGAAGAGGTCGCAGAAACCGATCCCGATGCCATCGCCCGAGTTCACATCCCTCCACTTCTCGGCATCTCCGACTTCCATGCACGCGAGCTCGTCTTCGGCGCCGGTATTGATGCGGCTGCGCGCAAGGAGGCGATCGCCATCATCCCCACTCTGTACCGCGCGTTCGTCGAGTCGGATGCGTCGTTGATAGAGGTCAACCCCTTAGTGCTGATGGATACGGGTCGCGTTGTTGCGCTCGACGCCAAGGTGACGCTCGATGACTCGGCCGACTATCGCCATCCCTATTTCTCCGAGCTCAAGTCCGCCCATGAGGTACCCGAACAAGAGCGTTTGGCGAAAGAGAAGGGGCTCAACTTCATCAAGCTGCAGGGCGATGTTGGAATCATCGGCAACGGCGCTGGCCTTGTCATGTCGACGCTCGATGTGGTCAAGGCGGCGGGCGGCGACTCCGCCAACTTCCTCGACGTGGGAGGAGGTGCGGGGGCCGAGCTGCTGTCGAACGCTCTCGAAATCATCACGTCCGATAAGGCGGTCAAGGCGGTGCTCGTCAACATCTTCGGAGGGATTACTCGCTGCGATCTCGTCGCCGAGGGAATCATTGACGCGTTCGGCCGCCTCGATATGAAGGTGCCCGTGGTCGTGCGACTCGACGGCACGAACGCGGAGCAAGGACGCAAGATGCTGGCCGATGCACCTGATGAACTGTTGATCGCAGAAAAGACGATGCTGGGGGCCGCCGAGAAGGCCGTAGCGCTGGCGCATCGAGGGACGGACTGATGGCTATCTTGATCGGCCGGGACACCAGGCTCGTGGTCCAGGGACTGACAGGCCGCGAGGGCTCCTTTCATGCCAAGCGCAATCAGGAGTACGGCACCGATTTAGTTGCCGGCGTGACCCCGGGCAAGGGCGGCAGCGATGTCTCAGGGACTCCGGTCTTCGACACCGTGGAGCGAGCCGTCTCAGAGACCGGCGCGAACGCGGCCCTGGTGTTCGTGCCCCCCCGCTTCGCGGCCGACGCCATCCTCGAAGCGCACGACGCGGGTATCGAGGTCATCATCGCGGTCACGGAGGGCGTACCTGCCCTCGACATGGCGCGAGCGGTTGCCCATGTGCGGGCCTCGGGCAACGGGGTCTACCTCATCGGGCCCAACTGCCCGGGCGTGATCTCTCCCGGACTGGCCAATGTCGGGATCATTCCCGGCGAGATCTGCTCCGAAGGGCCGGTCGGGCTCGTCTCTCGCTCGGGCACGCTTACGTATCAAATCGTCCACGAGCTGACCCAGAAGGGCGTCGGTCAGTCGACTTGCGTCGGCATCGGCGGGGATCCCATTCCGGGCTCGAATTTTATCGACATCCTCACGCTCTTCGAGGACGATCAGGACACCGAGCTCGTGGTCGTGGTCGGCGAGATCGGTGGCGATGCCGAGGAGCGTGCTGCCGAGTGGAGCAAGGCCAACATGACCAAGCCGATCGTCGCCTACGTCGCCGGACTGACCGCACCAGAGGGAAAGCGCATGGGTCACGCCGGCGCCATCGTGTCGGGCTCGAAGGGGACTGCGAAAGCCAAGATCGAAGCGCTCGAGGGGGCCGGGATACGCGTCGGGCGCAATCCGACTGAGGTCGCAGAGATCGTGGCCGAGATCAAGGGCTGAGGCCCTGCCAATAGGGTCAGCCGCGGCGCAACCGGTACCAGCGCGGGTCAAACTTAGTTACAAATGGGGGATGAGGGATGTCGCCTGCATAGGCTTCCTCGTCGGTTACCTCCCACCCCGGGAAAGCGGCCTCTATGTCCTCCCGGCTCATCCCGTGCGCTATAGGGCCTCTTCGTCCTGGTGCAAATGTGAACATCAGCAGGGTTGCTTTTTGGGCGGCGACTGCGTTCACCTCTCGACCTACCGCCTCACGCATCCGCTCCTTCAGGCCGTGGACGACCCCGAAGTCCAGTACTAGGCGGAAGCCAGAGCCGACGCCTGCGGCCCGCAACGCGGTGACATCGCCTTGTACGAACCGCACTTCCACACTTGCGTCGCGGGCGCGCGCGCTCGCCGCCTGCACCGCCTTAGGGACGATGTCGATGCCTGTGACCTGCCACCCCCGGGACGCCAGAGCGACAGCGTGCGGCCCGGTGCCGCAACCAAGGTCCAGCGCCTGCCCGTAGGGGGGCTGGCGTTCGCTTTCTTCGCGGTCGAATATCGAGGCGATCTGTTCGACGACGGGCCGCTCCAGGTCGGCACCTTCCCATGGCGTGAAGCCGACCCGGTAGGCGAACTTGTAAAAGCGCGTGCTCATGTGGCCTCCGAGAGGTCTGCTGCTGCAGGCTCATATGCCTGCATGCCGCTAAGCCTCGCCCCAAGCCAGGCCTCCTCTCAAATGAGGCTATCCCCCCTCGGTCACTGCGAGCAAGGGCGGGCGAAAAGGCTGGGCTCGGGGCCGAGCTGAGAACGCCTCCAGCAGCCTCGAAAATAGGTTACGAGCTAGAATCGGCCCATGACCCGAGCCCCAGGGCCCCCATGGGGCCGTGAACTCCGCGGGCGCCTCGACCGCCTGGTGATCGAGTCCGAGGTCCTCAAGGACAACCCGCTCGGTGATCCCCACCGCCGCCCCCTTTACGTTTACGTGCCCATAGGGGTGGATGAGTCGAAGGCGTACCCCTCGATCTACGTGATTCAGGGCATGACCGGTCAGGTTGATATGTGGTTCAACCGCACCGCCTTCGAGCCCAACATGATCGAACGCCTCGACGCCCTGTTCGCTTCCTCTGGGTGCCCGCCGGCCGTTGTGGTGATGGTCGATGCCTGGACGAGTTACGGAGGCTCCCAGTTTATCAACTCGGCCGCCACCGGACGCTATATGGACTACCTCTGCGATGAAGTCGTGCCTTTCATCGACGAGCGCTATCCCACGGCTCCGAGTCGTGACCACCGAGGCCTGAGCGGCAAGTCGAGCGGCGGCTACGGGGCGATGGTGGTCCCGATGCTGCACCCCGACGTCTTCTCTGGGCTCGTCTCCCACGCCGGAGACGCCCTCTTCGAGGCCTGCTATCTGACCGAGTTTCCGCTCACCATCCGGACTCTGCGCGATCGTTTCGATGGTTCGTACGAGACCTTCTGGGAGCATTTTCGCTCGGCCGAGTCGCTCGACCCCAGCCTTCACGCCCCGCTCAACACCTATGCGATGGCGGCCTGCTACTCGCCCGACGAGGACCGTCCCGGCGAGGTCGTCCTGCCCTTCGACATCGACACCGGCAAGGTCGTCGACGAAGTGTGGGCCCAGTGGCTCGCATGGGACCCGGTGCGGATGGCACCCGAGCACCTCGACGCCTTGAGCAGCATGAGGCACATCTATCTCGATGCCGGACGCTCGGACGAGTTCTATCTCGATCTCGGCGCCCAGGCCTTCGCCAAGGAGCTCTCCGCTCACGGTATAGAGCACACGCTCGAGCTCTTCGACGGTACTCATGGGGGGTTGCAATACCGCTATCCGGGTGCGATTGCCGCGCTAGCGGCAGCTCTTGCGGTGTGAGCTCTTCTCTCGTGGCCCTCGTCTCCGGCGAGGGCTCGAACCTTCGGGCGCTCGCGGCGGCGTGCGAGCGGGGGGAGGTCCCGGGCGAGGTGGTGGCGGTCGGCTCGGACAGAGAGTGCGGGGGAGTTACGTGGGCCTCCGGCCGTGGCATCGCTACCTTCGTGGTCCCGTTTCGCTCACCCCGAGCTGAATGGAGCTCCGTCCTGCTCGAGCGGGTGCGCTACTTTCGTCCCGACCTGGTCGTCTCCGCCGGCTTCATGAGAATCCTTTCGCCGGAGTTCGTCGACGCCTACGAAGGACGCCTTATCAACCTGCATCCCTCGCTGCTCCCGAGCTTTCCCGGCCCCCGTGCGGTGCGCGACGCTCTGGCGGCGGAGGTGGCCGCCACCGGGACCACCGTGCACTTCGTCGACCACGGTGTCGATTCGGGGCCGGTGATCCTGCAGCGGACTGTTCCAATCGAGCCGGGGGACACTGAGGAGTCGTTGCACGCGCGCATTAAGGGGGCCGAGCACGAGCTGCTGCCTGAAGCCTGCCGCCACGTTCTCTTCAGGCAGAGCCCCGCTGAGGAGCGGGGCTAGCTCTGCACAGAGCGTCGCGGACCCTCTGTGCGACGATGCTCGGGCGGTATTGGAGATCGTGCCAGGTGACGTAGACGATGATCCATCCAAGCGACTGCAGTCGGTTGTGGCGTTCGATGTCCCGCTCCCAGCTCTGCCGTCCCGAGTGCCATTCATATGACTGACATTCAATGGCGATTTTGGCCTCTGGATAGGCGAAATCGAGACGAGCGACAAAGTGGGCGCCGTCTTTGACTACGAACTGGGCGACGGGCAGGAGCAAGCGGTGCTGGGCGAGTGCTCGCCGGAACCGTGTTTCAAGGGGGCTCTCCGGCACGCCGGCGCCCGGTGGCCGATCATCTAAGGAGCTGCCGCAGAACGCCCGCTCCATCATGGCCCGAACCGCCGCGTTCAGTCAGCTTGTCCTGCAGAGCTTGAAGCGAGGTCTTCCCCTGCCGGAGGGCTGAATCGAGCGCAACCTCCACTAGGTTCGATGGCAGCGCGGCTCCCAGCTCGATCAGCGTCCGGGTAGGAGTGGTAACCGGGATCGGACCAACGTGGACGAGGTCGCAGTCCGGGAGTCGATCAGTGTGGTGAAAGATGAACTTGCCCGAGCTCGACCGCCGAGTGATGGCGCTGATTTCTCCACCAACCTGCCGTCGTAGCCGTGCAGCCCGTGCAGTCGAACTGCAGTTCTCATGCCGGCCGCTCCCTTCGCTACGATCGCCGCGGCCGGCACGTCTTGCTCGTAGCACCGTGGGACGGACGCC
>Ga0136613_10000289_pt1 | contig 22187 bp, 15 predicted proteins | sample AntDrymUQ2722106_2_FD_106649 | JGI IMG/M metagenome (GOLD analysis project Ga0136613, IMG submission 106649) | Polar desert sand microbial communities from Dry Valleys, Antarctica - metaG UQ272 (21.06) | ecosystem: Environmental > Terrestrial > Soil > Desert | place: Antarctica: Dry Valley... | reverse complement strand
GTCTCTACGCGCAGGATCTGTCCGACCTGGAGTACGTCGTCGCATCGCTCGAGCCGCAGGAGGAACGGTGAGCGGTCCGCGCAGCCGGGTGACGCCGCGCGCGCAGCGCCGCGGCGACCGTGCCGGCGATCCGCTCGACGGGCTCGTCAACCTGTTCGACCTCGGCATCGTGCTGGCGGTCGCGTTCCTGCTCGCCGCGCTGCAGTCCGTCAACCTCACCGACCTGCTGACGAAGGCGGACGTGACGATCTTGCGCACGGAGCCCAACAGCCAGACGCTGATCGTCAAGGAGGGCGACGAGATCAAGACCGTGCGCCTCAGCAAGCAGACGGTGACCGGCTCGGGCCGGCGCGTCGGCGAGGTCTTTCGCCTCGAGGACGGGCGGCTCGTCTACGTCACCGGCAAGGCCACCGCTACTCCGTAGCTGCCGGGCGGGCTACCGTTCGCGGCGTGCACATCGTCTTTCGCTCGACCGCCGGTGATCGCGAGCTCGACGTAGAGCTGCGCAGCCCCGGCGCGACGCTCGCCGATCTGCTGCAGGCGGTGCTGGGATCGCACGCGCCGCAGTCGGTCGCGGTCGGCGATCGCGTCATCGCGGCGTCGTGTCCGATCGTGGACTCCGGGCTGCACGAGGGCGCCGTCCTGCACGCCGGGGCGGCCGCGGGCGCCGCGCTCGCGCCGCGCCCGGGCAGCGACGGCCTGGAACTCGTCGTCATCTCCGGCCTGGACTCGGGGCGCTCCTACCCGCTGCCCGTCGGGGCGGCGACGCTCGGCCGTGAGCACACGAGCATCGTGCTCGAGCACTCGACCGTCTCGCGAGAGCACTGCCGGCTCGACCTCGACCACGGCGGCACGTGCATGGTCACCGACCTCGGCTCGGCCAACGGGACGTCGCTCGACGGCGTGCTGCTGCGCGAGCACGAGCCCGCGAAGCTCGAGAACGGGGCCGTCGTGGAGGTCGGCGCGCTCGCCGTCACCGCGCGCCCGCCGGCGACGCACGACCGTCCCGTGGGGCTCGACGTGCGCCGCCACGTCGGCCCCGGCGGCACGGTGCCGTTCAACCGTCCGCCGCGCGGCGCCCGTCCCTCCGGCGGCGGCGAGATCGAGGCCCCCAGCGAGCCGCGCGCGCCCGACAAGCCGCACTTCAGCATCGCGACGATCTGCGGTCCGCTCGTCCTGGCGGTCGTGATGGTCATGGTCATGCAGGATCTGCGCTTCGCGCTGTTCGCGCTGCTCAGCCCGCTTGTCGCCTTCGGTCAGTACTTCGAGCAGCGCAGGCGCAGCACGAAGGGCGGCGCGCAGTCGCGCGAGGAGTACGAGCAGTCCGTGCGCGAGTTCCGCGACGAGGTCGCCGCGGCGGGACGCGCGGAGCGCGCGCGGCGGCGCGAGCTGTTCCCCGATCCCGCCGAGGTGCTGCGCCGCGCGACGCTGCCCAGCGTGCGGCTGTGGGAGCGCCGCCCGCATCACGAGGACTTCCTGAAGCTGTTCGCCGGGCTCGGCGACGTGCCGTGGGAGCCGAAGGTCAAGGACGCGACGAGCGGCAAGCGCACCGCGGAGGTCAAGGACGTCCTCGCCAGGAGCAAGCTGCGCGCGGCGCCGCTCATGGTCGACCTCTCGGGCGGCGGCGTCGTCGGCATCGTCGGCGACCGCAGCGGTGCGCTCGCGGCGGCGCGCAGCCTCATCTGCCAGGCCGCCGTGCACCATGGCCCGGCCGACCTGACGATCGGCGTCTTCGTCGACCCTGGCCGCGAGCCGGAGTGGGACTGGTGCAAATGGCTGCCGCACACCAAGGGCGGCTCGGGCGCCGATCAGTGGCTCAGCGCGCGCCGGGAGCAGAGCGACGCGCAGCTGCGCGCGCTCGCCGCCGGCGCCGGGACCGGGACCATCTTCGCCGTGCTCGACTCCGACGTGCTGACCGAGGGCAAGGTCGCGCCGGCACGCGACCTGCTGCGCGGCGTCGGCGCGGGCCTGGACGAGCGCGGCCGCGAGCGCAAGCTGCCGGTCGCGGGCATCGTCGTGTCATCGACCGTCGACCGCCTGCCGGCGGCCTGCACGACGATCATCGTCGTCGACAACGCCGAGGGCGACGCGGAGGTGCGCGTCCCCGAGCAGGGCACGACGTATCCCGGTGTGCTGCTGTCGGGGCTGTCGATCCCGACGGCGCGTGACTGCGCGCGCAACCTCGCCCGCTTCGAGGATCCCGAGCTGCATCAGCTCGGCGCCGGGCTGCCGGACATGGTGCGCCTGCTGCCGCTGCTCGACCTCGAGCGCATCGACGGCCCGTCGGTCCAGAAGGTGTGGCGGCGCGCGGGACGCGTCGCCTCGCCGGTCGCTCCGCTCGGCGTCACGGAGAGCGGCATCTTCAACCTCGACCTCATCCGCGACGGCCCGCACGGCCTGATCGGCGGGACGACGGGGTCGGGCAAGAGCGAGCTGCTGCGCAGCCTCGTCGCCGCGCTCGCGACGTACACCGATCCCGAGCACCTGACGTTCGTGCTCATGGACTACAAGGGCGGCGCCGCGTTTGACGAGTGCTCGCGGCTGCCGCACACCGTCGGCATGGTCACCGACCTCGACGAGCAGCTGGGCGAGCGCGCGCTCGAGGCGCTCGAGGCTGAGGTGCGCTACCGCGAGGTCGCGCTGCGCAGGGCGGGCGTCGACAACCTGCGCGACTACCAGGCGCTGGGCCTGCCCGAGGCGCTGCCGCGGCTGCTCGACGTCATCGACGAGTTCGCGACGATGGCCAAGGAGCTGCCGGAGTTCCTGCAGGCGCTCGTCTCGATCGCCCAGCGCGGACGCACGCTCGGCGTGCACCTGCTGCTCGCCACCCAGCGTCCGTCCGGCGCGGTGAACGACAACATCCGCACGAACACGAACCTGCGCATCGCGCTGCGCGTGCAGGACGTCGCTGACTCGACCGACGTCATCGGCGTGCGCGATGCCGCGGAGCTCAGCCGCCACCAGCCTGGCCGTGCCTACATCCGCCTCGGGCCGAGCGAGATCGTTCCGATCCAGACGGCGCTCGTGACGTGCGTGACCAACGAGGCCGTCGACAACGCGGTCGACATCGGCGCGTTCGTCTTCGGCCCCGGCGGGCGCGAGCGCTCCAACGGCGCGGCGCCGGCCGCCGGGAGCGACGACGAGAACCTGCCCAGCGACCTCGCGCGGCTCGTCGACGCGGTCGTCGAGGCCAACGACCTCGAGGGCTTCGCGCCGGCGCGGCGTCCCTGGCCCGAGCCGCTCGGCGACCGCGTCGATCTCTCCGAGCTGCTGGCCGCGGCGCCGTCCGACGACGGCCGCCACGCGATCGTCGCGCTGGCCGACGACCCGCGGGCGCAGGCGCAGTACCCCGTCGGCTGGAATCTCGCGGAGGGCAACCTGCTGCTGTTCGGGATCGCCGGCAGCGGCACGACGACGACGCTCGCCAGCCTCGCGCTCAGCCTCGCATCGGCGCATGCGCCCGACGAGCTCGAGCTCTACGCGCTGGACTACGGCGCAGGCGACCTCAAGGCGCTCGAGGATCTGCCGCACACCGCCGCGGTCGTGCTGGCCGCCGACCGTGAGCGCCAGGTGCGCCTGCTGCGCCACCTGCGCGCCGAGCTCGACCGCCGCCGCACCGAGCCGGCCGAGGTGCGGATCGTCGTGATGATCGACAACCTCGCCGCGCTGCGCTCGGAGTTCGACGACACCGAGGGCATGGAGCTCATGGAGGACCTGACGCGGATCTACTCCGATGGGCCCGAGGTCGGCATCCAGTTCGCGGTCACCGCCGACCGCCTCAACAGCGTCCATGGCGGCTGGATGTCGGTCACGACGCACAAATGGCTGTTCCGGCTCCCCGACGCGCACGACTACGCGTCCGCGGGGCTGTCGCGCAAGCACGTCCCGCAGGCGGTCCGTGGCCGCGCGGTGATGTCGCCGAGCGGGCTGCAGGTGCAGATCGGCAGGCCGGCGGTGCCGCTGCCCGAGGCGGTCGCTGCGGTCGCCGCGCGCTACGCCGGCGCACCGCGCCGGGCGGCGTCGATCGGCGTGCTGCCCTCCGAGCTCGCGCTCGACGAGCTGCGCGCCGAGGGCGACCTGTCCGACGAGCCGTGGCACATCCCGTTCGGCATGCGGGAGTCGGACCTCGAGGTCGCCCGGCTCGTGCTCTACGAGGGCGAGCACGCGCTCGTCACGGGCCCCGCGCGCAGCGGCAAGTCGATGGCGCTGTGGACGCTGGCCGAGTCGCTGCGGGCGTCGGCGCGCACCGTCGGCGGCGGCGGCCAGCTGCACATCGCCGCGATCGGCGGGCGCCGCTCGCCACTGGGCGACTGCCCGGCGCTCGACCGCTACGCCGGCGCCGGTGGCGAGGCGAGCGCGCTGATGGCGCAGTTGCGTCTGCACAAGGGACCGGTCGTCTTCCTGATCGACGACGCGGAGACCTTCGACGATGCCGACAGCGCGATCGAGGGCCTGCTGGGCGCCGGCAAGCCCGACCTGCACGTCATCGCCGCGGGCCGTGCCGACACGCTGCGCTCGTCCTACGGCCACTGGTCGCAGGCGGTGCGGCGCTCGAAGAACGGCATCCTGCTGCGCCCGAACATCGACCTCGACGGCGACCTCGTCGGCGTCAACCTGCCACGCCGGGCACCGGTCGCGATGATCGTCGGGCGCGGCTACCTCGCGCAGAACGGCGAGGTCGAGCTCGTCCAGGTGGCGCTGAGCGGACCGTTGCAGGAGGCGTGAGCAGATTGCGCTGAGTTCCGGTCCGGCGAGATCCTGCGGCTTGCGGATCTTCGTCATCGTGTTCGAGGGCGTGGCGTCGCGCCGCGCAGCACGCGGCCGGTGGCCAGGTCGACCTCGAGTTCAACCGGCTGATTCCGGGCGGCGTCCCACATCCGCCCGCGGATGACGCCGTCGTTCACGCCGTGCAGCTCGACGCCGTCCCAGCCGACGTCGGCGCTCCATTGCCGGCCCGCTGCGGTGTACGCGGCGAGCCTCGTGAAGTCGGCCGCGAGCGCGCGTTCGGATTCGGCTTCGAGCAGCAGTGCCACGATCGGGCCGACGTCGAGCTCCACTGCGGCGGCGGGATCGGCCGCGGGCACGAGGAAGCCGGCGCCGCGATTGACGACGACGAGCTGTCCCGGCCCAGGTCCGCTACGCACGGTCGTCAGCGCCGCAGGGGACGGGTATCCGCCCTCGAAGCGTCCGATCCACGACGGAGCATTCGCGGGCCTGATCCGCAGCTCGAGGGCATCCTCGGGTCGCGCCAGGCCGGCGTTGCGCCCCGCGAACGGCAGCACTCTTTCTTGGCTTGGATGCTCGTCGAGCAGTTCGGTATCGAAGCCGGCATCTGCGTCGATCAGCAGCTCGGGTCGCTCGGGATGCGTCAATGGTCGGAGCGGAAGAAGCGGTGCATGACGGTCTCCGTGCGACGAGCGTCGATGGCCGCACGCCGATCTCGTACGTGCCCTCGATCGAGCGACCGGGCGCGGCGGATCGAGATCGTAGCGTCCCGCTTGTCCGATGCTCCCGCGCTCGCTGTACTGGCACGTAGGTCCGGCTGACGACGTTGCGCTCCCCGGCGCCGCGGTGAGCAGGGCCTGAGCGCGCCGCTTGGAGCGAGTCTTGCCGTGATGCAGCCGGGCGGACTCAGGTCCATCGATAGCGGAATCCCGACTCGTCGCTGCCGGCCTCGTACCCCATGGATTGAAGGGTGCGGTCCTCCGGCTTTCGCGACAGCCACAGCACGAGGTTGACGCTCCCCGGATGCCCGACGGTGTCGGCCGCGTCCTCGATGAGGTGCTCAAACGTGACGTTGAGCCTGCGCGCCGCGTCCTCGATCAACGGCATGCGAGTGAGGGCATCGCGCGAGTTGTGATCCAGGCCGCCGAGGACCAGCGCGACGAGCGCGGAGCGCAGCCGGTCGGGATCCCCGTCGCGCACCGCTCGCGTCGCCGCGCGGCCGGCGTAGGCGCGCAGCACCGCGCGACCCTGCTCGGAGGCCCGCTCGATCGTCCGCTTGACCGCCTCCGGTCCACCCTTGCGAAGCTTGTCGACGAAGCCGTCAAGCTCTTTGTCGCGCGGATCGGGGAACTTCGCCTTGCCGAGCGCGTTGAAGTGGCGCTGCTTGGACTCGCCTGGATCGAAGCTCATGGCGCGCCGTCAAGGCCCAGGTGGTCGCATCGTATAACCGTCCCACGTGTAGCCGGCCTTGGTGAGCTGGTCGAGTTCGCGAGCGAAGACCGTCTGTCGCCCCTCGGCCGCGTCCCAGAGGTTGTCGTAGGTCGTCGGAGAGCCCACGTACACGTCCAGCCGCCGCTCGGCCACACTCTGCACCCACTGGTCGTTCTTCTGGATCGTCCAGTCGGGCAGGTTGAGCACTTCGTGCCCGGGCCAGTCACGCGCAACCTCGGTGTCCCACTGCCTGCCGATGACCGCCGTATGGGTCGCCTCGGCGGCGTCGTCGCCCAACCGCCCCCCGACCGACGGCACCGCGCCGCCGGTGAGTAGATCCGTCGCAAGGCCGCGCGGGTTGAAGATGTTGCCGCCGTGCACGCCGCGGTCGGCCATGCCTCCTGAGACCGCCTCGACACCGCCAGCCAGCGCGGCGCGTCCAACCGTCGCGCCGCGCGACGCGCCGCTGATGAGCGCGCCGGCGCCGGCCCCGAGCCCGCCGGCAGCACCGCCGATGATCCCCGCCACGGCGACCTCGCGGTAGTCGACGCTGCCGGTCGTGATCTTCTGGATCCCTGCGCTCCCACCCGCGCTGAGCAGCGCGCCGCCGATCATCGCGGCGCCGATCGGCCCGCCGACGCCGGTCGCCATGACGGCGATCCCGCCGACGACGAGCGCGCCGGCGACGATGTAGTCGGCGTTGCGCTGGACGAAGCTCTGGCCCATCTTGTCGCGCAGCTCGCGCAGCTCCTGGTCGGTGACCGGACGCTGGCCGAGCGGGTCGGCGAGGCCGACGGGGCTGTTGCCGGCGTAGTGATACGGGTTGGCCGCGTAGGCGGTGCCGGGGATCGCCGGCAGCGGGTCGGGCTGCAGGAACCCGCGCGTCGCCGGCTCGTAGACGCGTGCACGCAGCCAGGTCTCGCCGGCGAACTCCAGCTCGCCGTGATAGCCGAACTGCAAGCCAGGTCTGCCAGCCCCCAACGGCGCGCCGTAGGGATCACGCGGGCCGCCGATCGTGCCCTGCCAGTCGGGCGCGAGCCATTCGGCGTCGTCCGGCGACGCCGTGGCCCACGGCGTGCCATGGCCGATGACCGCGCGGTCGTCCATCCAGGCGAGCGCGCAGAGCCGCTCGCTCGTGTCCCACAGCAGGGGCGTGCCGTCGACCTCGGCAAGCTCGCCGAGCGCGTCGACCGACGTGCGCGTCACGCGCTCGCCGTCCTCGATCGCGACGAGCCGGCCGAGCGCGTCCCAGCGGTAGCGGCGATCCAGGTCGTCCGCGCTCGCACGCACGCGACGGCCCGAGCCGTCGTACTCGTAGCTCGTCTGGGCGCCGTCGTCGCGGCGGCGCACGAGCAGCTGGCCGGCCGCGTCGTGCTCGTACCCGTTCGTGCCCGCGGGGCCGCGATCGCGCACAAGGCGCCCGCCCCCGTCGTACTCGAAGGCGAAGTCGCCCGCGCTCACGAGCTGGCCGGCGGCGTCGTAGGCGAAGCGCTGCTCGGCGCCGTCGGCGACGACCGCGACGACGCGGCCGATCGGGTCGCGCGTCAGCTGCGCGCTGCGGCGCACGTCGCCCGCGTCGAACGAGTACGCGACGAGATCGCCGTCGCCGAACGTCCATGTCGCCCGCATGCCGTCGGCACGTGCGCCGACCAGCCGGCCAGCGGTGTCGCGTTCGAGCGCGATCTCGCCGACGCCCGGGTGGCGCATGGTGCTGAGCAGGCCGCCGGCGTCGTAGTCGTAGTCGGTCTGCGAGCCGTCGGGATAGCCGAAGGCGGCGCGGCGCCCGTCCTCGTCGTAGTCCCATCGCAGCGCCAGGTCGCCGCGGCGGCGTTCGACGAGCCGTCCGGCGCTATCCCACGCCAGCCTGCTCGTGAGCCGGCCCGGCTCGTCGATGACGATCTCGCGGCCGAGGTCGTCGCGGGTGATCGTGACGGGCTCCTCCCCGCCGGTGCCGAACGTGCGCACGCGGCCGGATTGGTCGTATGTCCATTGCCGGCGCCGGCCGGCGCCGTCGACACGCTCGACGATCCGACCGGCGGCGTCGTACGCGAGCGTCGTCGCGCGGCCGAGCTGGTCGGTGACCGTTGCCAGCCGCCCGGCCGTGTCGTAGGTCCGCGTGACCGTGCCGCCGAGCGGATCGGACGTGCATATCAGGCGTCTCAGGTCGTCGTAGGCGTAGCGCGTGATGCCGCCGTTGGCATCCGTCGCGGCCACGATCTGGCCTGCGGCATCATGCTCGAAGCGGCGCGTGCCGGACGCGCGGTCGGTGATCGCCCGGATCTGCCCGCGTGCGTTGTAGGAATAGCTCGTCAGCCCGCGACCGGGCGCCGACCACTCAACCAGGCGCCCGCCGTCGTCCCAGATGAGGCGCTCGCGCTCCCCGGTCGGCGCGATCTTCTCGACGAGCATCCCGTCGGCGTCGTAGCGAAACTCCCAGCGGCGCCCCGCGCCGTCGGTCCGCGCGACCGCGCGTCCGCAGCCGTCGTAGTCGTAGACCTCGGTGCGGCCGGAGGGCTGCACGACGCGCGCGACGCGGCCAGCTGGCGTGTACTCGATCGTGCTCGTGCCCCCGACCGGGTCTTCGATCGTCGTGCGCCGGCCCATGAGGTCATAGCCGGCGCGCGCGGCCGTGCCGTCGGGACGCAGGTGCGCCAGGCAGCGGCCGAGCGGGTCGAAGTCGAACGTCGCCGACGTCAGGCCGTCGTCGAGCGCCGTGACGCGATCGGCCTGGTCGAGCAGCGCCGCGTAGCGCAGGCCGGCCGGGTCGACAGATGCCGTCAGGTTGCCGTTGGCGTCGTACTCGCGCAGCCAGGTCGCGCCCGACGGGTCGGCGATGCTCGTCAGCCGGCTGAGCGCGTCGTAGCCGAACTGCCAGGCGCCGCCGTCGGGCGCCACGACGCCGACGCGGTTGCCGAAGACGTCGTAGCTGTGCTCGGTCACGCGGCCGAGCGGGTCGACGAAGGCGGCCGCCTCGCCGTGCTCGCCGTAGCGGATCTCCTCGCGCGCGCCGGTCGGATCGACGAGCGCGGTCAGCCGGCCCGCGGCGGAGTACTCATAGCGCCACGTCGCGCCGCTGGGGTCCTGGCGCTCGAGCGGTCGCCCGCGAGCGTCGTAGGTGAACGCCGTGCGCCGGCCCAGCGGCGTGACGGCGGCGGTCACGCGGCCGGCCGCGTCGCGCTCGAGGCGCGCGACGTTGCCGTCGGCGTCGATCGCCGCGACGATGTTGCCGTCGTCGTCGAACTCGAAGCGCAGCCTGACGACGTCGGGATCGGTGATCTCGTGCACGAGCCCACCCTGCACGGTCAGGCGCGTCACGCCGCCCTCGGCATCGGTGATCTCGACGGGGCTGCGCTCGTCACCCTCATACCGGTGTGACACGACCGCGCCGCTGGACGCCTTCACCTCGACGACTCGGTCGGCATAGTCGTGAGTAAAGGTGAACTCGGCTTCGGAAGGCAGGACGCGGCGCAGCAGGTTGCCGCGCTCGTCCCACTCCTGGAAGGTCAGCGCGCCCTTGCGGTCGGTGAACGCGATCTGGTTTGCGAACTGGTCGTACTGGAGCGTGACGCGGCGGTCGTCGCCGTCGATGACCGACAGCAGCCGCCCGTCGTCGTCGTGGACGTAGATGTTGCTCGGGCCGTCGTTCTCGTCGCTGGTGACGGTCACCCGGCCGGGCAGGTAGCCGATCAGCGTGTGGCGGCCGAACGGCGACAGCTGGCGCACCACGCGGCCATCCTCGTCGTAGGCGTTGGCGACCTCGACCACGCCGTCGGCGTCGCTGACCGACAGCATCCGACCGTTCTCGGCGACCTCGTAGAAGCGCGGCCCGGCGTCGCCGTCGGCCGCCACGAGATGACCGCCGTCGTAGCGGTAGTCGACCCGCCGCCCGTCCGAGCACTCCAGCGCGCAGATCCGATCTGCGTCCCACCGCACGCCGACGTGCTTGCCCGCGCCGTGGCGCAGCTCGACGAGGCGACCGTCGTCGTGCTCCAGCGCGACCGCGGTGCCGGGCCCGTTGTCGATCCGCAGCGGCAGCCCGGCCTCGTCGAACTGCCACGACTCGCCGCCGAACCAGCGCAGCACGAGCCCCGTCTCGCCTGCCTCGACGAGCCCGCGCACGCCGATCACGCGGCCGTAGCCGTCGCCCATCCGGGGAAACAGCGCGCGCTGCCCGTCCGGACCCTCGTACTCCGCGCCGTCCGGGCGCGGGCGCAGGCGGACGTCAGCCCACGACGACCAGCCCGTACCGAAGGCACCGGTCCGGTCCGAGCGGCTGTTGTACATCCGCGCGAAGCTGAGCAGGCCCGCCAGGCCGCCGAACGCGAGATCCTCCTCACGCTCGACGAAGTTGCCGCTCGCCGTGTTGACCGGATCGTTCGTGTAGCCCGTCGTCGGCGGCATCCCGTACGCCACGGGATCGTCGAAGGAGACCGACTGCCGGCCGCCCAGCAGCCCTGCCGCCTTCAGGCTCGCGTGGATCGCCGAGTCGGGCAGCGTCTTGATCGCGCCGTCGCCGCCCGCCGCGCGGAACGCCTTCGCGATCCGCGCCACCCACATCGCATCGATCTCGTTCCAGTCGATGTACTCGGCAAACCCGCCCAACATCGACGAGATGTCGATCGTGCCCCAGCGCGTGCCGTCGAGGAAGTTTCCGTACGCGATCCGCAGCCGCCGCGCATGACCCTCCAGCTGATCGTCCGCACGACGGCTACGCGCCGCGAACTGCTCCAGGTCAGACGGCCGCGCCGAGCTCGTCCCCATCTGCCGGGCTCTACTCGCGGCCCGTGGCGGACGCTTCCACGACGTAGCGCGGCGGTGGCTCGGGCTCGGCGACCGGCGGCTTGTCGTCCTCCCCGAAGACTGCGTCCTTGAGCTTGTTGAAACCGCTCTCGTTGTCCTGGCGCTCCTTCCAGGCGCGCGCCTCCTCGCGGCGGTCCTGCTCGCGCTGGGCGCGCTCGGCGAGCTCCTTGACCTGGTTGGCCGCGAGCTCCATCGCGTCGGCCAGCTTGCGGCCGTCGGTCGTGCAGATCCGCATGCGCCCGACGAACTGTCGCGAGTAGACGCCGCGCCATTCGTCACGTGCTTCGCGGGCGTAGGTGTTGCGCCGCGGCAGCTGCGAGTCCAGCGTGCTGGAGGTGGCGCGCAGCTCACGCTCCAGCGCGGCGGCACCCGCGAAATTAAACGGAACGTCCTCCTCGATGCCTGCCAGCTCGTCGCCCATCTTCGTCCTCCGTGCCGGGTGCGCGTAGGCTAGCAACGCGAGCACCCGCGCAGTGACAGTCGTTCACAAGTACCGTACGCTCGACGCGCTCACATCGTTCGAAGGGAGATCCACATGGCGACACGCGTTCTTTCCACTGACCAGGCGAAGACATCGATCAAGAAGATCCAGGGGATCATCAACGGTGGCCTGGCCGACGAGATCCAGAAGCTCGACAGCGAGGGCAAGACGCTGTCGCAGCCCGACGTGTGGGACGGGCCGCTCGCGTCGCAGTTCCGCGACCAGATCTGGCCGGAGACCAAGTCGGCGCTGGACAAGGCGAAGACCGAGCTCGACGAGCTGCGCGATCAGCTCGACAAGATCTCGGCCGACATCATGCGGGCCGGCGGGGGCGCCTGATCCGGCGGGAGCCTCCCGTCAGGCAGCGCCGGTGACCGGACCGCAGTCACCGGCGCGGTAGACGAGCCCGAGCAGCGCGGCCAGCAGGGCGGTCGCGCAGCAGTAGCCGACCTCCGCGCGCAGCAGCTGGTCCGCGATCACCGGGCTCAGCAGCCAGCCGACGAACGCCGCGGCGCACAGCAGCCATGCGAGTGCCGCGCCGAGCGCCTGGCCGCGCGCGAGCGCTGCCTGGTTGAGCGTCCCGGCGACGAGGTGAAAGCCCATCCCGAGGCCGACCAGCGCGAGCCCACCGCGTCCGATGTCGCGGTCGATGTCGAAGACGGTGCCGACGACCGCCGGGCCGGCGGCGAAGAGCCCCAGCGCGACGGCGAGCGCGAAGCCGCCGATCGCCATCACGGTCACCCGGATCGCATGGCGAAACTGCGCCGCGCTCGCCGTCGCCTGCAGCGCGGCGAGGTGCGGCAGCAGCGAGCCCTGCACAGCCTGGAAGAGCTGCAGCGGCGCGCGCGCGATGAGCAGCACGCTGAAGACGATGCCCGCCAGGGCGGCGTCGGCCGACGTGCCCTCGACGGTCAGCACGGCGGCGTTGAGCAGCGTCTGCTCGGCGACCATCACCGCGAGCACCGCGGCCGCGAACGGCACCCCGTGGCGCAGCGTCAGGCCGCCCTCGGACTGCTTGACGGCCTCCGCGTCGGCCGGCGGATCCTCCCGCCCGGCGAAGAACCACGGCACGACGAGCAGCGACAGCAGCGGCGCGGCGGCCATGCCGAGCGCCACCGCCGACTGGCCCGAGGCGACCCCGATCACGACCGCCAGCGCGAACAGGACGCGCGAGATCGCCTCCAGGAAGACGAGCAGGCCGTACAGCTCGAAGCGTTGGTGGCCGGCCAGGAAGCCGCGCGCGAAGTAGCTCGCCGCGTAGGCCAGCACGCCCACGACGAGCACCCAGTACAGCGCCGCCGACCCGTCGAAGAGATCGTCCTGCAGCAGGTCGCGGGTCGCCAGCGCAACGGCCAGGAACGCGAGCGCGAACGCGGCCTGGATCACCAGCGCGACGCGCAGGTTGTGACCGCCGCTGTGGCCGCGCGCGCGGCGGTCGGCGATCGTGCGCGACAGCAGCTGCTCGATCGGGCGGTAGATGACCGCCGCGACGACGAACATGATCGACCAGACGAGCGAGATGCGCTTGTACTCGACCGGGCTCAGCGCGTGCGCGGCGAGCGCGAAGTACGCGAACGTGACCAGGCCCGTCGTCGCGATCCCGATCGACAGGATCCGTGCCCCGCGGCCGTAGCCCGAACGTGGCGGCGCGACGCTGACGCTAGAGGCGGACAAGCAGCATGGTCCACGGAAACGGCGAGCGCGCCTGGACGACGTCGCCGTGGCGAGACAGCAGCGAGACGAAGCTGCGCTTGGACCAGTGGTTGAGGTGCCCCGGCGTGTTGCCGAGGTCCTTCAGGTAGGCGCCGCGCGCCATGTTCAGGGCGCGCCACATCGGCTCGCGCGGGACGGACACGAGCAGGTGGCCGCTCGCCACGCGCGCCATCTCGGCGACCGTGTGCGCCGGATCGGGCACGTGCTCGAGCACCTCGATCGCCGTCGCGACGTCGAACTCGCCGTCGGCGAAGGGCAGGTGCTCGGCCTTCATGACCTTGTAGGTGAGGTTCGGCGCCTGGCGCTGCTGCCAGAGCGCGTGCAGCTGCGGGTCGTCGAGGTCGATGCCGACGACGCGGCGCCCGCCCACGCGCTGCGCCCACTTGTGCGTGAGCACCGCCTCGCCGCAGCCGACGTCGAGCAGCGACTGCGGGTCGGCCTGTGCGAAGAGCTCGTCGAGGGTGCGCTCGAAGCCGCTCATCAGGCGCCGCACGACCGGGTTCGTCGAGCCGTACTTGTCGTACGTGTTGCCGGTGACCGTGCCCTCGGCGTCGACGGTGATGCCCGAGACGGCATCCGGCGGTCTCTGCGCAGACAGCAGCTCGCCGTCCGGGCTCCCTTCTGAGGGTGCGACGGGCCTCACAGGTGCACCACGTCGCGCTCCTCGGTCTTGCCGGTCGCGGCGCCCGCGTCGGCGCCGGTCGTCGGCCCGTGGCCGGTCGGTCCGGCGCCCGGCTCGTAGTGTGACGGTGCCACGCCGAGCTGCAGCTCGATGCGCCGCACGCGCTCGAACGTGCGCTGGATCATCGTGCGCTGGGCCGACATGAGATCGCCCATCACGCCAAGGGCGGCGAGCACCATCGCCGCATTGAACAGCACCGCGCCGAGGATCAGCGACTGGACGTGGCCCTTGCCTTCGTCCTCGACGACGTAGAAGTAGGCAAAGCGCGCCCAGACGACGAGTGCGATCAGGCCGATCACCGCCGCCGCGGTCATGAAGACGCGCAACGGCTCGTACTGGGAGTAGATGCGGAAGATCGACACGGAGTTGCGCCGCACGTAGGACCACATCGAGGGAAACAGGCGCGACTCCCGTGTCTTGGGATTGGTCCTGATGGCGACATGGTCGACCGCGACGAGCTGCTTGCCGGCCTGGATGATCGTCTCCAGCGTGTAGGTGAACTTCGAGACGACCGCCATCTGGATCGCGGCCTCGCGGTTGTAGGCGCGAAAGCCCGAGGTCGTGTCGGGAACCTCGGTCGAGGAGGCCTGGCGCACGACCCACGAGCCCAGCCGCTGCAGGGTGACCTTCAGCGGCGAGAAGTGCTCGATCGTGTGGACCTCGCGGTTGCCGACCACCATGTCGGCCTTGCCGGTGACGATCGGGGCGACGAGCTTGGGGATGTCCTTGCCGTCGTACTGGTTGTCGCCGTCGGTGTTGACGATGACGTCGGCGCCGAGCTTCAGGCAGGCGTCGAGGCCGGCCTGGAAGCCGGCGGCCAGGCCCTTGTTGTTCGTCAGGCGCACGATGTGGTCCACGCCGCCGGCGCGGGCGACCTCGATCGTGCGGTCCGTCGAGCCGTCGTCGATGATCAGCCATTCGACCACGTCGAAGCCGTCCATACGCCGCGGAAGGTCCGCGAGCACGAGCGGGAGGGTCTGCTCCTCGTTGAAGCAGGGGATCTGAATGATCAGCTTCATGCGGCGGGTTCGCGTGGAATGCTAACGGCCATCGCAGCGTCATCCGTGCCCGAGACCGCTGGTCCGGCCGCCGTCACGTCGCCGTCGCCCGCCGAGGCCCCCTCGGCGCGGCGCCGGCGCATGCCCGCGGCGCGCGTCGCCGTGCTCGAACGCGTGGGCATGGGAGCGCTCGCGCTGGCGGCGCTGATCGGCTTCGTCGTCTACCCGACGTATCCCAACTACGACTCGTATTACTCGCTGCTGTGGGGCCGCGAGCTCGTCGGGTTGGACGCGCTGTCCTTCGAGGCCTACCGCGCGCCGACCGAGCATCCGCTGGCGATCGCGTTCGGCGCGCTGCTGACGCCGCTGGGCGACAGCGCCGACCGGGTGCTGGTCGCCTGCGCGGTGCTCTCGTTCCTCGCACTCGTCGCGGCGGTCTACGCGCTCGGCAAGACCGCGTTCACGCCGCTCGTCGGCGCCGTCGCGGCGGCGCTCCTCGTGACGCGCTTCGACTTCCCGTTCCTCGCCGCCCGCGGCTACATCGACATCCCGTACCTCGCGGTCGTCGTCTGGGCGGCGGTGATCGAGCTGCGCGCGCCGCGGCGCCATCCGCTGCTCGTGCTCGGCCTGCTGGCCGCGGCGGGCCTCATGCGCCCGGAGGCCTGGCTGCTGGCCGGCGTCTACTGGCTGTGGCTCGTCCCGCGGGCGACCTGGAGCCAGCGCGCCGTGTACGCCGTGCTGGCGGCGGTCGGGCCGCTCGTCTGGGTCGCCGTCGACTTCGCGGTCACCGGCAACCCGCTCTACTCACTGACCGGGACCCGCGACCTCGCCGAGGAGCTCGGGCGCAACAAGGGGGGCGCCGCGGTGCCCGCGGCGCTGTACGCCTTCCTCGTCAAGCTCGCGAAGTTCCCCGTGATGCTCGCCGGCATGGCGGGCCTCGTGCTGGCCGTCGTGCTGACCCCGCGCCGCGCGCTGATGCCGCTCGTGCTGTTCGCGATCGGCGCGGGCACCTTCGGCCTCGTCGGCCTCGCCGGCCTGTCGGTGATCGACCGCTACCTGCTCGTCCCGTCGCTGTGCGTGATGGTCTTCGCGGCGGTCTTCATCGCCGGCTGGACGATGCTCGAGCCCGGCACGACCTGGCGACGGCTGTGGGCGACGGGCGCGCTGGCGATCGTGATCTTCGGCGTGGTCTTCACGGCGACGCGCGTTAACCTCACGCAGCTGCGCAAGGAACTGAGCTTCCGTGGTGATGCGCACGGGGCGCTCGAGCGGGTGCTGCAGGACCCTGAAGTCGCCCGCGCGGTGCGCTGCGGACCCGTCTACGTGCCCAACCACAAGCTCATCCCGGACGTTCGCTGGATCCTCGACCGGCCGCAGTCGGACGTGATCGCGCGCTCCTCGCGGACGACCGGCGACCCCCGCCGCGGGGTCGTGATCCTCGTGCACGACCGGCCGGCGATCTTCAAGCAGGCGTTCGTGACCGACAACGACAAGACGACCGACAACCTGCCGCCCGCGGGCTTCGTACGCGCCGCCACGAGCCAGTACTACGCCGCCTATGTCAGCTGTTGAGAGCCCGGTGCGCGACGGCGAGCCGCCGGCGCCGCAACGCGGCTTGACCGGCCTGCTGACCTCCCCCGGCCTGCACCTGGGCCGCCCCGGCACCGATCAGCTCGTCTGGGGCACGGCGATCGGGGGCATCCTGCTGCTCGCGTTCGGGCTGCGCATCTGGGGCGTCGACCACGGCCTGCCGTACGCCTACAACGCCGACGAGAACGCGCACTTCGTGACGCGGGCGATCGGGATGTTCGGCCACGACTGGGATCCGAACTACTACGTCAACCCGCCGGCCTACACGTACCTCGTGCATCTCGCGCTCGGCGTCTGGTACGGCGGCCGGGCCGGCGTCTCGGACGCGTTCGCGGCCGATCCGACGCAGATCTGGATCATCGCCCGGACGCTGTCGGCGCTCTGTGGGACGTTCGCCGTCTGGCTGCTGTATCTCGCGGGCGCGCGGCTGGTCGACCGCCGCGTCGGCCTGCTGGCGGCCGGGATCTTCGCGGTCGCCTTCCTGCCCGTGTTCTACGCCAAGCTCGCGCTCAACGACGTGCCGACGCTCGTCGGCGTCTGCCTCGGCCTGTGGGGCGCCGCCGGGATCCTGCGCGACGGCCGGCTGCGCGACTACGTGTGGGCCGCCATCGGGCTCGGTCTGGCCTGCGCGACGAAGTACACCGGCGGGATCGTGCTGCTGCCGATCGTCGCCGCCGCCGGCGCGCAGTTCGCGGCCCCCGGCGGCAGGGGCGTCGCCCTGCGCGGGATCGGGATCGCCGCGGGGCTGTCGCTGCTGACGTTCATCGTCGCCAACCCGTATGCCGTGCTGGACTTCTCGTCCTTCTTGGACGGCCTGACGCACCAGTCCACGGCCTCCGGCGACGCCGCAGGCAAGCTCGGCCTGACGCAGGACTCCGGCTACGCGTACTACCTGTGGTCGTTCGGCTGGGGGCTGGGCTGGATACCACTGTTCTTCGCGATCGGCGGCGCGGTGCGGCTGTTCTTCGACGAGCGCCGGCTGCTGTGGATGCTCGCGCCGGCGATCATCCTGTTCGTCGTGTTCATGGGCTCGCAGGAGCGCTACTTCGGGCGCTGGCTGATGCCGGTCTTCCCGTTCGTCTGCGTGCTGGCGGCGTACGCGGCCATCGAACTGGCCGACTGGCTCGGGCAGTTCTCGGCGACGCTGCGACCGACGTTCGTCGCCGCGGCGGTTGTCGTGCTGTGCGGGCAGGGCTTCGTCTACTCGCTGCACTCGGGCCTGGTCATGTCGCGCGAGGACACCCGCAACATCGCCCGCGACTGGATGGTCGCCAACGTCCCGACGGCCACGAAGATCGTCGTCGAACCCGTCGTGCCCGACCAGTGGGCGCAGGACATCGGCAACCCGTCGCCGGTCACGAAGAACGGCAACCGCTGGAACAAATACCCGCTCAGCCGCTCGACCATCGACCCCGAGACCGGCACCCGGCTGGCCGGCGAGGGCGTGGTCGTGAACATCGAGGACTTCGAGAAGGTGCTGCGCCCCGAGCTCGTCGACGCCTTCGAGCAGCAGGGCTACTGCTGGGTCCTCGTCGGCTCGACACAGCGCGGTCGCGCCGAGGTCGAGCCCGACCAGGTGCCGCAGGCGCTGGAGTACTACAAGCGCCTCGAGCAGCGCGCGGAGGTCGCCTACGAGGTCTCGCCGTACTCGCGCGGCAAGGGCCCCGTGGCGTTCAACTTCGACTGGACGTTCAACTACTACCCGCTGGCCTACAACCGCCCCGGGCCAACCCTGACGATCTACCGGCTGCGCGCCGGCGGCTGCGCCGGAGGGCTGACCGCGAGCCGGTAGCGCCCGGCCCTATGCTGGGCCTGTGGCAACACTGACGGCCACCGACCATGACCATCTGGCGCGCTCGATCGAGCTGGCGGAGTTCGGGCTCGGGCGGGTGCATCCCAACCCGATGGTCGGCGCGCTGATCGTGCGCGACGAGAAGGTGCTGGGGGAGGGCTGGCACGAAGAGTGCGGCGGCCCGCACGCCGAGGTCAACGCGATCGCCGCCGCGGGGGGACCGGACGCCGACCTGACCGGCGCGACGCTGTACGTCTCGATGGAGCCGTGCTGTCACCACGGCAAGACACCTCCGTGCACCGACGCCGTCATCGCCGCCGGGGTCGCCCGTGTCGTCGTCGCCTGCGATGACCCCAGCACGAAGGCCGCGGGCCGCGGCCTCGGGATCCTGCGCGACGAGGGCATCGAGGTCGACGTCGCCGACGGCGACGTGGCCTCGCGCGCCCGTCTCGTCAACCAGGCCTTCCGCAAGCACGCCCGCACCGGCCGGCCGTGGGTGCTGTTCAAGTCGGCGATGACGCTCGACGGCAAGGTCGCGACGCGCACCGGCGACTCGCAGTGGATCTCCGACGAGTCCAGCCGCGCCCGCGCGCACCGCTGGCGGGCGAGCGTCGACGCCGTCGCCGTCGGGATCGGCACCGCGCTCTCCGACGACCCGCAGCTGACGGCGCGCGTCGAGGGCGTCCACCACCAGCCGCACCACGTGGTCTTCGACGCGACCGCCCGCCTGCCGCTGGACTCCAAGCTCGTCGCGACGGCACCGGACCTGGCGCTGACGGTCGTCGTGTCGCGCGCCGCCGGCCGCTCGGCGGTCGAGGCGCTGAGGATGGCGGGCGCCGACGTCGTCGTCGCGACGGGCGCCAACGAGCCGGCGCGGGTGCGCTCGGCGCTGGACCAGCTCGGCGCCGGCGGCGTCACCTCGATCCTGCTCGAGGGCGGTCCGCACCTGGCGGGCGCCTTCCTCGACGCCGGCGAGATCGACGAGGTGCGGCTGTTCCTCGCGCCGCTGCTGCTCGGCGGCCGTGCCGCGCGCGACCCGCTGGAGGGCGAGGGCGTCGAGCGGATCTGCGAGGCACTGCGCGCGCTGACGCTCGACTGCGAGCGCGTCGCCGACGACCTGCTGATCTCGGCGCGGCTGCGCGAGTGGTGAGGCGTGACGCCAAACGTGTCATCAGGCGCGGGCCGGACACCCCGCGAAGGTAATCACCCGTGTTCACCGGCCTCGTCGCGGACCTCGGCAGCGTCGCGGCGGTCGACGCGACCGCTGACGGCCTGCGGCTGACGTTGCGCACCCGGCTGGCCGGCGACGTCGGCGAGGGCGACTCGGTCGCCGTCAACGGCGTCTGCCTGACCGCGACGGCGGTCGATGGCGACGCGTTCGCGACCGACGTCATGCACGAGACGCTGCAGCGCAGCACGCTCGGCGCGATCGAGGCCGGCGCCCGCGTCAACCTCGAGCTCGCGGTGCGCGCCGCCGACCGGCTCGGCGGCCACATCATGCAGGGCCACGTCGACGGCGTCGGGACGGTCGCCGGCGTGCGCGAGGACGGCTTCGCGCGCGTCGTGACGGTCCAGGCCGACGACCCGGCCCTGCTGCGCTACGTCGTGGAGAAGGGCTCGATCGCGGTCGACGGCGTGTCGCTCACCGTCGCGCGCATCGACGACCACAGCTTCGACGTCTCGCTGATCCCCGAGACGCTCGAGCGCACGACGCTCGGCTGCGCCGCCGAAGGCGCGCGGATGAACCTCGAGGTCGACGTCGTCGCCAAGTACGTCGAGAAGCTGCTCGTGCGGTGACGGGACGTTCAGTGTCCGCCTGTGCCATCGCGGAGCCTGAGTTCGCTCTCCAAGCTGCGGGCGAGGCGGCCGACTGCCAAGAGGACCTCGAAACGGCACACGAGTTGGTAGGCCAACGGCACGGCGGCATCATCGACCCCGGCTTCGAAGGGCTGGGCGGCCACTATGCGACCCAGACGACCGTCCTCGCCGGTGAGGCCCGCTGCTGGCTGTGGCTCGGTCAGCCTCGCAAGGCAGTGGATGTCGCCCAGCGAGCGTTAGCGCGCTGGCCGGCGACCAGGCGCCGCGGGAGGGGGCTGCAGCGCGCTGGCCTAGCGGTCGCTTGCGCGGCCGCTGGCGAGCCAGATCGGGCCGCGTACGAAGGCCTTCGCGCCCTTGCGCTGGCACGCGCGACGGGATCAGCTCGGGCGATGCGGGAGCTGCGTCGACTTGACCACCGTCTCGCGGTGACGCCTCAGGCGCAGGGGGCTGAGGAATTCCGTGAAGCATTCGCTGCCGCCCCATGAAATGGACGGTTCATGGCAGGCGGTCGGTGTATACGAGTCCCTGGATCGAGCTCTGGCTGGACGACGTCGAGATCCCTGGCGGCGACCGTTTCGAGCATCACGTCGTGCGGATGCGTCCAACCGTCACCGCCGCCGTCCTCGACGAGACCGCCGAGCACGTTCTGTTGCTCTGGCGCCACCGTTTTATCTCCGAGGTATGGGGATGGGAGGTGCCTGGCGGCTGGATCGACGACGACGAGACCCCCGTGGAGGCCATCAGGCGTGAGGTCGAGGAGGAGACCGGCTGGCGAGCCAGACCCATGACAGAGCTGGGGTCCTGGTTCAACATGCCGGGGATCTCCGACGCGCGATGCACGCTCTACCGGGCCGACGGCGCAGCGCTCGTGGGCAGCCCGGAGGATGATTCGGAGTCCACGCGGGTCGACTGGGTCCCCGTCGGGGACATACCCGGCCTCATCGCCGATCGTCGGATCACCGATGGCGACACGCTCATAGCACTCTCCATCGCACTCGCGGGTTCGGCGTAGCCGCACGAGCGCATCGGCGCCCAACCTCGCGGTTTGGCAAGCTAGAGCCATGAGCCAGGTGACACGCAGCCCCTTCGCCACGATCGACGAGGCTCTGGAGGACATCCGCCAGGGCAAGATGGTGGTCGTCTGCGACGACGAGGACCGCGAGAACGAGGGCGATCTGACGATGGCGGCGCAGTTCGCCACGCCTGAGGCGGTGAACTTCATGGCCAAGGAAGGACGCGGCCTGATCTGCCTGTCGCTGACGCCCGATCGCTGTGACGACCTCGGCCTCGACCTCATGGCGGCCAAGAACGAGTCGCCGTTCGAGACGCCGTTCACGGTCTCGATCGAGGCCCGCGAGGGCGTCACCACCGGCATCTCGGCACCCGACCGGGCGCGCACCATCCAGGTCGCGATCGACCCCGAGAGCTCGCCGCGCGACCTGGTCCAGCCGGGGCACATCTTTCCCCTCAAGAGCAAGGCCGGCGGGGTGCTGGAGCGCGCCGGTCAGACGGAGGCCGCCGTCGACCTCGCGCGCCTTGCCGGGCTCAACCCGGCCGGCGTCATCTGCGAGGTCATGAACGACGACGGCACGATGGCGCGCGTCACCGACCTCGTCGGGTACTGCGCGCGCCACGGGCTGAAGATGATCACGGTCGCCGACCTGATCGCCTACCGCCGGCGCCACGACATGCTCGTCGAGCGCGTCGTATCGACGAAGCTGCCGACCGGCTTCGGCGACTTCCAGGCCGTCGGCTACCGCGAGCTCGTCGGCGGCAAGCACCACGTCGCGCTCGTCAAGGGCGAGGTCGAGGGCGTGCCGGACGTGCTCGTGCGCGTGCACTCCGAATGCCTCACCGGCGACGTCTTCCACTCGCTGCGCTGCGACTGCGGGGAGCAGCTAGAGTCCGCGCTGGCGATGATCGAGCGCGCGGGCCAGGGCGTCCTGCTCTACCTCTCGCAGGAGGGGCGCGGCATCGGCCTGCTCAACAAGCTGCGCGCCTACAAGCTGCAGGAGGGGGGCCTTGACACCGTCGAGGCGAACCTCCAGCTCGGCCTGCCCGCCGACCTGCGCGACTACGGCATCGGGGCGCAGATCCTTGTCGACCTCGGCCTGAGCTCGATCCGGATCCTCACGAACAACCCGAAGAAGATCCGCG